>ENA-OWND01000378-OWND01000378.1-metagenome-genome-assembly--contig:-NODE-378-length-31266-cov-9.057287_pt1 | contig 31266 bp, 16 predicted proteins | sample MGYA00245342_ERZ651119 | MGnify/ENA primary metagenome ERZ651119 (study PRJEB26857, sample SAMEA4031756) | metagenome | biome: human; feature: oral; material: saliva | place: Philippines | collected 2014... | reverse complement strand
GGCATCTGCACATAGTTGTCGGGGCTGAAGAAGCGACCGAGAACCGGATCGTACAGTCGACCGTTCATATTGATGATGTCAAATTCCGTGAGCATCTCGTGTCCCGTGTAGCCACGATGCAGATCGATGTCGTTGAGTGTTACCATCTGCTGACCCCACGCATCGTACGAGGCATCGAAGACTTTCTTTCCTTTCTCATTCATAACGGAGAGAATGCTACCTAAATTGTCCGTGAAGGCAAGATAAATATTCGTCGTACCGTCCTCCCTGATGGCAATGGCATTGCCGTCAAGATAATAGAACTCACGCGTAACACCGCGTTCCGTTATCTTCTCGTATTCACCGGCATAAACCGTAGTCCTGATGTCCATGCTGTTCCTTGACAGCTTCGAAGACCATCTTTCCTGATCCGGACCATAAGTAAAGTTCATCCTGAGATTCTTGCCGGCATCTTCTATCAACTGAATCTTTCCGAAATCATTGAAAGATGTATACAGAGTGTAGCCAGGTATCTTCCTGTCAGCGTTTTCAACCTCTGTCACTGCATGAGGACGGACATCCTCATTGTAAGAGAAGTTACCTACACCAGTCTTGAAGAGGATGTTCCCATTGGGTGCATAGCTTATCTTCATGGTTTCCTCTGTACCACTCTTAACGGAAACAAGCCTGTCGAGATTGTCATAGCCGAAGGTTTCCTGCAGGTTGTCATTTCTCCTGCGTGACAACAGATTATTGGTATCACTATCGTATGCCTCATCAAAATTTTCAAATATGATTTGCCCGCGTGCAATTCGACGGTTAGTTTCATATCCCCGTGCATCGCGGGTCTGCGTGGCAGTGACTTTCCCCATAAAAGATGTACTGCTTACAAGACCATCGTTACTCTCGACCTTATAGATAACCTTATCGCCTATGACTGATTGTGACTTAAAGCCATAGTCATCATACTGGTATGCCACTTCCAGTCCGCCAGGGTATGTCGTCTTGGACAGCTGGTTATTGCTGTTGTAGGCATATGCAAAACTATAGGTTCCATGCCCGTCCACATTACGCTTCTCCGTAATGATACGTCCGAATTTATCATGGCTATATTCAACGGAATTATTATCCGCAGCCTGTTTTACTAATCTTAGCTTTTCATTACCTGTAGTGCCATAAGTATAAACAATGGTTTTCTGTCCGATTTGAGTAGATGCCAAGCGTCCCAGATTGTCATAGTTGTTGGTAGTCTTGACACCTCTTCCATCAGTCTGTGTCAGCAATGTGCCATTAGCGGCGTATGTATAATTTGAAGTTCCAGCATCCGGATCAGAGAGTGATACCTGATTGCCGGCAACGTCGTAGGTCATAGTCACAGTAGAGCCTTGTGTCCTTACACTTCTTGGCTTGCCCACTGAAGAATATTGGTACTCTACCTCACTGACGGGATCGGTTGACCTGACGACATTTCCCCATGCGTCAAAAGTCTTTGTGTAGACACGTCCTGCAATGGTCGTAGTAACCGAACGATTGCCGTATGAATATGATGTCGACTTTCCTGAACTAAGTACATCTGTGATAACTCTTCCACGCTCATCATAAGTAAGCTTTTGCGTTATAGTAAGTTTTCCTATATTGTTCTCAACAAGTGAAACCTGCCCCTTTGCATTATAGGTTGTAGCCTTGGAAATACGCATTCCCTTGGCACCATACGTCTTCTGCAAGACCTCATGTCCTCCATCGTCATACACTACCGTTATGGAAGGCTTGCCAGTGGTGGATGTCTTTGTGTAATATTTATTGTCATTACTGGTACCCCAACCTGTTTCATAGGTTGTCTGTGTGCCGTCAGCCTGTAAGACGGTCAGTTTGCGTCCCCATCCGTCATATGTATATTTAGTTGTCAGGACATTGGAAGGCTCCGTGACATCACTCTCTGTAAGCATATTACCCCATAAATCATACGTAAAGGTGTTGACGGCAGAAGATGGGTTGGTATAACTCTTAACGACGAAACGTCCCGATGCGTCATAATCATTGTATTTTGTTATTGTTTTTACTCCGTTTCCTGTGGTAACTGATGAAAGAATATTACCATACACATCGTATGTTGATGTAGTCTTGAGCGCCATATTGGTTCCGCTGTTCACGGTAGAAGAAAGCTCATTGCCCTTATCATCATAACTATAAGTTATAACTGTTGTATGTGGCGCCGTGTCGTCAGCATGTTTCTGTGACATGGTTAATGTTGCAGGCAGCCAAACTCCAGCCTTGTTCTGATAGCCGGAATAGGAAACCTTCTTATACATGTTGTCACCGTCATTTTTTACAGTCTCATCAACAAGGACGCCCTTTGATACATCATAGTTGGAAAGAGTTGTCGCCTTGTTGCCATCCAAATCCGTCATATCCTTCTTGGAAACATACGCAAAGTAATTCTTACCAGACTTTGATACGGAATATGTCGAGACAACCGTGCTCATATCCTTTCCGACAAAGCTTGAGGTCTTGATTTCCGTTGGGATCCAGAGGTTCTCATCCCATTTGGTAATATTGGTCACTTCCTTTGTACCCAATGTTATGTTCTCGCTGGTTACCGTGTTGAAGCCAAGCATTCCCCTACCTGCAATGTGCAGTCTCAGGTCTTCGTAGAAATATGTAGTCACCTGACGACCAACAGCTCCGTTGCAGTTCGTTACATTTGCCACAACCGACAGTGGAAGAGTATAGGTATTAACAGGGTATGTGCTTTTTATATTCTTTTTATAGACATTAGGGCTTGTAGCACTTGCATACTGGATGTAACTGCTGTTGCCCATACCGTCATATATATGTGTAATCTTCCCAACCTGCGATAGGTCATATCCTGACTTATAGATATTGATTTTCTCACTGAACGTATTATCAGCTCTGTTCAGCATTGTGCCGTAATTTGCAAGTTCCGGATATCCATCGCCATCAAAGTCGCCAAGGAAAATAGTTCTCTCATTAGCATCATCCTCTCTATTTTTAGTATAGCTGCTGACTAATTTCAGATTTGTACCTGTAGAATAGAGCCATCTAACCTGAGTGTTTGTATATTCATTCTTGAATTTAGGGAATCCTCGATACCTATATCCTGCTTTACAAACCATCACATCAGTGCGACCGTCATGATCTATATCGCAAGTCATCAAGGCAAATCTAATGTTATCTTTGTTGGATTTATGGTCTGCAACGCCAATGTCTACCGACTTTGTATGAGTAAAAGTACCATTACCATTGTTGTGTGCTATCCAGAGACGGGATTCTCCAGACTTGTTGTATACGAAGTCAATTAATCCGTCACCATCGAAGTCGCCTTGCTGAATCCTCCAGTAATTGCCGAAGTCCGTCCCCGACTTTGTGTTATTTTCTGCAAATCTCGACGCTACAGCAGTACCTCCGTTATTGAAGTAAATCTTATAGCCGCCATTATACAGCAGTATCAGATCAGAGAGACCGTCGTTGTTATAGTCTCCAACACAAACTCTTTCAATGTCTTTGCTAACTCCTTGCGGCAAGGTGAGTTTTACTTCTGTAAAGTGTAGTTTCGTCCCACCGACAAATTGTACTATAGTACAAGGGTAATAATTGTCTTTTTTGCGTTGCTCCACACACACTACGTCATCCTTACCGTTGCCGTCAATATCAAAGGTTGCAAACAAAGGTGGTCTGTTCGCTGACTGGAGATTTACAGCAAAAGTATGTGTCAAGTTACTCCTGCCGGCTACGACATCACTTCCAAAAACGAAATAGAACTCAACCTGATTCCAAAGACCCGTTACCTTATTCTGGAATGGAAACACCAAATCACTATATCCATCTCCGTCAAAGTCCATGACCGATACCCCTCCAAACATGGACGTCATCACATCCATGGATATACCGGGAGGCAACACATAAACTAAAGGGGAATCGTAGATTACGTGTCCTGTAGATAAAAGTTTGCTTCTGCTGACATATACATACGTATAGTAGCTCCAACTACTGCCACCAGGCATGACGGCAGTTGTGACTTTCACAGATGCTATCCTTATGATGTCACTGACTCCATCGCCATTAAGGTCTGCCGAGAGAAATTGCTTACCGCTCTCCTCCACGAAACTATTGTCATCCTTTGTCGACACATCCAGCTGGGATGAGTGAACGTCAGAGGAAGGCAGGTATCGCCAAGAAAAATTAACAGGAAGCAGTTTTTCTCCCTTACCATTTGTCTCCTCAACCGCTACAAGACGTGTCCACTTGCAGTTAGATTTATCAGAATTGTCATCATAGGTAAATTTGTATGTGCGATATACGGAATTGTTACTTGTCGCTGTAACGGACGAAAGACACACGTCCGTCTTTCCTTGCTGATCCTCAATAGCAAACGGTCTTTCATTCTCTCCAAGGCTCTTGTAGACAAAGTTAATTTTATTGATAATCCCACGACTCTTGACCGAGTTCATGCCATAGGTAATAGTAATAGGTCTAATACTTAGATTAGTGACTGCATACTCGTATGTGATGTAGTTTGCGTATTTGTCAGTCGCCTTGTTGATATACCAGGAGGCTATACGTGCATAACCTTTTTTATTATTATATGCTATTTTGGAATTTGGGGAATTGCCATACTGGTAGGTCATACCAGTATTAGTTATGACCTCAAACCATGTCGTTGTTGTACTATAGGTGTAGTTACCATGCACAACAACTTTTGTAAACGGGTCTCCTTCTACATTATAAGTAGCTCCGTTTTGTCCTGATATACCAGACTGGAGAACCAGCCGTTTACCATCAAGGTAAAAATTGTCGCTTGCTGTATAAGTAATTCCTGCTTGTTTGCCATCGTGGAACAAATCATATCCTCCCCTGGTAATTGCAGAGATACCTGTTATATTGAATCCATATCCTGCAAGTCCATAGCCACCATACTGACTATTGTAGGATAATCCTATCTGTGGTGTTAGAGATCCTCCATTGGGAATTTCAAATTTCAGATTGTAAGTTGCAGCACCAGAACCACCGATTGAAGTACTTCCTTCAGGACTTCCAACAGAATATCCTGCATTGAGAACAGGTATGTCACTTGGTTCTATAGGCTCATATTCTATAGGGTGAGGGTCTGGATGCACAGGTTTTACAGGGTCAGGTTTTACAGGATCAAAATCTATTATCTTCGCAGAAGATGGCTCGTATATTAAATGTTGTGCGGACGTGGTGTCTACCTGTGACATAATTCTTACAGACTCACCTCTATACAGACTGGCATTTGAGATTGTGTCCTGACTATTACTGAAACCGTGTGTAACCGCAGCCTGAATGTAGGTTGGCAAACAAAGTGTTAAAAGAAAAAGAAGATGCCGTATAATGTATGCCTTCATTATTTCTTTATGATTTTCCATGTTGTCGAGTTATTGTTGATAGTAATTTTGAGTAGGTAGATACCTGTAGGCTGATCGCTGATGTTAATATCTATATTATCAGTCTTTACAATCTCTGTCAAAATTTGTGCTCCCTGAAGCGTGTATACCTCTAACAAGCATTTATCCGTCTCTTTTAGTCCGGAAATACATATTTTCAAAACTCCTTCAGTAGGATTTGGGTATATCTTTATAGAATGGTCACGTAGCATGTCAGAGAAGTTTTGATCTTCCTGAGAAAAGTTTTGCTCCTTTGCCATAGCCTTTGGAACAGACATAACAATTTCACGTTTTATACGATTACCAGAGGCATCATAACTATATCTAATTCTTCCTTGTGCAGAACATACGACAGGCAATAAAGCCAGATAAAACAATAAATAAAATCTTTTCATACTCGTTCTATAATTATGTTAATGAATTCTTCTTTTCTAAAAATAACATTGTTTTAAAGCAGTATGCGAGCGCAAATATACAAATACTTATTATATACCATAAGAAAAAATAGTTTTTTTTTGACAAATATATAACTTATATATATCTCACAACTACCTTTACGGCTGATGCGAAGAATTTTCGGTTTATCAAACAAATTTATCGCGAGTTCAACGAATTCATGTTAAACCCAAACATAGTTCAGTGGGCATGACAATGACATGTAGAGCATTGGCGGGCGGGCGCAATATGTTCACTAACCGTTGTTAGTTATTACTTTATCGGCGATGTAGCCTGACGCAGCCAGTCGCGCTCGTCGTCGTTGAGATAAGGCGACAGCTTTGAGTACACGTCGGAATGGTAACTGTCGAGCCATAGTTTCTCTTCGTCGGTAAGCAGGTTCAGCAGGACTGGGGTCTTGTCGATAGGACATAGCGTGAGCGGTTCCATTTGAAGAAAGCGTCCGAATTCCGTTTCTTTATAGTCTTTTATCAGAAGCGTGTTTTCTATCCTCACACCGAAACGTCCTGCAAGATAAATTCCCGGCTCGTCAGTGACTGTCATACCTGCCTGCAGAGGTGTCGGTTTCCATTCCATGCGTATCTGGTGAGGACCTTCATGAACGTTAAGATAAGCCCCTATTCCATGTCCGGTGCCATGAAGATAATTCAATCCCTCACGCCATAGGCATTCGCGAGCCAGAGCATCAATCTGTGTACCGGCTGCACCGCAGGGGAACTTTGCCAATTCTAACTGTATATGAGCCTTTAACACAAGGGTATAGATTCGTTTCTGCTCATTGGTCAGAGGACCGAGAGCAATGGTTCGGGTGATGTCTGTCGTGCCATCTAAATACTGAGCGCCACTATCCAAGAGCAGCAGCCCCTCAGCCTTCAGCTCAACATCAGTCTCCGGTGTCGCCTCATAATGCACTATAGCTCCATGATCCTGATATGCCGCGATGGTGTCGAACGAAAGACCACGACACAGATCCTGTTCTTCTCTCAACGCAGTGAGCTTGGCATCTACCGACATCTCTGTCACTCCACCATTTTCTACTGCCGGTACAAGCCAATGCAGAAACTTTACCATTGCCACGCCATCGCGTATCATGGCACGTCGGAAGCCTTCGATTTCCGTGCTGTTCTTAATACATTTAAGCAATGGCACCGGCGACACATCGCGAATAACGCTATTACACTTCACAGCATTGGCAAGCGTATAATTTATCTCGTTCGGGTCGATGAGAATGCTGTAGTCGGGATATTTGCCTAAGGCTGACGCGACATCTGAATACTCTCTCACCTCTACGCCGAGGTTGCGCAGATATACTTCAGCCTCAGCAGTGAGCTTATCGCTATCGACAAACAGTGTCACCTTTGCCATAGAGATAAGCAGATAGCTCACGAAGACAGGGTTGCAATGCACGTCGGAGCCTCTCATGTTCAGCGTCCACGCTATATCGTCGAGCGACGCCATGAGCATACCGTCAGCATGCTTCGCTCGCAGAGCCTTACGAACACGCACCAGCTTATCCTCAGCCTTCTCACCGGCATACTCCAAAGGATGAACGACGACCTTATTTTTCGGCACTGCCTGGCGGTCTTTCCATATCTCATCAAGTGGATCAAGATTAGTGCGGAGCGTCAGTCCACCCTCCGAACACAGTTCCATTTTGAGGTTCTCGACATCAGCGCAGGCATTAGTCATGCCATCAAGTCCCACCTCTTTCGACCGGCTGTCGCGCAACTGCCGACCGAGCCACTGGGCTATAGTCGGTGTTTCCGGCATCTTCAGCCGCATCAATACAAACTCCGTTCCTGCCAATTGTGCCTCGGCAGCGATGAAATAGCGCGAGTCGGTCCACAGCGCGGCGCCGGTCATTGTCACCACCGCCGTCCCTGCCGAACCGTTAAACCCACTTATCCATTCACGTCCCTTCCACCTCTCCGGCACATATTCGCCATTGTGTGGGTCGGTACTTGGGAAAATAAACGCAGCCATATGCTCTCGACGCATAACGTCTCGCAGAGCAGAAAGCCGTTCGGAAATCACTTGGTTCATATTCATATCGTTTATTAGTCGATACAAAGATAAACTTTTTATCACCAACGGCAAATTAATTATGTAGAATATTCTTGCATTTGATTATTTTTTTGTACTTTTGCAGAGGTAGGTATCACTGTTGTTTTGCAACACGCTTTACTCGGAAGCATTTTATTACATTAAACAAAATATTATTATGAAATTTCTCACAGACGAAAAACTCGTTATCGTTGGTGCCGGCGGTATGATCGGTTCTAACATGGTTCAGTCAGTTCTTATGCTTGGACTCACACCAAACGTATGCCTCTACGATATCTATGAGCCAGGCGTTCATGGTGTCTACGAGGAAATGTGTCACTGCGCATTCCCGGGTGCAAACCTCACTTACACCGTTGATCCTAAGGAGGCTTTCACTGGTGCAAAGTACATCATCTCTTCAGGTGGTGCCCCACGTAAGGACGGTATGACCCGCGAGGATCTGCTTGTAGGCAACTGTAAGATTGCTGCTGAGTTCGGAGACAACATCAAGAAGTACTGCCCAGACGTGAAGCACGTCGTAGTAATCTTCAACCCGGCTGACGTAACAGCACTCACAGCTCTCATCCACTCCGGCTTGAAACCCAACCAGCTCACATCACTTGCCGCTCTCGACTCTACCCGTCTGCAGGAGGCTCTTGCTGCCGAGTACAACGTAGCACAGGACAAGGTGACAGGTGCACACACCTACGGTGGTCACGGTGAGCAGATGGCTGTATTTGCTTCAAAGGTTAAAGTTGACGGCAAGTCACTCGACGAGCTCGGCATGACAGCAGAGCGTCTGGCAGAAATTCGCAAGATTACAACGCAGGGTGGTTCAAACATTATCAAGCTCCGCGGACGTTCATCATTCCAGAGCCCTGCTTATCAGGCTGTAAAGATGATCGAGGGTGCTATGGGCGGCGCTCCATTCACACTGCCTGCAGGTTGCTATGTAAACTGCGACAAGTGCGGTTACAAGAACGTTATGATGGCCCTGCCGACAACAATCGACGCTACCGGTGTTCACTTCACCGCTCCTACAGGAACAGAGGAGGAGATGGCTGGTCTGCAGAAGTCTTATGAGCACCTTCAGGCTATGCGCGACGAGATAATCTCTCTTGGCATCATCCCTGCAGTGGCTGACTGGGCTAAAGAGAACCCAAACCTCTAAAATAACAACACCCCTGCATTATGTAATGTAAATGGGGCAAGGAATATCAAAGGACACACTTTATATATTAATAAGTGTGTCCTTTTCTTTACTCAAAAAGAGTCACGGAATAAAAACCAGCCGTCGGCAGCCAATAAATCGCGATTTTTTGTCCGTCCGAGGCCTCGGATGAGCGGAAAATGACGTTTTCTGAATTTCCGAGGCCTCGGATGAGCGGAAAATGAGAAAAACAGAGTTTCCGAGGCCTCGGATGAGCAAAAAACGAGAAAAACAGAGTTTCCGAGGCATCGGATGAGCGGAAAACGAGAAAAACAGAGTTTCCGAGGCCTCGGATGAGCGGAAAATGAGAAAAATGACGTTTCCGCCACGGCGGAAATGCAGAAATCGGCAAAATCAATGTTTCCGCCACGGCGGAAATGCAGAAATCAGCAAAATCTACGTTTCCGCCACGGCGGAAAAACGGAAAACGGTAAAAAATATGTTTCCGCCACGGCGGAAATGCAGAAATCGGCAAAATCAACGTTTCCGCCACGGCAGAAGCATTTTTTCCAATCAATTTTTATTTTTTATCATGATGATTAACCCTAATCGGTCAATAGACCGCGGTGTCGTTTTATTATCAAAGAACATGAGCTTTCCTACTGCTAATGACCGATTAGGAGTAAACCTTGGCACGATATTTGCATCTAATAAACATAAAAATATGTGAGCATTATGAAACGAATACTTCCATTTATGACCGTAGCAGTTTGGATGCTGTCGTCATGTAGCACAACGCTGACGTCTTTCTACACAGAAGACGTCAATACATATAACAGAGAATGACAAATACAACGCAGAGAAACCTACAGCAGGGAAACCAGCAGACTACCACACAACAGAACGGCAGTTTCGGTTTGCCGGCAGGTTCTCGCACAAAATCAGAATAAACAAACAGCACAGAATAGCCTCATCAGCATACATTCTATGAGCATGCCGGGGCAAAATTACAAACAATACAAATGAAAATAATCAAAGATGAACAGTTCGGGGGAGAACGCCCGTTATTCGGATCCGTTGACCTCCGACTTGAGAATGTTACTATTACAGAGGGAGAATCAGGTATTAAATGCTGTCGCAACATTGAGGCTGACAGATGTCGTTTCGTAGGAAAATATCCGTGGTGGCACATCGATGGGTCGTTGATAACCAACTGCTACTTCGAGACAGGCTCACGTTCGGCTATATGGTACAGCCGAAACATGACAATGCGCGATACCATCATTGACGCACCGAAGCTGTTTCGCGAAATGGACGGGCTTACGCTCGAGAACGTACAGATTAACGATGCTGACGAGACTTTCTGGCGCGTGAAGAACATACGTGCCAAGAATCTTAAACTACATGAGGGCACATACCCGTTCATGTTCTGCGAGAATATCTTTGTCGACGGACTCGAAAGCGACTCAAAATATGTGTTCCAGTATTGCAAGAACGTTGAGCTTCACAATGCAAAGATTTCCACAAAGGACTCTTTCTGGGAGTGCGAGAATGTCACTATATACGACTCAACCCTCGACGGCGAATACCTTGCATGGCACTCAAAGAACGTACGTCTCGTGCGTTGCCACATTGGCGGCGAACAGCCATTGTGCTATCTCGACGGCATAACGCTCGAAGACTGCACTTTCGATGCAGCGTGCGACCGCGCATTTGAGGATTCTGAGAATATCAACGCACAGATTATCGGACACATCGAGAACATCAAGAATCCAATATCAGGACGTATCATTGCCGACTCTGTGGGCAGCATCACTATCGATGAGTACATAAAGCAGCCTCATAGTTGCGAGATTACAACACGATAAACAAATGGAATGTTCCGACACTATCGGAACATTCTTCATAAAAGAAAACCCCTATGAACTTCAATTTCGATAAACCTACAGAGCGCCGAGGCACGAACTCGATGAAATGGGACGAGACCAACGACCCTGCGGTTATCCCGATGTGGGTTGCCGATATGGACTTCGAGACCGCGCCAGCCATTACCGAAGCGCTGCATCAGCGTATCGACCACGCCATATTCGGCTACACCTTCGTGCCTGAAAGCTACTACCAGTCTGTCATCAGTTGGTTTCAGCGTCGTCACGGATGGACCATCAGCCGCGAGTGGATACAATACACTTCAGGTGTGGTGCCTGCCATATCCTGCTGTATCAAGGCTCTCACGAAGCCCGGCGACAAGGTTATAGTGATGACACCCGCCTTCAACTGTTTCTTCTCGTCCATTCGCAACAACGGATGTGTGGCAGAAGAGACCCCACTGAAGAAAACCGGCGACAGCTATGAGATAGACTTTGCCGACTTGGAACGTCGCTGCAGCGATGAACACAGCCGTCTGTTGCTGCTCTGCAACCCTCACAATCCTGTCGGACGAGTGTGGACTGAAGAGGAGCTCTCGCATATCAACGACATCTGCCGTCGCCACGGAGTGATTGTCGTCTCCGACGAGATACACTGCGAACTCGTCATGCCGGGACATAAGTACGTGCCGTTTGCATCGATATCAAACGAAAGTCTTAACAACAGCATTACTCTCAATTCACCGTCAAAATCGTTCAACACTGCAGGTCTGCAGATTGCCAATATCATCTGTAAGAATGAAGACTGGCAGCGCCGCATTGACCGTGCCATAAACGACAACGAGGTATGCGATGTCAATCCCTTCGGTGTCATCGCCCTTCAGGCAGCCTATAACCATGGCGAGGAGTGGCTCGACGCCCTCAATGCTTATCTCTACGACAACTATCAGGCTCTGCACGCATTCTTTGCCACAGCGATGCCGTCAGTACGATTGACACGTCTGGAAGGCACATATCTTGTATGGGCAGACATTTCCGCCCTTGGCATCAGCGCCGACGAACTGTCTGAGCGTCTGCTGCACGAGGGTAAGGTATGGATGACCAGCGGCACTGTCTATCACGACCCACAGTCGATGCAGCATCTCCGCATAAACATTGCCTGTCCACGCAGCCGAATGATGGAAGGCTTGGAACGCATGGCGAAAGTGGTCAACACATTATAAACACAAATCGATAATTCAACCGCATAATGTTTTTTCTGTAGCTTTCTGAATTCGTTGCCAGCGTTTTGGTGTCTTCCGCCAGTGATTCTTCATGGCTTCATCGCCTATTTTCTTGCAGATGTATTTAACCCTAATGCGGTCATTAGACCGCATTTGCGTTTTTATTATCAAAGTGCAAGAGATTTCCTCTCCGCATCGAGTGGAGAATCCCGAAAGCTAAAGATAGCTGTCTATCTTCCGATTTGGATTCAAAGAGCAAAAGATAATTTCAGCATGATTTCTCTTGGTCTTAATTTTGTAGATGAAAATACTATTTGGTTATTAGTGCTATAAGTTTGTTCAATATTAGAAACACCAACTATATTATTAAATAACACCATAGCTTCCCATGATTTTTTTCTATAAGATACAGACAGGTCTGAGAATAAAATAGAACTTATACTCTTATCATTACTTCTGAAATAATCATTTATAAATTCTATCTGGAATTTCCCAATAAAAGAAATCAGTTTCAGTTTATGATGAAAATACTTAAAATTTGAATTGTATCTATCCTTGTTTTTGTATTGTCTATTATTAATATTCAGTGTTTTATTATATTCTAAGGAGAAAAAATCCCATGGATGATATGATATCTCAAATCCTCCACTATAATTATTTGAATTGCAGTCTGATATTTCTTTATTTATCAACAGTTGATATTTTTTTGAAGTAAAAGAAGATTGTAAAGACAGAGACAACTTTCCCCATCCTATTGACTTCCCTATTTCTCCACTTATTGATGCAGATGAATTATACGTTGTTTGGTCTGTAGCCTTTTTATAATAAAAAAGATTACTATATGTACTCTCAAACATTGTTATCTTATTTAAAAAGCTATAGGAGAGATTAACATTCGCAAATAAGCCATGGATTGTATCATGATATTTCCATAAACTGCTAACCATATCAAGTGTCGTATGCTTCAATTTATTATTACCATGAAAAATTGTATAATAATTACTGAAAACGGGACCTTCAATATATTCATTAAAAGAATTTGGTGAAAACATATGACTGTAGAGAAACGAAGTATTCCATTTCCCCGTAAGTTTATAATTTACAAATAAGCGAGGGCCTATACTGGGGCGTACATTTTTTTGCCCGTCAGAATTTCTATAAATGATATTACATCTTACAGCAGCATTAATTTTCAGTACTGGCGTGTTGTAACTTAAAGACGGTGTCAAGAAAACGCGTGTTTCATTATATTTATATGTATTTCCCGAACCTAATGAACTCAATTCTAAATCTTGAGCTTTACTTGAAACACCAGCATCATATGTAATATACATGCCAAACAGTTTATGTCGGAAACCTGTTGTTGCTTCCCATTCCATTTTATTTTGGCGTAATTCTTCCGTATGTCCATCAATCAATAATAGAGAAGTGGGAAGCTGATCAATTATAAAACGTGTCTTTAATGAGAATGACTTGTGTTCAGAAAAAGTTTTGATGAGTTCAAAGTTATCAGTAAAATATCTTTTTTGTATTTTAGCATTCTGAGAATATAATTGCTGATTATATTTGTTAATACCATCTGAATGGTTAAAATCAATATATCCTTTTGCTATATTTGAAAGATAAAATTGTTCTTTATTGATTTTGTATGTAAGTTCGCCCGACCATTCGTTACGCTTTTTAGTAATATTCTGCTCTTCTGTAATTATATCTCCTTCAAGACCGGAATCGATTAATGTCCGCGAAATCTGTCCGGACACATCTGTCTTGTCTATCAGACCATTTAGTTGAAACCTTAGATCAGAGTCTTTGCCTGTTTTAAAAAGCCAATTACTTGCTATCAAATTGCTATTGTTGAAAATATATTTTTCAGCATCAATAGTAGGCGTATTCAATGCCACATCGTCAATTAAAGGAGTGCTTGAACTCAAATATGTTCTCGCGGCAGTATAATCAATCAATTCATGCTCAATATTTTTCCCTGTATTATTGGTTTTAAACATCGAAATGCTTTGCTTCTTCTTGGAAAATAACATCTCCATGACTTTTGAATCACGTAATATGCTCGATTCTCCTTCGAGATTTGTACCTACTCCGGCATCAATGTATCCTTGCCATACATTTTTAGCGTCTTCCGATAATACAAGATTCAAAGCTGCTTGGTCAGAGAACTGTACATCCTTAAGAACTTTTACAGGTTGGTGATCTTGATAAATTTGAACGTTCTTTACTTGGTCTGCTTTTATATTCTCACTTGCAACAGAATATTTTCCTCCCAATAAATCAATGCCTTCTATATAAAATTTATTAATAGCTTTACCTTGATATTTTATCTCACCTGATGGCATTACCGTTATTCCTGGCATTTTTGCAAGAACATCAGATATTGTTCTATCCTGCTTTTGCCGAAAAGCAGAGACACTATATGTCAAGGTGTCGCCACTTTGAATAATTTTATTAGCTTTTACTTTTACCTCTTTTAAAACAAATTCATCATTCTGCAAAATAATCACTTGTCCGCTCTTCAATTCGTTTATTGCTTTATCCAATTTAGAATATCCGATACAGCTAAAACTCACATAATCAGTAGGACTTGCTTTTGAAGTATCCAAAAGGAACTTGCCGTTTACATCAGTGTGGCAAAATGAAACAGGGCGACCATCAGAATCTGAAAGGATAACAGACACATTCTCTATAGGTGTTTGAGATGTATCTAAAACACTTCCGGTAAGTGATTGAGCAAACGAACTCAAACACAAAAACAACATAAAACATATATTTCCTAAGCGCACAAATTACTATTTAAGAATTTCCTTTAAACAAGGAGTAAGTGACATATTAAGTTTTATTGGTTTACCGTTAGAATCAAAATGTTCAATCTTTGCTCCGGAAACGCGAAAGAACATCTCGTCGAAATTCTTTCCTTGAAGAGAAATCATTTCCGACAATTCCTTTGCATTACATTTCTGATACTTTTGACTCCTAACAGCTAATGGTCTTTGAATGCTATTCTCCAACCCTACACATTCATATGAAAAACATCCTTGACTATCTTGTGCAGACAGAATTAACCCCGGAAGACCACATAACTTCCAAGGACCATCATCAATAGGAATATCAATTGCATAAAACACTTTCCATGTTCTACCACGATAACGAGTAAATGCCTCATAACATCTATGTCCTAAGATTACAGTATCTCTTTTCCCAAGTTCCCAATTAAACTTTGGCATCTCTTCTTCATATACAAACATTTCCATTACCTTCTCTGATACCGTTATCTTACCCTTTGAAGGATAATTCTTAAAAACATTTGTATTGTCAGACAAACCCGTCAATCCTTCTTGTTTCTTTACGCTTCGTATTTCATAAGGGGAACATCCCTTTTGAAGCATACTATCGGTAATATCTTGACCTCGTTCAAAGTTTTTGTTATAAAAGTGGGAAGTATTATCAGATATATCCAATATGCAATAAGCCTCTGATTTATTCTTGTTTTCTTCGCAATACTGATATAAATATCTATATGTAACCGACAATGAATTTCTCGTATGAGCTTTATCATGTTGAGCGCATGCAATCATAACATGTAGCATCAATATCAATAAAACAAACAAATAATTTCTTTTCATACTATATATAATTAATTGACAGTCTGAGAAGTCTACTCTCAGAACATCAATGATAAATTTAACAAGGTTGTGAAACTGGTGTTCCACTTATAACACGTAATTCTTCAAGAATGTTTTCATATGCATCAATAAAAGCATTTATCAACTCTTGAGGAGCATCAGCAGGTACTTTATGAACAAGACCATCAGATGTTATGACTGCTTGCCAATTTAATTCTGCAAAAGTAGGCAAAGAAAAACATATCAGGCAGACCAATAAAGATGCAATATATTTTTTCATAATGTAAAACTATTAAAATTTAACAAGGGAAAGGACGAGGAGTATTAAGATACTGCTCGTGTATTTCCAAAAATGTTTCATACCAATCAATATACCAAACAACAAAATCATCAGACCAATCAGCTGGTAATTTTGTCATGTTTCCATCACTGGTAATAACAACTTGAAAATTCGGATCTGCATATGCACAAATTGGCGAAAAACAAACCAGTGCAAAAAATAACTGTAGTTAGCAATATTTTTTCATTTTTAGTTTTTCAGTCAAAAAAAACAATAACATTAGTAACAAACTGCTGTAATTATAGCATTGAAAATTTAAAAACAAAAAGTATTTAGGTCAGCATCACTTTAATTACATATTTAATTTATATAAAATATCTCATATACCTGACCAAGCTATAATGAAGATTTTATAGTACTACCAATTTTCCAACATAGTTTAATCTTTAGAATTTTCCATCAGAACCTATGTATAATTGCAAGCATACCCTTGTTTTGGCAAAATCCAATGGAGTAATATCCCGATAGATTTTATAAAACCTTAATGTGGAATAAACCATCGCACCTATGTCTTGACGTTACAAATATAAAAAAAATCTCGTATTCAAGCAAGAATTTCAATACTTTTTTCTACTAACAGATCATAAAAACGGCAACTGCATTAGATTAATGCGATTTAACCCTAATGCTCTAAGTTTGCAATATGAATTGCAAACTTAGAGATTAGGGTTTAAAATTATAGCAGAATGCAAAATGTTCAAACAGGAATGGGGGCTTATGAAGTTTTGAAGTTCTAACACTTGATGTATTTCTCAATTCCGATTCTCGGTTCCTCTATAGCTTATGAAGATTTTACGCACAAAGAAAATCAATCCGCAGTGCCTCTGTAACAGTCTCATTGCCAGCCGTTTGGAAAACACCCTATTTTGGTCGACCAAAATACCCTATATTGCAACACCAAAACACCCTATATTGCATGACCAATATAGGGTGTTTTGCTTTCGAGTTCCATAGCATTTTATTTTTTATTGGTGTCCGGTAAACAAAAAAGAGCATACCCTCGTAAAAAGGTATGCTCTCAAAATACAACTTGATATGTACTAACGAACGATTATCTTTCGTGTAGTACCATTTGAATACTTAACAATATTGATGCCCTTCTGGATGTTGTTGAGCTTCATGCCGTTTAAGCTATATATGCCAACGATCTTTATTTCTTCCTGTCCGAAATTATCGATTGCGTTTACATTAGGCTTATAGCCCTTCTTGCCAATAGCAAGCAGTGTTGGGTATCCTGAATAGCTTGTGCGGCTGACTGTGAGCGAAGTAATCTTCTTCGTTGCGTCTGTCGGCATGGTGAACTCATAGAGACGGAACTTCAAACGTGTATCGAATGAGCTGCTCTGAATACGTCCCAAGCCATAGACAGCCTCATCGCCGGCAGCAGAATTAGAATACCAGTCGTATGCAATGAATGAAGCAGCATCGCTCTCTGTGCCGTCTTCGTAGTTGACTACGACGCTTGTTGTAGAAGCACCGTTTGCGCTGATGAAAAGGAAGTGGAGCTCTTCGCACATTTCCGGATTAGTTACTGTCAGCGTGTTCTCACCACCGTTCTTCATGACGAGTGCATTATCGCTGTCGTAAGGAGGAAGTATGAACTCAAAACCGCTCCGTGTCTTCACCTTGCGATCGTTGCCGGCGATAGCACCCTCTTCCTTGCAACCAGCTGCATACAGAGCACAAGAGGCATCGTCAAGATAACCTGTGACATCATCTATGTTCTTTTCTGCAATGACATCCATGTTCCATCCCGTCACTTCAAGTGCTCCCACTACAGGTATAGCGTCGGCATACTGCTCATAAGCCTCAACTTCAGAGAGTGAAGCGTAATAGTAAGCGTTGAGGTCGCAAACGATAGCAAGATACTTGGTCTTCTTATATTCTGGCAGGATGTACTCAAGCTCTGACACGTCACCGAGGTTGGTGAAACTCTTTATGGTAGTCATTGAATGTAGGTCGTTGCCGACGCAGATCTCAATGGTATTGTTTACATGACCTTCAGTATCGTTTTCGTTCTTGCCTTTGTTATTTTCAGGGATATGAATCTTCACCTTTGACAGGTTCCAACCCTCTGCTGTTGGCGCCTCAAAGATAGCCCATACGTCGCGCTTGTTAACAGAAGCCTTTTCGATGTTCTCGCAACCATTCTTCTTGGTATCACCGTCGGTGAGAGTCTTAACTGCGTACTCGTCGTATGTTGCCTCGTAAGAGTAGTCACTATTATACTTACGCAGCTTGGCAGTTGCGCCGGCAAGAACGTTAGGCTGTGTTTTAGTGTCAATCGTTACAGCCACATTGCGCTCCTTATAAGCGCCACCGTTATTGACTGTGATTTTCACATTTTCAGTACCAATGACCTTGTTGCCTATCACAGGAACGGTGAACGTGCAGGCTGCCTGATTCTCGGTGATAGTACCTATTGTGGTTTTGCTGCCTGCTGTAGCAGTGCAGGTGAATGATTCTGCGCGCTCATCACCATTAAGAGCATAGGTCACTACGATGTTCTTTGTTTCGCCTGAGGTGAGACGAAGTGCTGCAGGAGCAACCTCAATAGTCATATTGTTGTCGTCCTTTCCATAAACCTCAAACTCCCATATACGCAGGATGCCATTAACATGTGGACGCAGACGTACATAACGTCCCTTGTGAGGAGCGATGTAGTCAGTCTTGATGCTCTCTGCGTCAGTGCCCTCGCGGTCAACAACAGTCACCCAAGTCTTCATATCCTGTGACAGTTCTATTGTGTAACGGTCTATCTGGTCGACACCTGATTCAGGACCGGCGTTACCGTCGTAGATGCGAAAACCGTAAACACGATATGCACTACCGCAATCGAATATCACTTCGTTGTCGGCGCTTACATTACACCATTTAGCTGATGTGGAATTAGGGTTGGTGATACCGTCGATAATATTTGCAGGTACCTCTGTGCTGTTAGTAGAACCGCTGAAGCTTACTACGGTCTTGCCTTTCACTACGTTATGTACTTCATTAGATTCTGTTGCATCAGCGAAGACGTCGAATGCTTCACTTTCAAAGTTTGATGTGCCGACAGTGTTTGCCACGTCTACCTTCAGTAATTTCTTACCTGCTGTGCGTGCAACGACCTTAATCTCGTGGTTGGTGAGGCTTGAGCCTTCTGCGAGTTCAACACCTTCCGGGAGTGTCCACTTATAAGATGTAGGATTACCTTTGGCATTGGCAGTGACTGTGACGGTCTCTCCTACGACACAATAGCTCTTTGGAGATACAGACAAGGTAACGATTGGCGCTTTTGGAGCCGGATAATCGAGTTGCAGTTTCTTTACCTCGCCTTTAGAACCGTCCTTCATTATAGGCACAAGTTCTACGTTGATGTGAGTATCTGTGCCCTTGCGCTCGAAAGCAGGAACGTAGAAACCAAGTCCGCGTGTCTGACCTACGAGCTTACGTGTACCATCAACTGTCTCGGTGTAAACATCGAAATGGTCGAAATGTTCATTCCATGTGTAATTCCATGTTATACGGATGTCGCCCTTCAAATCGCCAAGTTTGCTTGAAGACACAAAGTCTTTCACCTCAACGGCAGTTGGTGAGTAACTTGCAGGAAGTACAGCCACCTGTCCGAGATTCATGCTTAAATCTGACACAGCATTTGATGCAACGAGGTCAAGAGCGAGCATGTAGATAGTCTTGCCGTTAAGTTCCGACAGGTTGTACTCTGCGATTTTCCAACCGTTTTTCTCTGTTACGTTTGGTTGGATTGTCACATCAGGAGTGGTGCTACTGTTTGTAGAAATCTTAGCCACGAGAGTTATGTTGCTTTCAGTCTTGTAAACCACGCGATAAACACCACCTGCGGTAACAGGAATCTGTGTCTTGTAAAGACGTATAAGATGTGACCCTGCGGTGAGGTTTCCCGCAATCTTGAAGCTTGAGCCTACGTTGTAGGCATTGTCCCAATCGATAGATACGTTGAGTCCATCACGGTTCTCTATCCACCAGCGCCATGTAGGAAGAATGCTCTGCATACCGGAGTGATACCAGTCGGCAGTACCTTTTATCTCGCCTTCTACGAAACGGTGCTTGCCATTGCCCACGCTCATGTTGCTGACGAAAGGCATAGCAGTTATAGCAGAGCGCTCGAGAATACGGCTTGACACACCATGCCATGTGTATGAACTGTTTGTTTGTTTTATTACAGAAGGGTCGGAATCGTAGTTGACCCACATATCCTCTTCATTGTCGAACACTGTCTTGGCGATAGCATACGCCTTTTCACCATGGTTGGAAGTGTTGCTCTTGAATGCAGCCTTGGCAGGAGTCTCCCAAATACTTACCTCAGGGCAGAACAAATCAAGCGATGTCACATGACCGGTTTTTCCCCATGCTCTATCCATATTGCCCATCCATCCGGTAGCACCACTGCTTGCGCACTGCACACCAGCGTAGATTTTTGAGAACACTTCATCCGTTGTGCAGTTTAGAGAAGATGCATAACTGCGATAATCATTTACGGCACCGTACTCCAGAAACTGTGATGTGTTCTTGTGAGTCTTAAGCAGTGTGGTGTTTGGAGTCCAGGATGCATTATACCATTGTAGCTCTGCTGTGGTGTTACCATCAGCTGTTGCAGCTGCATAAAAGTCCTTGAAGAACCCTTCCCACTCTGATTCTGAACCGCCACCTGACTCCTCGTTGATGAACCAACCGTCGAAGTTGAAGTATTTACACAGTTCATACAGTTTCTGAGCATATATATACTTTCCGTTCTCAACGGTGAGCATCTGGCGTACCCAAGCCTGAGTGCCACCAAAGGCATACGGTGGGAAGAAGATGTTACCAAGAGATTTCACACCCTGTGCATGCGCCGCGTCAGTAGAAGCTGCAGGAGGTATGTTGATGATACCTTCGCTGGCAGCACCAGCCCAATACACGAGCTTATCCATATACTGCCAATATGTAGGCTGATAACCGAGGAAATTGTTTATCTCACCCTGTGAAGGACACATTGAACAGGTAGGATAAAGAATCGTAGAGTTGCATAGTTGTCCCTCGTAGAACTGTTGGCTGTTAGCCTTCATGAGGGTTGGCTCCTTGAAGCGTTTTGCCAATGGAACCTTTGAAACATTGAACACATCATCTGCGTTCTTACCCGGTGTCCAATCCTTGATGTCGTTCGGATGACAACATAAATTAAGCGGCTGTTGCGCAAAGCTATTGCCTGCTGTGAAAGCAAGGACAGTAGCAACGATTAGCTGTTTAAGATTCATAATTGATAATTAGTTATTAGAAAGATTGATTATAATTTATTATATATTTATCTGAAGTTATTCGGCTTCACACGCACTCCATTATCATCGTTTGTGTCGGAAACATCCCACCACAAGCGTAAGCTCTGCTTATTGGCAGTCTGTAGTTCCGAATTGTTGATGAAATACTGATTGTTACTCTCGCTGTTAGGATAGAGAACTCGCTTTATTAAGTGTTTGTCGAGAACGGCATCACCTGAAGTGTTGGTAACTCTGCCTGTTGCAACATCATACATTCCCTCAAGAGCAGGATAGTCCGTGCGGCGGAACTCTGCCCATCCCTCATTGCCGTTAGGGAACACAGCCATCCACTTATGAGTAATTATCGCTTCCAGTATCTTCTCCTTATCGCCCGATTCGAATGTGCCGTCGTTGAGATTCACAACACCGTCGATATATTGCTTAGTGAGTGTCGGTCCTATCTCATAGTAGTCCATAGATGCCTTTATGCCTGCAGTGAAATAATCCTTCACTCCCATAGTGAGGTCTGCACCAGTCCAACCTCTGAGAACTGCCTCTGCCTTCAGGAAAAGGCTCTCCGAATAACTTAACCACACCTGAGGACGTGCATAATTCATCCAGTAGTTGGTGTCGAGAACCTTAGATTGTGGTTTCGGCTGGGTCTTGGTGATACTGTAGTTAAGGACAGACATTGTCACCTGATCGTCAGTGGCGTTGCGATGACAACCCGCATAGTCAGCGCTCTTGCTGTCTTCGCCAGAGGCTATGGTCTTTGATGTCATGCCGGAGCGGAACCAAGTCTTAAGACAGCGAGGATCAATGCGCTTTGTCTCATAAGACGTGCGCCCTGTCTTTATCCTATATTCTGCACCGCCCGTCGACAGATTACGATAGAGCTGTTCCATGTCCCATGACAATACATACTCTCCTCCATAGGCAACAGAACACATAGCAATACCGTTCTCATCGCCTCCAGCGTTCTGACCACCCATTTCTATAGGAGCATACTTAGGAACAGTCTGCATATTGTCGGCATTGGAAGTCATCAGTCCATACTTGTTGTTCAATGCAGCCATGGCTTCCTTCTTCGCACGCTCAGGGTTGATATTTGATATTCTCAATGCCATACGCAGGCGGAGGGTGTTTGCGAAACGCAACCATTTGTAGTCATCGCCGAAGTAACATATGTCATCACTCTTGATGTTATACTGTGTGGCATCGGCAGGATTGATTGAGTCAACAGCCTGTTCCAGCATACGAAACATGGCGTCGTATATCTCCTCCTGCTTGTTATAAGCTACATTGTTCTCCTTCGGTATCTTAGCCTGAACATACTCCTTGAAAGGCATATCGCCGTAGGTATCAGTATGGGCAAGCATTATGAATGCCATGTAGATACGTGTCTTATAGAATTGATTCTTATAATGTTCAGGGTTATTGTTGAACTTATATGCACGCAACATTGTGCGATATTCAGAGCAACGGTTATTATAGAAGTCACTCCAGCGAAGAGATGACCAACCGTCCGTATAGCCATAACGTGGAGAACCGTTCAGGTGTTTGGGCTGATTGTATGCGCCGTAGCCTGAATATACATCATGAGTAAGATTCGTAGCACGCTGGTATTGCGAATAGTAACCTTGGTACAGATACTCACGGAAGATTCCCGGTACGCCATTTATGTCCTCCTTGCAAGCGGCAGAGTCGGCAGATGAAACATAGTAGTCGATATTAATATCGGCATAATCTGTTTTGTCTTCTATAGGTTTGTCCTCTTTGCCTGACGTAGAATCGTCTTCTATCTTATAAGGATCATGGCTAAGGTCATTGAGGTCATAGCAACCTGCAAACAACAGCGTAAGCGCCAATACACCTACTTTATATATATTTGTCTTCATCTTATTATTCTTTTTTATAAACCAACATTAACAGTGAAACCAAATGTACGGGAATATGGTACCGCAAGGAAGTCGAGTGCTTGCGAGAACATTGTCGTGTCGTAACCACCCTCTGGGTTGCCTGGCGTATTCTTCATTAGGAAACAAAGGTTACGAGCCACAAACGATAACTTCAAAGAAGTGAACGGTGTATGCTTCAACATCTTCTGCGGAAAGGCATAGCCTACAGACAATTCCTTAAGTTTTATGTAGGAAGCATCATGAACGAACTCTTCCGCATAGCCTTGCTCTGAAGAATAAAGACCTATAGTCTGATAATATCTCTGTGCAGACACCTTTATATCATTTACAGAACCGTCAGCTTTCACACCCGGAACAATCAGATAATAGTCGTCCTTTTCATAATTTCCTCTATAAAGAGTGCGCTTTGATGTACCGACCATTGTTGCCATTCCTTCCGAAACACTTACTATGTCGCCACCGAACTTCATGTCGAACATGGCAGAGAGAATAATTCCCTTATAGTTGAATGTCGGCATTACTGACATAAGCAAGTCAGGCTGTATGTTACCAATAGGGTTGTTGAGTATGTGCTGTTCCTGATTTCCGTTGCCTGTCTCCGGCTGTGGAAGTCCGTTGGAATCAACTACGATACGTCCTTTGGCATCGCGTTTCATGAGTTTGTTGGCATATATGTTGCCGAGCTTACCGCCAGTGACTGCTCCTACCTTGACCGGCATATGTGAATCGCCGGCAAAGTATATACGGTTTACACCTTCGGCGAGCTCCTTAACGTAACTTACGTTATGCGCCACATTCACATTGAAGTCGAAGGTAAAGTCCTGTGTCTTGACGGGAGTTGTGTAAAGCATAAACTCTATACCGCTGTTATTTATCTTGCCGGCATTTACCCACTGCTGGCTCCAAGGCGATGATGCGTCGACAAGCATTGCCTGATTCTTGGTGCTGCTATGGTAATATGTGAAATCAAACCCAAGTCGGTTTTGCAGGAATTTCATATCCACACCGACCTCATACGATGTCTTAATCTCCGGTTTAAGATTGCTGTTCATCTTGATTGTCTGGACAATCGGTGTGCGAAGTCCGTTAGAGAAAGCGAACTTGCGCGTATTGTACAGATTATATGGTGACGGGTCCTTACCCACCTGTGCAGCCGACATACGCAGTTTGGTGAATGTTATCCACGCTGGCAACGGTTTTTCTATGGAACGCATAAAGTCGGAGAAAACATAACTCAACGATGCTGATGGGTAGAAAAACGAGCGGTTTGCTGCAGGCAGTGTTGACGACCAGTCGTTGCGCGCGGTGATATCCATTGCAAGATACTCATTGAATGCTATCTGTGCTGATGCAAATGCTGAATACATTGCACGGCTATGTCCGTCGTTATTTGCCGATACAAGCTTCTCACCTGTGTTAAACAACCAACGGTTTTTTATGAGCATGTTCTGTGATGTCGCACTAAGAATCTCATACTGCTGGTACATTACATTTCCGCCGACTGTATATCCCAATCGCCAAGCTTCGTTCATCTGGATATCGCCGAGGAACATTCCTGAGATATTATGCTCAAAATGATTCTCTTCGCCACGATACATCTTGTCTTCAGTAAGTTTCGACTGCCATGTGGAGGTCTCTGTTGTTATTGCCTGATCGGCAAGCGAGAGGTCAGTCTCCTCTATTCTTGTACGATAATAGTCAAAGGCATACTTTGCCTGAAACTTCAGCCATGAACCCATGTTCAGATTTGCTGAATAGTAACCGAAAGCACGCCAACGCTCATCAGAGTTCTTTGCACGCTGACGGATATAGTATGGGTTACTGTAATGCTGGTCGGGACCAAACCAGTTCTGATGTGGTCTGAGCTTAGTGCTATAGTGCTGCAAGTCCTCAAGACGTACATTTCCAGGAATCAGCAACAGTTGTCCCACCTCACCGTTCAGTCCTGTCATCGGACGATTGTCAGCCTTTGTACGCGATAAAGAGATCTTTCCGTCAGTAGAGAACCATTTGTTTATCTCAGAGCCGGCATTCAAATCAATGGTAAGTTTCTCAAGCGCCTCGTCCTTGAACATACCTCTGTTGTCATTATATCCCACAGAAAGTCGGAAATGAGAGGTTTCGGTAGAATTGCCAACGGCTACTGTATGAAACTGCGAAAAGCCCGTTTTGAAATAGTCGGTCAGCTTGTCGCCATAATATTTATAGGGTATTTGTTCGCCCAACCACGATAGTTCTTTGTGTCCATCAAGCTCCGGACCGAAAGAGTTTTCGCCCGTCATTGCTGTTGCCACGCCGTTGTCATCATAGACATATTGAATCTTTGAACCACTGCCCTGACCGTATTTCTTCTGCATTTGAATAGTCTGTGCAGGATCGCTCCATGTAAAACTACCCGAATAGTTCAGACCAAATCCCTGCTTACGGCTGCCTTTTTTTGTTGTCACGAGAATAACACCATTACCTGCACGCGAACCGTAAAGAGCTGCTGCATTAGGACCTTTAAGTACAGATATCGACTCAATGTCCTCCGGGTTTATGTCGAAACTCGTGCCTCCACGGTCATATCCTCCATATACGGAAGCATCACTTGTGTTGTTATCACTGAAAGGAACTCCGTCAACAATCCATAAAGGCTGGTTGTTGTCGGTAAGCGAAGAGTTACCGCGAATAGTTATTTTTGTGGAGCCTCCCAATCCTGTTGATGCTGTATTCATTTGAACGCCAGCCACTTTTCCCGACAGAGCGTTAGTGACAGAAGGGTCGCCCGTCACATTGAGCTGTTCGCTTTTAATATCCTGAACGGCATAACCAAGCATTTTCTTCTCACGTTTGATTCCCAATGCCGTAACGACAACCTCACTGAGCGATTCTGCTTCTTCCATGAGTTGCGTGTTGATGATATTCTGATTCTTTGCTGCAATCTCCTGTGTCTTATATCCAAGATAGGAATAAGAGAGTACCGGTGACGCATCTCCTGTTTCGATTACATAGTTACCGTCAATATCAGTCACAGCCACATCATTAGTCCCTTTCACGGTAATAGTTGCTCCGATAATAGGGTCACCGTTCTCATCGACTATCTTTCCCGTTACTTGTTTCTTTACCACAGGCTTTAGCTCTTGCTCCTGCTGTGGTTGCGCAGAACTTTTTTCTTCATTGCGTTTCAGATATACAATGTGGTCTTCAATCTTATAAGTGATGTTACGATTCTTCAGCATAACATTCATTGCTGCTGACACTGACGCATTTTTCAACTTAATCTCCGACACCTTTATACCGGCAATCTCATCATCGTAGAAGAACTTGTATGAAGTCTGCTTCTGAATACTTTTGATAATTGTCCCAACAGTTGTGTTGCGCTGGGTTAGAGTAATTTGTGCCATAGCCCAATGTAACGGAGCCAACGACAGCATAATCACTAAAAGTAGTTTAACACGTTTATTCATTTCGATTATTAATAATAATAAATATAGGTTTCTGTATATATAACGTCGAAGTATTTTTTTATACTTACTCCGACAGCAGAAAAATGTTTTTCTATAGATTCATCAAGGTTCCGGCTACTCAGACGGGAATACCGTTATTGTATTTCCCTTTATACTGTAGTCGATAGGCAGTGTGTTCTTAAGTGATATCATCAAAGAATCTACACTTCCTCTATAAGGGACAACTCCCGAATACGTACGTTCCAAGTCGACGCCAGCCTTCACAATAACCTTCATTCCATACACTTCCTCAATGGTTCGGGCTATGGCGTTTACATTCGTCTGGTTCAAATGTATCAGATTATCATGCCACAATGCTGCCACAGAAGCGTTAATCTCGCTTATCTTCAGCATTCGGTCAGTATTGATTTCTGCTTTTTGTCCCGGCGACAATAACACCATGTCCTCCGCACTGGTATGCTTCACACCTACCGAACCTTCTATCAGGCTTACCTCTGCAGTATGACTTGCTTTGTGAGATTTGAAATTGAACTTTGTGCCAAGCACTCTCACTGTCATCACCTCTCCTTTCACTACGAATGGTTTTTTTGCGTCCTTTGCCACTTCAAAATAACCTTCACCCTCGAGCGTCACATGGCGTTCGTCGCTCTCAAAGTCTTTAGGATAGCGCAGCTCCGCTCCTTTGTTTAGCCATATGCGTGTACCGTCGGCAAGGGTAAGCTCTTTTATATTATCGCCATAGGCTATAAGAGTTTCAGGAGCTGGCACGAACAGTCCCACCTTATACATTATTCCTGCACCGACGAGGAGTGTAATCACAAGCACAGCAGCATATTTCAGCCAACCGATACGATAGAAAGGCTTTATCGTTTCCTCCTCTACATGACACTTGTCAAGCATCTTATTCAACGCCTGCTCGGTCTGTTCATCAGATATGGCGGCAATCTGCATACGCTGATACGCGCGCTTCATATGGAACAGTTCGCTTGCATTATCCTCTGAACTGTCCACCCACGATTTAACCATTATAAGCTCTTCTTCAGAGCAACAGCCCTGAAGAAAACGCATGAATATGTCTTCGGTCGGTTTCTTCATATCTATATAGTCATCTATCTATATAGCACTCGTAGGAAAAAAGTTACCTACAGGAAAGATGAGAAAATCATCAAAAGCGCCGAATAATATGTATTTCTCAGACGTTCGCGCAGATATTTCAATGCTTTATAGATGTGCGCGTCGACTGTTCTCACCGACATTCCGAGTGCCGACGCTATATCCTTATTCTTCATTCCGTGCATATAACTTAGTCGGAAAACGTGCTGACATTTCTCAGGCAATTCACTCACTGCCTGCTCTATCATATTTCGCAAATCTTCATTTTCAAGTTCTTCCTGCGGATTATAATCGACTGCCACCTGCTCCTGCCTCTCTTCAAGAGCCATCACCATAGCAATATAGTTCTGTGTCACTCCCTTATGCCGAAGCATATTAATGCTACGTGTATAAACTGCTCTGTAAAGCATGCCTTTCAAATTCATGGTTGCGTCAATCTCGTTGCGGCGTCGCCATAAGTCTACGAACACATCTTCCACCACGTCTTCGGCATTGTCAAAACCAACAAAGCCACGGGCGTAGACTAACAACCGTGGGTAAAGTTCTCTGAAGAGATGCTGAAATTCTGATAATTCCAAACTATCCATTACCGATGACACACATATTAATTAACCAGTATCAATTTGTCACCTATTATATTTATATCCTTCTGCGGTATATGCAGTCGCTGACCATTCAGATTATATATCATTTCTTTTCTTCGGCTACTTAGATTATAGTAATCGGTTTCTGTTCCCGAGTGTATCTCCACCGGCATATAACTGAATGAGACATATCCCGTCGTCTCGTCCAGAGCGATGTCATAAGCAGGCAGGTGCCTGCGTACCGTCGGGCATAGTGACCGTAAGCAACGGCTTTATCGTAGGGCTTGTCATCAATGTAGCATACTACATTAAAAGCATTACTATAAGTCGTTTCCGCATAGATGTATGTTTTTTCTTCTGCAAATTTAGCAAAAGTTTCCGACAAAACAAAGTCATAATAAGTTTTTCCTACAATAGGTTCAACCCGAATCGTTCATTATAGTCCTTGGCTGATTTTGTTCTATTGTTGAGCAGATGTGCTGACGTTTCATCGAAGGCGTAGCGAGCTACGGCGAGATGTAATGGCAGCGCAGATGCCGGCGAGCGGACTAAAGCCGTCAGGAAGCATGACGGTAATTACAAATCTAAGCAAATGCAGTCTAATGACCGATTAGGGTTCAAAACAAGCACATATAATGACTTAGCAATCAACAGAAAAACGAAGCGTAGCATATGATTTCAATAAGCGGCGCTTTCCCTCTGAAGTATCTTAACGGCTTTACTTTGCAGTATTCACGGTGAAGTCCATCACCTTTGACAAGGTAGTATTACCTTTTATTACAGCTATGCTAAACTGCACTGTGCCATTCTTCAGACGACTATCGGCAACGATGTTTGCAGTGTAGCGCACACTGCTGTTGGGAGCAAGTTCTTCGACTGTGACTGACGGAGAAACAAGGATATGCTTATTGCCGGTTGTCTCCATCACCACCGGTTGAATATTGTATGCCGTGGCATTGCCCGAGTTGTAAATCTCGAAAACGATGCTGCTCTTCTCGCCTCGTGACAACACTCCGTCGCCACTGCTGTCAAAAAAGCGGGCATTGCGAATCTCTATTTCGGGAATTCCATTGGCTGGCACTTCTTCTTTACCGTAGACACCACGGTCGTTATCGCTGATGTCGAGGTCAATGACATCGTCGGCAGTGTTGTTACTGTCAAAGCCACTGTCAAGCATGCCACTCTGTTCATAGTTGTAGTTCTCTGGAGTCATCTGCTTGCCGGCACTGTTGCGCACCTCGCGGTTGGCAGCCAAACGAGCCTTCTCCTCACGATATTGCTGCATATCCTCCTGATAAGCCTTGTCCTGTTCACTGCCTATGGCAGCACCTACCGCCGCGCCACCAACCATGCCGATAAGCGAACCTATATTTGAACCGCGGAATCCGTCTGCTATTCCGCCAATGGCACTACCTATAGAACTACCCCAATAAGCACCAACACCTGCGCCAACACTGGTATATGAGGTACAGCTTGTGATAATCATCACAACCGCAACAAGAACAATGACATGCTTCTTAATATTCATTTTTCAGTTTCATTTAAAATGTTATTTCGGGCGGAGGAAATACATTCTCTCTTTACAACGTTACAAAATTACATATAAATAATGAAATTCAAAAAGTGTTTTCCCTACTTTTGCGTGGGAATTTCCCTATTTGAGTATAATCATTTCTTTTTTAACCCAAAACGGTCAATAGATTCCTTGCCTGATTTCGTCTGATTGTTGAGCAGATTAGCAGTCTTGTTACCGCGGGCGTAGCGGGCTACGTCAAGGTAATAAGGCTGGTAAGATGCCACACAAGCGGGCGAAAGCAGTAGGAAAGCTCTTGTTCTTTGATAATAAAACGACACCGCGGTCTATTGACCGTTTTGGGTTTAACCTCAGTTCGGTATAAGTTTTTCCTTAAAGACCTGTGCCAAACTGGGGTTATGAATAAATTCAACAAAAGGGCTATTCTGACCGCAAATACAAGCAATATTCGCCGTCGCATTATCGTTCGATGAGAAAAACACAATTTTGGGGCTTTACATACAAGACTTTGGTAATCAGCGAGATAAACAATTTTGACGCCGACAAAAACAAAAATCAGTTTTAAGAACCGTCGTTTCTTGAGGTTTATTCCTACGGTTCTTGCCGATAAAACCATCGCTTTCATCATCAAGAACCGCCGCTTTTTGAGAGAAAAAGCACGGAATGAAGTTTGTTTTTGCTTTTGTTGGTTCTCGAAGATGTGGTTTTATGCCATGTGGACTTAGCAAATAATAGTTTTTAATTTTCTATTTCGTGAAAAATTGCAAAGATGATTTTTCTTTACAATAAATTAAATCATACATATATATAACCACTTTTACGCCAGTAGAATAAAAACGGGTGGTCTATACTATTTATAGATATTGGTGTCAGGTAAACAGATTATAACGATGAATCGAGTAGAATGAAACGTGAAGGGGCGTGATTTATCACACTGAAGAAATCCTCTGGTAAACAGGCAATCCGGTATGCGTATGGACGTGATTTATCACGTTCCGCCTCAGCGTGGAGTCCATTGCGCGAGTTATTTGTCCATTGGATATTGCGGAACGTGATAAATCATGCCCCTTCGCCTGCAGGCAAATTCCTACCCTTGCTCGGCTATTGGAAGACACAAAAATAAAAGGAATGTTTTTAGTAAAGCTTACTGTTTGGGGCAAAAGTAAGTCCCTATTGGCTATACGTGCCTGTAGTGCAGATAAATAAAGGCTTGCAGAACTTTAAATCAGTTTTTACCGGACACCAATAAACCCGAATCGGTCATTAGAGTCCTTGACTGATTTTGTTCGATTGTTGAGCAG
>ENA-OWND01000377-OWND01000377.1-metagenome-genome-assembly--contig:-NODE-377-length-31404-cov-8.079652_pt1 | contig 31404 bp, 30 predicted proteins | sample MGYA00245342_ERZ651119 | MGnify/ENA primary metagenome ERZ651119 (study PRJEB26857, sample SAMEA4031756) | metagenome | biome: human; feature: oral; material: saliva | place: Philippines | collected 2014... | reverse complement strand
TGGTTGCTTCTCAGCGTTTTGATTACGACCGTGACAGCAAATTCAAAGTGGACGAAGCCATTTTGGCGGCTACTGAGGATTTGAAAAATAAGAACTACACTTATACCTTCGACGGGGCACGCCTTAAAATTTCCAAAGGCACACAAGAAGTCAAAAACGTGCAACCAGTGGGCGCTAATTTCTTGGTGAACGTCAGCAAAGCTTACAAGGCCGACCAAATCGCCACTGATGTGTATGTATTGGTCCGCCCTGATGGTGCGCGCGTGGTATACGACGCAGGCACCAATACCGCCAAACCTGCGGCCGTATTGATTGGTTAATCTGACACAAGGGGAAAAAATATGAAAATCAAGAACGTACTGATTGATGAACGTGAAAATGTCATCACGGTTGGTGACTTGGTCCGAAATAGTGCGGTAGACAACGCGCCCAAATCTTACCGCGTTGTCTATGCACATGTGGACGAGGTCAACGACAATAAGTTGCAACTCACCGCCAATTCAATTCAAACAACCCGCGACCGGTACCCAGTTTTAGTCGAACACGCAGACAACCGGGTGGAAGATGTCATCGGGTATATCACCACCAATGGAAAGCCAAACGAAGCCGGCGAATTTGTGGGAGAAATCACTTTTTATGCTACAACCCCACAAGCCCAACACGCCGAGCAACTTTGGCGCGATGGCGTGATCAACGAATTAAGCGTGAGCTATTACATCAAGGATTACGACGTCATGGAAGATGGTGAATACGTCCGAGTCAACTCCGCAATCCTCAAAGAAGTGTCTCTGGTTTCAGTTGGCGCCGACCGTCACACTGGGGAAGTTTCCAACGCTGAAACAGGCTCAGCTGATGTAACCCCGACGGTTACAACGAACGAGGAAAACCCGGAAGCGGTCCCGGCTGATGTAACCGAAACCGAAGAACAACCCGAAGAACCAAAAGCCGACGAAGTGAAATCGGCTGATGTAACCGCGACGGTTACAACGGACGAAACCGAAAACAACGAAGCGCAAGACGAATTGGAAAAAATCCGCCTAAATGTGCTACGTAGTGCACTTTTTGTCTGACACGACCAGATAAAAATGATATAATAAGATAATAACAAATGGAGGGACAACCGATGAAACTGATCGATCAAATCGAGACCATCGATAACAAGCTCGAAGAGTTGGCTGAATTGGCCAAAAAGGCTGGAAATGTTGAAACACTCAACGAACTATCCGACCAAATCAAAGAGCTAAAATCACAACGTAATCAACTCATCCAAGAGGGGGACAAAATGGACAAAACAGTAAATAAACCATACCTAGAAACTGACCGTGCAATGGAGGATTTCGCGCAATTGCATTTGAATTCAGCATCTGACGCTGAGTTTAAAAAAGCTTGGACTGAGAAACTCCAACAAAACGGAATCACCGTTACTGACAAGGATAACTACCTTCCGCGCAAATTGGAACTTCAACTCGAAACGGTTTTGACTCGTACCAATCCAGTTTACCCATTGTTTAAAATCTCAAACTTGGGGGCACTCCTTGTTACTCGTGAATTGACATCAAGCGACGAGGCGCAAGTGCACATTCCAGGTACGAACAAGGTCAAACAAGCCGCAAGCTTGAAAGTGAGCGCGATTAAACCGAAAATGATTTACAAGGTGCAATCAATCAATGAAATTGACAAACGCACCATCGACAATTACGGCGAGCTATACAACACCATCGTGGCTGAGTTGGCCCAACGCGTAATCGATAAAATCGTTGATTTGGCCCTAGTGGAAGGTAGCGCCACTGATGGCGAAACTGGATCATCTACTGCTGAAAATGGCTTCATTTCGATTTTGAATGAAACTGACACAAACAAAGTCGCGCACGTAGCCGGTAAAAAAGACCTTGTGACCGCCGTAGAAGAAGCGGTTGATAGTATCGACGCACCAGGTCGCAAATTCCTCGTTGTGACGAAACAACAAAAACGCGACATCATCGCGGCCGTGAGAGCCAAATGGCCTAACACCACATTTTTCAGCACAAACCAAGCGATCCAAGATACTTTTGGCCTTGATGGAATCGTCATCTACCAAGGCACAAAAGCAATCAAACCAACGGTGATGGCTGAAGGTGCTTATCATATCGACCACCAACCATTGGCACGAATTGAGCAATTCCAATTGCTCCGCAATGAAAACGACATCCTAGTGGAAACCCCAGCAACTGGTCGCCCGGTAGCATTTGGGGGTATTTCGGTAATCGATACTGAGCGCTAAAAAGTGAGGTAATGCCATGACACCAAGCGAATTTTTAAACGATGTTAAAACATACTTACGAATGCCAGCTGGTGTCACTGTCTACGATGACGAGGTGCTGGGGTTGATTGATTCGGCCCTCGCCTCCTTATCGGTGGCAGGTATCACCGGACAAAAAAGAGCGCTAGTGACGGAATACGTGAAAACGTATGTGCGTTTGGCCATGCTTCAGGACGCTTCACCAGCTTTTCATGAAAGCGAAACCGAGCGACTCCGCCAAATTGTCAACCAATTGGTGTACGGAGGTGCTTAAATGTTTGATGAAGTTACTTTAATCACCATCACGCAAACCAAAAATAAAAATGGTGAGTACATCGAAACGGAAAACCACTTAGATGTGCCGGTTGTCATGCAACGAGTCACACGCGAACAGCGCGACAAATACAACGAGCGCGGAGCTGGTCGAGCTTTACGCTTTAAAGTCCAGCTTTACGGCAACGGCTACAACCAAGACAACACGCCGTATTTTATTCACGAAAATGTAAAATACAGCGTGACCGATTTCACGAGAGACGTGACCGGTACTTCCTATTTCATCGAGGGAACTTCAGCAAGGGGGAAACGCTAATGATGTATCGCACATATTATGAGCTTTACCACTGGCTCGCGGAAGAGTTGCCCGATTGGGATATCGTACTTGGAACAAGTAAGGACCAACTCACAAGACCCACGCTTTTCATTAACCACCGAGGGAGCCAAACGGTCTACTCGGACGGCGTCCCCATGATTGCATCCTCTACGTATGATCTCATTTTTTTACAAAAACGCCCCGCTTTTACGAATCGAGCCATTTTAGAGCAATTGGAAAACGGAGTCAATTATGTTGAATGGGATGAGGACAGCGGATACAATATTTTTACGGGCTCGGTAACGCTAGTTGGCCCGGGGAGTGTGCCGGATGAGTAATGACAACTTGGAAGCCATCGCGGACAACGTGCGAGCCATCGCAGATGATGCGGTGCGAGATGTAGCGCAAGGCGTGATGGATGATCTCCGTCTTTATGCTCGACGCCATCAACGCACTGGTGAACTTTCGCGCAACATCAAGATGACGGTGAAACAAAAAGCCAAACAAAGCCAAACCGCGACATACTTGGTAGATGGTGGCAACCGCTCCAACTACACTGACAAATCCTACCACGCTTTGGTGTTCTTGGCTCCGCGCCATTATCCAGACGGGGCAAGGACGTTAACCCGCGTCCTAAAAGACGCCAGACAAAAACTAAGATAAACGAGGTAAAATAAAATGGTATTTCAATATAGTGACCGCACCATGTTTCATGGTAATCAACGTTTGCTCATCGCATCCCTTGATTCTAAGGTGAAATACAGCGACGTCATCAAAGGTACCGGATTGGTATCCGTAAGCGCAATGAGCGATGAAGCAAACGTAACCAACATCGCGGCTGATGATGTGCCTGACCACGCAACAATCGCGGGGGCTAGCTTGCTTAAGGGTACCCTTAACTTCTTACAACTTGATCCGGACTTGCGTATTAAGTTCTTTGGGCAAGATACGACACAAAACGGGAAAGGTTACGCGTCAGTGGGTCAATATCCACAACGCTTGGTGCAATATGCAACACTAGGGACCAAACGCGACGGATCGCGCGCATTGCTAGTCACTGTTTACCCTAATATGAGTGTAACTAGCAAACCGAGCAAATCAACAACCACTGACAGCTCGGAAACACCAACCGCGGTGCAATGGGAAGCAGCGGTGCAAGCTTCAGGTAGTGACTTCTACACAACCACCAAAGGTTTGAAGTCCGCTGAATTTGAATATCTTTTCAGCGGCGATGAAGTCCAAAAAGTGCTCGATTACATTGACGCCGGCGGAATCATCCTGCCTGATTATGTACCGGGCACAACTACGGTCTTGGCTAATTCACAAGCAACAAGCACAGCCCGTAGCGCCTAATCGATAGAAACGAAAGGAAATATCCAAAATGTCAAAAGTTAAATACTCCAAACTCAAAAACTTCAAATTGGTTACTGGTGAGCACTTGCTCGACATCGTCCAAAAGGTGGGTGATGGTACAGGCGAGGAAAAAATCAACGCTTTAGAAGTCCTCACGCTTGGCCTTTACCTGCTAGATGCTTATAACGTGATCGACGCCCGCAAGGAGTACCAACGCTTGACCAAAGAGGGCAACGACGACGAACGCTACGACATTATCGACAATGTCGACCCGGCGGAACTCGCCGACGACTTGTTTGGCTAATTGACACAACGGCTATGGCTTTTGAGGCCGTAGCCTTTTTCATATATTGAGAGGTTAATATGTTAACTTTACGACAGGTGATGAACTACACATTACAAACCGGGCGGGACATTTTCGACGACTTCCAACTTTTGGACCAAGCATTGGCCCAACAGGAACTCGGACAACGAAATGAATTGGGTTTAATCACTTCGCAAATCATGGAGGGGCTGGATTTGATCGGAATTGATCCAGACGGCCCGCTTTTGGATTTGATGACACCAACGGTGATACCGGAGGAAGACGACGACGGCCCGGATTTTGTACCGGATCCAGTCGACGAACTCCACGCAAGGACCCGCCAGCGCTACCCAAAAAAGGTAGTCATGACAACCATTACCAACCTGACAGCGTCGGAGCATATCAACGACCAGGTGCTTTTAGATGCGCCCTATGATATGGCCATTGATGTATATAACAAAGTAGCAAAACAACAACAAAAAAGGAGGTAAGATATGGCAAACAAACTGGAAATCGAAATCAACGGTAAAACCGTCCAACTCGAAAAGAGCTTAAAAACGGTAACCGCGGCGATTAGCCAAGCCAAAAGGGAAGCCAACGAACTCAGCAAAGATATGAAGCTGGATCCCACAAATGCCGACCTGGTACTCAAACGCCACGAGCAATTAACACAAGCCCTCACACTTTCAGCTGAAAAAGCTAAGATATTAAAGGAAGATCTGGACAAAATTGACCCGGATGTGGACCCGAGCGCGTACTTCAAACTGGCCAAGCAAGTCGCGAACGCCGAGCGCGAATCACGATCACTCACCCGCCAAATCACAGTCAGCGAGGCATCCGTCAAAAGGTTAAACGCGACAGCCGGGACTTTTAAGTTTGATCCGGGAACTGGGGTTCGTGAATTTGGCAAGTCGATCGAAGGAATCGACGCGGCCATCTCAACCCTTGGCAATCAAAAGGAGATCATCAATTTTAACCGGTCAAAAGCCGGATTTAATGAAGTGAAAGCCAATTTTAACCAGCTTGACAAATTGGCCGAATTGTTGACACGTCGTGTCAACGTACTTGACAGTGAGCTTTCTTCAATCGATGTGAAAGCCGACCCGAAAGGGTTTGCGGCCATTACAAAGCAAATCAACGACACAAAGGCACAGCTCAAAAGCATCAGCGACGCCAAGGCTGAAGCCCACGCAACTCTACACGATGGCGTAACCAATAAGGCGCACGGTATCATTTCAACCATCAAGGATATCGCCAAAGCTCCGGGCTCCGTCATGGACAAGCTCAAAAACTTGTCATCCGTAGGACTCGAGGGCCTAACATCAACACTCAAATCAGCACCAAAAGCGATCGTTTCAAAACTGGGAAGCGTTGCAAAATCCGGGGCTTCGGCAGTTGGTGGCATGGCAGTTGATGCCGCGGCACAAATGGGGACCGCCGTTGTCAAAACTTTGGGCACGGTGTGGGGTACCGTCGGACGCCTTGGCGTTGAGGGTATCAAATCCGCAGGCTCAGCGGTTAAAGGTGCCGTAACTGGTGCATTTTCAGCAGTTGGCGGATTTATTAGTCGCACAATTGTTGGCGGAATGAGTGGCATAGGTCATGCGATCACCGGCGCCATCACTGCTCCGTTTCGAGGTATCGCGTCAGGAATTGGGACCATCGTCCGCGGTTCTTTGTTAACCCTCGGTCAAAATATCACCAACACCGTATCCGGAACGGTCAAAGGTGCGATCTCCTCCATGGAGGAAGCGCAAAAGTCGGCCAAAAGCCTTAAGAATGTCCTTGATTTTTCGGATGTGGATTCCGGCACCATTGACAAGCTAACCAAAGAGATGGCGGACTACGCAAAAACCACCACTTACGGCTCAAGCGAATTAAATAAGGTTGTGGCTGGTTTGGTTTCCTCAAATGTGGAAGCCAACAAAGCGGGCGAGTTAACAAAAGACATTGCCAACGCTTACGCCTTACTGGGTGATGGTTCCCGCAAGATCTCCGACATCGGGGTCATTTTTAGCCAAATCAATAGCGCCGGAAAATTAATGGCTCAGGATTTTGGCCAATTAAGAGACGCGGGCTTGGGCGGTGCCATTAAAAAGGAAATTGAGCGCAACTTCCCGGACGTCATCAAGCAATTCGGCAGTTTCCAAGCGGCTATGGAAAAAGGCGCCATTTCAGCCGAAATGGTAGACCAAGCCGTGGCCAAAATCGGGCAATCCGACGCGGCACGAAAAGCCGCAACCGTACCAAAAACCATGGGTGAAGCCTTCGAAACCTTGCAAGAGACACTGGGGCAAAAATTTCAGGGCATTTACAGTAAGTTGACAGCTGGAGGAATCGACTTTGTCAGCAAGTTGACCGACAAAATCGACGGTATGGATTTTTCACCCATCACGAAAGGCTTAGAATCGGCCTTTTCAAAGGTTAGCGGAATTGGTGACACTATCAAAAACGCACTAAAAGGCGTGGATTTTTCAACCGTGCTTGACGGGGTTGTCAAGGTGTTTGACATCGTCGGAGCCAAGACAAAAGCCGTTTTTGAGGTGTTAAAAACCATCGGTCAACATATTAACTTTGGCGACGTTTTCCGCGGTGCCTTAGATGTCCTCAAGCAAATCAGCGACGCTGTCGGAACCGTTATTAAAGGCATCGGATCCATGGTCGAAAAAATCGACTGGAATAAAACTTTCGAAGGTGCGGGCCATGTGATCAGCTCCATCTTGGACGCGGTCAAGTCAATAGCCAAAACGCTCGGCGATGCTTTCGCATCCGACACCATGCAGGGCGCATTGGGTGCAGTTGGTAACCTGATTAAGCAAATCGTGGACAGCGTAAAAAATGTGGCAGATTCACCAATTTTCAAACAAGTCGTGGACTCCCTCGTTTCTCTTGTCGGATCTGTTGCCAATATCATTACCGGGCTGATTAAGTCCATCGGTGAGGCATTCAAGAACAGCGACACCAGCGACACGATTTCGCACATTGTCGCGGGTGTCAAAGACATTGGCAAAAACCTGGCCGACATGGTGAAAACTCCGGGCTTCCAGGAATTCGTGACGGGTACACTTGGCGTATTGTCCACCGTGCTTGGCGGTATTGTCTCACTTGCCAAAGACGTGAGCGGTGCATTCACTGGCATGTTCAAAGACCAAGGCAACGCCGACACCATCAAGGAAACCTTCCAAGGTATCAACGACGCGATCGCCCAAATTTTCGGGATCATTAAGGGCGTAGGGAAAGCCATCGGTGACGCCTTCGCCGACCCTGAAAACAACGAGAAAATCCAAAACGCATTCCAAAACATCAAAGGCATTTTCGAGGATATCAAAAACTTCATCGAGTCCGACGCCTTCCAAGCCATACTAACAGCCTTTGCCAGTTTGTCCGCGTCCTTGTTGTCGGCCGCTACCAATATTGGTCAAGCCATCACCGGGGCATTTAATGATCCGACCATCAACGAGAACATCACGGGAATAGCCGACAACATCAAAGGCATCGGTGACACGATCGACAACTTCACCAACAGCAAAGGCTTCCAAACCTACATCCAAGGTATCATCACCAACTTTACGGCGTTTGGTGACGCAGTGTCCGACGTTTTCGGAAAAGCTCTCAAAATCGTCACGGACTTCTTCGCGGGTGCTGATTTCAGCCAATGGGGTAAAACAATAGACACCGCGATTGGCGTTGTCAAGTCCTTCCTCGATTCAGCGCTTCAACCAATTCAGGATGCACTGGACGAAATGAAAGAGACCGGAATTCTTGATTTTCTCTGGCAGTCATTCAGCGAGTTGTCGGAAAATATCGGCAAGCTGATTAAAAACATCAAACCATTCACGGACTTCTTGGGCTGGCTCATCGGTTCCGTTGTAGCTGAAGGCCTCAAAGGTATCGCGTCCACTCTTGGCATTGTGTCCAAAGCACTTGGCACCTTTGTTGGTTGGATTTCGGATCTTATCGGAGCCATCGGAAAACTCGGAGAAGGAATTTGGAACTGGGTCAAAGATACGTTCTTTGGTTCCGCTGATGGAGCTTCTCACGACGGGGCCCAGTATGCAAGCTATAGCAATTATTCAAGCGCCTCAACCATTAACAACAACAGCTCAAACGCAGTACACATCAACATCAACCCAGCGCCGGGAATGGATGTGACAAGCTTGGCCCGTCAGGTTCGCCATGAAGTGGAACTCGGATTAGCATAACACGGAGGAAAAAAAATGAGTGTCATTGTACGAACACAAAGCGCGACGCCATACCGCCGGACTCTCTCGTCCGTGCTGGACTATCAACACAAAAAGGAAACCCCACAGGAAACGAAGTTTTTCGTGGTAGGTTTCAAAATCGGAGAATCCGCAGTGATTCGCACCGAATTATAAGAAACGGAGGGTGACACCCTCCTTTTTATATCGGACAAAATAGGCTTTTCATGATATAATAATAGGAAGAACAAGCACGAGAAAGCAAAGGAGAAAAAGAAATGCCGTTACGTATTTATGACATTATCGCAACAAACCCGGGGCAGGAACTCACATCCGCCAAAATTGTGGGGAGTGAAACGCCAGTATACACACCCAACAACCTTGGGGGCGGTTTCAGTCGAAACGAAGCCGGACAGCTCGGCGTTGTAAATGGTCAAATCAGCTTCAAGATGATTTTTCAAACTACAATGGAAAGCACCGGCTACGAAAAATATTTGGATGTGGTCACCGCCCTATCACAACGCCAAATGGTGTGGCTCCGTTATGCCGTCCCAACTCATGGCGGGTACACTTACGCTTACCGGCCGGGATACGTCAGCGACATTACCAAAACTGAGGGCTCATATGCCCAAGCCTCGCTAATGGAAACCATCACCATTTCAACGGTTGGAGCTTGGCAAATGCTTTACACGTTCACGCAAGCGGGAGCTAGCAGGTCACTCCACCCAAGCACAGCGCAAAACCTAAATGGGGATCATAAATTGCGCGTGTTCTCCAACTTCCCGGAAAATAACAAAGCCATGCCGTTTTCTTATCCTTACTGGTACGGGCAAATCATCGAGGAAGTCCGCCGCCGGGGCTCGTGGTATAATAAATGGGGGGACGTACTCCAGAAGGGCTCCGACGTTTACGCGGTTTTTGCCGTCCATGCTCCGGACTTAACAGTGAGTCATGAAGAAAAGCTGGCCCTATCCCAGCTGACCGGCTCACACGCCATGTACCAAGCCACACGCCTTAAAGGGAATGGCTTCGCTTCAGCACAGGAAGAACGCGACACAAAAGACAAACTGGTGGATGGGTTAGCAAAACTAAAAGGCCAACACGTGAAGATGAAACCTTACAACTTCAAAGCGTCGGTGCATAATTACACAGAAAACGACATCGACCAAGACGGACCATTTGCCGGCTCTTACTCTTCGTATTTGCTAGTGGGTCGCGCCAACAAAGGCGGAAGCATCGCCATTAAAGCCAGCCAAACCGACGTCATGGTGAATCAGTTTGATTTTGTCGCGGCCGGAAATGTTGTGATCGACACCGCACCGTGGGCGGATATCTACAAGGTCAACGGCTCATCAATTGGGATCGATTTTTCAAATTATGTAAAAACGGGCGCCAACGTGAACGACATCCTGGTATGTAATGGCGTCACACTTGACACAATTATTATGCGCCGGGAGGTACTAGCGATATGAGAAAACTGGCAATGTGCGAGGTTTTCGAATCAAAACCCAGCCTTTATTACAGCGACGATAACTTTTATATTAATAAAATCGGCTCATTTGTGTCCAGCGATTATGATATTAATATAGGAACTTTGGCCAGTACGTCCAATGGTTCCGTAACTGCACCGAGTCGCCTCGCCTTATCACAACCGATCAAAATCGGGGACATTCTAAACGTTACCTTAGTTAACTATGAGCGCAACGGCTCCAAAGTTGTTGGGCGTGGTTACGCTATCGACCTCCCCGGCTTTGAAAATTACCAAGTCTATGACTCCCGGTCCTATTTCCAAAGGGCCTTCGTCATTTCCGCCATGGACGGAAACCGCTTGGTTTTGTCGGACTATAACGAATACAACCACAGTTACGTGACCGTGGGTTACGTTGGGATGGTTGACAATGAGCCCACGCTGGACGTCATCAGCATGCTATCCCGTCGGGATATGCGGGCTTTTGCATGTAAATTATACCCTTTCGGTGACAAAGAACACGGGGTCCGAGGTGTCACGCCTTATATGTATAACGGGAGCGACAATTTCTGGAAAACCTTATCCACTTCTTTTTCTGACGATTTCAGCAAAACCAACGTGAAACCCTACGACGTCATCACGCGCGCTATTAAACATTCCTACTCCTACACCGACGACAACAAACGAAAAACCCAAACGCTAACCATGGGGGCTGTTGTGCGCCATGATGGGCGCGGGTACTACGTCTTCTCGTACATCTATAACGGTGTGGACGGTAGACCGCCACGGCATAGCGTGAGGACCAAACCCGGAGCCAATATCCAGCTTCAACCATCACACAACCACGCGGCCGCGACCATTTGGATTCAACCCCAAGACAACGGGGACGACTACGTCCGCGCGGGTGTGGTAATTGCAACGGCTACGGAATCCGGCGTGACTTATAAAACCATTGGCCAAGTAACGGAAAGCGATTATACCGGCTATGGACTCACCGCCCTTCAAACGGTGCTCGTTGGTTATGGTCAGCTCACTGATTTGACACACGACAACCCAACGCAAAAAGCCAAAATGGACACACCAGCACCGGACAAAACCACCTACAGTGATGAGGCGCAATATAACGCCGACAAGGCCGCATGGGATGCCAAAAAAGCCCAAGTCGACGCCCAAAACCAACAGGCGGAGGATTTCGCAAAAGCTTTTGCCGATAAGGTAAAAGAAGCGCTGGGCGATCCAATCAACCCACAAACAGCCAAGGAGCTATTGACCGACGCTTTAACGGACAAACCCGGCGAAGTTGTGGAACTTGCTGGCGTGTCGGTCGACTGGCTCAAAATTGTGCGGGGGAACTTAAAGCGCGCCATGGTTAACAGTTTGAAAGCGACTTATACACCCGTGCAACTCACACTCAGTGAAAATGATTATTACGGAAACGCCACTTTTTCAGGTGACGAGGCGCTTACCTTATATCACACCACCCGCTTTGGGGCTTCCGTTATCGGTGCCAATGCGTCAGTGGTACAGGTTAATTATACACCAGCAGGGCGTAAATATACAATCGAAACGCTACCGTGGTATGGTTACAACCCTGAAATAGGTAGCGTATGGGGGGATTAAGATGACAAAATTTAAAGCTCGAATTTTGCCCGACCATTTGCGGGCGTGTAACATTGGCGACGCCGTGCCCGTAATCGTTGAGCACAACCTATACGGCCGACGAATTGGCACCGCTCGCATTTTGGATCAGCATTTCGCGCAATTGGAAAGCGACGAACTACAACTCGGCGACAAGCTCTCCGCGGGTTCCTTTGTGGTTGCGGATGGCATGCACCAAATCCGCGAGGTGTCGTTGACGAAAGCTCCAAAATACAAAAATTGTGAGGTACTGGAATATGATAGCACCGATGACATTTGACACGGTCGGAAATGATGAAAACCTGACCTGGGCGCGTGATGATGCCTCGGTAATGGATACCATTATGGGGGCGCGTACTGGGTCAAACCTTGAGGACTCATCCATCCGTAACGACTCCGAAATTCTCGGCCGTGGTTCCTCGCCCATGTGCGTAATGGACCTTGACGGGTACATTTTAAGCAATGGAAAAACCGTTATCAATCGGGCCCGCGGATATGTAGCGGGGCGCTATTTAGAAATCACAAATGAAGTAGTCGGAACGCTGGACCCAAAAGCCGGCGTCGGAATCATCACGCTCAACGCTTGGAGCTACCCCGACGAGGACCCTGTCGCGATCCCTGGTCGTCCCTACATTGGCCAAGATGGATATAAACCATCTATTAACGACGTGAAACGCCAACCAAACGAGCGCACCAATTCGGGTATTTATGCGTCCATCTTGGTTTATTATGCACCAGTGACTGGCGCTTCTTCTCCATTATCAATCACACCGCGTGATTCGGTGGCCGTCACCGCGAATGTGTTTGACAACCACAACCCCTACGCTTTCAACCCAACCCCGCAGGGTTGGCGCTGGTCTTCTAGCGTCGGCTCACCTTCCGGCTCATATGTTACCCGAAACGGTGACAATCTACCCGGACAGGTGGCGACATACCTAACAGGCGACAAAGACACCGGCTGGTGGGGGATGGTGAGAAGCGACCTTTCCCGGTACGTTTTTGAAGAACCCGTCGTTGGGTACACCCCGTATCATGAAAACCGAGACATGACCGACAGCATACCTGACCTTTTAGCCTATGGAAATATCAACACCATGAGCGAGGACCCGGTGTTTCGAAATTACAAAGCCAACCTCGATACCGTCGTTGGTTCTCGTTTGTTTGGTATCATTTCGCGCGATGCGGTAGATCTCAATTATAACCCGACGCTCTCGGATTGGTGGGGCTTGGCCTCTCATCTATACCCCGGACGCCTTGGGGTTAATGGTTATTATGCATTCCTAGATAGAAAGCTTAGTGATTACAACCAATACAAACACCCGGTGAGCTTGTCCGGTGCATCACTCACAGTGACCAACACCGGGGGTGGTAGTGGTTTACGTGGTTTTGGTGATAAAGCCCGGTGGTTGTCGGGTTCTTCCGCCTCATCTTGGCCGACTACGGTTGCAAGCGGTGGATCTTTGACAATGTCGGGGCTTTTGGCTGATTTGCATGTGGATGATGTTTTCGTTTCAGTGTCTGATATCGACTACATCACAGGCACCGAACTTGACCGACTAAAAAGCCACAATTATGTGCCGACATATGACAGCAAACCGGGGCCATTTATTGACACATACAACGAAAAGTGCTATGCCAAGGTGACGCTCTCCGCTCGTATTCCTTACGCCACTTATCAGCTCACTTTGGGTGCTGGTGATGATGCCCACCGAGCTTATGGCGGTGATTACCCAACCGGTGATGCCATTTATGCTTTTGATGTGGTCTATGTCGTGCCTTTGTGGGCTTTCACTCACCTCATAAAACGAGGCAACTCCTACCAGTCCGATATCCATATTGGGACCGCGGACGATTTCAAGCGGGCGGTGGCGGAAGTTGGAAGCGATGAAAAGACGATACTCACGCGCCTTATCACGCCACTTGTTGGGGTGCAAATGTTATTCAATCACTGGCTTTTAAACCGGGATGACTGGACGACCCACTTTTTGGCGGAATTTGACAAAGCCTTAAAAAGTGGCAACATGTACACCGCGGAGTGTGCGCACATTATGCCGGGCATTGTGCAGGACGCACACCCGGCGACATAAGGGCGGGCGCTTAATATATCAAGCGGTTAATATATTAAATTTTACACATATCAAGCGGTTAATATATTAACTTCTAAACCGAAATGAAAGGACTATAAGAGAAATGATTAAAGCTTACACTTTTGAATCTAAGGCAAAACCAGGGAAGAACAAGGCGGGCCAGTTGATCCCATATGAAGCCAAGGTGGACGCACGAATCCGCCGTGATTGTTTCCTCGGTTGTGGTGATGTCATCTGTAACGGTGACAGGGACGGAACCATCCAAAGCACAGCATCGGGCACCATCGGCGGACCTGTTACTTTTACGGTGCGTGATTCCGTCACGTTTTTGGCTGGTGGGCGCATGTTTAGCGCTCCCGGTGAAACTTACACCGTCAACACTCGAAAAACTGGCGACGGCGTCGGAATTGGTGAGCTCTATTTCCACATTCACGCCAAGAGCGGGTCAGGTAAATATGTTGAGCGCGTGGAGGAATTACCCGAGCGCGACCAAGAAGGCAAAAAGCAAAACTGGGAAGGGGAAAGCTTCTTTTCGACGTATCACCTCCTTTTTGTCCAATCCGAAAAAGGCTTGAACGTTTACCCAGTGCCGGGACAAACTGGCCACGTTTGCGCCGGTGGTTCTATTAACATCAGCAAAACGGGGGTATCCATGGACGGTACCGCGTCGCCTTATCGTGGGCAACTGACCAAAGCCGGAGACTTACGCCTCACCATGCGTGGGGACGATTTCACTTTGGTTGGTCGTACTGGCTCTTTAGTCATGCGGGATGGTGCCATCCTCTTTTCTCCAGTGATGGGCGCGCCTTATAAATTGGCGATCACGTCCGGCACTGCCACCATTTACACGCGGGGCTGGGTCGGTGTTGGAAAAATGGTGACGGCTGGCGATGGCTACAATTTCAAGCTCGAGGAACTCCAAACCATCATGGGCACCAAACCCGACGGGGCAAACATTGAGGCAAGCTCAATCCTCGCAACCTTTGAAGGCTCGTGGGTCTACTCGTAAAAGGCTTTCTTAGTGGGTATATTATACCCGCTTTTTTTGTTTTCGGGGTGGGTATATTATACCCACTAAGAGAACCACCCCGCGGGTATATTATACCCACCTTTTTTTTTCGTCGGTGGGTATATTATACCCGCTTTTTTTTCTTTCCGGTTACCTTGTGCAAATGTGTATATAATAAGAAGAAAGTTTCGCGAAAATACCCCTCTCACACCCCTCAAAGCCTTGAGGCTCTAGGGGTTGCGCTATTTTTTAAAGTGACATTTCACAGCGGTGTATTTAGTCCCCGATTTCGTCCGAATTCGTCCGAATTTCACCGGGTAGGTGGGGGAAAATTTCGATTTCTTTAAATTTTTACGCTCAAAGGCTTGCAATCCGTCGGGGCTTGTGTTATACTATTATTAAAGAGGGGCGGCGATGTTCAATTGTTGTCTTACACAATGCCAAACCATACACCCCTCACCGGCTATGGTACACAACAAATACACACCAAACAACCAACAGCCCCCGCCAAGTGGTCAGCAACAAACCAACACCGCACACCACAAGCCCTGGGTGGCAACAACCAACACACCCACATCCAAAAAAGCAAAACAAGAAAGGAGGGCTACAACATGGCCCGCACATCTATCACCATCCCTGGCGATCTCCGCCAGCACTACACCAACCACCGAGACGTGATTTACTCCCAAGACATGGAAGCCCTGATCGGCATCGGTTATCTCCTCGCATCCCTCGATCCAACATTCCGGGAAGCCTGCCAAGTCAAGACCGTGAAAGTAGCGGCACCAGTTAAGCCAACACACACCAGCCGGGATGTCTCCTATGGCTTACGGGCTCATAAGTATATCACAGACAAACTGGGAGACGACGCAACACCTGAAGCCATCCAAAAGAGCGTGACCGAATGGCACGCCATCCACACAACAGCCAAAGCCAAGGCGACAACCATGCTGGCATCGCAACAGCTCAAGCAATACGCCAAAGAGCAACGCACCAAGGAAGCCAAACCAGCCGACGCCAAAAACCTATCCACCAAGGAACGCAAAACCAGGGCCAAGGGGGCGGACATCTCACTCCGAATTCCTAAAGTATCCCGCCTGCACTATCTCGCCTACCGCTGGCTTTCCGAGGTGTGTCAAAAGTCAGGCGGTAACGGTATCGGCATTGATCGACGCACCAACACCCTTCGCACCATGCACAGCATAGTCCAAGAACAGCCCGAGGAAATCGAAAAGCTAAAAGAAGAAGCCCTGAGCGAATATGCTTTTGACAGTGACAACGAAACGCACCGGGAAATCCTCAGCCAAGACTGGGCGGTGCGCGTGCGTAAGACCCTCTCGCTTTCCAAAGCTGAAACAGCTGACGCCGTGCTGGCCTTGGTTATAGATCACCCAGAGATCCGCACATTCACACCAGCACCACCAAAACGCAAAGGAACACGACGCACCAAAAACAAATAAGGCGCGTGCGTATAATATACACACATGAAGAAAGGTAAATACAATGACAAAGACAATCACAATGACAAGCCAACGAGTAGCCGTAACACCAACCCAAGCGACCCACTGGTCAAACCACTCACGCAATAAAAAGCGCCTAGAAGTTGAGGAACACCGCAACACCTTTATCGACCCTGCGCGGATGCCCGATAATGTCACCGTACTCGACGACCTAGGAGAAAAAACCATCGCCGAGTGGGTTGATGAAGTTTATGCCGAAGACGTGCTTGATTACAACAGTAAAAAAGCGGACCAACGCCCAGATCGTATGCTTACGAATTACAGCGAGAAGTTACACCACGACAAACGCCAGCCCAAGCCCTACAACGAATTCGTTTTCGCGTACGGCAAAGCGTCGGACTTGACAAAAGACGGGCTCCCATACTTCTCTACCCAAGGTGTCAAACTGCAACAAGGAGAGCACAACATTTGGGACAACCTCGACATCGGGGGCAAGGAGTGGAACACCCGTCGGGATGCCTTGGTCGATTTTGCCCACCAGTTACCGGACCTCCTGCCACATATGCGCTTTTCGTATATTGCGGTACATTTGGATGAAACAAACCCCCACATTCACGCAGGGGCGGTTGGATACACCCCAGTAGAGCAAACGGGGAAACGCCCCCAAATGGCACACACCCCGTCAGTATCAAAAGCCATGAGACAAACGGCGGTAGATAATGGATATCAACCAGCCAAAAACCGAAAAGGTGACCCCATCGACACGGACGCCAACCGGTGGGTCATGGACGAGTTCTTAAAGGGCCACATGTTGAGCACCTACAACAAGCACAGCGAGGAAAAAGCCAAACGAGCACCGAAACAAACCAAAAAGCCCCCACTTGATATGCAGTATGCCAAACAGCTTTTGCAACCTATTAACCAACTAGCACAGGAAATCGCCAACATGCGCGACAAGATGGCGGACGCCATTGATAGCCTCGCCGACTACCGCGACGAATTACCCGAAGAACTCCAGGAGGCGGTGGACGTGTTGGAAAGTGTGCGAGATGGTCAACTTCTGGGGCAAATTTTTGAAACTGCAGAAATGACCGGGTCCGATACTTTACACCTAAATGGAATTCTCGTTGCGAAAAATTACGAGCTAGAAGCGACACAGCGACAACCCGGCGGAGACGCTGGAGACGGCACCAACTATGACGACCTCATCAGTGACCTTATGGACGGCTACGATTTGGACCAGTTGAACCAGTAATGCAATAAACATGACAAACCCCTGTGAGTGTGATATAATACTCACAGGGGTTTTGACCCATTCAGGGGTAACCCAAAGCCGGACTTTTATTTCCTTTCTCCGGCTTTTTTTATTTTGTGAAAAGTTCCATTTTGGCGTCTTTATCCTTGACAGGGTGAGCCTTGTGTGATACAATAATAGTAGGCCGGCGATATACTGATATTAGCTTAAGAAACAAGTGAAGAACAACAAGTCGCAACAAGTTGAGCCCGTGCAAGAAATACGAGTGCCATTTGCCGGCTGTGCTCGTTTTGCTCTGGGATGCGTGATGAACTCACGCTTTTTTTTTGCTTTTTTTCGCCATTTGGGTTGACAAAGGCGACCGTCTATGATATACTAATAATAGATCGGGAGGAACTCCAACCGGTCATCCACTAAACATGGATTCCTTTCAGCGTGGTGACACGCGTTTTTTTTTGCTTTTTTTTGTCGAAAGTGGTTGACAATCGGGGGCGGGTGTGGTATACTATGAGTATAGGGATAGCCGATAATTACCCCTGGTCAATCAAATTTGATTGACTCATGCACCTCATAGCCACTTGTGGGTGAGGAGAAAACTTCCTTTCTAAATTTTTTGCATCGGGCTTGAGCCCGTTTTTTTTTGCTTGAAAAAGATAATTTTTTGTCGGTGGTCCTCGGTGAGGGCCTTTTTGGGTCTTTTTCTTTGTATAAATATGCTATTTTTTTGTATAAAAAAACATTTTATTCCATAAAATGCCCTTTTTCCTATAATATCGCGGTAAAAAATGCCAAATTCTTGGCATTTTTTGGTATAATAAGCGAGTAAATCAGCGATTTTTGGGCGCCAGTTCCATAACTTCCATGACTTTTTTCGGGCTGTTCCATAACTTTTATGGAACGTTCCATGACTTTTTTTGAGCTTCTTATATCAGCAGTGATATCAAATGATACCATTTTAGGTAACTTACATCGTTATCTATGGAAAAAATTATGGAAGTTATGGAAATTATGGAACGTTCCATGATTTCCATAAACGATTTTTACCTCCTTATTAAAGGAAGCCGATATCGAAACCCCTTGAGGGAGTAAGAGTTACAGGGTTTGGTATAGTATTATTTTACCTTATATTACTTGTTCCATGGTTTCCATAAGGTTTTTACCAGAGAGCAATTATAATTAAAAAAATCGCTCTCTGGTATATATAGGAAATTTCATGGAACGAAATTGTATAGTTTTCCTGCAAATATGCATTCAATTTCTAATCAAAAAAAAAAGAGAAACTTAAACTTTTTTTTAAAAAAGTGTTGACATTTCCCGGTGTTGGTGTTATACTAATAGTAGAGATAAACAAGAAAGAAAAATCGGCTATCTTGGATATCATCACAATTTAGAAAGGATGAACAGCAATGAAAGCAAATATCATTGATGACATCAAACGAATCGCATTGGATGTAATCACCTACGGTGACGCGCCATTTTGGAGCAACATCAAAGACCCTCGCGGGCACTACTGGGAAAAGAACAACCTGCAAGCCTTGGCAGGTGGTGACATGTCGGTCACTGGAGGCGATCACGAAGCGTGGCACACCAACATGATTGACGCGCGTGACAAGGTCGACGCAATGGGAGACATTCACCTACAGCTCCCGCTCCTAGTTAAAACAGTGAGTGACCTGCTCGCAATGGATCAAGAGCTTCTCGCAACCGCCCAAACAAAAGCCAAATATGGCACACCAATGACGGACGCGGAAACCGAAGCGCTAAAAATGATCAACATCACACAGGCTGAACGCGACACACTCACAGCCGTGATTAATGAGCTTCGCCGGTTGGAAAATATCCGCAACGCTAAAGCAACCCTCGCAAGCTTGGATAGCAAACGTGTAACAACCATGGCACAATATGGAGCGGATGCGCCCGAGTACGTAACCGCCAAAGCAACATACGACGACTACAAAGCACGAGTGGAAGCCATGGAAGCTGAACTTCCAAAAGGCAAATCTACCGCCTTGATTTGTAAAATTATCAACGCGATGTGCTCAACTACGCTTAAAGTATCAACCTATGGAGGTCGTAACGTATACAGCTACACACGGACCGCCCCAGATGGATTTGTGGAAACCTACACATCGACCGACGACCGCAACTGGTGCAGGGCTTGGGCTCACATCCCAGTCAATGCCACCACGGATACAATTGTGGCTGGCGTGATGTTACTCCTGAGTTTGTACCCAATCAATAAACGCGGGGACACAATGGCACAGGCCGACAAATCAGCCAAATGCGATTACATCGACCGATTCGCAACCCTCATTGACGAACAAAACGGAAAAGGCGCGTTTTCAGCTTACCTCCTTTACCCTTGGTTATATATGGGGGATAAGGCTTTAGCAACTCGCCTTGGATTGCGTCGCCAGTTTGTGGTTGGACTCCTCCCAAGTACTGGGAAATCAATCCTAGGCAAGTTCTTGCAATTGTTATACGGTGGGCTCGTCACAGCCGTTGGGCCACGTGTGGAAGCAACAGCCAGCGGATATGCAGGAACCAAGAACGCGTGGAACTCGAAAGTTTGGCAATCCGCGATCGTCTACGTGGACGATGACAGCGCGGACGTGGCAACATACGGAGGCTCACGAAAAGAATATTATAAAAACCTATACGACCAAAACGCAATGACAATCGGGCGAGCTGGACGGGAACAACAGGTGACTTTTTCGGGTGTGGCTTATGGAAATGTCAACAACTACGACGCGAGTTTGTTAGACGCGCCCGAAGTCCAAAAACGGGTTTACATCCTCCATTTGACAAAGCAATTCGGAGAAATGTTTGACCAAGCCGACGCCGGCATCTATCACAGTATGTTATCAGCTGAATCAATTATCAGCCGTGACGCCCTGGTGAATTACTTGACCGAACACATGAGTGATGCGGTCAACTGGTTGCTAAACTACGAACAACCAGCAGAAATCAACAACAAGTACGCGCAAGCGGGCACTGAAGTTTATAACGTGATGGCATACATTGTCTCACGTTTGATCGAAACACAAAAAAACAACCCCGGAAAAACGACCATGATCCCACTGACCGAAATCAAACAACAATTCGGGGGATTCGTTAACGGAGCGAGAATTACGCAAACCCTAATCCAAAACCTACCCGGTAACCGATTCGTGGTGACTGCTAGCTCTTACCAATACGAAGTGCTGGAAGATAAAACGGTCACGGATAATATCATTTTGGGTAAAACACTAACAAGCAAAAAAGCCCAAATGGTACGTCTTGCAAATGGTGTGACCTTTGAGGATTTCGACGACCTGAAACCGGACGACATCACACCGGAAACGCCCGAAAAGGAAAAAGAAAAAGAACCACAATACACGCCCGACAAGATCGGCGCATTGTTGGTGATGAAAGACACTGAATGGCTTCGCGAACTCACAAGCGCACTACCCGACCACCTAATCGGTATGTTACGTGATAAACTACGCGAAGCGCTGGATCTATAAGAAAGGAACCCATAATCATGAATAACCAATACACACCCGAAGAACTACAAGCCCTCATCGCTGGCTCAGCTCATAAGCATATGGATTTTGACGAACTCGCCAACCGCATTAACTATAGCGACAAATTGGCCGAAGGAATTTGGAAATCAAAACTCAAAGATGGACAATATGAGCCAAGTCACGATGGATTCATCATTCAACCACTTGAATCTCGATATGCACCAGTAAATCCGGCGGATGCTGTGAGGTGTCAAACGTGGGAAGCATTCACGCGAACCTTTAGACAAGGCGCCGAGGCTGAAGCTGAAAACATCAGCCGGCACTTACTGGACGGGGTACCAATTATTGACGCAACACATGAACAACTCACACAAATCAAAAACGACGAGAGCCCAGCCTACCAAATGACGATGTTTAACCTTTGCCAATACCGCGAACCGGGAACGACCGGTGCCAGTAATGTGATCGAGACCTCAGCGGTACTAATCGACATCGACGGAACCGACAAGCCGACCGAATACATTTTGCAGGTGGTCGACTCGTTACAGGTTGATGCCTTGGTGGTGTCATCGATGAGGGACAAGGCGGACAACGTCAAAGTTCATATCATCCTGCCAGTAACGCGACCAATCACCCACGTGCGAGATTACAAACGCACATGGCAAGCAATCGCGGACACGCTCCAAGGTTACGGCGTCGAGGTTGACAAACAAGTCAAAGACATGACGCGCCGAATGTACGTGGCTTCATCCCTGCGCGTGATGCATCGCATCATTCGAAATCGTGCAATTATCCCATGCGATCAACCAACACCGGAAGAACTCGCCAAAGAGGAACGAATTTACCAATGGCAACAACAAATGAGGAACCAAACCGCAAGCGTCGACGATATCGACCGCGCCATCATGACGGTAGCGACGGCACCGGATGGGGAAAGAAACGCAACCCTAAATCGTGTGCTCTATCGCTTACACAAAATGGGCGCAAGTGAGAAGGACCTGCACAACGTGGCCATGGTGTCCAACGTTGAAACGGACGCCGAACGCCGGGCCACTTACTTATCGGCCACTGGTTACACATACTAAGAAAGGAAAGGAAGTAACTACCATGACAAACAACAACACCAACAACAACAGCAAAAACATTTACACACCGGTCACATCTTTTGCGCCACTATATCCGACGAGACCGCACAATTTTGACAAGTCCCAAACCTGGGTGATTGCAATCGATCCGTCCACAACGTCGACCGGTTACGCGGTTTATGATGGAGAAGTGGATGCGATTATTTCCACCGCAACCATTACCCAACCGCAAGACCTGCCAATTTCTAAACGCTACGACCGCATGCGCGCGCAAGTTTGGAACCGAATGAGTGAGGACATCCACAAGGCGGACGACATGGGCAAAAAGATCATTTGGGTGATCGAATCCTATCCGGGCACGCTTGGCTATGTTGACCGCACCAACTCGGCTTGGTATATCCAAGAGCTATCCGATACGCTCCTGACATTGGCACGGCTACAAGACGACTACGTGATCCCGACTCGCACTTGGTCATGGCGTCACCTGCACGGACTGCCAACCAGTTGTGACGCAACCACACCGGATATGCTCGTCGGCATTCCTCAAGTGGCGGACGAAGACGACCATCACATGGAATATCTCAACACGGCGCACAAACGTGGGCACGACCTGCTCAAAAGTTTATCTGTTGCAAAACTGGAACACCTGCGACGGCTCAACCCTGACCGCTTCCTCGGCGTCACTGATACCGGCGACGACGTGGCGGAAGCTGTGCTCATGTGTCTAGCCGTTGCTGATGGCAACAACTACAACATGACCGGCAACGCTTACCGACACCTGGATATTTTCGGAATCGTGCAAACTGAAACCGTCCGCTCTTGGCATATCTCAGCGCTTGGGGATCTCATCATGACGGATCAGTACCGAGTGGCGCAAGGCTGGCCAATTGACCCCCAAAAAATGGAAAGCATCATTAATGACGCGGACGGCTTGGCAATGTGGGCACTATCCGCACATCAAGAGGAAGCCAGAGCGAATGGCACCACCATTTGGAAACAGGAAGACGAGGACCAAGCGGAGGGCGACGCGGTATGATTTATGTGCATCACCTAGCCACCCTGCACCGCATCCCTTCCATTCATCCTAATTTATCAATGTACGTCAAGCGCCTCGAGGGTTACGAGCTGGACGAGGACGAAGACGGACACCTAAAGATGCACCCGGAACTGGCAAAGACCTTTCAAGGAAAAGACTTGGTCCGCATGTATGTCTTACGCATCGCGGATGATGTCGTCATCACCTGCAACGCCCAGCGAGCGTTAAGGCTCCTGATAGCGCGGACGAGGAGAGAACACAATGAGCCACCCTATCGACCGGGCGAGAACTACACGCCGGCGGATGATCACCGAGTCATGAAACTCCTGATCGACTGGAGCCGGGACCACTTGCCAGAGATCCGCGACATCTTGGCAAGCCATCCGACACACCACAAGGCACCGACCGAATAAAGATGAGCTTAGCTCATCTTTTTATTTTTTTTTTCGCAAAATAGTTGACAAGCTCGGGGAAATGTGATATACTAAAGGCAAATGGAAACCCCCCCCCCTTCGGCCTCCTTGTATAGGGGGTGATTAATCGAAACTGGAGTCCCTTCCTCGAACCTCCCGGGAATTTTTGCCCGAAAAGTTTTTGAGGTTTCAAGGGCCCGCGTAATAAGTGGAGCGGGGTTAAAAACTGAGATAAAAAAGCCATATTAAGTGGTTAATATATTAACTGAAAGAAAATGAAAGGGTGTGAAAACTTGCCGAAACCTAGCATATACGAAAGCAAAATCGTGCCAAACTTGGCGAAAATCCGCACAGCTCGGATCAATGGTGCGTCAATTAATGACATTTCCCAAATGCTCGGCATTGCTGGCTCCACCCTGTACGGCTACATGAGCAAACACAAAGACTTTCGGGCCGTCATGGATGAAGCGACACACCAAATGCACTCAACCATCGAGGCCACGGCCAATCAGTCACTACTTGACAAATTAAAAGACCGAATGATGGTGACGGAACAAATCATTGAAGATGGCGTGATCGTAAAAGAAAAGCGCCAATTGGTCAAAGCGGACACAGTGGCCATCATTTTCTCGCTCAAATCAAGGAACCCGCAAAAATGGGATCCATTGGGAGTTGCTCGCATTGAGCAAAAAGAGCAAGAGGACGACCTGGGCCAACAAATCAAAGACATGTTGTCCCAATATACGGTCACACCTGTGACGGATAAAAGCAAAGCAAAGGAAAATGGAGAAAGCACAAAAACACGTTGACCAACTGGTGACACAATACCAACGATACAAGGAGACAAATAATGGTAAGCTATAACGAATATTACAACCGCTCAATCGGTCGAGGTTATGACATCGACGGATATTATGGCGCCCAATGTTGGGACGGTTTTGCCGATTACTGCCGGTGGCTCGGCTATCCGGTCGTAAACTGCACGAATACCGGCTACGCTCGCGACTTGTGGGAACAACGCGCAACAAATGGAATTTTGAATAACTTCATCGAGGTATCGGTAATGCAACCCGGAGACGTTGCCATTTTTAAAGTGACCAGCTCAACACCTTACTCACACGTTGCAATTTTCCACAGTGACGCCGGAAATGGTGGCGGGTATTTCCTAGGCCAAAATCAAAACGGGCCAGCATACCCCGGCGGTGGTTCTTGTTACAATTTGGTATGGTTGCCATACTCCGCAACTTACGACACAGCTTTCCGGCCTAAAGCATTCACCGGTACACAAACAGCAAAAGCACCAGCACCACAAGCTGTGGCAAGTTCTAATAGTCAATGGATTGCGGAATCCGCAACATTTACATCTAGTTACGCAATTTATGCTCGTGAAGGTGGACCATCAACCAACAACAAGAGCCCGTACCTCTTCCCGGCTGGCTCAAAAATCAGTTATGATGCCTATTGCCACGCCAACGGCTACGTATGGATTCGCCAACCACGCTCCGGCGGTGGCTACTGGTACATCCCAACTGGTGAAAGTAACGGTACCAAACGCACCGGGCCCGCGTGGGGATCATTCGCATAATATTATAGGAATAAGGCACTGAAACGTGCCTTTTTTTTGAAAGGAGAAAAGATGAAGTACCTGAACGAGCTTTTGGAGTATGACCAGGCGCACGGCGTCAAACATAGCAAGGCAATAGAGCGCGCAATTCAAAAACACAAACGCATTCACAAACGTGCACTGGAGGGAAAATATCAGTACAGGCCGGATATCGTTGAAAACGTTATCAATTTTATAGAGTCGCAAGTATATATGACCACCGGGACTTTGGGTTTGATCAAGTTACAACCCGCCCAAAAATGGTGGATGGAGCTATGGTGGGGCTACTACACCAACGACGGCGCGGCCCTGATTGAAGAAACCATGCTTGTGATTATCCGTGGGGCCGGAAAATCCACCATGATGTCGGCGCTTGAGGCTTACTGGTTATTATATGGGGGCAACTATGGCGGGGAGTCGTGGATCGTTGCGTACGATAACAACCAAGCGGAACACGTGTACGGACAAATTCGCAACCAAATCACCGCCGGTGATGGACTTTTAAAAATGCTTGGCGACACAGGACAACTAAAGACGACCAAAACCGGCATCAAGTGTGTGCCGACAAATAACGAAGTGAGAAAAGCCACCCATGATGTGGCGCGCTTGCAAGGGGGAAACACATCTCTAAACGTTTTTGACGAAGTCCACACATACCGCGAGGATGTTATTTCGGCGGTCAACAAGGGATCACGCCAAAAGCAACACAGCTGGCGCTCTATTTACATTACGTCCGGTGGTATCACTCGGGGGTATCTTTATGATGGCCTGGTGGAGCGTTTCACCTCCGAAGCCGAATATGAAAACGACCGCTCAATCGGTTTGATTTACCAACTGGACGAAGCCGGAGAAGTAACCGATGAGAGCAACTGGACCAAAGCCGCACCGATGCTTCCGGGTGGACTGCCAAAACTTGAGGCGGTGCGTGATGAATATAATATCGCCTCACGTGATAACGCATTACAGCTTCAATTTTTGTCCTATAATATGGGGGTAGCGGTACAGGATACCACCAAGTACATTATGCCCGAAGAGTCCGCCTGCACGGATTACAATTGGGATGACGTGTGGACCGGTGCGGAATGCGTGCTGGGTGTCGACCTTTCCTTGGTTGGCGATTTGACCGCGCTTGTGTTTCTAACCGAAAAAGACGGTATCACATATGCCCACGTGGAAGCTTTGGGGTCCAAAAACACACTGGACAAACTCCCCGAGGCTCAGGCAACTTTACTGCGCAACATGGAAAATTTAACCATCACACAAGGTGCTTACATTACAGCGGCCGACGTGTTGGACGTTTTGCAACAATTCGTGCACCGCACTGGGTGCCAAATGACTTATATTGGCTATGACCCATCGCGGTATGACAACTTGCGCCAGCTCATCGACGATTACTTTTTTGATGCTAAAGGCGAGCGCCAATTACCAATCCGCCAAGGTTTCGCCCTCAGTGATTATATTAAGTTAATGAAGGACAAACTCAAAGAAGGCTCACTAGTCCACAACTCGCGGATTCTCGAATGGAGCCTAAACAACCTAGCCGTGAAAGTCGGAGCCTCCGGGGATTATATGGCCACCAAACTAACGGACGCGGACAAAATTGACCCAGCCGTGGCTTTGGTTATTGCGCTAAAAACCGCAATTGTTAAGGGTATTTAGTACATCATTATTACTGACAAGCCCGGAAAAAATTGATATAATAAGATGATAAATATAAACGGAGGACACCGAAAAAATGGACGGATTAATCAACCAACTCACTCACTTACGCCCGACTGATATGTCGATCGTCATGCTAGTGGTGGCACTTGTCGACCTTTGGGCCGCTGTTTCACTTAGCGTCAAAGCAAAAAGCACGCTTTCGAAATCGCTGATCTACGGCTTAATCAATAACCTTTTGATCATTTCAATCCCGTTTGGTCTTCAGTCGCTCGTGTCACTCATTCCGGCTGACCATGCGGACACGACTTATGTGAATACGGTTTCAATGTTGGTTACTGTTTTGTATGTGGTTTCAGCGCTCACATCAATTGTGGCCAATTACTCGGCCGCATATCCACAGGGAAAAAACTGGCTCACCAAAATCGCGTACAAATACCTACCTCAAGAAGTGGCCAACAAACAGGACAAGCACGGAATCACCATTCCAAGCGAGCCTGGCGCACTTCCAAACGAGGACCAAAACGACGCGCGCGGGTAATCGCTCATGGTTGATTACCTACCGCAAGAAAACGAAAAAGCACAAGGTGTGCGAGATACTGGGTTTTACCAGTCCCGAAAATGGATCAAAGTTCGAGACGAAATCAAATTACGCGATGAAATGACCTGCCAATTTTGCGGGGCTCCGATTACGGGGCGTTATGTGGTTGACCATAAAACGCCCGTGACGGTGGACAATATGCACGACTGGGAAATAGCTTATAACCCGGCCAATCTTTGGCTTTTATGTCAAAAGTGCCACAACAGCAAAACCCACGGCACAATAAGCACGCCAAACACTACTTTATGGTAATATAAGGAGGTGACAACATATGGGAGTCATCGAATCAGTCGTCCGCATGATGCGTGGCGATGTTGACAAGCGGACTCAGGTCGTCACCTGGTCCGACCAAGCGGTACAATACACGTCCGCATATATGCAGTCGGTCATCTACTTTGTGGCCCGTGAATTTTCCAAACTGGACATCCGCCACCGTGTGTATGTCCGACAAGAGGACGGAAAGTATTTGCAACGCGACAAACTAGGGAGCGATATTTACGAGGTGCTAAACTATGCGCCCAATGGTTACAAAACAAACGCCGAATGGCGCCGGCAAATTGCCACGCGCATTATGACAGGCGCCACCGTATATTTGCAACCGGTCCGAAAAAATGGAATACTCACGGCTTTAAAATTGACGGACCAAGAGGGGTATAACAAAGCACCGGACGACGTGCTGGCGATTACGTCGCCTTATTACATTTCAAGCAATGCTTCGCTCTACGATTCAATTTTAACCAACATCGGCCGGGAGCTATCCGGCAATAACCTGCGCGGATTTTTGAAAATTAACGCCGCGGTGGGTTCATCGGCTGAAGCCTTCAAAAAAACAGCCCTTGACCAATTGAAAGTCATGCAAGAAGTGGCAAGCTATAACGGTATGGGTATCATCGATGCCAAAGCAGACGTCGTGGAACTAAAAAACGAGTACAAAACCATCCCAGATGAAGCGGTTAAAATCATCAAGCGTGAAATCCTAAATGGTTTTGGACTTTCGGAAAGCTTGCTAACCGGCGAGTACACGGAAGCCGATTATCGACATTTTGTTGACCAAGTTCTTTCGCCATTGGTGAATGAGCTTGAAACTGAGCTGACTTATAAGCTTTTAACGACCAACGCACGCATTAACACCGGGAAAAAAGACACGTTCGAGCGTGTGAAAATTTCCCAACCCGTGACGAAATGGGCATCCATGGACCAAATCGTAGAAGTCGCAAAGGCCAATACTAATGGGGCATTTTTGACGGTTAACGAAATTCGCGTCCTAATGGGTTATGACCCAATCGAAGGCGGGGACACATTCCGGACGAATTTGAACTCAGTTGAAGTCAAATATGGCGACGACGAAAAAACGGAGGACGACAATGGAAATTAATGTACAAAAATCATATCTCCAAGGCTTACCAAACCAGCAAGCCACACCACACAATGGAAAACGGATTATCATCATCCACAACACGGCGACGCCGGAAGCAACCGCAAAAAATGAAGGCGTGTATTTTGGCCGCGAATGGCAAAACATCCAAACCTTCGTGCATGCCTTTTGTGATTGGACCGGCGATGTTGTCGAGCTTGCGCCTTTTGGTACCGTAGCTTGGGGCGCGGGGTATGTTAACAAATACGCATTTTTACAAGTGGAACAATGCATTTCGAGCGACCCACAAAAAAACCGACAAAGCGCGGAAGCGGTCGCCCAATATGTGGCAAAGAAAATCCGCGAATCAGGCGTACCTTTTGACGATTACCGAATCATCGACCACGCGACAGCGTCGGTAGAATACGGCGGAAGCGATCACATGGACTCCATCGTGGGTGTTGGATGGGCTGATTTTATCAATCGGGTGAAGGAATTGAGCACACAAACCACACAACCAGCACAAAGCAAACCACAAGCGCAACCACAACAACCAGCGCAGGCACCAAAAGGAGAGCCTGCCCTTGGTGTGTTTCGGTGTGGGTATAACATTAAAGCAAGAACCAAAGGACCAGACAAAAACAACCCGCAAGCCTACATGTTTAAAGCAGGCGACGCCATCAAGTACGACCGGCGACTCATCGCCGCGGGCTACGAATGGATCAGTCAGCGTCGCGCTAATGGTGATTACTGGTATATCCCTGTGCGTGATCTTAGCGATTCGGCTTATTGGGGTGACTGGTCATGATTCGCGCGGGAGATAAACTAACCGCTGAACTTCTCAACGGTTTATCAGGTTCGAGCGTCCGACGCGCTCCCATGATGTACACGCTGGACCGGTCGTCCGTGCCTTGGACAATTTGGTTTGACAATCAAGCCGGCTTACAACTTCCCGACTACAAAACCACGGGCACCATCTACGGGTACGGCTTCGCCCCAAATATCAACAACGAGACCTGGGTCACGTATCCCTTGGTGGGTAATATTATTTCCTCATCACGTGGGACCTTAACCATTGACAAGCTCAAAGCGTCAATAGATGCGCAATATTGGGCGGATAGCACAAAAGTGATCAATCCGCTCCAAGATCGCAACAAGTACGACTGGACCGAGGCACGCTATAAACCCGGCCAAACGTGGCAAGACAAGCGCCAAGCAAACGTCATCCGCGTGATGTATGAGCTCGGAATTTATAGCGACGCGGACGTTTTGAGCCTTGGAGCTAAACGAAAAGGAGGATAAGAAATGCCATTTCCAAACTATAGTGGCAACGGTGGCGGTGAGCGATTTGTCGGAACCGTCGAATCCGCCATTAAACAAAAAGCAGGAACTGGGGCGCCTTTGACGTCGCAAAACCTGCAAGACATCGGGCGAACAATTGACGATGAAATCGCAAAAGTTGCACCACCGACGCCAACCACAAGCAAACCGATTGACACCGTGGAAATTAAAGGCCGAAATATTGGCAAAGTATTACGAAAAGGTGCCGGTCGTGAGATGTTCGATTGGTTATCTCAGGTGATGGACTATGAACTAACATCCGCGTATCAGCGGGACGATTTGGAAAGTATTTATGTGCCAGTATTAGTCGTAAAATCAACAGATGGGACGGGTGAGGTCATCCGAGTTGCAACTGTTGACAGTAATTATGCAAACACAACAGGTATCGACCGTTATGGCTGGTTAGGATCGCCGGCTGGCGATGATTTCGCAAAATGGCTGAGCGGTGTACAAGCCATGCAACTTGACCTCAAGAAGGCACAGTTTGTAGGCGACGGCCGAACACTTGTTGCGACCATGTACGACACCAACACGTCCAGCGGGACATATTATGGCGACCCGCACGGATTGTATCAAATTTATTACCACGGACAGTTGGATGGATACCCACAATACGACTCCAGCTCCAAGTGTTGGAGCGGTCGCACGTTTAACATTAACTCGGCCGTCATCGTCTACACCGACCCAACGACCGGCAAGCAATACGTAACCCAAATTAAAAATTAAGGAGTGTATACCATGACACAAAAAACAAATGCTTTTTCTAACTCGCAAAAACCAAAATGGACTGACGGCCAATTGGCCAACGGGTCAAATTTTGCGCAATTAATCGACGCGATCGCTCAACTGGTTGACGAAACAGCAACCGAAACACTGACACAAGCCGCGACCAATGCAACTTCCGCCGCTGTCGGTGACGACCATATCAAGCAAATCGCCAAGGCCATCTTAGACACTGTGGCCGATTACAACACGACCGACATTTGGGCAAAATTGACCGAACGCATCAACGACAAAGCAACACCTGCCGACGTGCAAACCAAAGTCACGCAAATGTTAAACGATCAGTCAACGTACACAAACTTGGGGATTTTCACAGGGTTGAGTGCTTTGGTTGCTTCTCAGCGTTTTGATTACGACCGTGACAGCAAATTCAAAGTGGACGA
>ENA-OWND01000376-OWND01000376.1-metagenome-genome-assembly--contig:-NODE-376-length-31516-cov-14.966498_pt1 | contig 31516 bp, 23 predicted proteins | sample MGYA00245342_ERZ651119 | MGnify/ENA primary metagenome ERZ651119 (study PRJEB26857, sample SAMEA4031756) | metagenome | biome: human; feature: oral; material: saliva | place: Philippines | collected 2014... | reverse complement strand
TTGTCTACGATGTCCTTTCTGCCCTTTCTTACTAATTGTGAAATAGTAGGCATAACTTAACTTTTTAATTTATATATTTATTTTATTTATTATCTACTTAGTACAGACAAGACACACGCTCTCTCATGAAAGTGTACAATCCGCCCTGTCATTTCGGAGTGCAAAGGTACAAAGTTTCCATTAAATGACCTAATAATATGGAAACGAATAGCTTACACAATATAAGTAATTAACAATAAATAACTATTTATTTATTATTTAACACTCATTATCCTACTCCAACGAGTGAATTTGCAATGATTACAAACAATACAATGCCTGTAATGATGACATACAACCAGTCTCGTTGAATGCCAAAATCCACCAATGAAAGCACAACGCGCATGACGGGTGTAAGCATTAAGACAACAACACTAAGCTGAACCCAACCTATTGGCGAGAAGGTTAAAACCGAATGAATAATCCCACTGAATGTAGTGTAACTGGGATCTCCACCATCTTTAAAGACCGAATAGTCTGGTAAACCCATTCCTGAAGATGAAACGATATACCAAATACCACCTAACAACGCGATGACACAAGCCAAAAGAACTCCAATTCGCAAGGTATTGCCAATCAGAATGTTCATATTATTCTTAGAATTTGAATTGTTTTCCATATCAGAACTTACCTATAATACCATTATATATCATATTTAAAGCAACTAAAAAAATAGCAACAGCAAATATCTTTCTTAGGAGTTTAACATCCAAACGCTTCAAAAGTTTTGCTCCACTCATTGCCCCAGCCAACACACCTACCATAATTGGGAAGGCGATTCCTGGCTCTATATATCCTCGTTGCAGGTAAACCACAGCCGAAGTCACTGCAGTTACACCTATCATAAAGTTACTTGTCGTGGTACTAACCTTAAATGGCACCTTCATACAACTATCCATAGCCAACACTTTCAGCACTCCACTGCCAATACCCAATAGTCCAGACAAGGCACCAGCAAGTACCATCACCGCAAATCCACCTGGAACGTTCTTGAGTTCGTAGTTTTGAAGCTTCCCTTCTTTATTCGGATAACTGCCAAAGAGCTTCAATTTCATCGCCAACTTGCTTCCTTTCACGTCCACATAATCCGTCTTTTGTTTGAATTGCATAGCCACTGTGAGGAGCAAAACGCCTCCAAAGATAATCGCAATGGCATTTGTTGGCATCCATAAAGCCGCTGCTGCACCCAAGACTGCACCGAGACTGGTAGCTACTTCAAGGAACATTCCCAACCGAATATTAATCATTCCTTCCTTAACATAAGCACTTGCCGACCCCGAAGATGTTGCTATCGACGCTACCAAGGCTGCACCAATGGCGTAATGAAAGTCTATTCCGAAACACAAGGTAAGCAGAGGAATGACTACAACGCCTCCTCCCAAACCGGTTAGCGAACCTAATAATCCTGCACAATAGGCTCCTAAAAACAATAAAATCGTGAAAACAATAATACTCATTGAGCTTTTTTTATTTGCAAAAATAGTCAAAATGTTAGAAACCAAAGGGGTGTTTTCTATAAAAAAGGCTGCTAACGATAGAAAAAATTATCTTCTATCAGTTCCTAAGCTACCAGCTATTACAAATAAAAATGAGATGAATCACCGACTCATCTCATTCACTTATGGTTTTATTCAAAATCATATTATCTTCTTTCTAAAGAAGAACTGCCAAGTTAAGGCAAGCATAAAAGGCTGCGATGCCCCCTACTTTATGACTCCTTCTCCGGCACATTAAATGGTGTTGCCATGCGATCCATCTGCTCTGGTATCACAATCTTACCAAATTGTTGTTCGTACTTATAAATATTTTCTTGTAAAGCCTGCAATAAACGCTTGGCATGTTCGGGAGCCATTACTACGCGTGCACTCACCTCTGGCTTAGGCATTCCTGGCAACATCGTGGCAAAATCCAACACGAAGTCTGAGCTTGAATGAGTAATTAAGGCCAAGTTTGCATAAACACCTTTGGCAATTTCCGGTTTCAAATCTATTTGCAGGTTCTGCTGCTGATTGTTTTCATTTTCCATATATAATAATGTTTATAAAGGTTGTTAATTGAGTTATGACAAAGGTAAGCAAAATATTTGAATGTCACAAGAATTATATCTCATAACTGTTACAAATCTTTCACAACGCATTGCGCCACAAAAAATTTCGTCAAGTGCAGGGATTCGTGTCCACAAAAGAATATATTTCTATAAACATTTCGTAAATTTGCAACCATAGGCAGTTTTATTTATCGTGGTTCAACCTAACGAATGCCATGCTCCTTTGAAAGGAATAAGGAAGTTTTGTGTTTGTGTTGACCACTATCTCTGATTAAAAACTACACATAATAAACAATGGAAATAGCTATCATTGGTGGCGGGGCAGCGGGCTTTATGGCTGCCATCACCGCTCGAACGACCAACCCTGCAACAAAGGTAACTATCTTTGAGCGATCACATAAAGTGTTGTCAAAAGTGGAAATCACAGGAGGCGGACGATGTAATCTAACAAACAGTTTTGCAAATATCACGGATATGCAGCAAGCTTACCCTCGAGGTGCAAAACTGATGAAGCGCTTAATGAAGATCTTTAACCATGAAGATACGATTCGTTGGTTTGAATCTCATGGCGTACCCGTCGTGATACAGAAAGATGAATGTGTCTTTCCAAAGGCTCAAGACGCTCATGCTGTCATGGATTGCCTGACAAATCAAGCCAAGAAATTGGGCATTACTATCTGTTGCCGACATCGACTAACCTCGCTTCAACCTACGGAAGACGGACACATTGCCCTAACCTTTGCTGACGATTCCTGTCGAATCTTCGACCGAGTTGTCGTGACTACGGGTGGAGCACCACAAGAAAAGCAACTTCATTACCTTGCCTTGCTGGGGCATAAGATAGCATCTCCCGTCCCTTCCCTATTCACTTTCACCATCAACGACCATGCGTTTTGTAACCTCATGGGCACAGTTGTCGACTCGGTTGCAGTCACAATCCCGGGTACAAAAATGCGCGCAGAGGGACCACTCCTCGTGACTCACTGGGGAATGAGCGGTCCGGCTGTCTTGAAACTGTCTTCATACGCCGCCCGATGGCTGGCTGAACACGGCTATAAATCACCGCTTTCGGTGAACTGGATAGGTAAAAGCTCGCGCACAGAAGTAGAAGATGCGCTCATAAAATTTCAGCTTCAACATGCCCGAAAACAACTCGGCACTCTCCATCCTTTGGCTATTCCTACGCGATTATGGCTCTACATCTTGGCTAAACTTCAATTAGATGAGAGGAAACCTTGGGGAGAACTTGGGCGAAAAACGCTGAATCGACTCATTGAAGTCTTAACCAACGATCAATATACCATTGCGAGCAAGGGCACATTTCGCGCCGAATTTGTGACTTGTGGCGGTATAAGTTTGGAATCAATCCATGCAAAGACACTCGAAAGCAAAGTTTGTCCAGGCCTCTATTTCGCTGGCGAAGTCTTGGATATTGATGCAATTACTGGAGGATTTAACCTGCAAGCGGCTTGGACAACAGGGGTTGTGGCAGGACAGGCGGCAGCTGAAAGTTGAAGAAAGAGAATGAGTGTACAGCACTATTCGACTTAAAACCAAAGGTTATCGATATCTGTTTACACGACATTCTACACCAAATCATACAATCATCTGACGCAGTTTACAATATATTTGCAGTTCAACGCTGAAGGCGTTGTACTTTTGATAGCCCAGGGTTGGCGTTAGCCTACCCTGGGTTGCGCATGTAATGAGGAGGTCAACGCCGTAGGTGTTGTACATTTTTTGTATGGAATGCCGCGATAAAAAGCTAATAAACAAAAGGTACAACGCCTACAGCGTTGTTCTCTCTAACGGCAAAGAACCCAGGGTAGACTGCGCTTTCGCTTGTCAACCCTGGGCTTTCAAAAGTACAACGCTTACAGCGTTGACTCTTAACACGATTTATGTTAGTGTATAATTTTAATGACGTTGATGTTTAAAATGACATTTACCAGCCATTCAACATTTATTGATGATAAAATGGTTTGACGCAAATCATCGTGTAATTTGCCGTATTATATACGATGAAATGACGCAAATTGTGCGGTCATCTGACGCAAATTAGAGTGTAAAATGCCTCAAATGATTTTATGATTCTAAAGTCCTATCAACATCCTCTCTTTTTCGTTGGTTTTCAGCTATAAAACAAACACAACACATTCTATAATCTTTAAGCTCACGACCTCCATATCAATATGAAATAAAAAAGGTCCACATTGGCGATAAAATGACCAATATGGACCTTTGATTACTTTTTTGTAATAAGCCTATCTGAATGGAGACCGGGCCTTATCTTACTTAAAATTATACATCAAACCAATATTCAGGTTGTTTGTAAACGTACCATTCTTCGTGAAAGGCTGGCTATGTGGATAGCGACCAGCAGGCATACGATAAACTGTATGGCTATAGAATAGCGAAAGGTTGCGGTTGATTGAGTAGCCCACTTGACCACCAACATTCAATGCTCCCTTAAATCCGCCAGTGCCCATCAACATCGTTGGACCTCCATAGAAATATACATTCCAACGGCGAGCAGGGTCAAATCCTGAGATGGCATTAAGCGCATTGAGTTGATAATCGAATGAAATGAGCACATTGTTGAAGTGTTCTGTATAGATACCTGCACCTTCGTTGTTGTCCATTTTCTCTCTCATCCACTCGCCTTGTACACGAACTCCGTGCACTGTTGAGAAGTTATAACCGGCAAAAGCCATTGCATTCTTCAGCAAATCTCCCTTTTGAGAGCTGAACTTCCAACGCCAAATGGTGTTATTCCAACCGAATCCACCGCCGACAAAGAAGCCTTGTAATGGCAAGTTATAACGCTTTTCTTCAGGAAGAGTCTCATCATAGTCACGGAATTTCTTACTTCTCATAAGCATAGAAACACCCACATTGAGTGCAAATTGATTATGACGATTGTCATCAGAAGCAGACAGTTTGATTGCTGAGAAGCTTGGTTCGAAGGTCAAACGCAAGTCATTTGTCAACTTAGCCCATAACTGTCCACCTACTCGGAACGTATGATAGTTGCCCTCAAATGTATTGACAAAGCCTGCACTTGTCTTCTTTGCATGACCTATTTCATATCCACCAAAGACATTAAAGCCAAGGGGTGAGTTCCAATCATAATGCGAAACGAAGCCTAATGGATTAATCAACAGGTCGAACAAAGCACCACGCGTACCAATGAGCAAGGTGACATCATCACCCATAAAGCTACCTTTGTCCCAGTTAGCATTGGTTACATGTGCACCGCCTCTAACGCCGACAGCAGAGTTTGCCCACCATCCAACGAGGAACTTTGAATCAAAACCAGTGGTCTTGAAGCCTTTCAAAGGAGTCTTACTCATAAACGTTGGGCCAATACCATACTCTAAGAAGAGAGGACGACGCATCGGATTGCCTTCATCATCGCGGATAAGGAAGTTGCGGAAAGCATCAAACGAATACATCACACCAATGTTCAAGTTGTTTGTATACGTTCCATCACGCGTATAAACAAGGCTCGTTGGATAATAATGTTTATTGAAACGATAAATCGTATGGCTATAGAACAGAGAGACATCTGGCGTGAGATTATACGTAACCATACCGCCGACATTAGCCGCAAGCTTAGTGCCGCCGTCACCAACAGCAAGTGTTGGTCCACCATAGAGATATACATTCCAGCGGCAAGATGGGTCATATCCTGCCATATAGTTATAGAGATTGAACTGATAGTCAAGTGAAAGGAGATAGTTGTTTGGCTTTATCGCCGTCAAACTTCCATTGCCAGGGAAGGCTATCTTCTCGCGCATCCACTCACTCTGTAGACGTATACCATGGAGTTCATTGAAGTGATAACCACCAAAGATTGTGGCATTCTTCAACACACCATGCTGATATCCAGAGAATCGCCAATCCCAAATAGTGTTGCTCCAACCCATACCTACGCCTAAGAAATAACCCTTCTTAGGAATATTCCGAACCTCATCCGAGGGGACATCTGGGTAGTTACGCTCTGCCTGGCGCTTGAAAAGTACAGCTACTCCGGCCTTCAACGCATATTCGTTATAGTTATATCCATTTACACCTTTAAGCTTAACTGACGATACCATCGGCTCAAGGGTAAAGCGAAGTCCGTTAGCAAGGCGTGCCCAAAGCTGCACACCACCACGCAAAGCAGTGTAGTTTCCTTCAAAAGAATCAGCATAAGGTGTCATGGTTCGCTTGCCTTGACCAAACTCATAACCTCCAACAAGGTTGAATCCAAACGGCATTTCCCAATTATAATCCTTAACAAAGCCAAGAGGATTAATAAGTAAGTCGGCTGCAATTCCACGTGTACCGACGAGGAGTTTTGTATCTTCATTCGCGTACTGGGTAGTCTGCCAGTCTGCATTTGTGACGTGAACTCCACCGCGAAGTGCAAAGGCTGAGGAGAACCACCAGCCTATAGAAGCGTTGGCATCAAAGCCTCTTGTGTTGCGGAAACGTAACGGAGTACGACCTGTATAGGCTGGACCAAAGCCGTATTCAAAGAAGAAACGGCGTTGAGAAGCAGCTGCAAAGATATTGTTATCTCGGTCGAAATTATACATGATACCCACATTAAGGTTGTTTGTAAAGATACCATCACGGCTATACACCATGTGGTGTGGGTAGCGTGTTTTCGGCATACGATAAACAGTATGGCTATAGAAGAGAGAGAGGTTTGGTGTTATATTATAGGTAACCATACCTCCAACATTAGCTGCAAAGGCTGCACCTCCATCACCTAACAATAGCGTTGGGCCTGCATACATATATACATTCCAGCGACGAAGTGGGTCATATCCCGCCATCGCATTAAAGAGATTTATCTGGTAATCAGTTGATAACAGGTAGTTATTATAGGTAAACTTTTCTATACCTGAACCATAACTGTCAAAGAAAGCCTGTGCTTCCTTCATCCACTCTGCCTGTAAACGAATGCCATGTATCTTGTTGAAACGATATCCTCCAAAGAGAACCGCATTCTTCAATAAGTCATGTTGGTAGCCTTTGAAACGCCATTCCCACACTGTATTGTTCCATCCTAAGCCCAAACCCAAGAAGTATCCGCGCTGAACGGTATTGAGAACAGAGTCTGATTCCACGTTACGATAGTTACGGATTCCTTTGTCTCGGAAAAGCAATGAGAGTCCAAGCTTGACAGCATATTCATCATAACGCTCACGATCGAGATTGCCATTATAATGCTCTATCTGCATATAAGTAGGCTCAAGTGTTAGGCGAAGATCGTTCGTTAGCTTCATCCAAAGCTGTCCTCCAAATCTAAATGCAGTATAATTTCCTTCATAAGAACCAAACATACTGGCTGCTGTCTTCTTCATTCCACCAAATTCATAGCCCGCAAGAAGATTCATTCCAACAGGTGCATCCCAATTATAATGGCGCTTAAATCCAAAGGGATTGAAGAGGAAGTCAACGTTTACACCACGTGTACCGATAAGGGACTTCGTGTCATCATTGCCTATTGAGCCTTGCTTCCAGTCGCCGTTGGTCACATGAACGCCTGCACGCACACCAGCTGCAGGTGCTAACCACCAGCCCACTGCTGCCAAAGCATCGAATCCTCTCGTGTTGCGCAGCGACAAATTGTATGATTTTCCAACATACATTGGACCAAAACTATAGTCGAAGAACATCGGATAACGAAGATGTTGCAATTGACCATTGTCAAGCATATAGCGTTTTTGGTTGTTGAAATGCTTTTGGAATATACCTGCATTGGCCATATACGAGAGCTGTTTTGCAAAGTTCCACTGATAAGCGAAATTCACTCCATAACTAAAATCAGGGTCACTATAACCAGGATTAGCCAAGAGATTCAACTTCTTTGTAGCCACTTTGAAATAGGGTTCCAAGGCAATTGAAGCGTATGGACTTGCAAAGAACTTGAACTGTACACCCACATGACCATCTAATGCGGCTCCAGAAGTGCTGGCACCAACGGCAGTCATGTCTGCATTATTCCATGAATGTAGGCTTGCAGTCTGTACTCCTAAGCCCAAGATTCCTGACACATTGAAGGGTCGTTCAGGTCGATAGCCCAAGAGATAATTACTGAAATTATACAAGAAGTCAACGTAACCGCCGTATGAATTGTATTGGTTTGTGTTATAAACTGTCGTGGAAGCATGTGAGTAAGCCCATGCCTTTTCGAAGCTCAAACGGAAGGAAACCATCGGACTTACAACTTTACCTACGCCCAAACGCAAGCTGAGTGTTGGCGTGAAAGATGCGGCATTCGTATTATGATAGAATCCACCGACACCACCACCCATATCTATAAAGGTGTTGTTCCAAAAGTCTCCACGCACATAACGGTCACCTTTGAAACGATGACGGCTATCAAGAACGAATCTCAAAGCATTGAAATTCTTCTGTCGGGCAGCACCATAATATGCAGTATCTTGCGCTTGTGTGGTCGCAGATGCAGGGATTACATCTTCTAATTCGCTTAAGTCACGCGCAATAGTATCAGGAACTTGCACGGTAAGAGGATGCATACCCGCAGACAACATCTTTGTTGAGACAGAGGCCTTTGCACTTCCTCCTCCTACAAAGGCTACTGATACAGATAACAGTAACAAAAATATCTTTTTCATCTTCTTTCTGTTTTATCTATTTATTCGGCCACCTCAGCCTTTTCATCATCATTATCTTCCGTCTTCGTTATATACTTGAAACGTTTCCGATAGACCGGAATATTAGCCTCTTTATACGGATAACGTTTGCGAAGATCATCGCTAACATTCGCATCTGTAGTATAGAACTTCTTGAAAGAAGGCTCCAAATCAAAGCTATGTTGGAAGTAAGCTAAGAAGTCCGGGCAATCAATGGCCTGGAGTTTCAAGGCTGTTTCCGAACCATACTTACTGATAAGGTCAGTCAAAGTGACGTTATCCATGTCGGGATCATTTGCTGCAATGATTCCCTTTAGATACCATTTCTTTGCCAAGTTATCAGGCAACGAGTCTACAAGTGGCTCAACCTGTTTATAGGTATAGCCCAACTCAGGTGCAAGTTCGGTACTAAGCACAGCTCGATTGACTGGATTTGATTGCATTACATAGGCTAATGCCGTCTTCGCACGAGCCTCTTCTTCTGGTGTTTTGTTTTGTTTGAAGAACAATGTCTCAAGATCTATGAGCATCTTCAACTCATGGAACTTCTCTGTATCGGGCAACTTATTCGCCAAGAAGGCTGCCTCTCCCATCTTACGCTTACGAAGATACATCAACGCTTGATTGGCTACAATCTCTTTATAGTTAACCGTATAGGTGTAAGAGTTATCAAAAGCTATCGGACGCGTTACCTCAACACCAGACTGCATGTCTATAAATGGGGCGAGGATGCTAAGGTCTATCGAGTCCTGTTCAAGCATATAACAAGCTACACGATTAGCAATGTAGGCAGCAAATGGACTATATTTCGCTGTTTTGCGCGCCATATTCTGACGATATGCCCTGAAAACGAGCTTCCTTACTTCAGCAGAATCCTTAATCTGTTTCAACAAATTATAATAGTCTCCATTTGAAAACACCTCAGGACCATTCTCTGCATAGCGTGGATCATTATAGTAAGTCCAAACCGTTTCAACAGGATCTAAAATCTTGTTACGACGAATAGTGTATGTACTTTGAATCTTTCGTTGATTCTCCATGATTCTAACCACGAGCGGATTGCTATCCATCATGCGGCGTAAAGCTGCTTTATCACCAGCTTTTCCATATTTACGCAGTTCGTCTGCCTCGGCAGTTTGTCCATGGGCAACCAACGAATCTGCTACATCATCCCATGTATACACACGAGGATCCTTAACAATCAGGTTTGCACTATTTATCTGAGAACCAACAACATTCAATATCTTTCGTGCACGACGAGCAGCTAAGTCCTTGTTGAAATTATAGCCACCCTCAGGTGAAGCACCTCCTTGAATGGTGAAACCAACAAGTGATCGTCCGTAAGAACGAAGCTCTCGAACAAGCATATCAAGTGTTTGTTGATTGATAGTATCAGGAGTTAACTCGTCTTTTGCTACGATAAAATACAACTGAAGCTCTCTTGGAACTTCCTGAAGACGTGCTCTCACTTGCTCAAAGAAACGCGGTCCAAGGTCCATATCGACTTTAGCTGTTGCCAAATCCAACATCTTCCATGGTTTACGGCTATGCGATGTACCCTCTTTAAACTCTTTATAATAAACATGAGTATAGTCTTCCAAGCTCAAAGTTCCTACCCACTTATAGCCTTTATCAGGGTCAGGTTTCGGATAAGTAATTTCCCAATCCATCTTCACAGGCATCGAACTTAGTCGTGGATCTACTTTATAATAAGGATGAAGTGAGTCGTTGCGGTTATAATCATAACTCTTTCGACGAATCTGATTAGCGTGATATTGGAAACCTTCCAATACCACCGGCTCCAAATACTGCACCGTGTCTTTTGATTCTATGTCTATCGCTGCAGGCTGAAAAATCAGTCGTGAGTGCTTTGTTGCATAGTCTCCGGGCAATCCAATCGATACATTCCAATGGAGATTTGGTCCATCATCCAAAGGGGGTTGCTCGATAAAGTTCACTCCTTTGCGTTTCGCATAGACGCTTGTACCCTGTAACAAGATGGCATCATCATTCCCCGAAGCGAAAGTTATGTCATAGTTTAGCTGCGTACCTTTTATTTCTATCACCTTTACCTGTGCGCCATTGGTCACCAATAAGGCACCATTTGCTGAGACATCAGCCTCAAAGTGTCCTTCATAATCAGGCGTAATAACGTCATTACTCTTGATATTCACAACACTACCCAGCTCGCGTCCTTTTGTATTATATAGGTTTGCTTGCGCTCGAGCGTCCTTTTTGTTGTCGAAAATATATACGGGTGTCGACAAAGGTTCTTTCGCATTACCCTTTCCATCCAATGTTCTCATCATCTTTGAGACATTACCTGTGATATGAATCACCTGTGCATGTCCCATAAATACAAACAGACAAGAAAACAATAACAGAATTATGTGTTTACTATATGCTTTCATCTTCAACTTATTTTATCGTTTACCATATCGTATAAGATAGGGAAATACCAATCTTTGTCGGTAGAATGTGCAATGACTTAAAGCCTTCTCTCGTTAAGCCCGAACCATCATTGAGTTCTATTGCCTGCCCATCCATGCGTGTAACTGTATGACTATTCCCCACAAGTCCTACGCCGGCATGAGCATCTAAGGCAAGTTTGTTGGACAAAGCAAAGACATAACCAAACGTAATTCCAGCGCCTAAGGCATATCCATCGTAACGAACATGCTTATGGATTACATTGTAATCGGCAGCCAAAAGACCTACACCAACGAAATGATGATATAGCGGACGTCCACCGAAATAATAGCGATATTCTGGCTGAACGCCTACAACTTTCATATCTTTGTGGATATATGGATTATGATTTCCAAAGACTGTAAGTCCTAAAGTCGAGCGATTGCCAATCGTCATCTCGGCACCTAAGTTATAAGTTTGTGTCGCAAGCATCACTACATCCGTATTAATGCTGAGCTTCTGTGCATGGGATACAATGGTTCCCAAAGCCATGATGAAAATCAAAATTATCTTTTTCATTTCTTATATAGCCTTATTATGCGTGTTTAGTTCTTTTCAAATACAACTGCCATTCGGGCAAAACAAAGTCTCGTGCAACCTCATGCAGCTTACTTTCTGCACGATGTTCTTTCGTCTGTAAGGGCAAGTAAGCCAGCGTTTTACGGCTTGGCATCACTAAGTTTGAAGGCATTAAAATCATCATTGAGACTACTGAGTCATGTTCTTCCATTGATTTCACCTCATGATTTGCATCATTTTGCGGTACAATCTCAGTCTTTTCACCGCCTAATTTGACTGCTTTTATCGAGTCATTTGCATAGCGTTTTTCGTTCTCTAAACGCTGTTGTTCAAATCGTTTCTCGTAGTCTACCTTCTCCAAAGAGTCGCGACGGGCACGCGCTGCAACCTTATTTGCCTCATTAATACTATCGCGTTGCAACTTCAAATTAGCCAAAGTGATGCGATAGTTGTTATCAACCATCATGCGTTTCTTATACTTATTGGCTACATTCGGTCCGAAATGATAAACCAATGAAGCACGGATTACGTCGGTAGATGCGGCATAAATTAATGGCTGGAAAGTTAGTTTGTAGCCGTTTTCAGGCTTTGTAGTTTGATATTCATAACGATTTCCGTTAAGAACTCGCTTATATTCCTTGAACTTTGCAAACACTACACCGCCATTCAAGCCTAAATCGAGGTCAAGACGACTGCCATTCATATAACCATAGAGTTGGTGAACATAGCCAAACATCAGGCCTCCGAAGACCGAATTCCCTTTTCGTCCTGTTGCATTCAACTTGATATCAAAGCTATTTGCGCCTGCATAGATACCCCAATAAAACACACTTGCGGGTTTCTTTCCATGCCAATATTTCCGCAACTGGAGTCTACCATCATAGAGATCATAGACATGATAGAGGGTTTCTTTTGACTGTTCTTTCCAATTCAAGCGTCCCTGCACACCCAAAGTCCACTTACTCCAGTTCTTGTTTCCTAACGTAAACTCTACTCCAATGTTAGGGGTTAGCGCCAGCCAGTCCACAGTATTGGTTCTGATATTAAATCTTTGACCAAACGTCAAAGTATCAACCTTGTTGTAGTATAGCTGTTGCGCGTCTGCGGGCACAATGAAAAGCATTTGTGCAAACAGGCAAACCAGCCATCTACATAGTTTAGAATGATTCATAAACTGCTATAAAATCGTTATCTTTTTACTTTTTCTTCGTAGCTGTTATCGAAAGCAATTGCTTTGCATAACTATCATTTGGGTCAAGATTTATAATCTTTTCAGCATAGCTTATCGCCTCAGGCATCACCTTCTTTGTATAGTAATAATAAGAAAGTTGCTTGTAACATTCAATTAAATAATCTTTATCTCCACCTTCTTTTTCCAATAATTCGGCTGCACGTTTATAATAAGGTTTAGCCAATCCGCGTGCATTCTTGGGGTCCATCAAGGCATTTGTCTTAGCTCTCCAATAATAACCTACATAGCTATTAGGCTTCAAACGTGACACTTCTGCAAACACATTCTCAGCTTGTTTGAGTGTATTGAGGTCATAATCTGACGATGAAGCATCCGTAGAATTGGCTGTAGCCTTCTTCCAATAAAGCAGTCCCAATTGGAACAAATCATGCGAACGATCGTATGTAGAGTCAGTAATTCGTGCTAAATTCTCACGTGTATATTTGATTGCATTATCGTAATCACCTATCTTATTATAGGCATTTGCAATGTCTTTATCAATGCCAGGAACGTCTTTTGCCAATGCTCTTGCCTGCTCAAACTTTTGAATTGCTTCAGGAGTTCGCTTCAAACCATTGAGCACATAGCCGTAGTAAAGATAATCGGTATAGCGGAGTTTCGCCGAGTCTGTATGCATATCCATCAACTCTTTAGCATTCTCCAACGCACGATCATAATGCTCTAAGTCGGTATTACAATAGAGCATGAGTCGCACAAGGTCTGTATTGTGGGGATAGAACTCACTGCCTTCGGTGGCTACTTCCAATGCTTTCTTGTAGTTACCCGATAGTAAAACAGACTGCGCATAATGCACAAGTTCTTTCTCTGTGAGCTTCTTTAGTCCCTGCTTTTCATACAAAGCAATGGCTGCATCATAGCGTTGTGCATCATAATAGAGTTCAGCTATCCTTCCGTCAATAGACAAATCAGGACGCAACTGCTTAATCGTCTCCAACTTGCGCATGGCATCTGGCATATCTGTGAACCTTACTAATTCAGCATATTTGAAATAAGCTTCGGGATCATGGCGGTCAAAATACATTGCACGGCGATAGTAATACTTCGCTGAATCAATTTTTCCTTGGGCCTGCGCAATGTCTCCTCCTAAGCTAATTGCTAAAGGAGTAATCTTATAACACTTGCGAGTCAAGTAGAAATACTTCTCTGCTTCATCAACCTTTCCAGCCTGAAGATAAGCTAATCCTATTTTAGCAATAAGGTCAGTGTTATCCTTATCCGCCTTCATTGCAGTCTCTGCATACGATTGTGCCAGCCTTTCATTCGTCTTAATTAACTTTACCATTTCCTCAATCTGACCGTTTTTCATTGGGTTTTGAGCAATAGAAGACGTGACCGTTAACCAGAGAACAATACCTAATAATCTTAATTTACACATAGCTATGATATTATTGTGTTACGCAACACGATAAAGAATATTTAATCTCTAATCCTTATAAATCGTCACAAAGCTAACATATTTTTTTGTGAATAAACACATATTTAAGAAGAATCAGATTTTTATTATCTTTTATTAACGCTAAGTTTATTTACAGGTAAGTAGCAGAAATAGAGTTCATTTCATATCATTTATAGGATGTTTCCCAGCACATTACATAAAAATGGCATGCAAAACAATAGCTGAAATGAAAGCTACATAATTATGACAGTCTTTATTTGAATCAATTCCTACATTGCATTTATTCACTTAAATACTATGAAAAACAATATAAACACAAAAGAAAATGGATGAAAAAAGACAGCTTCATCTATCTTTTTCCATCCACTATTTATATTAAGCAATGCTTTTTAATGAATCACATTGCCTTGAAGTTATCAGTCATTTCCAATATAGATTGGACGAATGCTATACATATTGCGCTTTGGAGTAATTGAACTCTTCGTATAACCTGCGAAAGCTTGGCCATTTTGATGAACGGAAATAAAGAACGCAGCAGCCTGTGCAGCATTACCAGAATTAGCAGTTGCAAGCCAATAACCGCCCAAACTACCAGGCTTTTCCATTTCTCCACTATATTCAAATGAACCAGCCATGGGGAAGAATACACCTGTATCAAAGTCTGATTTCTTAAGTTCTCTATAAAGATTAGCTCTACTTATTGGCCCAGCACTTTGATTAATCTTCCTTATTTTACCCCCATTTGCATCTACAATCCAACCTTTCAGATTATCGGGAACAGTCGGATCAAAGTATGCTCCATAAATAATATTACCAGAATCATCTTTATAATAGGCAATATATTCGGCTGTTTTATCAAATAATTTATTAAAATCAGCAGCTGTTGGGATAGCCCAGTTGCCATTAGATGCGTAATAAGCGATGTCACCCCATTTCTTATCAGGACTTACTTTACATTTAAGATCCTGCGTTGAAGTCCAAAAATTGGTGGCCATTTCATTCGAAAAGTTATGTGCATTCTCTATATCTCCCCAACGGAAATGGTCAAAAGCTACGCTATTGCGGTCGCCGCTTGGCAATGGTTCACGCAAAACATTCTCTGTAAGTGGGTAACTACAACGTGCAGTATAGAAGTAATCCCAAGGATTTTTGGCTAAATGATAACCACCATTCCAGCCATCAGCCTTCGCACCTGGAGTGTATTGCAAGTTAAATTTGCCCCACTTCACGCCATTAATTGGTACATAAGGCGAGAACTCTTTCACTGCAACAGTAAACGGAAGATAGTCAGCTCCATTTACCTTCAGCCCCGTTTTCACTTCAAATTTATAAGTTTTTCCTTCGTCGGTAACAACAGTAAACTCTGGCTTAAAGTTCTGATCAGGGAACACAGCAACATCAAACTCACTGCGAGAACTTGTAGGTGTGATTGTGATTGCACCCATTGTAAGATCTTCAAACTGGCCAGTCAGAACATTAAAACGTGCTTCTTCGATGACATTTGACAGCATAAGTTTCTTAATATTGTTCAGTTTTGCACCACCAGCTGTAAAATCTAAGTGCAACACGGCATACAACTTTTTCATTGCAACGCTACCCGATGCAGTGCGACCTTCCTGTGCAGCCTTCACCGTTGCAGTGCCATAGCTATAATCAAAATATTTTATTGTCTCAAGAGTTCCGTCTTGTTCTTTCTCCACTACTTGGTGATTTTTAGACACCACACCTTTAAGCATGCTGACATGCACCTTAGATTGAACAGAACCATAACTCAGTTTATAAGGATAAAAAACTCCTATTTTGTCGTTATCCTTACATTCTATATCACCTTTCAGCGTCGTTTCATTACCAGTACCCTTTGCTGTAAGCTGTTCAACACTATGAGGTTCTGAGATGTTATAAGCCAAAAAGACATCTCCATCCTCCCATTTATTTCCATCAACAAGGCTTACTATTGAACGAGACTTAGCAGATGCACTCGTTTGTTCATCTGCATTGGTTGATATAGTCAATGTACGTCTTACACTCTTCTCGGGGCTTATCACCGTGTTATCCTCGTTGTTCTGGTCACTTGCACACGAGAACAGCCCCAAAGCAGTAACTCCAAGAACAACACTTAAAATCTTTTTTAAAGTCATGTAGTTTCTTTTTGTAATGGGTTATTAATTTGTTTCTTCTTCATCAGCAGCGAAAGGATTCATCTTTGCAGGTGAACTTTGTTCGCCAAGTGTCTGATGCGGACGCGGATTTAAATTTTCGTTAGAAACAGTTACACCACTCCCTGCCAACATAGCGTGGTCAAAATCTACTGCAACCGATAGGCTGCATGGTTTTACATAAACTTTTTTCATTGTTAACCGAATACTTTTTTGTTTCATTTATTAACTCTCTATCGTACATTCTCTGTACGTTACTTTGATTCCCTGAAAATACAATTGTGCGATAAAGCCTTAATTTTCTTCACATGAAAAACATCAATGTGTCAATTAATACAGCTGCACATCTTTTGTCAAAATAGACAATTCTACCTCTTAATTCTATGGGACTGCAAAGGTATAAATATTTATTTAAAATACAAAAACTCGCAAAAAGAAAAGCGGAGTCTATGTGTCAACAAACGTTAATATATAGAATCTTACCGTAAAATAGAACAATTTTTAATGTAAGAAAACTGCATATAACGAATAAATAAACACAACCTTTTGTTTAAAAAGAATCAAAACCAAGACAAACCCCTCCCCCATTATTCCGCGTTTCCTATCAATTCATCGTATAAAGGGCATCAAAACATCAAACAAAATAAGCCATTTCATCGTGTAAAATGCAGCAAATTATCAGCAGAAAGACATTGAGTATGCAACCCATTAGTAGACCTCAACAACACAACCAAAACAGATGAGAGACATCATCACAAATCTATCACTTCTCCGTTTGGATGATTCAACACTGCAAACATTACACATGTTATATCCAAATGCTAATGCATTAAAATCATATTTGCATGGTTCAACGCCGCAAACATTACACGTGTTATATCCAACCACCAATGCGTTAAAATCACTTTTGAATGGTCCAACGCCACAAACATTGCACGTGTTATATCCAACCACCAATGCGTTAAAATCATATTTGCGTGGTCCAACGCCGCAAACATTACACGCGCTATATCCAACCACCAATACGTTAAAATCACTTTTGAATGGTCCAACACCGCAAATATTACACATGTTATATCCAAATGCTAATGCGGTTAGAATTATATTTGCGTGGTTCAACGCTGTAGGCGTTGTACTTTTGGTAGCCCAGGGTTGGCGAGGAACGAGCCTACCCTGGGTGAACTATCCCGCGAAACCACAACGCTGTAGGCGTTGTACCTTTTATAACAAATCCTAACCACATAGATATATCATGCAAAAATCTACACGGAAAACGTACAACACCTACGGCGTTGCATCCTACAAAACACGATTTAACCCAGGGTAGCCTGCGCTTTCGCTTGACAACCCTGGGCTATCAAAAGTACAATGCCTACAGCATTGCCACATATATTGATAGTCATAAATTGATAACATTTCATCTTTTATCTGCCAATATAAAATAAAACTAACACAACTTCAATTCTATTTGTCTCGTCATCTTACCCATAGAAACACATACTCACCAAATAACACAGCATAATAAAATACAAATGACAACACGACAAAAGAACAATCAATGATAACCCCCAAATAAAGGGCAATATTAAACATTAGTAATCATCACACGTATATCAATAACAAAGCCGATGAAATAAACGAAATACATTCATTAAAACGAAAGCGTATAAAACGAATTAAAAACTTGTTTCTTATCAATAAATTATTTATTTTTGTGCCAAAACATCTATACCATGTCACAAAGTTTACATAATAATCTCATACATTGTGTTTTCCACAAACATTCATCAGCTGTACAAATCTTACAAGATGATTTACTACGATTGAACACGTGTGTCATTAGTATTTGCAATGAGATGCATTGCCCTTGCCTTATTGCCAATGGTCCTGGTGATCATATCCATATTTTGTTTGCACTTTCATCACAGGTTACATTGGCGAATCTAATAAAAGAAGTTAAGAGAATGTCCTGTCAATATCTCAAAACCCTTAGAACAAACTACTATAAACATTTTCGTTGGCAAAATGGATATGGTGCTTTTTCCGTTTCAGGCAAACATAAGGATTTAGTTTTCCAATACATTGCTACACAGGAAGAGCATCATAAAAAACGTTCTTTCAAGGAAGAGTTTGAGACACTCGTACAAAATGCGAATATAACAACCTATGACCCACATTATTATTGGGCGGAAGAAGATTAGTAAATTCTAAAAGGATACACACTGAATATAATAGTGTTGCAATTAAAAATTATCCTCAAGACAGCAACAAGGATTATTAGTAAGAATATTGTTTGTATCTATATATTTCCCTAAATTAAATAATAACACGTATAATGCTTATAGTATTGACGAATAACAACTATTTTGCATTATCCGAATTACCAAGCTAAAACCATGTTACTACGATTGAAGGGATTTATTGATAAACATACTATCGATAGAAATTAACAGCAAATGAGGAAAAAGATTATAAAAAAAGGCCGTGACTTTTCAGCCACGGCCTTTCATTATTTCAAATAGAGGTTATTCAGAAACCACTTCATGCTCGGTAAAATCGAGTACATTCTTGCGGTTAGCCTGCATGCGCTCATATTCTTCTTTTGAACCTACGACAAGTTTATCCCACTGGCGGAGTCCCGTACCTGCAGGGATTAAGTGACCGCAGATAACGTTCTCTTTCATGCCTTCGAGGCGATCTTGTTTACCACGGATAGCTGCTTCGTTGAGCACCTTCGTAGTTTCCTGGAATGAAGCTGCACTCATGAAGCTCTTTGTTGCAAGGGCTGCACGTGTGATACCTTGGAGAATCTGAGTAGATGTCGCTGCAACAGCGTCACGAACCTGCACAGGTTTCAAGTCACGACGCTTCAATGACGAGTTCTCATCACGGAGCTTACGTGCTGAAATGATTTGTCCTGGCTTCAAAACTTCAGAGTCTCCGGCGTCAACGACAACCTTCTTACCCCATATACGGTCGTTTTCTTCAGCGAAATCAAGCTTATCAACCATCTCTTGTTCAAGGAAAGAAGTATCTCCCGGGTCATCAATGCGCACCTTACGCATCATCTGACGGACGATAATCTCAAAGTGCTTGTCATTGATTTTCACACCTTGGAGACGATAAACGTCCTGTACCTCGTTGACAATATATTCTTGAACGGCCGTTGGACCCTTGATAGCAAGGATGTCACTTGGCGTGATTACACCATCAGAAAGTGGCGTACCAGCGCGTACAGCATCATGTTCTTGTACAAGAATCTGCTTAGACAAAGAGACGAGATATTTCTTTTGGTCACCAGTCTTAGAGGTAACGATGATCTCACGATTACCACGTTTCACCTTACCCATAGTCACCTCACCATCAATTTCAGAAACAACGGCAGGGTTAGATGGGTTGCGTGCTTCAAAGAGCTCGGTCACACGAGGAAGACCACCCGTGATATCTCCAGCACCACCTACGGCACGTGGAATCTTAACGAGGGTTGTACCAGTATTGACTTTTGCACCATCTTCAACAACAACGTGACCGCCTACAGGGAAGTTATAAGTACCAACCACTTCACCATCTGCACCGATAATATCGCAAGTTGGAACCTTAGACTTGTCCTTAGAGTCTGTGATAATCTTCTCAGTAAGACCTGTAGTATCGTCAGTTTCAGCATGGAAGGTAACACCTTCTACAACATCATGGAACTTCAACGTACCCGCATATTCAGACACAATGACTGCATTGAATGGGTCCCACTTAGCAATAAGGTCTCCCGGTTTAACGCGATTACCTTGTTTAAAGTAAAGAGATGAACCATAAGGAACGTTGAGTGTACTGAGCACAATCTCTGTATTAGGATCTACAAAGCGTATTTCGGCCAAACGACTCACTACCATCTGGCAGTCTTTATCATCGTCGTCTTTGAACGGAACCGTACGGAGTTCGTCGAATTCAACCTTAGCTTCGTTCTTCGCTACAATGCTTGCATTGGCTGCAGCATTACCAGCAACACCACCAGCGTGGAATGTTCGAAGAGTCAACTGAGTACCAGGCTCACCAATTGCCTGTGCAGCAATAACACCGGCAGCCTCACCAAGTTGGACCATACGGGCTGTAGCAAGGTTTCGACCATAGCATTTCATACATACGCCATGCTTGCTTTCACAAGTTAATACGGAGCGAATCTCGACCATCTCTATAGGAGATTCATCGATAATCTTAGCCTTAGCTTCGTTGATTTCTTCACCAGCTCTGACGATAACTTCACCCGTTGTAGGATGGATTACATCGTGAACAGAGACACGACCAAGGATGCGTTCATAGAGAGAAGAAATGATTTCGTCTCCATTCTTCAATGCACGACATTCAAGACCACGCAGTGTTCCACAGTCTTCTTCAGTAATAATGACGTCATGAGAAACGTCAACCAAACGACGTGTAAGATATCCGGCATCGGCTGTTTTCATCGCCGTATCAGCCAAACCCTTACGAGCACCGTGAGAAGAAATAAAGTATTCAAGCACTGACATACCTTCCTTAAAGTTAGAAAGGATAGGGTTCTCAATAATCTGTTGACCTTCAGCACCGGCCTTCTGTGGCTTAGCCATCAGACCACGCATACCAGAAAGCTGTTTGATTTGGTCTTTAGAACCACGCGCACCAGAATCAAGCATCATGTAAACAGCATTGAAGCCTTGGTCAGCATCTGTCATTTGCTTCATCAAGACATTGCCAAGATCGTTGTTTACGTGGGTCCATGCATCAATAACCTGATTGTAACGCTCGGTATCTGTGATGAATCCCATCTCATAGTTGGCTTTAATCTGATCAACTTCTGCCTGACCTTTTCCAACGATTGCAGCCTTTTCTTCTGGAATAATGATATCATCAAGGTTGAAAGAAAGACCAGCTACATAGGCCATGCGGTATCCCAAGTTCTTGATTCCGTCAAGGAACGAGCAGGCACGAGCCATTCCGACAGCCTTGATTACATCTGAAATAATGCCACGTAAGGTCTTCTTTGAAATAATATCATTGAAATATCCAACTTCATCGGGGATGATTTGATTGACAATAACACGTCCAACCGAAGTTTCAACCATGTGGCGTACAGGATTATCACCTACCAAATCATCAACAACACACTTAATCTTTGCGTGCAAATCACAGCGTCCTTCGTTATGCGCAATAATGGCTTCTTCTGGTCCATAGAAGGTAAGTCCTTCGCCCTTTGCACCGGGACGAATCTTTGTAATATAGTAAAGACCAAGTACCATGTCCTGAGAAGGAACGGTAATCGGGGCACCATTGGCAGGATTCAGAATGTTATGACTCTGAAGCATCAGGATTTGTGCTTCGAGAACTGCCTCATTACTCAATGGAAGGTGTACAGCCATCTGGTCACCATCGAAGTCGGCATTGAACGCCGTACATGCCAATGGGTGAAGCTGAATAGCCTTACCTTCAATAAGTTTAGGTTGGAAAGCTTGAATACCAAGACGGTGAAGTGTCGGTGCACGGTTCAACATGACAGGATGACCCTTCATGACATTCTCAAGAATATCCCAAATAACAGGCTCACGACGGTCTACTATCTTCTTGGCACTCTTAACTGTTTTGACGATACCGCGCTCAATAAGCTTACGGATTATAAATGGTTTGTAGAGCTCAGCAGCCATGAGTTTTGGCAAACCGCACTCTCCCATCTTCAGTTCTGGACCTACAACGATTACTGAACGAGCAGAGTAGTCAACACGTTTACCAAGGAGGTTCTGACGGAAACGTCCCTGCTTACCCTTCAAAGAGTCTGAGAGAGACTTCAAAGGACGATTGCTTTCACTCTTTACTGCAGACGCTTTACGAGAATTATCGAATAGAGAGTCTACAGCTTCTTGCAGCATTCGTTTCTCATTACGCAAGATTACTTCAGGCGCTTTAATCTCCATGAGTCGTTTCAAACGATTATTACGAATGATAACACGACGATAGAGATCGTTCAAGTCTGATGTAGCGAAGCGGCCACCATCTAATGGTACGAGCGGACGAAGCTCTGGTGGGATAACAGGAACAATCTTTAAGATCATCCACTCAGGGCGATTGACACCCTTAGAAGCACGGAATGCTTCAACCACCTGCAAGCGTTTTAGCGCTTCTGTCTTGCGTTGCTGACTGCTATCATTATTAGCACGGTCACGCAATTCATAGCTGAGACTATCGAGATCAATATCTGTCAAGAGGTCATAAATAGCCTCTGCACCCATCTTAGCTACGAACTTATTAGGATCTGTATCGTCAAGATAATCGTTGTTTGGGTCAACATAATTATCAAGAATATCGAAATATTCTTCTTCTGACAAGAGATCCATCTTGTGAGAGCCGTTCATTTCTACACCATCAGCATCCTTCTTACCTTCCATTGCACCAGGCTTGATGACGATATACTTTTCATAATATACGACAGCATCAAGTTTCTTTGTTGGCAATCCAAGTAGATAACCAATCTTATTAGGCAATGAACGGAAATACCAAATATGTGCAACAGGCACTACAAGTTCTATATGTCCTGAACGTTCACGGCGTACTTTCTTCTCTGTTACTTCTACACCACATCGATCACAGACGATACCTTTATAGCGAATGCGCTTATATTTTCCGCAGGCACATTCATAGTCTCGTGTAGGACCAAAGATGCGCTCGCAGAAAAGACCATCGCGCTCAGGCTTGTATGTACGATAATTTATGGTTTCGGGTTTGGTTACCTCACCATACGAATTCTCCAGGATCTCCTCAGGAGAGGCCAATCCGATGGTAATCTTCGTGAAATTATTCTTTACTTTTGAATCTTTCTTAAAAGCCATATTTATCTTTTAATTAGGGTGTTCACATTAATCGAGTTTGATACTCAGTCCAAGACCACGGAGCTCATGCAGCAATACATTAAGAGACTCTGGGATACCTGGTGTAGGCATTGTGTCTCCTTTGACGATTGCTTCGTAAGCCTTGCTGCGCCCTACTGTATCATCTGACTTGATGGTCAGAATCTCTTGGAGCACATGGCTCGCACCAAAGGCCTCGATAGCCCAGACTTCCATTTCTCCAAAACGCTGTCCACCAAACTGTGCTTTACCACCAAGTGGCTGCTGAGTGATAAGAGAGTATGGACCGATTGAACGAGCATGCATCTTATCTTCAACCATGTGTCCTAACTTCAAGAAGTAGGTAACACCCACTGTTGCAGGTTGATCGAACTTCTCACCAGTCTCACCATCATATATATATGTAGAGCAAAGGTTCGGTAAACCTGCCTTATCGGTCCATTCTTTCAAATCATCCAACTTGGCACCATCAAAGATAGGTGTAGCAAACTTACATCCAAGTTTCTGTCCAGCAGCACCGAGAATTGCCTCAAATATCTGTCCAAGGTTCATACGAGAAGGCACACCCATTGGGTTAAGTACCAAGTCAACAGGACGTCCATCCTCGAGGAACGGCATATCTTCTGTACGTACAACCTTTGAAACGATACCCTTATTACCATGTCGACCAGCAAGTTTATCACCTACTTGAATCTTACGTTTCTTAGCAATATAAACCTTTGCCATCTGTAAAATGCCTGATGGGAGTTCATCACCAATAGAGATAGCAAACTTCTTACGCTTCATTTCCGCATCAAGTAACTTGTATTTGCGGATGTAGTTCATAATAAGATGCTGAATAAGTGCATTCGTATGGTCATCATCCGTCCAGTTGTTACTCTGAATTCCATCGAACTCAAGGTTCTTTAATGCAGGAACTGTGAACTTGCTTCCTTTGGTAATAATCTCAGCACCAGTGTAATCTTTCACACCCTGTGATGTCTTACCTTCAGTAAGCGTCATAAGTTTATCAACAAGAATATCTTTCAGATCGTTGTTCTTTGCTTCATATTCTTCGTCAATCTTAGCTAAAAGTACCTTATCTTGCTTCTTAGAATCGCGTGTCTTGATAGCACGTGAGAAGAGTTTCTTGTCAATAACGACACCACTCAAAGAAGGATTAGCCTTTAATGAAGAATCTTTCACATCGCCAGCCTTATCTCCAAAGATTGCACGGAGAAGCTTTTCTTCAGGCGAAGGATCACTTTCACCCTTAGGAGAAATCTTTCCTATAAGGATATCACCTGGCTCTACACGCGCGCCTACACGGATTACACCATTGTCATCAAGGTCTTTGGTAGCCTCTTCACTAACATTTGGTATATCAGAAGTAAACTCTTCTACACCACGTTTAGTTTCACGTACATCAAGAGAATATTCATCTACATGGACAGATGTGAGTACATCCTCGCGTACCATGCGTTCTGAAATAACGACAGCATCCTCATAGTTGTAACCTTTCCAAGGAATATAAGCAACAAGTAAGTTTCGACCAAGGGCTAATTCTCCATTTTCTGTAGCATAACCTTCAGTCAAAATGTCTCCTGCTTTAACACGTTGACCTTTATTACAAATAGGACGAAGGTCTATTGTCATATTCTGATTGGTACGACGGAACTTTGGAATACGGTATTCTTTCAATGCAGGTTCAAAGCTAACAAATTCCTCTTCTTCTGTACGATCATAAAGAATACGGATAGTTGTTGCATCTACATATTCAATAACACCATCACCTTCAGCAGTAACCATCGTACGAGAATCCTCGCAAACTTGCTTCTCAAGACCAGTACCTACAATTGGTGCATCATTATGAATCAATGGAACGGCCTGACGCATCATGTTACAACCCATCAACGCACGGTGACCATCATCATGCTCTAAGAATGGAATCAACGATGCTGAAACTGAAGCTATCTGCTGCGGAGATACATCTACTAAGTCAACTTCATCAGGAGTAACCACTGGATAGTCTGCGTCCTGACGACATTTTACAGTTTCTTTAAGGAACTTACCATCAGTAGAGAGTGGTGCATTACCTTGACCAATAATCTTTTCTTCCTCTTCTTCTGCAGTAAGATAGACCACATCCTTATTGTCCATATCGACCTTATGGTCGTGAACTGTGCGATAAGGTGTTACGATAAAACCAAGGTCATTAATCTTTGCATAGATACAAAGTGAAGAAATCAAACCAATGTTAGGACCTTCTGGACTTTCAATCGGACAAAGACGACCATAGTGAGTGTAATGAACGTCACGAACTTCAAAACCAGCGCGTTCACGTGACAAACCACCAGGACCGAGAGCAGAAAGTCGACGCTTATGAGTTACCTCGGCAAGTGGGTTAGTTTGGTCCATAAACTGACTCAAAGGATTCGTTCCAAAGAATGAGTTTATAACGCTTGAAATTGTCTTTGCATTTATAAGGTCAGTTGGCGTAAACACTTCATTGTCGCGAACATTCATACGTTCACGAATTGTACGACTCATACGAGCAAGTCCAATAGCGAACTGATTAGCTAATTGCTCACCAACAGTACGTACACGACGATTACTCAAGTGGTCAATATCATCAACTGTAACATTAGAATTGACAAGCTGAATGAGATATTTGATAATCGCAATGACATCCTCTTTGGTCAACACGCGGACATCCATGTCGATATCAAGACCTAACTTTTTATTTATACGATAGCGTCCAACCTCTCCTAAGTCATAACGTTTGTCTGAGAAGAATAGGTTCTGGAATACCTCACGTGCACTGGCATCATCAGCAGGATCTGCATTACGAAGTTGTCGGTAAATATAGTTGACCGCTTCTTTTTCTGAATTACTGGGATCCTTTGATAGTGTATTAAAGATAATCGTATACTTATTTGCTGCCTCTGCGTCTTTATGAAGAAGTATGGTTGAAGCACCGCTATCAAGAATCTCACCGATATTATCCTCTGTAAGTTCTGTTTCGCGCTCCATGATTACTTCATTTCGCTCAATAGAAACAACTTCACCCGTATCCTCATCAACGAAATCTTCGTTCCAACTCTTCAATACGCGTGCAGCTAACTTGCGGCCGACAGCAGCCTTCATGTTCTTTTTGTTGACCTTGATTTCCTCTGCAAGATCAAAAATCTGCAGGATATCTTTATCCTGCTCAAAACCCATAGCACGAAGAAGTGTCGTTACAGGTAATTTCTTCTTACGATCAATGTAAGCATACATGACATTGTTGATGTCAGTAGCAAACTCTATCCAAGAACCTTTGAACGGAATAATACGTGCACTATAAAGAACAGTTCCATTCGCATGTACACCTTGTCCGAAGAAGACGCCTGGCGAACGATGTAATTGTGATACAACAACACGTTCAGCACCATTGATAACAAAGGTACCATTAGCAGTCATATAAGGAATTGTCCCCAAGAATACATCCTGGATAAATGTACCGAAATCCTCATGATCGGGGTCAGTACAATACAGTTTCATCTTAGCCTTTAAAGGTACGCTATATGTCAAACCACGTTCTAAACATTCATCAATGGAATAGCGAGGTGGATCTATATAGTAATCCAAGAACTCAAGAACGAAATTATTACGAGTATCAGTGATTGGGAAATTCTCGGCAAACACCTTGTATAACCCATCGTTCTTGCGTTCCTCAGGCGGAGTATCCAACTGTAGGAAGTCACGGAAAGACTTCAGCTGCACATCGAGGAAATCTGGATATGGCAGCGGATTATGCACGCTGGCAAAATTTACTCTGTTATCAACAACTTTTGTCATAAATTAAAATTTAATTGGCCCAACTGGGCTAATAAGCTTTATCAGCCTAAGTAGGCTAATTATTTGTAAAAGACACAAAAAGGTTAGGACCAACCTACTTGGAAGATCCTAACCATATTCTAAAGAAATCTGTAATTCTGAATTACTTCAGCTCTACCTTGGCACCAGCTTCTTCGATAACCTTTTTCAGGTTCTCAGCCTCGTCCTTAGCAACACCTTCCTTAATAGTTGAAGGAGCACCATCTACTAAGTCTTTAGCTTCTTTCAAACCAAGACCACAAGCCTCTTTAACAGCCTTAACAACCTGAAGCTTTGTTGCACCTACTTCAGCGAGGACAACGTCAAAAGAAGACTTCTCCTCAGCTGCAGCTGCACCACCAGCAGCAGGACCAGCAGCTACAGCAACAGCTGCAGCAGCAGGCTCAATACCATACTCGTCCTTCAGGACTGTTGCCAACTCATTTACTTCTTTAACAGTAAGATTTACTAATTCTTCTGCAATAGCTTTAATGTCTGCCATTTTATTCTAAAATTTAATTGTTCTTGTTAAAATTATATTACGACTTTATAATTGACATCATCAATTATTTATTCAGGACGCTCACCTAAAGTCTTAAGCACACCATGGATGGTATTTGCGCCTGATTGAAGAGCAGAAACAACGTTCTTTGCAGGAGACTGCAACAGAGATACAATCTCTGCGATAACTTCGTTCTTGCTCTTGAGAGCTGCAAGTTCTGCAAGTTTATCAGCACCTACATAGATGCTTTCTTCTGCATATGCAGCCTTGAGTGCAGGAATTCCTTCCTTTTCGTATTCCTTTAATAACTTAGCAGGAACATTAGCTGTTGTTGTAAACATAACAGCCGTAGTACCTTTCAATGTACCATATAAAGGTTCAAAATCAATATCCGAAGCCTCGAAAGCCTTGTGAAGAAGCTTATTCTTCACAACAACCATCTTGATTTCATTCTTGAAGCACTTGCGACGAAGCGAACTTGTAGCCTCAGCATTTAATCCAGTAAGATCTACTAGATAAAAATGAGGATACTCTTTTAGCTTCTCCCCAAGTTCAACAATAATAGTATCTTTTACTTCTTTCTTCATTATACAAAACTTTTAGAGTTATTCAACTGATTTAGGATCAATTTTGATACCCTTACTCATCGTGCTTGAAATAAAGATACTCTTGATATATGTACCTTTAGCAGCAGCAGGTTTCAACTTAATAACAGTCTGGATAAATTCCTTTGCGTTACCAAAAATCTGCTCAGGAGTCATAGAAATCTTACCGATTGAAGTGTGGATAATACCAGCTTTATCAACCTTGAAATCAATCTTACCCTGTTTTACTTCTTTTACCGCCTTAGCAACATCCATAGTTACAGTGCCACTCTTAGGATTAGGCATCAATCCGCGAGGACCAAGCACACGACCTAAAGGACCAATCTTACCCATACATGAAGGCATAGTTATGATGACATCAATGTCTGTCCAACCACCTTTGATTTTCTCGACATATTCATCAAGACCAACATAATCAGCACCAGCTTCTTTTGCAGAAGCTTCCTGATCAGGGGTGCAGAGTGCAAGCACTCGAACAGTTTTACCTGTTCCATTTGGCAGTGAAACAACTCCACGAACCATTTGATTTGCTTTACGTGGATCAACTCCCAGACGTACATCAATATCAAGGGATGCATCAAACTTTGTTGTGGTAATTTCCTTAACAAGTTCTGCAGCCTCTTTCAATGTGTATGCCTTCCCTGCTTCAACCTTATCAGCTACTGATTTTTGATTTTTTGTCAGTTTACTCATTTCCTTAATTGAAGTTTAAATTATTCACCAGGGAACTCCCCTTGTACTGTGATACCCATACTTCTTGCAGTACCAGCAACAAGACGCATTGCGCTCTCAATTGTAAAGCAGTTGAGGTCTGGCATCTTATCTTCTGCGATAGTTTTAATCTGATCCCAAGTTACAGAAGCAACTTTCTGGCGATTAGGCGCAGAAGAACCTGACTTAACCTTTGCCACTTCCTTAAGCTGTACAGCTGCAGGAGGAGTCTTGATGACAAAGTCAAAGCTCTTGTCGGTATAGTAAGTGATAACAACTGGAAGAACTTTTCCAGCCTTATCCTGGGTACGGGCGTTAAATTCCTTGCAGAATCCCATGATATTGATACCCTTAGAACCAAGAGCTGGTCCTACCGGTGGTGAAGGATTTGCAGCGCCGCCCTTAATCTGTAATTTGATTAATCCAGCAACTTCTTTAGCCATTTTCTTTGTAAATATTAAATTGATTATATAGAAGTGTCGGTCAGCATTCGTAACAATGTTAACCTTCCTTCTCTACTTGCATAAAACTAAGCTCTAACGGAGTTTCACGTCCGAAGATCTTTACCATCACCTTCAGCTTGTGGGTCTCTACGTTAATATCGGTAATGATACCGCTGAAACCACTGAAAGGCCCGTCTGTAACCTTAACCGTCTCATCAAGCATGAAAGGAATCGTTACTTCATCCTGCACGAATGTTTCTTCGGCATTACCAAGCATACGATTTATTTCCGCCTGTGGGACTGGGGTAGGATTGTCCAAACCACCAAGAACACCTAAGACATTTGGTGTAAAGCGCAGAGTGTGCACCACCTCACCACTCAGATCAGCTGAGATAAACACATAGCCGGGGAGACGCAATTTCTCCTTTTCCACGCGCTTACCATTACGCAAAGAAGCATGTTTTTCTACAGGTAACAATACCTCAAAAACATGCGAAGCAAGTATCGGATCGAGTTTCATTTCAGCCTCGATGTATTCTTTCACCTTAGCTTCTTTCCCACTGACAGTCCGAAAAACATACCAATTCTTTCCTGATACAGCCATTTCCTTGATTAATTAGGATAAACCAAACCCATGGCAAAACGGAACACACTGTCCATACAGAACACAACAATAGCGATGACAAGGGAAGCAGATAATACAACCACCGCTGAATGTGTCAGCTGACTGCGTGTCGGCCAAGTAGTCTTATGCATAAGCTCATCATAGCAAGCCTTGCAATAATTAGTTATCTTCTTAAACATATTATCTTCAGTTTAGCACGAGAGGCAGGAATCGAACCCACATTGACGGTTTTGGAGACCGCTCTCCTACCATTGGAGGACTCTCGTAAAATGTCCCTGCTGATTGTCACAGCAGAGACGTTTCTGATTTTTGAAACTTCAGAATGTTTTCTTTATCGGGAATTAATCCTCGAATACCTCTGTGATCTGACCTGAGCCTACTGTACGACCACCCTCACGGATAGCGAAGCGGAGACCCGCGTTGAGAGCAACAGCGTAGATAAGCTCTACAGTGATCTCTACGTTATCACCAGGCATTACCATTTCTACACCCTCTGGAAGAGTAATCTCACCTGTACAGTCCATTGTGCGGAGGTAGAACTGTGGACGATACTTGTTTCCGAATGGAGTATGACGACCACCCTCTTCCTTCTTCAGAACGTAGATAGAAGCCTTGAATCTCTTGAATGGCTTGATCTGTCCAGGATGGCAGAGAACCATACCACGCTTAACTTCCTGCTTGTCGATACCACGAAGGAGAAGACCTACGTTATCACCAGCCTGACCTTCTGGGAGGAGCTTACGGAACATCTCAACACCTGTTACAACTGACTGCTTGTCCTCACCGAGACCAAGAAGCTCAACAGGATCACCTACGTGGATTACACCAGTCTCGATACGACCAGTAGCAACAGTACCACGACCTGTGATAGAGAATACATCCTCAACAGGCATAAGGAATGGCTTATCTGTAGCACGTGGAGGCTCCTGAATCCAAGTATCACAAGCATCCATCAGCTCCATTATCTTATCCTGCCACTTTTCAACACCGTTAAGAGCACCAAGAGCAGAACCGCGGATGATCGGAGTGTTCTCCTCATACTCATACTGAGTAAGGATTTCAACAACCTCCATCTCTACGAGCTCAAGCATCTCCTCATCGTCAACCATATCACACTTGTTAAGGAATACAACAAGACGTGGAACGTTTACCTGACGAGCGAGAAGTACATGCTCACGAGTCTGAGGCATAGGACCATCAGTAGCAGCACAAACAAGAATAGCACCGTCCATCTGAGCAGCACCAGTAACCATGTTCTTCACATAGTCAGCGTGTCCAGGACAGTCTACGTGAGCATAGTGACGATTAGCTGTCTCATACTCAATGTGAGCTGTGTTGATAGTAATACCACGCTCTTTCTCCTCAGGAGCATTATCAATCTGATCGAAAGACTTAA
>ENA-OWND01000368-OWND01000368.1-metagenome-genome-assembly--contig:-NODE-368-length-31878-cov-8.160419_pt1 | contig 31878 bp, 20 predicted proteins | sample MGYA00245342_ERZ651119 | MGnify/ENA primary metagenome ERZ651119 (study PRJEB26857, sample SAMEA4031756) | metagenome | biome: human; feature: oral; material: saliva | place: Philippines | collected 2014... | reverse complement strand
GGCGCTCACTCGCCTTTACTTCCCCCCTATGTTTAGGAAAGTCTTCATCTCCAAGAGCAACAATACCATCACAATTATCTAACTTTTTTATTTGCTCTTTTTAATATTCTTGTTTTAAATGTTTATGCAGAAGGGGGAAAGAATATTAATAAAAACATACAAGTAACACCAACAGGACTTGTATTTTATGAAAATGAAATAAAAACCACAAGTGATGGGATATCTTACATATTTTTCATATGCCCTACTTCAAATAGTTTGTCAATGCGTCTTCAAATAATTGATAAAGAAGGAAATAGGGTATGCCCGCGTGGAGGATATGTCATTTCAGAAGAAGCAAATAAAACATGGACGTCCACGAACCAACATTTATTGATAGATAGAGACAACAATGCGATTGTTGCTGTACAAGATTACAGATGTAATCCCAACGATATTTTGAGTACATATTCCATTTATAAATTTAACCAAAAAGGAGAAAAAATTTGGGGAGCTACTGTATTGAATGACAGTATCGGACATACTATGGAAGCTGGTCTCAGTATGAGTTGTTGCGATGACGGAGGATATATATTCGCCTATGAGTTTAGCGATGAGAACAAACGAAAAGACTGTGTCTGCATTGAAAAATTAGATAAGAACGGAAAATCACTATGGAAGAAAATAGTTTCAGAAAATACATATTCGAGTTTTCCTTTTCCTTATGTCATTGATGCGGGACAAAACAAAACCATTTTAATGTATTCATATGAAGGAAATAAGCTTAAAGCTAATATCATAGATAATATAGGAAATTGCTTATGGGAAAAAGATAAAATAATTTATGACGATGGTTTTGCCTCGCCTAAATTATGGGAAGTATTACATGTGAAACAAGGTCCCGACAACAGCGCCCTTATAACCATTATGGATGGTCATTATAAAAGTGCCATAGTTCATTTAAAAAATGATGGAACTTTAGGACTTTCAGGTGGCACAAAAGGTCTAAAATTAGATAACAGCGACTATGGTTCAACAGAGCCTGCCGTTTGTTTCAATCCTGAAGATAACACATTTGTTTGTGCATACAAACGTTATGATTTGATGAATAAGAAATATCAGGGAGTGTATCTCCAAAAATTCTCTTTGCAAGGAAATCCATTATGGGACAATGTATTGGAATTTGAAGAAATACAAAACAAACAAATATTTTCCTCTTTATCACTACAAAATACGAACAATGGAAGATTTGGCTTTTTCTATCAAAAATATGACACTGAGGACGGTATTGTTAATTCGTGGTATACGATATATAATACAGAAGGTAAATGTATTATAAATCCAGTGCAAATTACTGATAGCCAAATCCCTAAACAAAACCTCCAATCATCTCATTTGTTGGACGGAAAATTCTTTATAACGAGTTGGGAGGAAAAAAGAAATTCAAATTATTCCATATTTATGCAATATATTCATGTAGATGAAGAAATTTCAGGCATAAACAATGAAGAAATTCATAATGATTTTAAAACAATATCAAACGAAATATTTTCAATAAACGGCACAAAAAGAAATGCTCTTTCCAAAGGAGTAAACATTGTTCGTTCGGTATTAGATGGAAAAGAAATAAAAACGACGAAAGTTATAGTAAAATAGTCTTATTAAAAATATTGAATATATGAGAAATTTTTTATTTACAGTAGTAGTTTTATCTACCACAATTTCTTTTGCACAGACAACAACCATTACTGTCGACAATGCAGGTAAATTGTCTTCTGCCATTAATGCAGAACAGAAATACAAAATAACGAGTTTGAAAATAAAAGGAGAATTAAATGGCACTGACATTATTCTTCTAAGGGAAATGGCAGGTATTGATCAAGACAATAATCCAACAGATGGAAAACTTAGTGAATTGGACATTGCAGAAGCAAAAATTGTTGAAGGCGGAGAAGCATACCTATCAGATTTCAATTTAAACATTGACTTCTTTACCGCAAATGATGAAATTGGAGATAGAATGTTTGCCGACTGTAAGCAACTTATCAGTATAACAATTCCCCAAAACACTATAGCCATTGGCGATAGTGCATTTATCAATTGTGTGAATTTGACACATCTGACACTTCCAGCTTCTATAAAACAAATTCGCACATATGCATTTGCCAATACCGCATTTACAACTTTCGATTACCCTTCTAATGTTCCTCTTTCAGAGGGGCTATTCGATGGATGTAAGAATTTAAATGCTTTTTCATTAAATTCGAACCATACTGTTCTTCCTAAAAAAATATTTAGCGGTACAAACATTACTAATATTGTTTTCCCTGAAACATTAACCGAAATAGGAGAAAGTGCTTTTGAATATTGCCCATTAAAATCCTTGACATTTCCTCCAACATTGAAATCAATCGGTCACAGTGCCTTTAGGGAGTGCAACAAACTTGAACAACTGAAGATTAATGATAGATTGGAATCAATCGGTTATCTTGCGTTTAGCTATTGTGAAATGTTAGAATCTGTTTTCATCCCTAATTCTGTAACACATTTAGAGGGTGCTTTCAGTAATTGCAAAAAACTGAAAACAGCCCATTTGCCTGAGGGTTTGACAGAAATAAGCAATAGCATGTTCGACCGTTGCGACAATCTCAAAACAGTCAATGTTCCTCCTATGTTAAAGAAAATTGGAGATTTGGCATTTCAAAATAACACCAAATTGGAATCTTTTCCTATTCCTAAACATGTAACTACAATAGGGAAAAAAGCTTTTTCAAATTGCAAAAGCTTATCGGAAATCATTTTACCAGATGAAGTAACTTCAATCGGTAAAAACTGTTTTGAGGGTTGTTCAAATGCAGAAACAATAATCTTATCTAAATCTTTGAAAGAAATACCAGAGAATGCATTTTCATATTGCGAAAGTATAACAGAGCTCGAAATTGTTTCTGGAATAACAAAGATTGATAATAAAGCCTTTATGTATTGTGAAGCTTTAGAAAAACTCACATTACCCGAATCTGTCATATCTATTGGCACAATTGCTTTTATAGGAAGTATGCTAAAGAATATATACAATTATGCAACCAATCCTGCAGAATGCGGTAAAAAAGCTTTTGGCACCGATGATGACGAAGAAGTACCCGAAGGATGTAAATTGTATGTACCAAAAGGAACAAAATCAAAATATGAAACAGCAGATATATGGAGTAATTTCGAGATTGAAGAATTCAACACTACTGATATATCTTCAAACAAATCTCAAAATAATGATATAAAAGAAACAGCACGTTACAACATAAACGGACAAAAAATACAATCCAAGCAACGCGGAATCAATATTATTAAAATGTCAGATGGACATATTTCCAAGATGAGCTATCCAAAATAATTTAAATTCAACAAAATGCAGAAAACTATTTTCATCTTTCAAAACTACATGTTTTTGTTTTGAAAGATGAAAATAGTTTTAAATAAGGCTCAGTAGGAAAAAGGTGTGAATCTTTTTACTCATAAAGTATGAGTCGTTCTATTATTTTTATTATCTTTGCAGATATAAATTTAATACTCAAGAACTATATTATGAAAGGAATTGTTTTAGCCGGCGGTTCAGGAACCCGCCTCTACCCTATTACAAAAGGAATCAGCAAGCAATTGATTCCTATATATGACAAACCTATGATCTATTATCCTATTTCTGTTCTCATGTTAGCAGGAATAAATGAAATACTTATCATCTCTACTCCACACGATTTGCCAGGATTCCAACGTCTGTTAGGCGATGGTCATGAATTAGGCGTCACTTTCGAATATGCGGAGCAGCCTTCGCCTGACGGACTCGCACAAGCATTTATCATAGGCGAAAAATTTATCGGCAACGACTGTGTTTGTCTTGTTCTAGGTGATAACATATTCCACGGCAGCGGTTTTACAGGACTTCTTCACGATAGTGTAAAAGCAGCAGAAGAAGAAGGAAAAGCCACAGTCTTCGGTTATTATGTTAATGATCCCGAACGATATGGCGTTGCAGAATTCGACAAGAATGGCAATTGTCTTAGCATTGAAGAGAAGCCTACAAATCCAAAAAGCAACTATGCTGTAGTAGGTCTGTATTTTTATCCGAATAACGTCGTTGAGATAGCAAAAAGAATCAAGCCAAGCAAACGCGGAGAATTGGAGATTACTTCTGTAAACCAAGAATATCTTTCAATAAACTCGCTAAAGGTACAAACACTTCAAAGAGGTTTCACTTGGCTTGACACAGGCACACACGATAGTTTGTCAGAGGCAAGCACATATATAGAAGTGATAGAAAAGCGTCAAGGACTTAAGATTGCATGCCTTGAGGAAATTGCCTACAAACAAGGGTGGATTTCCGGGCAACAACTTATCGAAGATGCACAGCCTATGGTAAAAAACGAATATGGCAAATATCTCTTACGTCTTATTGAAGAATAAAAAATATCTGAAAAGGCATTGCTGTGCCGTTAAGTTCAAACAGTTCAAATCTTCTTATAACCTTATTGTCATGAATAGAATAACACTTCGTGGATTACTACTTATATTAGTAACAACTTCGCTATGTCACTCATACGCCCAAAAGCAGACTGTACCTATGTTGTCAAAAGATGAAGCATGTGCTGATGTAGACTCTTTGCTGTACACCATATCAGAGGTTCACCCTAATATGTTTTCTACATGTAGGCAGGAAGAGTTGTTATCCCTTATAGAACATGAAAAGACAACAATGGCAGACTCTGTCAGTTCGGTAGAGCTTTATAAGAGGGTAGCTCCTATTGTAGCAAAGATTGGAGATGGGCATACATCATTATGGTTTCCATATAATCAATATTTCTCTAAAGAGACTAAGCGCATGCCATTGTACATGAAAGCATCAACAGATCACAAACTGTATGTTGAGAGCTGTTTAGATGATCAGATACCTTATGGCTCAGAAATTCTTGAAATAAACGGTACGAGTAGTTCTGATATAGTGGCTGCCATGCTTAAATATGGCTGTGGGGAGAAAGAGTTTTTTCGTATAGAACGTATTAATAATGATATGAAGGCATTGTTTGAGTTACTGTTCAAGGCTGATAAATATCATGTTGTATATCGTCTTAGCAACAAGCAGACACATTCTCTGACATTGCCCACAGCCAATTATGATGTATTGATAGCACGTATGCCACGCAGGCAAAAAGAGAAATCTTTGGTTCCGTATAGTTTTAGTATCAACAAGGACAAAACTGTAGCCATAATGGATTTCCAGACTTTCAGTGACCCTGACGGTATGGTTCATTTTGCAGACTCTATGTTTACAGTCTTGAAAGAGAACAACATCAAGAAACTTATTATTGACATCAGGAATAATGGTGGTGGAAATTCTAAAGTTGGAGATATCCTTCTCAGTTATATCTCTCCTTGTCCCTATGCACAAATGGGCAAAACCATTATTCGTGTGACACCGACAACGAATCGTCTTTCCCCAAATCATCAGATGCCACTCGGGTGGTTTTACTATGGTATGCCGGAAGACCAACTACAAACACCTGTATCTAAGGAACAGGGACATTTTGACGGTAAGGTGTATTTGCTGACCAGCCATCATACGTTTTCCTCGGCGAGTTCATTTGCATGGGCATTTAAGTACTTTGGCATGGGTGTCGTGATTGGTGAGGAGACTGGCGGAATGAATGTCAGTTACGGAGATATACTATCTTATCGTATGCCAAATTCCGGACTGCAATGCAGTATCTCATTTAAGCGTTTTTGGTTGTACGGAGCAGACGAGACAAATATTCATGGCACACTACCAGATGTAACAGTTTCGACGGATAAAGCAATGAGTGTGGCATTAGGGATGTAAGAAATTAGAAGCACGTAAGAGAGAGAGACAACAAATAAATATTCAACAGTACTATTATACATTAATCTGCAAAGAAAATTCTGTTTACATTCTTATTTGTTGCTTGCTCCATTTCCTCAGGTGTCACTCCGTATGCCTCGGCAAGACATAGCATCACGTAGCGAACAAAGGCGCTCTCATTACGCTTGCCACGCATAGGTGTCGGAGCCATATAAGGCGAGTCTGTCTCAAGAACAATACGATCAAGTGGTACTGATTTTGGAAGAACAACTGGCAATGGACTTTTCTTAAAAGTGCTTACACCACCAATACCTAAAACAAAGCGGTCGAATTGTAGGAGTTGTTCAGCCTCCTTCTCATTACCCGTAAAGCAATGGAACACACCTCCTGGAAGGTCTTTCTTATACTGACGAAGCAGGTTAATCATTTCATTCTGAGCCTTACGGCAGTGTATCATCAGCGGTAGGCGTGTCTCTACACTCCACTCAACTTGTATACGAAAGGCATCAAGTTGTTCACGTTCAAACTCGCGCGACCAATAATAGTCTAACCCGACCTCACCGATAGCGATAGGATTATTCTCATCAATAACAGTGCGTATAAGAGTAAGTTGTTTCTTATAGTCGGCTTTCACCTCTTCAGGGTGAAGTCCAAACATAGGATATGCATAGCCAGGATAAGCGTTGCAGACATTTAGCACCGAACGGCAGGAATTTAAATCAATGGCAGGAATAAAGACCTTCTCCACTCCTGCTTCTTTAGCACGGGTTATAATATCGGTTAGGTCATCCTTAAATTCCTCAACATCAAGATGTGAATGGGTGTCAATCATAGCTTATTTATCACGATGCATCATATTCAGAGCATACTGTCGAAGCACGGTCTTACGCTCGTCGTCAACAGAAACCATATCAAGATAGCCGGCAGCCTTCTGATAAAACTCCTCCATCTTCTGATTTGCCAGTTTGTCGATACCCAGACGATTGTAGATATCTGTGACAGCAGTAACCTTTTCATTTCTATCAAACTGTTCGGCTGTAATCCAATGATCAAGTGCAACTTTATCTTTCCCCTCAGCACGAAGCAGGGCATTTATGAGCATGTAGGTTTTCTTGTTGTTGCATATATCGCCGCCGATAGCCTTTCCAAACACCAGCTCATCACCATAGACATCCAAGAAGTCGTCCTGCAACTGAAAGGCAAGACCTATATACTCGCCGAAATGATAGAGATTCTCCTGGTCTTCTTTCGACGCTCCTGCCAGTATAGCACCTATCTTCATAGCACACGCAAGGAGGACACTGGTCTTCAGACGAATCATCTCTATATATTCCTCTTCACGAACATCATCACGACACTCAAACTCCATATCATATTGTTGACCCTCACCAATCTGAAGAGCCGTCTCTGTGAAACAAGAGAGAACTTCACGCAGTTTATCATCAGCACATTGAGCTATACGTTCATAAGCCAACACGAGCATCGAATCTCCCGAAAGAATAGCAGTATTATCATCCCATCTTTTATGAACCGTCGGACGTCCTCTGCGTACATCAGCCTTATCCATAAGATCGTCGTGAAGCAATGTGTAGTTATGATATGTCTCAAGTCCACTCGCGGTCATAAGTATCGACTCCGGATCATCTTTATAAAGGTTGTAAGCAAGAAGCATCAATACCGGTCTTATTCGCTTGCCCCCTGCAGAGAGGACATACTCTACAGGTTCGTAGAGTGAATAAGGTTGGCGCTCGTAAGGTAGTTGAGCAATGAAATCATTTACAATTGTCCTGATTTCGTTCGTAGTTTTCATATTATCAGAGGTATTTCTTATAGAAAAATGTAACTGATATAGGAATGCTGTAAAATTCCTCCTGCGGAAAGAGGGGGATTCGAACCCCCGAATCGGTTTTGCCGATTACACGCTTTCCAGGCGTGCCTCTTCAGCCTCTCGAGCATCTTTCCTTATTTTTTCATTCATGCTTCAGTTCTGCACATGATAGTATTTCACATATCAAAGTTTATAGGCACAGAAACCATAGTCGCACATGGACGTCCATTTTGCTTGCCTGGTGTCCACTTGGGCATAGTATTCAGCACACGTATAACCTCGTTGGTGAATATCTGACTATTTGACTTCTCAACTTTCAGGTTCTTCACATTCCCCTCGGCATCAACAATAAAACTCACCACTACCCTACCTTTCAGCTTGCTTGTCTGTGCACTGCTCGGGTAAATAATGTTTTTCGTCAGCCATTTCATGAATGCCGTTGAGCCACCAGGAAATTCCGGAAGCTGTTCCACTACATGGAAGCCCTCAGGAAGATCTTTTGCATCAGGGTTATCAAGAACCAGTGGTTTAGTCTCCTCAACCTTTGCTTCAGCAGCCTCGCCTTCACTTTCACCGATAAGCAGTTTTGTAGAGGTAGCCTCTGTTTGCTGCTGGACAATTACAGTCTCGGCAGGTTTCACTTTAGTTATCTCTGAAGAATTGTCTGTCTCAGTGATAGCGGCAACCATATCATTGTTACGCTTTAGTTTACTGAAATCAATATTCTCGATCACCTCGTTAAGCACTTCATCATATTCTGTCTCAGAAACAGATATGTCCCAGCCTAATGCTGCATAGCACAAAGACAGGATAAAAACTGTAGCCACGAGGAACATCTCACGGCGGTGAAGTTCAAGATTGGCTCTATCAGTTTTTTTTATCTCCATACAATTTTTCACCCCCACACACGTTAATACATTATATATTATTATATGTATCATACAGGTGGGCAGAGAAAACTTCTACAAAAGTAATACTTCTTTTGGAAAAAATGCGTAACTTTGCCGATAAATTATAAGAAAGTAGATGAAAAAAGTCGTTTTTCCACTCTTTGGTTTATTATTTGCCACTTCCTCGTGGGCACAAGAAAGCCAGACGGAGTATAATTTTCTCCGAATACCAGTGAGCGCTCATGCTGCTGCATTGGGAGGCGACAACATAAGCATTATTGAAAACGACGCATCATTGATATTCTCCAACCCTGCACTACTCTGTAACGTTGCCGACAAACAGATTGGTCTTAACTACATGAACTACATGCAAGGGGCAAACACACTGAGTGCATCGTATAACTTCGGCGTCATGGACCGTGGTTCTTTGGCTGTATCGGCACAATACATGGACTACGGACAGATGAAAGAGATGAACCCTGAGGGAATTCAAACCGGCGACTTCAAGGCAAAGGATATCTCAATGGCAGGTTATTTCTCATATATGCTGAGCGACTATTTCTCTGCAGGAATTTCGGCTAAATTTATCACTTCATATATAGGAAACTATAACTCTATAGGTGTAGGTGTGGATCTTGGAGCCAACTACTACAACGCTGATAAGGAACTCTCTGTTTCGGCAGTGATAAAAAACCTTGGCGGACAGGTCAAGGCATATAACGAAGACTATGAAGCGATGCCTATTGACATGCAGATAGGAATTAGCAAACGACTTGTCAATACTCCGTTAAGGCTAAACGGAACTCTTGTGAACCTAAACCATCTGAAAGGCAAACTGAAAGATCATTTAGTAATCGGTGCTGACCTGCTGTTGTCAGAGAGTATATGGGTAGGCTTCGGATATAACTTCCGTCGAGCTTCGGAAATGAGTATCGGCACTGGAGACAATAAGAGTTCACACGGAGCAGGATTTTCATTAGGTGCTGGAATTAATCTCGAACGGTTTAAGGTGAACGCAGCATGGGGTAAATACCATGTTTCAAGCAATTCAATATTAATTAATCTCGCATACGAGCTGTAATGATAAAGATATAAATTATATAAAACGTATATGAAAAACATCATCATAGCCATTGATGGTCACTCTTCTTGCGGTAAGAGTACAATGGCAAAGGCTTTAGCAAAGAAGTTAGGATATGTATATGTTGATACAGGTGCGATGTATCGTTGCGTCACTCTCTATGCTATACGTCACTCACTCTTCAATGTAGATGACACTGTTAATACTGAGAAACTGGAGAAAGATATGCAAAACATACACATCTCTTTTAAAATAAATCCGGACACAGGTAAGGCTGACGCTTATCTGAACGGCGAGAATGTAGAGAAAGAAATTCGTCTCATGGAGGTTTCAAAACACGTAAGTCACATCGCCGCCATTCCTTTTGTAAGAGAGGCAATGGTTGTCCAACAGCAACGTATGGGTAAAGACAAGGGTATTGTTATGGACGGCAGAGACATAGGCACAACAGTCTTTCCAGATGCAGAGCTTAAGATTTTTGTCACTGCTTCTGCCGAGGTTCGTGCACAACGCAGATATGACGAGCTTATTAACAAAGGTGAGCAAGCCGATTTCGAGGAAATACTTAAGAATGTGCAGCAACGTGACTATATCGACTCACACCGTGAAGTTAGTCCTTTGCGACAAGCAAAAGACGCCCTGCTTCTGGATAATAGCAATATGACTATCGAAGAGCAAGACGCATGGTTAGAGGAAAAGGTCAACGAACTTTGCTGATACTATTCGCAATTTCCTCCATTAGCCATTTCGGAGTACTGGTAGCACCACATATACCTACAGACTCCACACCGTCAAGCCAAGACATATCAATCTCAGCCACACTCTCAATGAGGTGGCTGTTTTTGTTTACTGACAGACATTGTGAAAACAACACTTTGCCATTAGAAGACTTATGCCCGCTAACGAAAAGCACGAGGTCATGATGCGAGGCAAAAGCTTTGATGTTGTCAATTCGGTTTGCAACCTGACGGCATATAGTATCAAAGCTCTTGAAGACGGCATCAGGCGAAATATGATTCTTACAGTATTCTATTATACGATGATATTCATCAAGCGACTTTGTCGTTTGCGAATATAGATAAATATCACGCTGAAAATCGAGCTTATCTACATCGTCTAATCTTTCTATGACTATAGCATTTTGATTTGTCTGTCCTACAAGTCCTAATACTTCTGCATGCCCTTTCTTTCCGAAAATAACAATCTGTGCCTGCGGATTGCTGTCAAACTGTTTCTTTATCCTTCTCTGCAAGGCAAGAACCACGGGGCATGTCGCATCAATAATCTCTATATTATTCTTACGCGCAATTTCATAGGTCTGTGGAGGCTCTCCATGAGCACGCAACAAAACCTTTGCATCATGTAGGTCAGACATCTTTTCATGATCAATAGTATCAAGCCCCTTAGAAGTGAGACGATTCACCTCCACACCATTATGCACGATGTCACCAAGGCAATATAGGGTATTGCCCTCTGCCAATTCCTCTTCTGCTTTCTTAATTGCCGTTGTCACACCAAAGCAAAAGCCGGAACCTTCATCTATCTCAATCTTCATTTCTCGTTCAAATGTTATTTATTTCACTTCTACATCAACAATGACCTTTGGTTGGTCAGGATCATTTGTAATGATAAGAACACGTGGAGATGTCTTTAGATTCTTCATCAACTTCGGATTGATTGAAATCTTCAACTTAGCCGTCTCACCTGCATCAAGCCACTTCTTGTTAAGGTTGATACCCAGTCCTACGGTAAACATTTGAAGTTTCTGTATTTCCAAACGACTCTTTCCTATATTGGTTATATCTATTGTAGCAGATTTCTTTTTACCGTCAGCTATAGGAAGATTTACCTTTGTTGCAGATATCTGCATCTTCGCAGCAGAGTTCCGTTCACTTAATGTCATATCCGCCACTGCAGGAAGAAGTACTATCGATACTCCTATCTCTTTTTCCGACGACACCTTTTCTCCTGGATTTGCAGCAAGGTAAAGATGCGTCTGTGTCAATCCGTAGTCGCGCATGAAACGGGAGTCGAGCGTCAGCGTGACTTCTGCAGAACGATTTGGTCCAACACTTGACGGAGATATGTCTGCCCTAAGATAATTAGGCAGGTGTTGTATACGTGGCTGTATTACCTTACCGGTAGGGTTATACAAATGGAACTTCTCCTGTATCACCTCACCAAGGCGTACATCCTTGAACTCAATATAGTTACAATCTGCAGTAAGTTCTCCTAAACGGAAAGGGAAATCACCTATGAAATCCGTCACTTCCTCTACGACCACACCACGAAGATCAAGAAGCAGAGGTTGCTTTGAGCCGTTACTATGAACTTCTATACTGCGATTGAAATGTCCCATTTGTCGCGCATCGTATGTTACTCTTATGCTGAACACTTCTCCTTCTGCGACAGGTTCTGTCGGATATGAAACCAATGTGCAGCCACACCCTGTATCCACCTTATTTATTATAAGAGGCTTACGTCCCGTGTTTTTCAACTCAAACACTCCACTCGTAGGTGTATAAAACTGTACCTGTCCCATATCTACAACCGACGACATGGCAGTAATCTTCTGCGCATTAGCCGTTGTGGTCAACAGGCTAAAGGCTATAATTGGAAATATATTCTTCATTCTTTACTTTGTCTTCAATATAATAGCTTTGTCGCGAGCAGAGAATTCCGGAGCATAAGCACAGCGAGCTATGATAAGTCCGCTCTGATATGTACCTGCACGATCAACAAAATACTCTGATTCAATCACATGCTTACCCTTTGGCATCATGTTGAAATAATATCCTGTCTTCTTATCACCAGAAGTTGTGTAATATCCCCAACGGTAGCCCGACATCTGATTTGCAGGCTCAAGACATGCGGCGCGGTTGTCTATAACTTCTACAAAGTCGTAATCACGTCCAGCAGTGACAGTTATACGTACTTTAACACGCTGACCTACTGTGAGGTCTGTGATAGGGTTACCATTCGCATCTATTATCTCTCTTGTCACCTTCAACTGGTTATCGTCAACTATTTCTACATCAGCAACATTCTGCATTGCCTCTGTATAAACAGTGCCGAACGACATTCCTTCTGATTTCTTTTCAAACACAAGCTTATTATATCTTCCTTTTTCGGTAGCTTTGAAATAGCCTTTCTTCTCTCCTGAAGTGAAGAATGTTTTACCATCAAGCGTTATCTTAGCAGGCTGTTCCACTTCATCAAGAGAAGAGAGATTACCATTAAGGAAAGCATAAATAGCCGATGTTGTGTTGATAGGCGTATCCCATAGCTGAGTACGCTTCTCATTAAGAAGCCACTGACGCATCTCTGCCACAGTCTGTTCTGCATTAGGACGCACAGCCAGCAGCGCCTCTATAGCAGCCGTCTCTGTTGGAATCTTATAACTACGCCAAGAATAGTATGCTTTCGGTGTATCGAAATAGCGTCCCATGTCTTCTGTTGCTACAGAATGCTGTATGACACTTTCAAGCAATTCCTGTGCTTTCTGCTTGTTTCCTCCCTCTTTCATCATTCCATATGCAACAGCCAGATTAGCCTTACCATATATAGTAAGAGTCTTCGAATGGTCGTTGAGCAGATTCATCAAGTATGTCACATCAGCCTGTTCTGAAGCTGTCAATTTCTCTCCACGCAATGCCTGAAGATAAAGATAATCCATAGCAAGATTATACGGCATCGCTTTATTCTTCTTTGCGTCATGCTTCTTCAACGCAATAACTTCCTTGGCTATTTCCTTGCCAAGATATGTCATTGCTCTTGAAATAAGCTTTGTATTCTCTGGCTGAGTACCAATAAGATGATCAAGGCGTACAAGATTTCTTACTACAGATGAGGTTATGTATGCGTTGCCCGGCATTGATGGCCACCATGAGAAACTTCCATCATAATTCTGCAGAGTCTGTAGTTGTGCAGAAGTAATCTGAATAATCTGTTGCAGACTGTCGACACTCAGTTCAACGTCGTGAGCATTACTCTTTATATGCTTTGACAGTTTTGCTGCGTAAAGTGCCGTAGATAGTGAGACAGCATTCTGCTGATCTTTACATTCCTGTATAGCGGCAGGCAATGCGTCAATCATAAGCCATGCCGGGTTATTCGTGTATTCTACTGTGACACGTTCTTTCTCTGTATTCTTACCAAACAGTTCATTAAGATCAATGACTTTCTGTCCAGGACGAACCTGTGTGATAGCACGAGTAGTTACTACAAGTTCCTTTGCAGAAATCACCGGCATATACTGCTGCTCTCCGTCAGAGAAGTCACTCGAACCTGCTACAACCTTAACGACATACATATCGGCAGTGAGATTCTGTGGTATTGAAAAAGTAACATCAGTTGTTTTATTTGCAGCGACATGGAACTTTTCTTTCTGCATATATACAACCTTATCACTCTCTGCGCTTATTATTGTAATAACGGCGTTACCTGCTATAGCCTTGTCAGTTGTGTTGGTTATGGTTGATACGAGTTCTCCCTTGTCACCTTCTCGCATGAAACGGGGCATATTTGGCTGAATCATAAGTTGTTTCTGTGCTACTGCGACACCTCCAAGTATTCCGTTATTCATTGCTTTATCGTGAACAAGTCCTTTGAAACGCCAAGATGTCAGAGCTTCCGGCAATGTAAATTTTATCCTCACGTCACCATTCTTGTCAGTAATCAGTTCCCATTGATATGTTGCTGTCTCGTTAAGATTCTGCCTGACAGGAATATCTGCAGTATCTATTGTTTCTTCTTCATCAGCCGCCACTGTGCCAACTTCCATCTCCTCCGTAGACATATCATCAAGTGGAGCAGCAGCCTTAGCCATGAAAACAGTATTCCGCGTCATATTAATTCCTTTTGCGGCACCGGTAAGCATTCTGCGATCTTCCCTACCATATCCTCTTATAATAATCTGATTATAAGAGGAAATCTCCGGTATATCTAAATGATACAGACTTAGCGACGGTTCATTCATAGGGTGGAACAATTGCTCACCATAAAGTGTCACTTGCGTATTAATATTACGTAGTGAGGAACTTAATGTTGGTGTAAATGAAAAATATGGTACATACAATCTCCAGTCATCAATCACTAATGCATCAAGCGACTTATCATAGACAGTTGCAATCATATGTGCTTTTGCAGGAGTTCCATCAGGATTCTTTACTGTTGCCACCCACTCTTCCTGCTGTCCGGGAACAAGTTTATCACGGAAAGTATTCCATGCCACTTTTAATTCAGTATCCTTTTCCGGTTTGTGGAAACGCCGTGAGTAAGTATATGTCTTTCCTTCACGAACCCATGAATAGCGCATAGCTATACCATCGCCCCACTCTTCTTTATAAGTGAACGCACGATTCATATTAGCATTACTTAGCACGAACGCTCCTTCCTCAATGACAGAGTTTGCAGTAACAATAGCATAATAAATAGTCTGGTCCTGACGACTTGTACCAAGTTGCATACGAATCGACTTTCCAGTATCGAAATTCTTCATGCCATCATAGTTGCCAACAGTATCATAGAACCAGTCAGGCGTGTCGACAACAGGAGATTTATCATCAAGTGAGAAAAGTACGAACTTCTGTTCTACGGAGTCCATTTCGTGTTCAGCATATGAAGGATAGAACACTTTCAAAGTATGTTCTCCCTTTGTCATTGCATTGAAGTCAATAGCCAATGTCTCATTAGCCTTGACTGTTTTCTTATTTTTTCCATCAATACTATATGCGAGATCACCTTCAATCTCTTTACCTGCATTATTCAAATACATGAATCTTATCTCAGGCAAATGCTCAATACATACCTTACCAGTAAGTCCGTCAATGACAACCGCCGTTGACTTGTCACCAAAAGGCAGAGACATATTCCCGGAACGAGTTTCTCCCGCAAGTGATGTCACGTCCGCATTTATATTGACAGTGTAGAAACAAATATTACGTCTGCTGCCACCCTCTGGCTTAACGATAGGCACACGCATTTCAAAAGAACCATCTGCATTAGTAATTGTCTCTTGGTTCAATTCTTCACTGTCACCCATTTCATCGCCATGATAGAAGCTACGCCACCAATAAGCAATACTGCTTGAAGAACGGTAAGTAATCTTTGCACCCTGGACAGGAACACCGGAATATGTCTTTGCATGACCAATTACAGTAATAGTATCACCGGCTTTATATGCTTTTTTATATTCATCAATGCTCACAGTGAAAGTAGGACGTTTGTATTCCTCAACGCGAATATTTTTATATGCATCGAGTTGCTTTTTACCTTCATTGCCGGTTACATGTATATTGAAATACCCGGTACGATCTACAACTTCCGGAAGTTTGAACTCTACATTGGCAACACCCCATTCATCTGTTTTATTCTTAAATGTTCCAACGGTATTACCTTCATAATCTGTTATCTCGAAGCCGACATCCAAACCGCCCTTTGCATGATTCAAACCATTATACATACCATTATCGTAAACAACAACAGTGGCATTGACTTTCTGCCCAGGACGATATATAGCACGATCGGTATAGATATTACCACGCAACTCTGTTTGCTTACGTTTATTAAAAGGCTTGCTCCACATCGTACTGATACCGGTCCATTGCATGGCTTGATCTTCACGTGTCGTTACACGAATCTCATCGGGCGTAAGCGTCGATGAGAAAGTAACCTCTCCATTTCTTTCCGTAACAAGGGTTTCCATACTATCATGCCATCTGCCTGCCCTCCACTCACGGAACTTAATTTCAATCTTTGCTCCTTCAACAGGTTTTCCTGTCGTTGCATCAACAGCTATGAGCCGAACCTGTTTGTTTGGCATATCCATATCAAGCAGTCGAAGATTTGTGACATGAAGCATAACACGCTCAACAGGAACCTTATTATTATCTGTAGAGAACTCCACAATATATGTACCGAGTTCAAGAGGTTTTATTATCAGAGTGTCACGTATTTCTTTATAGTCCGGCATACCGTAATAAACGTGTTCATCCTCGAAGATTGGATTCTCTGCCATCAGATTCTGTATCATCTTCAAATCATCAGGATCTGTTGGTGAGAATGTGTCAGCACCCGTCATGTTCACCTTTGTCACTTTCACATGAAGGTTCTGAATGTTGACAATCGATGTTATATAAACCGGAATCTGGCGATTAGGAATCACCATCGTTTCCGGTAACAAGACATTAAAAGATGGCAATGTGATACGCGAACGTGCATTCTTAAGAATCGCCATACGAGGCCATGCAGCCCACATACGCAAGGCGTAGTCTATATATTCTATCTTTTTTTGAGCAGAAGCATCAGTAGCTTGATCAAGGAAATTAAAATGCTCTATTGCTATCTCGCCGGCTTCAGGAAGGTCGCGATAGACATTCATCAGAGAGTCTAATGTGGCAAGATACTTTGATTTCCGCACCTCACGCACATCCTCTAAACGGTCTTTCTGTGTTTGATAGAAAGCTGACAGGCATGCCGCCGGGCGGTTTCCATGTTCTTCATACCATTTATGAGCATCAGCGTAACGCTTTGCCTCGAAAGCAAGAACATGCAAGAGGTCATTATTGAAAGTATATGATGCTTCGCCTTTGACGAGCAACGGTTCATAATCACGTGCTTTGCTATCGGCAAGCAGCTGTATATTTTTCAATGCCTTGTCGAAATATTCTTCTCCCTTTGCCTTGTCATCTTCTATGTTATTGTTAGAATCAAGATTCCAATCACGATATATCACTCCAAGACAAGTATTATACACAGCAGTAAGTATTGGGTCAACTTTCTCTGCTGCTACAGCCTTGTTCTCTAATTTTGTCACAAGAGTTTTCAGCGAATCAGGTGTAAGCATTGCCTGAGTGGAAATGATATCCAGCTCTGCCTTTATCAAATGTCCCCACTCTTTGTCGTTCAGAGCCTTGCCACAAATAGCATTAAGGGCTGAGAGCTTATCCTTTGGCAAATCCTTAGAGTCTGCAACGTCAACACGCTTCCAGAGTGAAGAATATGTATCTGCAAAACTAATGAAAGGTATTACCATGGCTATAATTATCAGAATAAAATGTTTTTTCATCGCTTTAGTTTTTTTATTATTTATATTCCCTTTAAGGAAAACCGATTTTAATATGCAAAAATACTAATTTTGTTTTGTATTACAAAATAAAACCACAAAAAAGGAAAACCAAGTTGGAGCATCCCGAAACATTATCCCAAACTCTAAGTTTGCAATATGAATTGCAAACTTAGAGTTTGGGATTATCCGTTATGCCTCAATGTTTAAGAAAGTCCATAAAACAAACTCAGGGAAATTTGCTATGATGAGAGTCATTAAAGCAAATCCCCTGAGTGAATCAAGTATTATGTATCTTTACTTTTCCATTGTAGGGCGCAACTCAAAAGTTGCCATGGTTCATGTTTTGTGTATTAAATCTGTTACGTGCAAAAGATACACAAATAATTCTAAATAGAAAACCGAATGACAAGATGTTTGATAAACATGAAAGCAAAGAAGCAATATTAGGCTTCTATGTCATGCCCTACAACGCAAAGTGTTATATATTATAGCCTACATTAGATAAATGCTATTGTCAGTCCAGCCATAACGATACTTACCATTGACATCAGCTTGATAAGAATATTGAGAGACGGACCACTGGTATCCTTAAACGGATCGCCTACGGTATCGCCGACAATTGTTGCCTTATGAGCGAAGCCGCCTTTACCTCCGAAATTACCTTCTTCGACCATTTTCTTTGCATTGTCCCATGCTCCACCAGCATTAGCCATAAACACAGCAAGGGTAAAACCTGCGGCAAGACCGCCGACGAGCAATCCTAATACTCCGGCAACACCAAGTACTACACCGACAATGATTGGAATGATTATTGCGAGGAAAGCAGGAATAATCATCTCGTGCTGAGCAGCCTTCGTAGATATCTCCACACAACGCTTGTAATCAGGTGTACCTGTTCCCTCAAGTATTCCTGCAATGGTGCGGAACTGACGTCGGACCTCAACCACCATCTTACCGGCAGCACGTCCTACAGCCTCCATGGTCAGACCACAGAACAAGAATGCCGCCATAGCACCAATAAAGGCACCGACCAACACCTTTGGATTCATCAATGTCACCTGGAAGAACTGCATAAAGTCTGGCATAGTGGCATTCGTAGGATCGAAAGCATTGCCGGCAGCATCAAGGAACTGCTGACCTTCGTTGAAAGCACGTACCATGGCAATCTTTACTTCCTCTACATAAGAAGCAAGCAATGCCAGCGCAGTCAGTGCTGCAGAACCTATAGCAAAGCCCTTACCCGTGGCTGCCGTTGTGTTACCAAGAGCATCGAGAGCATCCGTACGATGACGTATCTCTTCACCAAGACCACTCATCTCTGCATTGCCACCTGCATTGTCAGCTATAGGTCCATAAGCATCGGTAGCAAGTGTGATTCCGAGCGTTGAGAGCATACCCACAGCAGCAATGCCGATACCATACAGACCGCGAGAAATACTCTCTGCACTCATAGAGAGATCGAAATGATTGGCAAACATATAACTGAGCATGATAGCAACAGAAACTGTAATCACAGGTATGCAGGTGGATATCATTCCAGTTCCTATTCCTTTAATAATAACTGTAGCTGAACCGGTCTGTCCTGCCTCAGAGATCTTCTGCGTAGGAGAGTAACTGTGTGATGTGTAATACTCGGTTGCCTGCCCGATGATTACACCTGCAACAAGTCCTGTAACAACAGAACAAGACAGTCCTATCCAGTTATCTATTTGGAGAAGATACAAGATAATAAAGGTGGCAATCGCTATAAGTACAGAACTAAGATTTGTTCCAAATGCCAATGAATGCAGGAGGTTACGCATTGTAGCGCCTTCCTTGGTTCGGACGAAGAATATACCTATTATTGATAGGAATATGCCCACGGCAGCAATTACCATAGGAGCAATGACAGCCTTTAACTGCATATCCGGCGAGAAAGCAAATGCGGTAGCTCCAAGAGCAGCTGTCGAAAGAATACTGCCACAATAGCTCTCATACAGGTCAGCACCCATGCCGGCAACATCGCCCACATTGTCACCCACATTGTCAGCAATGGTTGCAGGGTTACGCGGATCGTCCTCTGGAATATCAGCCTCTACCTTTCCTACGATGTCAGCACCGACATCGGCAGCTTTAGTGTAAATACCACCTCCAACACGGGCAAAAAGCGCTTGAGTGGAAGCTCCCATACCAAAGGTAAGCATAGTAGTGGTAATAGTTATAAGTGCCATATCGTCACCGTCATATACTGCATTCAGTATAATGAACCATAAAGCTATATCAAGCAAACCAAGTCCTACCACGACGAGTCCCATTACCGCACCTGATCGGAAAGCTATCTTCAATCCTTCATTCAGACCTTTACGAGCAGCATTGGCAGTACGGCCTGAAGCGTAGGTGGCACTCTTCATTCCGAAAAAGCCTGCAAGTCCGGAGAAGAAACCTCCTGTAAGAAAAGCAAACCATACCCAATGATTCTGCACATTAAGAACATAAGCCATGAAAGCAAAGAGCAATGCCAAAACAACGAAAACAATAGCGACAACCTTATATTGTTGCTTTAGATAAGCCATTGCACCTTTACGTACATACTCTGCGATTTCAATCATTCGAGGGGTTCCCTCATCAGCTTTAATCATCTGACGGAAAAAATAGTAGGCCATGGAAAGCGCTACAATTGAAGCAACTGGAACTATCCAGAATACACTTGGAATGTTAGTCATGTTATTTACTTTTGTTAGACGTAATAGATAAATTGGCAGCAAATGTAAGTATTATATTTTTATTAGCAAAATTTTTTAAAGGTTTTTTCATGCTAACAGTGCCTCGTTGTATAAAGGCAAGTGTAAAGAGTCAACCAGCAAGCGTAATATTACGAAAGTTTTTTGGGGAAACTCTCTCTCACTGGTGTAGAAAATATAATAATTCGATAGATTTCCTCTTTTTATGCACAAAATATTTTGGAATGAGCAGAAAAGTTATTACCTTTGCACAGAGTTTTTTAAAATGTGCATGGTTTGGAATCGATGAATACATTAATGATTAACGACCAGCTACACATTAATTAATATAGATAATATAAACATCCAACATCACCTAAGTAAGTAATGGAAGTTACAAGTTTTAATGAGATAATCGAGAATGCAATCATAAAGTATTGGAATCTTGATGCTGTAACAGACTATAAGAGTGTAACACTGCAATATCATGATGTGGCTCGCAAGATAGAAAAACTGCATATTCTCTTTGAGAACAGCGGAATCGAGCGTGGAGACAAAATTGCACTTTGTGGTAGAAACTGTTCCAACTGGGCAGTAGCATTCCTTGCTACACTCACCTATGGAGCTGTGGCTGTGCCAATTCTAAACGAATTCACGCCAGAGCAGATACATAACATTGTAAACCACTCTGAGTCAAAGCTCCTGTTCGTAGGCGATGTTGTCGCAAAGCAGATTGTAGCCGACGAGATGCCCGACCTTGAGGGTATTATCAACATACCTGACTACTCGCTTAATGTGGCTCGCACAGAAAAGCTCGTTTATGCACGCGAACATCTGAATGCTCTATTCGGAGAGAAGTTCCCTAAATATTTCAGAAAGGAACATGTGAAATACTATCATGAGCAGAGCCCGGACGAGCTTGCAATGATAAACTATACTTCTGGAACAACAGGTTTCTCAAAGGGTGTGATGATACCTTATCGTGCAATATGGGGCAACTATGACTTCGCGCGAACCGTATTGGGCGATGTAATCAAACCGGAGGATAACGTTGTGAGCATATTGCCAATGGCACACATGTACGGTATGGCATTTGAGTTCATATATGAGTTCTGCGCAGGTGTACACATCCACTACCTTACACGTACCCCCTCACCGGCAATAATAGCACAGGCATTCTCAGACATAAAACCAATTATTGTCATAGCAGTGCCACTTGTTATAGAGAAGATTATCAAGAAGAAAGTGTTCCCTAAGGTACAGGGCTCATTGATGAAGATGTTGCGCTCAACACCATTCGTGAAGGATAAGATCAATGCAAAGATCAGAGAGCAGGTGCTTAATGCTTTCGGTGGCAGGATGTATGAGGTTATCATAGGCGGTGCAGCATTCAATCAGGATGTGGAGGCATTCCTTAAAGAGATCGAGTTCCCCTATACCGTAGGATATGGTGCGACAGAGTGTGCTCCGATAATCGGCTATGAGGACTGGAAATATTTCAAGCAAGGTTCATGTGGCAAGGCGGCACTCCATCAGGAGGTAATGATAGACAGTCCCGATCCACGCAACATTCCCGGTGAGATTCTCGCTCGCGGCATCAACGTTATGAAAGGCTATTACAAGAATCCTGAAGCAACAGAACAAACTATCGACAAGGACGGTTGGTATCACTCCGGCGACCTCGGACTAATGGACGAAGAGGGCAACATCTTCATAAAAGGACGTTCAAAGAATATGCTCTTAGGTGCTAACGGTCAGAACATCTACCCAGAGGAAATAGAAGACAAACTGAACTCACTGCCTTTCGTGGTTGAGAGCGTCGTAGTACAGCGTGGAGAAAAACTTTATGGACTTGTGTTCCCTGACTTTGAAGAAGCCGAGAAGCAAGGAATGAGTCGCGCTGACATAGAGAAATTGATGGAAGAAAACCGTCAGCAGCTTAATCAGGTAATACCTCCTTATAGCAAGGTATCTGCATTTGAAATCACTGACGAAGAATTTGCAAAAACTCCAAAGAGAAGTATCAAGCGATTCATGTATAAATAAAGGATTAGCTCGTTACCATAGGCTTTTTCCACGAACACCTATCCAGAGTTTGCGAATAGTAAAGAAAAATCATTGTCGCGATTTTTAGCGAAATAGAAAAATAAAAGCGATGATTTGCCATGCTCACATGGCATAAAACCACCTCTTCGAGAACCGACAAGAGCAGAAATAATCTTCATTTCATGTTTTTACTCGGAAGAAGTGGTGGTTTTTTTATGCTGAAAATAAGCGTTTTTCGTCATCGAAGTACAACGTGCCGGTAAATATCGGCTGTATGTATGCTTAGAATAGCCTTTTTGTCAATTTTATTCGCGTGCCAGTTGTTCTATACAATTCTTATCTCGAATATGGGTAATTAATCATTGCAAGAAGAAATTGAACCCCAACACATTGGAATCCGTTTTTATGAAAAAAACGTAATAGGATAGAAGTTTCAACAGTAAATATACTGTTTTTCCAATAATAAACATTATATTTGCAGAAAAGAGTTCTCCCTATCTATAAATAAGTAATGAAAGACTAAAAGCTTGACTATAGAATTACGGTTTATGAATATAGTGCGTAAAATAAGACTTTCGCTTGCCACAATCTTCTTTTGAAGGCATAACACTGATGTTTCTCGACTTCACGGGAACAATTCATGTGTATCTTGCCTGGATGGATGGCAAAGCTTCAATTCTGCACGGCACGTCCTTTCTCTGCGATTTATATAGAAGGTATTGAAATACATAAAGAGATTTAAACAATGAATACAAGATTTATTTTATTAGTAACAGCAATCAGTCTTAATCTGTCAGCCATGGCTTCCGACAATGCCAAGACATTGATTAAGAAAGTAAAAAAAGCATCAGGTATAGAAGTCGTTTTCCAGTCAAGTTATAAGGGGCGCACTCTACCAGGGACAAGGTCAATGACAATTGTAGGAACAGAAGTCGTGCTGAAGCGCAACCACACAGACGAACCTGAAGCAAAGGGAAGTCTGACGTCTACAGACTATCAGGACTGGGTAACAAAAGACAACCGTCGGATGGCGATACTTCCGTCCGGTCGTATCATAAACACGACAACACCTTTCAAGACAGGTGAAGGCTACGTCAAGATTCTTGACGATGACACCGTACTGGGGTTGCCATGTCACGTTTGGAGATATAATGTAAACAGCAATACAATAGACGTGTGGTGGACAGAAGCTCTTGAAGGTTATAAAGGTACGCCTCAGACAATGAACGGTAATGCACCTGATGGTGTTGTACTAAAGATTGTACGAAACGGAGATTTAACCCAAGAGGCAATAGCAATCAACACTATTAAGAACGCAAGACCATTGTTCCCTGATTCTTGGGGCGACAATCTGGAGGCTTACGAATATTCATACGAGTGTAATCACTGCTACGATATAAACGTCAATATCTTCGACCAGCAGGCAGTACGCTTCAGTCAGGAGAAGTTGCAAGAGCCAAGCACTCTTAAGGAAGGAGTACAGTATGTCGCCGGTGGCGGAACAATCATCTTGAAGAAAGTGAAGCTCCCCGTGAATGCTCACGACTATGATGTCTTTGCCCGACTGACGCAGTACTCCGTTGGCGATGCTTATGATCGTCTGGGCTCTGTATTCGTTATACCAACAGACAAAGAGCAGAGCTTCCTTGATGCGATGCATGCACTTAACAGCGTGCCGTCATTTCACAGTGGAGACACCGATTACCACGGACTGATAAGCACTGACAAATACACTGTGCCTGTAGAATTAATGCGATTCTTTACCGGTTTCGGTGTCAGACAATTTAATTATATAAAGGAATCTGGACGGGAATGGGCAGATTCCGTAACCTATGAAATGAACGTATCTCCGCTTGTCGACTATCTAAAAGACGAGGTTTGGATTGGAGCATATATAGGAAACTGGGATGCTAACGGACACAAGATAAGCCTGACGCTCACATATCATCCCACCGAAAACGACACAGCAAGCAAACGTCGCGCCCTTCCGCTTTTCAACACCGTGAATATCCTTGAGCAAGACGGGCAACCTTATCCTACGTTTATGCTTAACGATAATCTGAAGACTACATTCCATTTGGATAAGCCGGTGAATAATGCTAAACTCTATTATATCACTTCCGGACATGGCGGTTGGGAAAGAGGTGATGAGTTTAACCAAAAAATCAACACTATAATGCTCGACGGTCAGAAGGTGATATCGTTCATTCCATGGCGTGACGACTGTGCCACATACCGTAACAATTCACCTTGCTCGGGTAACTTCTCGAACGGTCTGAGCTCAAGTGACCTTAGTCGTTCTAACTGGTGTCCGGGCACTGTGACAAACCCGGAATATATTTATCTTGGCAACCTTGATGCAGGTAATCATACAATAACTGTCGAGATTCCGCAGGGAGCACCTGAAGGAGGTTCAAACAGCTATTGGTGTCTGTCAGGTACGATAATCTATAACGAATAGCGACTATTGGGAAAGGCAGTATTTCACGCCGCAGGTTTCTCGGCACTACAGGCATGCATAGCCAGTAGTGCCTTATTTTTTTACCCAAAATAGCAACCATTACTAAACTATTCTTGTTTCATTTGATGTTTTCCACGCGCCTTGAAAGGCAGCCGTCGTTTGTATTAGCATTTGCCTATGTTGGACATTTAATACGCATTTTATTTTGGCGTTTGCTGGAGTTAAGCATTTAAGAAACTTTTTGGTTTGGCATTTGCTGAAGTTCAGAATTTAACACACGTTTTGGTTTAGCGTTTGCTGAAGTTAAGCATTTAAGATTGCAAATACTGTACGCCTTGCCCGTACGGCATCGACATACCGGCATTATTCGTACACTACAACAAGTGTAAGAACGAATGAACACTCCCTACAAACCCGGAGAACAAGAAATATCAGAAGATGCGCCGTAACTATATGATAGGTCTTGACCGCTTTGTAGAGAAATAGAAACTTAACGGACTGGAATTTCCACAGCGTCAAGCACAAGAAGTGTAGACCCTGTTACAGTAAAATGGATATCACGACCTCCAAATGGCATACCATATTTCAGTTGGGGATTGTCATGATAATGCGGACGAGGATCAAGCTCAAGTACCTTTTTCAGCACAGTAACATCGGCAGCAGAGAAGAGTTTCTTTATTTCGTCAGGTATAATAACCTCCAAACGATTAATCTCCTTTCTGTCAACAAAACCAGAACGCACACCTAAATGAGCATCGGCATATTCGACATACGGCTTAATGTCATATATTGGAGTACCATTCATTAAATCAGCACCACTGACGTGCAGAATCGGACCAAGCTTACTCTCCCACTCCACACTATTCAGGCGAACGGATGACAACCCTATGGCATTTGGACGGAATGGAGACCGGCTTGCAAAGACTCCGACCTTTTCATTTCCGCCAAGTAAAGGTGGACGTACTAATGGCGATGTAGGATTATGGCTGTTAGCGGAAAACTCCCATACGAGCCACAGGTAATCAAAACCATCAATACCGCGTATGTAATCACAGTCGCGGTATTGTGGTTCAAAGACAATCTCGCCCTTCAGTTCCGAAACCAACCCTGATTGCTTTGGTATTCCAAACTTAGAACTGAAGGGAGAATGAAATATTGCTATAGGTTTAATCTCCATATACTTCCAATTCTTACATTCTACAAGCATCACGTTCTACATGCTGTGTAGGATCTGTGACACAGTTACATCAGAATTCAACGACAGTTATTCCCGCACCTCCGAACTGAACATGTTCATCACGATAATGCACGACATTCGGTACTGTTGCCAAATACTGACGAATCAACTGTCGCAGGATACCGTTGCCCTTTCCGTGAAGAATACGAACCTGCTGCACCCCTACGAGTATCGCATCATCAATGAAATACATGACAGCATTAAGTGCCTCATCACCACGCATTCCCCGGACATCAATATCATGTCGGAAATTACTTCTGCGGTCGTCAATGGCTGAACGTGTAGAATGTGGCACATGAATTTCATTCAGTTCCTGATGTTTTTCGGAAGGTTCTGAAGGCTTTGGTGCTTGCACTGGTGCTTTCTCCAGACGCTCCAGCCTCATCTTAGTACGCATATCGCCAAATATCACTGTAGCCATCTTTCCTGCAATATTCTCTATTCTGCCGATAGTGGTCAGACCTTTTATTCTGACTTCCATACCCACGGTCATATCCTCCTTTGCAGCCTCAATGGCGAGAGGCTTAGCATCGGTGATCTGTACCAGCTGCTGCTTCTTTCCCTTCTCAGCCTGACGCTTTGCGTGGCGTTCCTTGCGAGCCTTTATCTGCTCTATCTTACGTGCTATCTTCTCATCCTCTGCCTTAGTGTCAATGTCTTGTATCTCTGCACGGAACGAGTCGAGTTCTTCGCGAATCCTGCGTGTAGCCTCCTTTTCCGCCTGCTGTTCTTTAATCTCTCGAATAGCATTTTCTATTCGTTTGTTACTCTCGCGCAACAGTTCCTCTGCCTGTTCCTTAGCACGACGAAGAATCGCCTTACGCTCCTTTTCCATATCAGTGATGTCCGACTCATAGCGGTCAATGGTGCGTTGCATATCCTTCTCACGCTGATGTATGGTCTGGCGTTTCGCCTCCCAGTAGCGCTTATCGCGAACGATGTCTTGAAGATATTTGTCAGACTGTATATAATCCTGACCAACAATCTCCGTTGCATCATTGATCACCTCCTCGGGGAGTCCTGTCTTGCGAGCTATTTCTATAGCAAACGATGAGCCGGGACGTCCTATCTGCAGCTGAAACAGAGCCTGCATCTCATGACGGTCGTAGAGCATTGCGCCGTTGGCAACAGAGTCATGGTCGTCAGCAAAATGTTTCAGGTTCTGATAGTGGGTGGTAATAACGGCGAAGGCTTTCTTCTTCCAGAACTGACGCAGCACAGATTCAGCTATGGCGCCACCGATAAGTGGCTCCGTGCCTGTACCGAACTCATCGATGAGTATCAGTGTGCCGGGCGAGGCGGTCTTCATCATCTGTTTCATGTTCTGTAAGTGCGAAGAGTATGTAGAGAGATCGTTTTCCAAACTCTGCTCATCACCAATATCAATCATCACATCGCGGAAAACACCGCATGTGGAGTTTTCCTTCACAGGGATAGGCAGTCCGCATTGTAACATATATTGAAGCAGACCTGTGGTCTTAAGACACACCGACTTACCTCCGGCATTAGGACCGGATATTATCAGTATGCGTGAGTCGTCCTTCAAACTAATGTCAAGTGGCACTATAGTCTTCCCATGCTTTTCCAAAGACATCTGTAGCAAAGGATGGCGTGCTTCGATCAGATTCATCATCGGCGCATCCTGCACCTGCGGCTCTACTGCCTTGAAACGCTCAGCGAGAAGCATCTTTGCACGAATGAAATCGATATGTGCCAACAACTTGTATGATGCTACTATATACTTGACTTCAGGGCGAATCACCTTTGCAAATTCAGTAAGTATGCGTATGATCTCTTTGCGCTCGTCGCTCTCCAGTTCACGTATTTTATTGTTCGCCTCAACAACCTGTGTAGGTTCTACGAAGGCAGTCTTTCCCGTAGCACTCTCATCGTGCACTATTCCAGGAATCTTCCGCTTATGACCAGGAGCAATAGGAATGACAAGACGACCATCGCGCAGTGCAGGAGCAGTGTCTTTGTCTACTATTCCGTCGATCTGCGCCTGACGCAGTATGCTTGCCAACACTCGCGATACGCTGCCCTCAGCCTGTTTCAATTCGCGGCGTATACGTGCAAGTTCTGGCGATGCTGTATCACGCATCTTACCGTACTTGTCTAAAATCTGGTCTATGCGATGAACTATATATGGAAAGGTCATAACCTCCTCAGCCAGCATTTGCAACTGTGGATATTTCACTTCCTCTCCTATTATTATTGTCTCTGGCAAGAGAATCTGTTTTATCTTATGTATCGTATCGAGCGAACGGCGTAGGTCAAAGAGTTCCTGCTCTTCAAGATGTGTGTTTTCCAATCGTATTCTGCTCACGCTCTGCCGCATATCGAAGAAATAGCTAAGAGGGAAATCTTCGCATTCTTCAAGCAGATATCGGAACTCACGAACCTGGTTGAGCATATCGTTTATGATTACGGCATCATCAGAAAATTCCAGTTTATCGACCATCTCCGTACCGAGTGCCGACATACAATTATCGCGCAAAATAGCACGTATCTCCGAGAAGCCTATTTTCGATTCGAAATTTGCGGGGTAAATCATAATACAAAGTTAGCACTTTTAGACGAGATTGCAAAACAATTAAAAATATTTGTTATGCGAGTTCGGGATAAGAAAAGTCTTATAAAAGTGACAGATGTATTATACCGAACTTAGCGTATGTAAAGCAAAATTACCTTCGTGCTTTTTGACGAAATAGGAAACCGAAAACGATGATTTGCTAAGTCAGCATGGCATAAAACCATGTCTTCGAGAACTGACAAGAGCTAAAAACAGCTTCATTCCGTGCTTTTTATCTCAAAAAGTGGTGGTTCTTTATGCTGAAAGCGATGGTTTTATAGGCAAGAAGCGGCGGTTTTAGCGTCAAGAAACGGCGGTTCTTGAAACTGATTCGTATTTTTGTCGGCATCAAAAAAGTCTATTACTCTGATTGGCAGCCCCTTTTGTCTAATGCCAAAAATAAGCGATTTTTATCATCGAACGACAATGCGCTGACGAATATCGTCTGTATTTGCGGTCAGAACAGCCTTTTTGTTGACTTTTTTCACTGGCATCAGTAAGCGCACGAAAAGCAAAATGTAGTTCGGAATCTATTGGCGGATTAGGGTTAAAAATACGTAAGTTCAGTGTAAGGAATATGCCCAAAAGGGCTTATTACGCCCCACACTGAAAAGTGGAGCAAAGAAATGAATTTCAAGATGTACCGATTTTATAACATATTGATAATAAGACAAGTGTCAATCATTGTCCCATGGTGCGCCTAAGGTTCATCTCAACACAAGGATGTATCTTTTTACTTCCTTCATGCGTAAGCACAATCATCATATCGATTCCAAACGGACCGGTATATCGGCCACGAAATATTTCAGTAGTAACATTAAGCAGTTTGTCCTTTAACATATTTATCATATCCGCAGGCACATGCTCAGCGAGCATGGACAACTTCTCTTCTTGTGAGCCTTCTATATTTCCGATATAAGCCCCATTTCGTGTTTCAAATATATTCAAACCGTTATATTCAGTTGCATCTTTGCCAGCATAAAACTCCATAGCAAAATCAACTACTTTATCATATAGAGGCTCAATTGTCACGCGACCCTGCTCCCTAAGAATATTTCTTATCCATCCCTGTTCGCTTTGTGTAATATTGTCATGCAGAAATCTCACTCCCCGCCCACTGCAACTCCAAGGCGACTTTACGACAATGTGATTTCTTTTTTGCAACTCGGCAACAACTTCTTCTTCGCTTTTACACACCAACATCTCTCCTATATAACCGTCAGCCATAACCATAGGCAACAAAGTTTCAGCCACAAAACAACGTGAACTGAGCCTTCGAATATCATCAAGCTGTTCACGACTTGGCAAAAGTTTCTCAAATAGCGAATTACACTTCAAGAGTTGTGCAACAAGAAACTTATCCCATCCCCAAGGAAGAATCTTCTCTGGCATGTCATCCTTATGCAGCATAGCCAAATCATCCATAGTGACAAATCGCACTTTTGCATAACAGCCTTTATCATTGAATATATTCCTCTCTGCAACGCTGATATCATCAACAAGAACCCAATCGCCATCAGCAGCCCACATAGCAGGACGATGACAGTACATTGCACGTGTCAGACGCGCTGCCTTAGGAGGAGTGAAAAACTCGGAATCCTTGCCGAGAGCGATGTCGTGTTCAGGATTGTAGATATGTAAAATCATGCTATTATAATAATGTCAGAATAAACTTTTTCCCTCTTTTTGCGACAAAAATACGAAAAAAACTCTATATTTGCAATCTTTAGTTTGCAATTTCAAATTTATTTCTTAACTTTGCAATCCATAAATAAGCAGATTATTTTCACATTTAACCGACCACACAATGGAGGCTTTATACGAGATTCATACTAACTTAGTTGAACATACCAATGCTCCGGTCCGCCGTCTGCTAATGGACGAAATAGATTGGACTGACCGACTTATAGGTATAAAAGGTACACGTGGCGTAGGAAAGACAACATTCCTTCTTCAATTTGCAAAGGAACATTACGGTCCTCACGACCGCCGTTGTCTTTACATCAACATGAATAACTTTTATTTCCAAGGCAGAGGTATAGCCGATTTTGCCGGTGAGTTCGTCAAGCGAGGCGGTGAATGCCTGTTGATTGATCAGGTATTCAAGCAGCCGAACTGGAGTTCCGAACTACGTCGTTGCTATGACTTATATCCGAATCTGCAGATTGTTTTCACAGGTTCGAGCGTGATGAGGCTCAAAGAAGAAAATGCTGAGATTGGTGGAATAGTTAAGAGTTACAATCTAAGAGGCTTCTCGTTCCGCGAATACATAAATCTGCAGTCGGGTAACAATTTCCCCGCTTACTCTCTTGAGGAAATAATGAATAACCACGACCGTATCGTAAAGAAGATCCTACCATACGTAAGTCCGATGAAATACTTCGACGAATATCTACATCACGGCTTTTATCCGTTCTTCCTCGAAAACCGTAATTTCTCGGAAAACATGCTGAAGACCATGTCAATGATGGCAGAAGTAGACATTCTACTCATTAAGCAGATAGAGTTGAAGTATCTCACGAAGATAAAAAAACTGTTCTACCTGCTTGCAATGAACGGTCCAAAGACTCCTAACATATCTAATCTGGCTCACGATATAGAAACAAGCCGTGCCACAGTAATGAACTATATAAAGTATCTGGCTGACGCACGACTAATCAACATCATCTACCCTATTAATCAGGAGTTTCCAAAGAAACCGTCAAAGGTAATGATGCAGAACCCATGTCTGCTCTATGCGATATTCCCAATACAGACAACAAAGCAGGATGCAATGGAAGCCTTCTTCGTGAATGCTCTTTGGAAAGATCATACCGTTAATCAAAAGAGCAAGGATCAAGTATACATTGTCGATAAGACAATACCATTCAGAATTTGCGATGCTCATGGCGAACAGAAGCTCAGATATAAATCAGACTGCAACTATGCACGCTACAACACAGAAGTTGGTATGGACAATAAGATTCCACTCTGGTTATTTGGATTTTTATATTAAGGCTTTATTACTACACATATTTATATATATAAGAAAAAGATTGTTATACATTCTATAATTAAAATTATGGCAAAAGAAAAGAAATTTATCACGTGTGATGGTAATACCGCTGCTGCTCATGTGAGCTATATGTTCACAGAGGCAGCAGCCATCTAC
>ENA-OWND01000367-OWND01000367.1-metagenome-genome-assembly--contig:-NODE-367-length-31894-cov-8.002324_pt1 | contig 31894 bp, 26 predicted proteins | sample MGYA00245342_ERZ651119 | MGnify/ENA primary metagenome ERZ651119 (study PRJEB26857, sample SAMEA4031756) | metagenome | biome: human; feature: oral; material: saliva | place: Philippines | collected 2014... | reverse complement strand
GTAGCGGGCTACGTCGAGATGAAATGGCAGCGCAGATGCCGGCAAGCGGACTAAAACAGTAAGGAAGCATGATGGTAATAACAAATCTAAGCATATGCGTCCTAATGACCGATTCGGGTTTAATATATTGGAGCTTTACTCTGTTCCTAAAAAAGGAATAGTAGCAAGTTATGGTTTTATTTGAGGGTAATCTTGAGCACTTGCTGTTTATCGTTCTTGTCAGATATTACAAACACATAAATGCCGTTCGGAAGGTTGCAAAGGTCATATTGCAAACCTTTTTGCATACATCTGTCTACAAGCTTGCCGGCAATGTTATACACTTGTATTCCAGTCATGACTTCATTGCAACCAAGAATGCGCCCTTGCAAAGTGTATTTATTGTTTTCGTCTGTAGTCGATGTTATGGACGAAGGCAAATCTTCAAAATCTTCAACTGTTAACAAAAACTCTTGAAGATTCCCATCACTGTCCTCTTCTATCTTATACATTTCCCAATTTTTGCCAATCAACATGCTTGCCGTCGATTTCGCAATCTGATTATCTTGCGACAAATTACTTCCCACCACATAGATGTGTCCTGGCACTCCTTCACCACTACGATCATAGATGGTTTGAGCAATCGAGAGAGTGGCATCGTGTTTCATTGTGTTGCCGTAGATGTAGAGATCACGCAATTTGATGTTCTTTTCAACATCTAAATCTTCCAACTTATTGCATGCCACGTTCAAACGCATAACTGCTGGCATGTTTCGCGTGTTGACAGTGGTGAGTTCATTGCTTTGCAACATGCATTCGACAAGGTTGTTCATTTTAGCCAACTCTACTCTGCGCAATTTATTTTTTGAGACATCTAAGAATTGTAAATTTGGCATATTTTCAAGATTAATCTCATTGAGGGCATTGCCTTTTAGCACCAGTCTCTCCAATTGAGCACATTTTGATAAATCAATGGTTGAAAGTTTGTTGTTGCCGGCAATGAGTTGGAGCAGTTCTCCGTTTTCCTGCAAATCAAGAGTTTCAATATTGTTGTTAGAGCAATTGAGCACATTGAGCTTTTTGTTGCACGAAACATCAAGTGTGGTCAATCCATTATCAGCAATCATGAGACGTTTCAATGCCTTATTGTTGGAGATATCGATTGCGTGCAACTGATTTTCAGAGCAAAGCAACTTCTCAAGATTAACCAGCTTGCTTGTGTTCAAAGAGGTTAGTCTATTCTTTTCGCAATCAATCGACTTAAGTTTTGGATTATAGCTAAGCATCAGCTTGTCGATATTGTTGTGTGCACACAGGATTTCGCTCATGTTGGGTGCTCCACTGATGTCTAAGGCTTGGGCATTGGTCGATTCGCAGTTGAAACTAAGAATGTCGCCATAAAGTTTTACTTCAGAACCGCGCAATTTTCCACTTATCATGCTTTGATTGCTACCCACACTTACTTGATTTCCATCGCCCCAATCAACCAAAACTTCTGCATTTGCTTCTATTTCAAACGACAGCGGCGAATCTGCTGGTAGGTTATATTTAACCACAACAGCAGGTTTCTTGCTATTTTGTTGAAACAGATAGTACACATTTTTTTGATTAATGATTAAATTGGCAACATTCATGCCCACTTCAACAGAAACGATAACTCCATCTTTGCGTTGATTGGTTGTAACAAAGTTGATGGCTTCTTCTAATGTTGAAAAGTTCTGCTTAACACTTCCAAAAACATCGGTTGAATAGATTTTTACAGGATTTTTGTTGAAAATGGCAAGAAATGCTGTGACTTCTTTTTTCCATATTTCTATGGATTTATCAAGATTTAGATTGTCATTTTTGTTTAAATAAATGCTTATTTCCTTGATTTTCTCTTTGGAACCATCGGCTTCACAATTCATGTTGAAATTAACATTGTCGCTGTTGCGCACCGCATCAAAGTACAAACTAATCATACCAAACATGTTAACTTTGTTCGATATATAAAAATGTTCTTGATAGAATTGCTCAAAATTAGTGCCAACCAATGCCGAAAGCTCATCAACATAAAGAGGGAGCACATTGCGTGTCAACACAAGCTTGTAATTTCCATCTTGGTAATCAATCACAAAATAAACTCCTGCTTTGGGGTTGAAAATCGATGAAATGCGAAGTCCTGCATTGGCATTATTGAGCAACTCGATGGTTTCATTGACAGTTTTCTTAATTCCTCCTGATGTGCCCGAAAATTTCGTTCCCATGAAGCCACCCAATGGCAAAGCTGCGTCTTTTCCAATATTGAGAATATCGATAACATCATTCTTTGTTCCGTTGTCAGGAATGAGTTGCATAAATTCCAACAACGCTTTTGAATCAGCTTTTGCCGAGAGTTGATAGCTCTTTCCATTGTAAACTGCCATGTATTTTCCTTCGGCATTGGTAGTAAATGCTTGTGTGAAATTCTCAATGGGGGCATTGATGTAATCACTAAAAGCTACCGGGTTGAATGACATGCTTAGAGTTTGAGCTTTTAGAGAAGAGGCTATTCCCGAAATGCACACCAAAACATAAAAAGAAAGATTCCTTAGAAATAAAGTTAGTTTCATACTGTTATTTACAAAGACTCTATTGTTAATAGATTTCGATAGAAAACGGCAGAGTCAAATTAAACGCTTTCTTTCGAATTGAGATGAATAATGAGTACAAATTTAAATAAATTATCCAAAAACAACAATATTTCACCTGTTTTTCACTATCTTTTAACCAAAATCTATTAACCGATTTGGGATTAAGATTGTCACTCAATACAAAAAGTATTCAGAGGTTCGTGCATTGATATTGTTTTGTGAGAACGAAAAGGTTATGTCTACTCGTTCCCGGTGGCAGACACATGACTGGTAAGCGCGCTTTTCGTTGCTTTCATTGATTGTTCAAGCAGATAGCTGACATTCTCCTGTCCTTTGCCAATAGGCTGAATAGGCTTATGAATGACGAGGCGCAGAGGATGCCATTTGACGAAATGGAAATCGCGTGTACGTGGCATCACATCGAACGAACCTTCTATCGTTACCGGAACAACGGGCAGTTGCAGGTCGTCAGCCAACAGGAACGCCCCGCGTTTGTATGGTCCCATCTCGCCTGTAAATGTGCGGCGGCCCTCAGGAAAAATAACGATGCTCATGCCATTCTTGAGAATTTTCCGTGCAGCATCATAGCTGCGCTGAATCTTCTTAGGGCTGTGATTGTCGACGAAAACAAAACCTGCCGACTCGCAAGCCTTACCGATGAACGGTGTGTGGCGCAGCGACTGTTTAAGCATCCATTTAAAATTGCGTTGAAGAAAACCGTAGATAAGGAATATATCGAATGCTCCCTGATGATTTGGACAGAACACATAGCTCTGACTGTCGACGATATTCTCTCTGCCCTCAACCTTAACCGGCAACAGGAACAGACGTATTAGGAGCAGCGACCATAACTTACCGGGATAATATCCCCACACGCGTTGTCCGCCAAGCGAACACCCGATAATGGTAGACACGGCAGTAAGAAAGGTTGCCAATAATCCTATGGGCAACACGATGAACAACTGGTATATTATGTAAATGATTCTTAGCATAGTGATTTTGTCTGATTGTCTTCTTATAAAATGTCGCGTGGCATCAACTACGTGCATCATATTTCATCTGAACGCAACTTCTTCTCCGCGGTAATCGCTGTCGAACTGACCGTTATTATATATAATGTGTCCATTGCATATCGTTGTCATCACTCGCCAGCCCAATTGTTTTCCCTCAATAGGACTCCAGCCACATTTGCTCATTATGCAGTCGTTTGTCACCAACCACGGTTCTTTCTTCACGATAGTGATATCTGCCTTATACCCAGGGCGCAGGAATCCGCGATTACGTAATGAGAACAGACGTGCCTGATTGTGGCACATCAGTTGCACAAGTTGTGTCATTGACAGCACTCCTTGGTCTGCAAGTGTGAGCATGACAGGTAAGGAAAACTGCACCATCGGCATGCCCGACATCGCCTTGGCAGCACCTCCGCTTTTTTCATCAAGCAAGTGAGGTGCATGGTCGGTTGATACAGTGCATAGTAACTGCCCGTTGAGTTCTCTGCGCAAAGCCTCACGATCGTTGATACTCTTGACGGCAGGGTTGCACTTGATGAGTGCTCCAAAGCAAGAAATATCATCGGATGTGAATAGAAGATGCGGTACGCACACCTCGGCAGTAATCCGCGCCATGCCGTCTTCACGATAGCCGCTGTGTGCTACGCCGTCAGCAAGAAGAGGTATCTCACGCTCTGTCGAAAGATGTGCTACATGAAAACGTGTCCCATGTTTCACTGCCAACTCCACGCCAAGGCGCGTTGATTCATAGCATGCTTCTGCAGAACGTATGACGTGATGGTACGTGATGTCCGGATCGTCGGTACCTTGCTGCTCTTTTACGGCTGCCATGTTCTTGCTTATTGTCGCTGCATCCTCACAATGCGCCATAAGCACGAGATTGCGCTCCGCTGCCAGTGCAAAGATTCTGTCCAGAGCCTCACGCCGGTCGACGAGCATATTGCCTGTCGAAGAACCCATAAAGAGCTTGATGCCGGGAACACGATGTATGTCCAGTCCGCGCAGGAAGTCTTCATTGTTATTGGTGGCGCCGGGGAAAAAGGAATAGTTCACATGACTGCTGTGGCGCGCCAGTAGGAACTTCTCCTCAAGAGCCTCTGCCGTTGTCGTATGCGGTTTGGTGTTCGGCATCTCAAAGAATGTCGTCACTCCTCCATAGGCGGCTGCGCGACTCTCTGTGTTGATGTCTGCCTTATACGTCAGACCCGGTTCGCGGAAATGCACATGTGAGTCAATGATACCGGGCATAACGCAACATCCCGTGGCATCGACAATAGTATCGAAGTTACCACGGGGTGTTTCCGTTGTTGCCGTTATTTCTTTTATTTGGTCGTCATCGATAATGATGTTGCCTTGCATCTGGCATCCCTCATTGACTATCAGACCTCCAGAGATCAAAGTTCTCATAGAATAATATCTTATGTTACATTAATCGAATGCAGCATACTTCAGTGGCAAAGACCGCTCATAAGGTGTCTTTGTTTTAATGGGTTGGAAGACTACGGATGTCCTGTTGGTTGTGCCAACTGATTAGGTGTCGGAGCTGCCACAGCTGGTGCTGACATGTCAGGATAATGCGGCACACTGTTATGTTTAGGCATTTCGCGCAGACCATTCATAATCTGTTGGTTCTCCTGAGCCTTCGAGTAGAAGTCCTTAACGTATGGATCGCTCTTGAAATTATCCGTTGCCTTGCTCATAATATCTTCAATCCAAGGTGTGAGCTCTGGGTACGGATAACCTATTGTGACGAGGAAGAACACTCCGGGACCAAGCACATTGTCGAAGTTCTCTGTCACGAAGTTTGTCACGAGCGAGTCCTGCATTGCAGTAAGACGAAGCTCGTCGTCCTGAAGCTGGCGTATAACAACATTCATATCGCTTCCATTCATGATAGCCTGGTCATGGCGATGAACGAGATCGTCGCGCTCACCAAGAATTTTGTTGTAGTCTTTGAGAAATTCAAACAGCCTCTCGTTAAGCGGAGTGCCTGTTGCCTGCAGCTGAGTATCGTCAACTTTAACGCTTATATTTCCTTTTTCAAGCACTATAGGCATGAGCTGCTCATCCTCCATAAAGATGTTTGCCATACGCACACTGTCAAGTGCACCGTTGAAAGAAAACTGACCATGCACCACATCACAAGAGTCTATGTTCTTGAACTCATTGTTTTTTAAGACTTTCAGGTAAAGCTTTCTGCCGTCGAGTGTGGATATGTTTGATGAACCTTGCACATTATATGATGCTATGCAAGACGTAAGGGTAGTGAAAACTACTGAGGTCAGTATGATTGAGATTATTTTTTTCATTGCGTTATATTCTATGGCAAATATACTAAGTAAGTAACTAACAGCCGAATATTTTTACTGAATTTAAAGTTATGCGCTATGCTTTTAGAGTTTTTTTCCTTTAGCTCGGTGTTATTCCTGAGATTTCTTTGCAAGTTCGCGCGATATGCGATGTGTTGAATACAGCTCCAGAACCACGGCGATGATCAGCGGGATTAGCCATTTGTTATAAACGAATTCCACATATGTCTGCCAATTGGTGAACATGTTACTAATGAAGCGATGATGTTCTCCTAAAGGGTCTTGTATGGCAATGTATGTCATGGCAGTGTCAAGCATAAGAATGCCGGCAAGGATAAACATAAGGTTTGCCATGTTCATTATGCCTTTCAGTCTGCGCAGCGTAATGTCTTTACCGTTATATATCTGAAAGCACTGCACTGCAAACAGGAGGCTTCCTGTTAGGAACACCGCTGCGGCAATGAGTTGATGATACATAAAAACATAACATCCTATTCCCACCACCATAAGTACACTACCCATTATAAGCAGAAACGATTCTGCTTTTGTAAGATGGCGAAACTGACTATTCTCTAATTCCATTATGTATTTCTTTTTTATTCAGACTTATCATTATTATCGTTAGTATTATTTGTCGGCTGGTCTGTGCTGAGTACAAACACATCCTCGTTGTCCTTCTTCATGAAGTAGCGTTCGCGCGCCACCTTCTCAACGGCATTCGGACTTGTCTTCAATTCGTCAAGCTGACGGCGAGAGTCTGCATCCTGCTTGTTGTAGCGTTCAATCTCTTCTTCCAAATCAGCTTTTTGCATATCAAGTTTTATAAGGTTGACAATACTGTTTTCACTCAAAAGAAACAAAAACAGACATCCAAACACTATTGTAATAAGATACTTATAATGCCCGAGGAAATTGAATATATACTCAAACTTTGCCATGATGAGATCTGATTTTAATTGCAAAAATAAGAAAAAGACTTATCGAAAAAGATTAATGCCTGAATTATTAGGAATTTTTAAGTGAATGGTTTCATTTATTTTTTGTAAATTTGCGCCACAAACGGAAAAACAAAAGTATGGAATATATTGTTTCTGCACGCAAGTATCGTCCTATGACATTCGACTCCGTAGTAGGGCAGAGCGCACTCACTACAACACTGAAGAATGCAGTGAAGACACGCAAACTTGCGCATGCCTATCTCTTCTGCGGACCACGTGGCGTAGGAAAGACCACTTGCGCCCGAATCTTCGCACGGGCAATCAACTGCCAGACTCCTACAGCCGACGGCGAGGCGTGTGGACAGTGTGAAAGCTGCCGTTCATTTGAAGAGCAGCGGTCGTACAACATCTTCGAACTTGACGCAGCCAGCAACAACTCTGTAGAGGACATCAAGTCATTAATGGAACAGACACGCATACCACCGCAGGTTGGAACCTATAAGGTATTCATCATCGACGAGGTACACATGCTTTCAACTGCGGCGTTCAATGCTTTCCTTAAGACACTCGAGGAACCTCCGGCACACGTAATCTTCATTCTTGCGACCACGGAGAAACACAAACTCCTGCCGACAATCATCTCTCGCTGTCAGATTTACGACTTCGAGCGAATGAATGTACAGAACACCATAGACCATCTTAAAATGGTAGCCGACAAAGAAGGCTACACATACGATGAGGAGGCGCTGGCGGTGATAGCTGAGAAGGCTGACGGCGGAATGCGCGACGCACTGTCCATCTTCGACCAAGTGGCAAGTTTCTGCCAGGGCAATATCACTTACGAAAAAGTCATCGAAGACCTAAACGTTCTCGATGCAGATAACTATTTCCGTATCATAGACCTCGCTCTCGAGAACAAGGTCAGCGACGTGATGCTTCTGCTTGACAGTATTCTCTCGAAAGGCTTTGACGGAGGTAACCTCTGCGGTGGTCTGGCATCGCATGTACGCAACGTGATGCTTGCGAAAGATCCGCAGACAATGCAGCTGCTCGAAGTCAGCGCACAGCAGAAAGCACGCTACGTTGAACAAGCGGCGAAATGCCTGCCAAAGTTCCTCTATGAGACTTTGCGCATACTAAATCAGTGCGACATTAACTATCGGCAGTCAAGTAATAAACGACTGCTTGTGGAGTTGACGCTCATACAAGTGTCACAGATTACACAGGACGACGACACGCCTTCCTCGGGGCGTAGCCCTAAGCATTTGAAAAGCCTGTTCAAAAACATAGTACGTAAGGTGCAGTCTGAGAAAGCAGCCCCGCAGGTGACTGCGACTGCCCCTAACGTATCAAGCAACACAACAGCCAAGGTGCAATCGCACGAATCTGCTCCAAAGGCAAACTCTGTTCCTAAAATGAGCCTTAAGAACCTCGGCTACACTTTCTCAGGACAAAAGAAGGCAGAGGATGCGGCAAAGGCAGAAGAGACAACAATTGAAGAAACTGTAATAAGCAAAGATAAGGTGTTCGATGAGGACGGGGTGAATCTTGCCTGGTATTCAATGTGCAACCGCATGATGCAGATTCCAGAGTACAAGGCACTTGCTATCAGAATGAAGAACATTCACCTCAAAATGTCTGATTATCCTCACGTCGAGGCTGCCGTGGAGAACAAGATGCTTCTCGGACAGATAGAAGCTATCAGACAGCGCATAGTGCTTACTCTGCAAAAGAACCTAAGCAACAGCGTCATTGACCTGTCTTTCCATCTTGCCGACAAGGGTGAGATAAAATACTCGCTCACCAAGCCGGAGGCATTCAAAACACTGAAAGAGGAGGATTCTGCCTTCCAAATGCTTATCGACGAGTTCGAGTTGGAACTGGGATAAGTTGCTGAAGACGGATAAAGTGACGACGATTTGTCTATTTGCGAAAATAACACAAGCCTTGTTTGCCAAATAGATTATTTTTCGTATCTTTGTCGTCGCAAAAAGTCAAAACAATAAACAAATGAATATCATAAAGCCATCAGGATATGTTGCATCGCTTGATATGCAACAGACAGAACAGGGTATAAAACTCATAAAAGACTTCTTCCAGCAGAATCTCTCCACCGAACTGCGTCTACGCCGTGTCACCGCACCACTCTTCGTACTAAAGGGGCTTGGTATAAACGACGACCTGAACGGTGTTGAGCGCGCTGTTACCTTCCCAATAAAAGACCTCGGCGATGCAAAGGCAGAGGTCGTACATTCGCTTGCTAAATGGAAGCGTCTCACCCTTGCAGAGCACAATATACGTCAGGGTTATGGCATTTATACCGATATGAACGCCATACGCGCTGACGAGGAACTTGACAACCTGCATTCGCTCTATGTCGATCAGTGGGACTGGGAGGCTGTCATTACAAAAGAACAGCGCACTGTCGGTTTCCTGAAAGACATAGTACGTCGCATATACGCCGCCATACGTCGCACCGAATATCTGACGTGCGAGACATTCCCGCAGTTGAAACCCTTTCTGCCCGAAGATATTCACTTCATCCACAGCGAGGAGCTATTGCAGATGTATCCCGACCTATCACCGAAACAGCGTGAAGATGCAATATGCGAGAAATACGGTGCGGTGTTCATCATCGGCATTGGCAGCAAACTGTCTGACGGCAAGAAACACGACGGACGCGCCCCCGACTACGACGACTGGTCGACGATGGGTGACAACGGTCTTGCCGGGCTCAACGGCGACATACTAATCTGGTATCCCGTGTTGAACCGCTCCTTCGAACTGAGTTCTATGGGTATACGCGTAGACCGCGACAGTCTGCTGTATCAGCTTGCCCTCGAAGGAGAGGAAAAACGCAGTGAGCTATATTTCCATAAACGCCTCCTCGCAGGCGAACTGCCATTGAGCATTGGTGGAGGAATCGGTCAGAGCCGACTCTGTATGGTGCTTCTTCACAAAGCACACATAGGAGAGATACAAGCTTCAATATGGCCCGACGAGATGCGCCGCGAATGCGAAGCAGCCGGTATGCACTTGATTTAACCCAAATCGGTTATTAGAGTCCTTGACTGATTGTGTTCGATTGTTGAGCAGATGTGCTGTCGTTTCATCGAAGGCGTAGCAAGCTACGGCGAGATGTAATGGCAGCGCAGATGTCGGCAAGCAGACGAAAGCAGTAAGGAACCATGGTGGTAATAACAAGTCTAAGCATATGCGTCCTAATGGCTGATGCAATCTCTTTATTTATTGCAATTCATATTGCAAACTTAGAGATTTGGGTTTATCATAGTCGACATCTACAAATAATGTAAAATAAAAATACTGCGCTTGCAGCAATTCTATTTTACATTTTTCGATATGTTTTTCTAAAACCGTAGATACTGATTTCAAGAAGCGCCGTTTCTTGGTTCAAAAACCGCCCTTTCTTGCGTCTGAAACCGCCGTTTCTTGACGCTAAAAACGGCGGTTTCAGAACGTGTTGATAATCAAATGATTACAAAGGTTGATTTTCCTCTTTTGCAGAATGCACCATTTTTGTTGCGCACATCCGTTTTTTCACATAACTGCGAGAGTAATGTAAAGAAAAATCAAGCTGTGGTGTGTTGTTGTGAAAACAACGCTGTTACATCAGACCTATCCAGCGGAGAATGTCGTTGAGGTTAGCTACGACCATGAGCAGCAAGAGCAAAGCCATGCCGATGTTTTGCGCTATACCCTGAAACTTCAGGCTTGGTGTCCTGCCGGTGATGACCTCTATGAGCAACATCAGTATGTGTCCGCCGTCGAGCCCCGGTATGGGGATGATGTTCATGAAGGCGAGTATTATGCTCAGGAATGCTGTCATAAGCCAGAATGCGTGCCAGTCCCAGGAAGCAGGAAAGAGATTTCCTATTGTTCCGAAGCCACCAAGTGACTTAGCTCCCTCGGAAGAGAAGATATACTTCAGGTCGTTCACATAACCGCCGAGGACATTTATTCCGTACATCGTGCCCGCAGGGAAACTCTCTAAGAAGCCATATTGCTTATGTGTCACCTTATATATATTAGCGACATTGCTCATCATCACACCGAAAGTCATGTCCTCCGTAAGTGCTATGTTCGCAGTGTCGGCTGTAGCAGAGCCTTTGTGCTTGAACACAATATCCATTGTCCGCAGGGCAAGCGAGTCCTTTGTCGTCTTAGCATCGGCAAGTCCGTCTTTCAGACGACCGAGCTCATTGTTTATCTCATTCCATGAGTCTATGTTCTTTCCTCCGAGGGCTATTATCCTGTCGCCTGCCTTCATGCCGATTGTCTCGGCAGGTGAGCCCTTCATGACGCTGTCGATGTCGGCAGGGATGAGAGGTCGCACAAACGATGGTGTGCTCTTCATCATGCGCAAAAGGTCGAGGTCGCCGGGTAGGGTAAGGGTCATTGCCTTGCCACTGCGGATAATGTTACACATGTGTGCCTTGGCGATGTCGCGGTAGAGGTCGGCGTTGAAATCCTTGAAATCGCCTAACTCTGTGCTGAGCAGGATATCGCCGTCCTTGAAGCCCAGCGCCTTAGCATCGTCGTTGAACTTCATTCCGTAGGTCATGTCCTTTGTTGCCACGTATGAGTCGCCCCAGGTATAGAGCACCATGGAGTATATGAACAGCGCCAGAATGAAGTTGACCATCACTCCGCCAGCCATCATAAGCAGTCGCTGATAAGCTTTCTTGCTGCGAAACTCCCAAGGCTGCGCAGGCTTCTTTGCGAGGTCGGCAGCCGACTGTGTCTCGTCGACCATGCCGTCTATCTGGCAGTAGCCGCCAATAGGAAGCCAGCCGAGACCATATTCAGTGCCCGCTTCCTCGTTATAGAGTTTGTTGCCGTCCTCGCCGCGCTCGGTGACAAGTGGCTTGCCTATCAACCTGCGCCACCAGTTGTCGTAGGAGCTCCAGAGGTGGAACTTATAGTTTGCAAAAACATAGAATCGTGATACACGCGTCTTGAACAGTTTGGCGAAGAAGAAATGCCCGCCTTCGTGCAGTGCCACGAGAATCGTTATTGACAGAATGAATTGTAGTGCCTTTATTATGAATACTTCCATATATATAATTGTTTTCTTTATTTTAAAAGTGACTGTGCTATTTGTCGTGCCTCTTTGTCCGACTCGAAATAGTCTTCCTGTGTAGGTGTCTTGATGAATGTTGCCTTTGCCATTGTCGCCTCGATTATCTCTCCCATGTCCAAGAATCCGCATCGATTCTGACGAAAGGCGAGGTTCACCACCTCGTTGGCGGCGTTCATCACACAAGGAATGTTTCCTCCGCGGTTGATAGCCTCGTATGCCATAGCTAAGCAACGGAATTTTTCCATGTCAGGCTCGAAGAACTCCAATGGCTGACGGAAGAGGTCGAGACGAGGACCGTCGATATGAAGTCGCTCCGGGAATGAGAACGCATACTGTATAGGCAGGTGCATATCCGGTATGCCGAGCTGTGCTTTCACACCGCCGTCGCGGAACTGTACCGCAGAGTGTACGATGCTCTGAGGGTGTACGAGCACCTGTATCTTCTCGGCAGGAACGCCGAAGAGCCATTTGGCTTCGATGACCTCGAAGCCTTTGTTCATCATTGACGCCGAGTCGATGGTAATCTTTGCTCCCATGTCCCATGTGGGATGCCGCAGGGCATCGGCTGCCGTGACGGTCGCCATCTGCCCGAGCGAGAACTTACGAAACGGACCGCCTGAGGCAGTGAGGAGTATTTTCTCTATCTCATTGTCACCTTCGCCTACGAGACTCTGGAAGATTGCCGAGTGTTCGGAGTCGACGGGTAGGATTGGGACGTGGTATTCTGCTGCGAGAGCACCTATGAGTTCGCCGGCTACGACGAGTGTCTCCTTGTTGGCAAGGCATATCTTCTTATGTGCCTTGATGGCGTGTATGGTTGGCGAAAGTCCTGCGAATCCGACCATTGCGGTGAGCACCATGTCGATAGGCGATGCTTCTACTATCTGATCGAGAGCCTCTTTGCCTGCATAGATCTTGATGTCGGTCTGGTCGGCGAGCAGCGATTTCAGTTGGTCGTACCTGCTCTCGTCGGCAATGACAACACAGGCGGGACGGAACTTTCGTGCCTGTTCGGCAAGCAGTTCCACACGGGTGTTGGCTGTCAGACAGTATGCCTCGTAGCGTTCGGGGTATTTTTCTATCACGTCGAGAGCCTGAGTTCCTATGGAACCAGTGGAGCCGAGGATGCAAACCTGTTGTTTTCTGATTGCGTTATTCATTTATTTCTGTTAATCCCTCAGGCAAACTCATGGTTATGCGTGAGGAGGTGCTGTCAATATCCTTTATCCATTCTTCTGCCACGGGGATGAGCCTGTCGCCCTCAAGACAGAAGAGAATATTGTCGGTAGAATTATCTACTGACTCGATCTTTCCGAGCGATTTGCCTGACTGCTCGTCGATAATCTCGAAACCTACAATCTGTGCGAACGAAAGATTGCCGTCGCCGGCATCGTCGGCAGCAGCGCGCGGGAAGTAGACGAGGCTTCCTGTCAACTGAGAAGCACGCTCCTGACTGTCTATGTCCTCAAACTTTATCAGTGCAGCGTCGTTCGACTTGAAGCGGTATTCCTCAATGAAGAACGGTACGAGAATGCCTTCAATCTCAAGAATGAGATAGTCGCTGTCGACACGGTCGAATACGTCGTCGTCGACCATCATCGTTATCTCTCCGCCAATGCCGTGGGTCTTGCCCATTTTCCCGATGTTGTATACGTCTTCCTTGCGAATCATTCTTACGGAGATTTATGCTCGTGTGATATGTGCTCCAAGGGCGTTGAGACGATGTTCTATGTTCTCGTAGCCGCGGTCAATCTGTGAAATGTTGTCTATGCGCGATGTTCCGTCGGCAGAGAGAGCAGCGATAAGCAATGCTATGCCGGCGCGGATGTCGGGGCTTGCCATGTTTCCTGCACGCAGACGAATGGCACGGTCGTGACCTACTACCACAGCACGGTGTGGGTCGCAGAGTATTATCTGGGCACGCATGTCGATGAGTTTGTCGACAAAGAACAGTCGGCTCTCAAACATCTTCTGATGTATCAGTACCGAACCCTTGGCTTGTGTGGCTACTACGAGCAGCACGGAGATGAGGTCGGGGGTAAGTCCGGGCCAAGGAGCATCGGCGAATGTCATTATCGTGCCGTCAATGAATGAGTCGACGACATAATGCTCCTGACGCGGAATAAAGAGGTCGTCGCCTTCTATATGTATCTCCACTCCCAGTCGGCGGAATGCATCGGGAATGATGCCGAGGTCGGGGATGGACACGTCTTTGATGCGAATGCCGTCGCCAATCATTGCCGCCATGCCGATGAACGAACCGACCTCAATCATGTCTGGCAGTACGCGATGTTCTGCGGAGTGCAGCTGCTTAACGCCATCAATGGTGAGAAGGTTGGATGCTATGCCGCTTATTCGGGCACCCATCTTGTTGAGCAACTTGCACAATTGCTGGATATAAGGCTCGCAGGCGGCATTATATATCGTCGTAGTGCCTTCGGCAAGGACGGCAGCCATGATGATATTCGCTGTTCCGGTGACCGATGCCTCGTCAAGAAGCATATACGTTCCGCGGAGTTTTTCTGCCTTTATGACATAGGTGTTGGTGGTTTCGTCATGCACAAACTCTGCTCCTAAGTTCTTGAAACCAAGGAAATGAGTGTCCAGACGTCGCCTGCCTATCTTGTCGCCTCCGGGTTTTGTCACAGTGGCTTTGCCGAAACGACCAAGCAATGGACCAATCATCATCACACTTCCACGCAGTGAGGCACACTTCATGACGAAGTCTTCGCTCTCAAGATAGGCGAGATTCAGGCTGTCGGCTTGAAAGGTGTAGTCGTTGCTTGAGTGACGGATCACCCTCACACCGATGTCTTTCAGTAGGTTGATAAGGTTGTTGACATCAAGAATATCCGGGATATTGCTGATGCGTACAGCCTCTTGTGTAAGCAGTGTGGCACAGATCACCTGCAAAGCCTCGTTCTTTGCACCCTGTGGAGTGATTGTTCCCTTCAGAGGATGACCGCCTTCGATAATGAATGATCCCATGTTTGGTATTACTTTTTTTTCTTTTTCTTGTTGTTCTCGCGTTCCTCGTTATTCGTCGGCAGAGGCGCGAAATGGAAAGTGTCGAGGTCGAGTTGTATCACACCGTCGGTCAGACGTGCCAGGTCGTTGGCAACCTTCTCGTTGTCGTTCGAGCCGTTGCTCCACTCCGTCAGGCAGAGTTTCATCTTATTGGCAGTAAGTGCTACGAGTGCGTCGCGCTCTTCACCTGCGGGCATTGTCTTGAGTTTCTCGAATATGTCTGCCATGATGTTTCCGTAGTGGCGTACATGTGGATGACGCTGTGAATAGCCTATAGGCTTTGGATGCTGCGAGATGTTATGTGCCTGAGTGATGTCTACGGGGTAGTCGATGTCGAGTTTGAAGTCTGACATGATAGCCACGTGGTCCCATAATTCCTGCATACGGTCTGCACTCCTGCCCTCTTGTGGTGTCATGTGGCACATCGTCTCTACGATAGTTTCAGCGCAATGCAGTCGTTCTTCGCGGTCGGTGATGGTAAGACAGTGGTTGACCATGTTCTTTATCTCACGACCATACTCAGGCATCTGCAGCCTGTCACGTTGTGTATTGTAGTCTAATCCTTTTATTTCCATATGGGTCAGATGAGTTTCTTTGGTTGTGAAGTCTGGAAATCCTTGAGGTAGAACGGCACGAAATATGCCACATCCTCAAACTTCTCTTTGAAGAATCGCTTTGTAGCAAGTGGCGCCATATCTGCTGCGAGCGGTTCTATGCCGTCAATGAAATGAGCATTCGGATGTTTTATTACATCCTTGCATTTCGCTGCTCCGGGTCCGAAGAAGTAGACAGACTTATTGTTGAGAATGTCCTTATAGGAGTTTTCGTCAATGATATCAGCCTGCACATCCCTTACGCTGTTAAGCGCTCTGTCGAAGAACTGAGCGTAAACTTCCATGCGTCGTGCGTCAAGCATAGGGCAGAGCAGTGCATCCTCCTCAATCTTCTCGCCGAGCAGAAGAGGCACACACATAGCCTGCAAGGTAGGGATGGCAATCAGCTTGGCGTCACGACCGTAGCATACACCTTTCGCTGTCGATACTCCGATGCGCAGTCCGGTATAAGAACCTGGACCGCTACTTACTGCTACAGCGTCAAGATGCAGACCGTCATTATCGATGTATGATAGCGCCTGATCAACATAAACTCCGAGTGTCACGGCATGATTAGGTCCGCTGTGTTCCTCTTCGTTCCATATCACATGTCCCTCATCGACGACGGCAACAGAGCATACTTCAGTGCTTGTTTCTATATTTAATATGCATGCCATACTGAAATAATCTTTAATTAATTTGCAAAAGTACTCTTTTTTTCCGCAAAATGTGTACTTTTGCATAAATTTAACAACATAGCAGCATGATATTATCAATGACAGGCTACGGCAAGGCAGTCGTGGCATTTAACGAAAAGAAAATCAATGTCGAGGTGAAATCATTGAATTCAAAGTCTCTCGACATCAGTACTCGCATCGCTCCGCTATATCGTGAGAAGGAAATGGAGCTGCGTCAGAAGATTCAGCAGGTACTTATTCGCGGCAAGGTAGACTTCTCTCTTTGGATAGATAGGGACGCTTCTCTGGATGCAACGCCTATTAATGCCGATACCGTGCGGTTCTATTATGACCAGATAAACCGCATTGCCTATGAGCAGGAAATCTCTTTGCCGATGGATTGGAGCACTCTCTTGCGTCTGCCTGATGTAATGACAAAGCAGGATAATGAGGAACTGTCCGACGAGGAGTGGGCTGTTGTCTGTCAGGTTGTTGACCGGGCACTGCAGGAGCTCGTTGAGTATCGTAGTCAGGAAGGTGCTGCACTTGAGAAGAAATTCAACGAGAAAGTTGATAATATCGAGACGCTTCTCCATGCCATAGACCCTTACGAGAAGGCACGTGTGGAGAAGATTCGTTCGCGTCTGACAGAAAATCTGGCAACAATCAAAGACGTTGACTATGACAAAAACCGTCTCGAACAGGAGCTTATCTATTATATTGAGAAGTTTGACATCAGCGAGGAGAAGCAGCGACTGTCGCATCATCTCAACTATTTCCGTGAGACTATGGCAGAGCAAGAAGGCGGTCAGGGCAAGAAACTGGGTTTCATCGCTCAGGAGATGGGGCGTGAGATTAACACCACGGGTAGCAAGTCGAATCAAGCCGAGATGCAGAATATCGTTGTGCAGATGAAAGATGAGCTCGAACAGATTAAGGAGCAGGTGCTCAATGTGTTGTAACCATGGCAAATATGAAAGGCAAACTGCTGATATTTTCAGCGCCATCGGGTTCAGGCAAGTCCACAATCGTACAGTGGTTGATGAAAGAACATCCGGAACTAAACCTGCATTTCTCTGTCTCGTGTACCACTCGTGCACCGCGAGGAGCCGAGAAACACGGTGTGGAATATTTCTTCCTCACCCCCGACGACTTCCGTAATAAGATTGCCGAAGACGCTTTCGTGGAATACGAGGAGGTCTATACAGACAAATATTACGGTACACTGCGAAGTCAGGTCGACAGACAGACGGCGCGTGGTGAGAACGTTACATTCGATGTCGACGTCAAGGGTGGCTGTAACATTAAGCGCCAATATCGCGACGAGGCGATGAGCATCTTCGTTCTGCCCCCGTCAATCGACGAGTTGCGCCGTCGCCTGGTAGGTCGTGGAACGGACTCTCCGGAGGTTATCGAGCAACGTTTGGCAAAGGCAGAGTACGAGATGTCGTTCGCTCCGCAGTTTGATTATGTCGTAGTAAACGACGACCTCGACAAGGCAAAGGCTGATGTCTATGCGTTGGTAAAGGCTTTCCTTAGTTAGAATGAAGAAGAGAATAGGGCTTTTCGGCGGTACTTTCGACCCCATTCACAAAGGACATGTGGCTTTGGCGGAGCGTTTTCTTGAACATATGCTCCTTGATGAGGTGTGGTTTCTTGTCACTCCGCAGAACCCATGGAAGAAGGACACCAACCTTACAGACGACGCTTTCCGTCTTAGTATGGTGAAGGAGTCGCTGAAGAACCACACACGTCTTATTGCCTCCGACTATGAGTTTAACCTGCCTAAACCCTCGTATACATACCAGACGCTACGTCGTCTTAGAGCGGAATACCCCGATACGGAGTTCATCATACTTATCGGAGCCGACAACTGGGTGAAGTTCGACCAATGGGCAGAGGCAGCCGAGATACTGAAGAATCACCGTCTTGCAGTCTATCCTCGTAAGGAATATGATGTCGATGAGGCTGCCATGCCCGAAGGCGTGACCTTTTTCAAGACTGAATTTTATGATGTCAGCAGTACGCAGATACGTGATATGATCAGTCGTGGAGAGAACATCACTGCCCTTGTTCCGGAGGGAGTAGCACCGATGCTCTACGAAAAATACGGAAAGAAAACAATGAAAACGGCTGTCGTCATACTCAATTGGAACGGTGCGAAGATGATGCGTCGCTTCCTCCCTTACGTTGTTCAGCACACGATGAAGGAGGCTGAAGTATGGGTTGTCGATAATGCTTCCACCGACGACTCGCTCGAATTGCTCCGGACAAGTTTTCCTACAGTCAAAACACTCGCTTTTCAGAAGAACTGGGGCTATGCCTATGGCTATAATAAAGCCATTGATACAATCGATGCCGACTATTTCGTGTTGCTCAACAGCGATGTGGAGTGTTCGCCGGGATGGCTTGAGCCACTCGTAAGATGCCTCGACGACAACCCCGATGTGGTGGCTGTTCAGCCGAAACTTCTTCAGGCTTATATGGACACACCGGCAGAGAACATCACGGAATCGACCTTCGAATATGCCGGTGCGGCGGGAGGATTCGTCGATAAATTCGGTTATCCTTATTGTCGTGGACGCCTTTTTGATGTTGTGGAAAAGGACCACGGACAATATGATTCGGCTATAGATATCCATTGGGCTACAGGTGCTTGCCTTGTCGTCCGTGCAGAGGAATACAAGAAGGCAGGCGGGCTTGATGGCCGTTTCTTCGCTCACTGCGAGGAGATAGACCTCTGCTGGCGACTTCGCATTGCAGGATGGCGCATTATGTGCGTCCCCGAGAGCCGTGTCTACCACCTCGGTGGGGGTACGCTGCCACAGGGCAATCCACGCAAGACCTACCTTAACTTCCGCAACAACCTGACTATGATTTACAAGAACATTCCCGAACAACGTCTGAAGAGCGTCATGCGCATACGACGGCTGTTGGATTATGTGGCTATGTTGCAGTCGCTGGTTAAGGGCAATCTCGCCGAAGCTAAGGCTATATGGAATGCGCGTCGCGATTTCAGAAACTGGAAACACAGCTTCCAACAAGACAGAACGGACATACAGACTAACCGACGTATGTCAGCCGACCGTGACCTTGCGCCGCTATCCCTGCTGTGGCAGTTCTTTGCCCTTGGCAGGAAGACATGGGACAAACTCCCGTCAGTAATCATTGTATTGCTAATGCTTTTCAATGCTTTCATTATGCAGGCAGACGACAAGACACGCGGCATCGGTGTATATCCGGGGTGTGTGAGTGATGATTTCTCCGTCTTCACAGAACCGTCCGATGAATATCGTAACATAGCCAAGAACCATGCAGCATACGCTTCTTCGTCGTTCGACCATAACCTCACGGCTCAGTTAGCCACCGATGGATTCATCTCTGGGTCAGAACCACCACGCATACAGGTTTTTGTCAATGGGGTCTTTCCGTCGAAGCGTGAGCGTGAATGGCTTATCGACGGTATTAAATGGACAGCGACGACCCTTGTCGGAGAGCATTCCGAACTGAAACTGCTGTGGTCGGGCATGACAGTAAAGGCTGACAGCGTAGTGCTTAACTACATCGTGGCTTACCATGCCGACAAGGCTACTGAGGGATATGCTGTAAGTATAAGCGACGCCGCACGTGTGTTGTCGTGTGCAAAAGGCGACGGTCTGCCGGGCGAAGCGATGAAATGGCAGATTCCTTCCGACCCGAACAAGCAGTCTGACTATACCGAGACACTCCCTGCACGAAAGGTAAGTGAGGGGATGAAACTCGATGCTGGCAGTCCGTTGAGCGAACTTCGTGTTAGTCTTGACATGCCTGGGGCTGAATATTGGAAGCTTCAGGATATGGACTTTTATTATAAAGGCAAGCGTCTCTATTCCGAAAACCTACCTTCGAGCCTGTTCCGGAGCGCTTGGATGAGTGCCGAAGGGGGCAGACAATGGGTATATATCGACCTTGGTGCGCGCTCCGAAATAGATAAGGTGCGTCTGTATTGGTTGCAGTTCTCACCGAAAGGCGAGGTGCAGGTGTCTGACGACGCTCAGAACTGGACACGTGTCGCATCCCTTCCTGCTGACGAAAATCTCGCTTACGAACTCAACGCTGTGTCGACATGCCGTTATGTACGTGTATTCGTCGACGGCGCTGACATCCCTTACACACTGTCGGAAATGGAGGTCTATGGTCGTGGCGGTACGGTGGCGCGTCATCATTCCGAGGCTGGCGTCGACGGCAATCTCTGGTTGCTCAATGGCGGCGAATGGTACGTGCAGCGTGCCGACGGCGGCGACAACTGGATTCCTGCCACTGTTCCGGGCACAGTGCTGACAAGTTATGTCAATGCCGGGGCTGTGTCCAATCCAAACTACGATGATAATATCTTCCACACGTCGGAGTCGTTCTTCAATTCCGACTTCGTCTATCGCCGCGAGTTCACGCTACCGGAGACATTCAAGGGGAAGCGTGTTTTTCTCAATCTCGACGGTATCAACTGGAAAGCGCAGGTCGTTCTCAACGGCAAAAGGGTCGGTCGCGTGGAAGGTGCTTTCATGCGTGGGCGCTTCGATGTCAACGATGCACTTGTTGCAGGGCGCAACGTTCTCGTCATTGAGATAGAGAAGGTGGCTCACCCAGGCTCTGTGAAGACGAAGAACGCTTACAATACCGACACCAACGGCGGTCTGTTGGGTCTTGACAACCCTACCTTCCATGCCTCCATCGGCTGGGATTGGATCTCTACCGTCCGCGGTCGGAATATCGGAATATGGAATGACGTCTCGCTCACCGCAGAGGATGCCGTGACCCTTGCCGACCCTTTAGTGACGACAACACTCAGCAAGCGAGGCTCGTTGGCTACGCTTTCGCTAAAGGTAATCGTGCACAATAACGTCGGTCGCGAGGTTCGTGGCACGTTGAATGGGTGGATAGGCGATATCACCTTCGCGAAGACAGTGACATTGGATAAAGAAATGGAGGAGGTGGCATTCAGCCCTTCCGACTTCAAACAACTGAACAACCGTAAGATGCGCTTATGGTGGCCCAACGGCTACGGCGAGTCTTATCTCTACGATGCGGGCTTTGCTTTCATTGCCGAGAACGGCGACACATTGTCGACATACCACTTTCTCCAGGGCATACGCGAGATATCATATAAGGACGAAGCCACTCAGTTGAAGTTCTATGTCAACGGACGACGCGTAGTACCGTTGGGTGGCAACTGGGGATTCGCGGAGCATAATCTTAACTATCGTGGCAGAGAATACGACACCGCAGTGCGCTATCATCGCGACATGCACTTCAACATGATTCGCAACTGGGTCGGACAGACCGGCGATAAGGAATTTTATGACGCTTGCGACAAGTATGGTATAATGGTCTGGCAGGACTTCTGGCTTGCCAATCCGTCTGACGGTCCCGACCCCGCCGATGAGGCAATGTTCGTCAGAAACGCAAAGGACTACGTGTATCGCATACGCCGTCATGCTTCCGTCGTTTTCTATTGCGGACGCAACGAGGGTTATCCTCCGGCTACACTTAACGCTACACTGAAGAAAATCGTCGCCGAGCAACATTCCGACCTCTGTTATATCCCGTCATCGGCTGACGACGGCGTGAGCGGTCACGGTCCGTATTGGGCTATTCCGGCAAAGGAATATTTCGAGAAACAGACGGGCAAGTTCCACACTGAGCGCGGTATGCCTAACATGATGACCTACGAAGGGCTGAAGCGCACGCTCCGTACAGAGCATCTGTGGCAGCAAAACGACTTCTGGGGACAGCACGACTACACTATGGCAGGTGCGCAGCGTGGCGCAACATTCAATGAACTTGTCGCACGCTACGGCACTGTTGACTCGGCAGAGAAGTTCACATCGCTGGCGCAGTTTGTCAATTACGACGGCTATCGCGCCATGTTTGAGTCGCAGAATATCTACCGTCAGGGACTGCTCATCTGGATGAGTCATGCCTGCTGGCCATCGATGACATGGCAGTGCTACGATTATTATTTCGAGCCAACGGCGGCTTACTTCGCTTGCAAGAAGGCGTGCGAACTGCTACACATACAGTATAACGCCTCCACGTCGCGTCCCGAGGTGGTGAACCTCGGCATTGGCGACCGCCGTAGACTCAAGGCAGAGGTGTGCGCATACGACATTAACGGCGGTCTGTTGAAGAGGACCGTCGAGAAAGTCGACGCCCTTAACGATGCGACGCTCGCCCTGAATGCTGTCGATACCGACGGCATCGCCCTACTTCGTATGCGCCTTATTGAGAAGAAGGACGTACTGTCAGAGAACACATACCTGCTTGATGCTTCCGCTCTCGGCACTGTCGATCCTGTCACTCTCAATCCTAAGGTGCTTGTCGGCAACGGCAATATGACAGTGACAATCGACGCTCCTGCCGACGCTCCTGCATACATGGTTAGGCTGAACCTGCTCGACGGCAGCGGTGAGCAGATACTTCCCGTCGTGTACGAGGATAACTATTTCCACCTACTGCCGGGCGAGAGACGCACGCTGAACATATCGTGGCTTGCTGAGGACCAACACGCTGAAGGTGTGCAATTGGAGGTCGCCGGGTTCAACGCACGAAAAATAACAATAAAATAAAACAACGCATTATGTATACAGCAGATTCACACATTACTAACCTCGACGAGGTGAAAGCCTTCTTCAGCCATGTCGTTTCCCTTATCGGCGATGAGTGGCATCCTGACGATAAATACTCTTTCTATCTCGACGTAAAGACGAAAGAGCCGGTTTTAACCACAGACCAACAAGCACTCTACGATCGCCTGCAGGCAGAATGCTTCGCTGTCTGCGAGGCTGCCGACGAGGACATCTATGACCTCGGCTGGGAAGTGATAGAAAAGAAGATGAAACTATAGTGTAAAAATATTTCCGTTTGCATCAACAAGCTGAAAACTGCGAACATCAAAAAAAGCATCCTTCTAACTGATTATATTTCAACGAGTTACAAGGAACGCCTTTTCTTTGTTCAAGAACCGCCGTTTCTTGCCTCTAAAACCATCGTTTCTTGCGTCTGAAACCGCCGGTTTTAGAAAAGCATAAAATCGCTGTAAAAATATTTCCGATGCGTTTTCCCCGAATAGTATTGTGAATACTATTTTTTAGAATCTATCTTTGGTATATTGAAAAATTAGGTGTATTTTTGTACGCATAATATATAATAAGGTCAAATCGTGCCTGATAGCCCTGTGTGCTGTAGTGTGCATAAGTACGATGCTGATGAAGACATTAGATAGAATACTCCGATTTTTAGGGCAGCTTTCTGAGCCTCTAAGGCAGAACGCCATGTTTGCCGTGATGATGTATCTGCTCGGTTGTGTCACGGCATGGCTCACTATTCCTGATGTCCGCGGTGCTCATCTCTATGAAAACCTCTACGCGGAACTCTTCTTCGACATCATGCTGCTCTGCCTCCTGCTCCGTATTATTCCACGGAAGATACGCGGACTCTTCCGGGCACTGTTGTATGTAGTGCTCTATGGCTTGGCGCTGGTGGACGTATATTGCTTCGTCGCCTACGATACCACGCTCACTCCGACCGTTATGATGCTCCTTGCCGAGACCGACAGCAACGAGGCGCGGGAATTTGCATCTACGCTTTTATCGCCCGATATCATCGTCGGTAAGGTGGGCTGGATACTGCTTATTATCCTCTCTCACATTGCAATCACAGTCGTCCGCCGCCTGTTGTCAAGACGATTTGTGGGCGTATCGCTCGTGCCCGACGTGGCGAAATACTGGCGTGCCCTGCTCGGCATAGCCTGTCTGGCGGCTTTCGTGTGGTGTGGTGTGCTCTCATGGTCGAACAAGCAAGGCGTTTATCGGTTGATGACGGCAGCGAACATCGGCGAGATAGAGCATATTCTCACCGAAAAGGACCACGGCATGATGTATCAGCCACCATACCGTATGGCATTCAGTATCTACGCCAACTCGCTCACCGCACAGCAGATAAAGAAACTGCAGGCGGCAGTAGGACATATTAAGGTCGACTCATGCTCATATACAGTGCCTGATATTGTGCTGATCATAGGCGAGAGCTATTCGCGTCATCACTCTCAGCAGTATGGCTACTGGCAACCGACGACGCCGCGACAAGTGGAATTAGAGAAGACAGGACGCCTCGTTAAGTTCACCGATGTTGTGTGCCCGTGGAACCTCACCAGTTTTGTTTTCAAGCATATTTTCTCCACCTATACCGTCGGCGACAAGGGCGAGTGGTGTGACTATCCTCTCTTTCCGGAGCTGTTCAAGGCTGCCGGCTACCACGTGACATTCCTCACAAATCAGTTTCTTCCTAAGGCGAAGGAGGCTGTCTACGATTTCTCCGGCGGATTCTTCCTCAACGACCCGGTGCTGTCAAAGGTACAGTTCGACAGTCGTAACACAAAGAGATATCAGTTTGACGAGAGCCTGCTCGACGAATACGCACGGCTGAAAAAGGAAGAGAAAGCATATAACCTTACGATCTTCCACCTCATTGGACAGCATGTGTTGTACCGTCAGCGGTCGCCAAACGACAGAAAGAAGTTCATGGGCGACGAGTATAAGGACAGGAAACCGCATCTCAACGCCCGTGAGCGCAAGATTCTTGCCGACTATGACAACTCGCTGCTGTATAACGACTCTGTCGTCGCAGAGATTACACGCCGTTTCGACAATCGCGACGCGATAGTCATATATGTGCCGGATCATGGCGAGGAATGCTTCGAGGGCGACCTGCATTTCTATTGCCGTATGCACTCCACGGAGATAACACCGAGGCTCGCGCACGCAGAGTTCGACATCCCGTTCTGGATATACTGCACTCCGGAGTTCATCAGACGCCACAACGATATATATGCACAGATAGTGGATGCCAAGGACCGGCGTTATATGACCGACGCGCTGCCGCACATGCTACTGTATCTGGCGGGCATACACTCGAAGGACTACAAGGAGGAGCACAACATACTGTCGCCTCGATATAACGAGAAGCGCAAGCGAATACTAAAGAATACAACCGACTATGACACTTTATAAAGGAGGGTTATCACGTGTGGAATGTTCTGCCATGCGTGGTGTTGCCATACTTGGCATCGTGCTGCACAACTACAGTCACTGGTTGAAAATGGCAGTGAAGGAGAACGAATACACTTTCATACAGTCAAATGCCGACGGGATATGGAACGCCATAACAAATGTTTCATGGTATCTGCCCATTCATCTGCTTTCGTTTTTCGGTCATTATGGTGTGCCGGTATTTCTGTTTCTCAGTGCCTACGGACTGACGTTGAAGTATGAAGCACCGCAGGAATGCCCGCAGGAATCGGCGTGGGAGTTCATAAGAAAGCATTTCGCAAAGCTGTTCATGATGATGATCTACGGTTTTGCGCTGTTCCTTATGGTCGACAGAATCGTCGACGGACCGCATAAATATCATATGATGGATATCGTAGGACAGCTCGGTTTGTTCAATAACCTCCTGCCCGATCCCGACCATGTTATATGGCCCGGACCGTATTGGTTCTTCGGATTGATGATGCAGCTGTATATCGTATATCGTCTGCTTCTTTACCGCCGTCACTGGGGAATCACCGTCGGGCTTATGGCAGTGTGCTTCCTGTTGCAGTGCTTCTGCGACCCACAAGGCGATGCGCTCAACCGTCTGCGTTATAATTTCGTCGGCGGAATGTTGCCGTTCGCGATGGGACTGCTCTATGCACGCTACGAACGCGGTCTGAAACAGTGGCAGTATGCACTGCTGGCAGTGGTCAGTCTGTTGCTTATTGTCGGCTGGAGCATGGAATATCAGGCATGGTTCTGGGTGCCAGCCGCGGTGTGTGTCTTCGCTGTGGCAATTGTTAAGATAACGCCGAAGAGAATAAATGACATACTCGTATGGGTGGGCGGAATATCATCGGCGATGTTTGTGTGCCACCCAATAACGCGAAAGATATTCATCACTATAAGCCGACATAGCGATATATACACAGGGCTGCTCATGTATATCGTAGCCACTATAGTGCTGTCGATGCTGTTCAAACGTATTATAAAATGAAGATACCGGGCATAGAACTGAATCATATAAGTCGTTTCCGCGATGAACACATGGGAGTGGCGATACTGATAATAATACTCTTTCATGTGGCTCTTCCGCGCAGCGACGCCTTTTTCGGACTACGTAGGGTAGGGAATATCGGTGTAGATATATTCCTTTTTCTCAGTGGTGTCGGCTTGTGGTTCTCATGGGCGAAGAGCAATGCCCCGACATTCCTTAGCCGCTGGTGGCAGTTCTACAGGCGTCGTCTCCTCAGAGTCTATCCCACGTGGCTCGTGATAGCATGTCTGTATTACATTCCGCGCTATCATCACGGCATGGAACTGTGGGCTGATGGGCATGGACTCATTGACCTTATGGGCGATATTCTCATCAATTGGGACTTCTGGTTGCACGACGAACTGACGTTCTGGTATATACCCGCTGTGATGATGCTTTATCTTTTTGCACCGCCGTTTATGGTGCTCATACAGCGTCAGCCCGTATATCGCTGGCTTGTGGCGCTAATGATTGTATGGACGGTGGCAGTGCAATGGGTAGCACCAATACACGATGCCGTCGGACATATAGAGATATTCTGGAGCCGTATGCCTATATTCTTCCTCGGTATAAGCATGGGGCAGATGGTGCGCGAGAAGCAGACAATAGACGGCTCGGCTGTGTGGCTGGTGCTGATAATGTTCGCCTTGACACTCATGATGAGCATCTATCTCGAACAGAATCTTTACAGACGGTTCCCACTGTTCATTGAGAGACTTCTGTATATACCACTTGCAGTGACGACATTAATTATATTCAATTATATATGGAACGCCACCCCGCGGTGGTTGAACGCTGCATTTACATGGATAGGAACACTTTCGCTTGAGACATATCTCATCCACGCCAACTTCGTGCTGTGGCGTGTGGAGCATTATCATCTTGGCTACTGGCGGACGTTTATTATAACTTTGATGATATCCCTGCCGCTGGCTTACGTGTTGCATAGGCTGATTGGCGCACTGACAGACAGACTGAAATAAGAATGAACACAATGAAGAATATACTCAAACTCATACGACCTCACCATTGGGCAAAGAACATGTTTATCTTTATGCCGGTGTTTTTCGGTGGTGCGCTGACCGATATGACGGCTTTGCGGAATAGTGTTATTGCTTTCTTTGCCTACAGCTTCGCGGCGTCTTCGATATATTGCTATAACGATATCGTTGATTTGGACGACGACCGACGTCACCCGGAGAAAAGTAAACGACCGATAGCATCAGGTGCGGTGTCTGTGGCTATGGCTTATTACCTTATGGCTGCCATGGTGCTGTTGTCGGCAGTAATGGTCGCTTTGCTTGGCGACAACTGTCGGATGCTGGCATTGGTGGTGGTAGGATATTACATACTCGACCTCTTCTACTGCCGTCTGCTGAAACGTTTTGCCGTTGTTGATGTCTTCGTTCTTGCCTTCGGCTTTGTTCTTAGAATCCTTGCTGGCAGTGCTGCGACAGGCATTGTAGCCAGTCATTGGCTGGTTATGATGACGTTCCTCCTCACTTTGCTGCTGTCGTTTGCCAAGCGGCGCGATGATGTAGTGAAGATGGAAATGACAGGTCTTGCCCCACGTCATAATACGAAGCGCTACAATATGATGTTTGTGAATCAGGCTATAACGATAACCGGAGCTGTGACGGTGATATGCTATATAATGTATACGATCTCATCGGAGGTGACAGGACGTACTAATTTCAAGTATGTGTATCTTACAACAATCCTCGTGTTGCTTGGACTGATGCGCTACATACAACTCACATCCGTCGACGGGAAGTCGGGCGACCCTACGAAACTCCTTTATAAAGACCGCTTTCTGCAGATTGTCATCGCCCTTTGGCTGTTGGCATACTTCATTATTATCTACGTGCTTTGATGAGAACAATTATTGCATCCGACTTCGACGGTACACTCACCTCACGCGACACACTGGTGGAGTTCATCCGTTTCGCCAAGGGCAATGTGCGCTGCTTTTTGGGATTCCTGATATATTCGCCACTGATAATGCTGCTTATGTTGAGGCTATATCCTAACTATAAGAGCAAGCAGAAACTCTTCTCTTATTTCTTCCGCGGCATGAGCATCAATGAGTTCAACCGCCTCGGTGTAGAGTTTGCGGCTTCCAACCGACATCTGCTGCGCCCCGGTGGACAGGAGATGATAAGGAATGCTCAGGCAGAAGGGACGGAAGTGGTGATTGTCAGCGCGAGCATCGACAACTGGGTACAGCCATTTTTCCCCGGCATGACGGTGATAGGCACACAGATAGAAGTCGTCGACGGACATCTGACGGGACGCTTCCTTTCGCGCAACTGCTACGGACAAGAGAAGGTGGAGCGCCTTTTGAAACTTTATCCTGACCGAGCGAACTATTATCTCATTGCTTACGGCGACAGCAGTGGCGACCGTCGATTGCTGGAATTTGCCGATGAGAGTCACTATAAACCATTCCGACAATGAATAATCCGCTGCGTATATTCAAAATAAAGAAAGAGGAACGATGGCTGATGCTCTTCGTTCTCGTGTTCCTTACAGGTCTGCACGCGCTGCTGATATGTAAGTACTACGACCTGTTCACGCCCATAAAGCGCTTCTACTGGCCGTTGTTCATCCACAACTTCCGTGTGTCGGGTTTCGATCCTATCACTTATAGTATCGTGTCAGACTGGTCGGCAGGATATAATGTTTACCGTCATCCATTGCTTGCTTTCTTCATTTATCCGGCATATCTGCTTAATCAGGTGCTCATATCTCTGACCGGACAGAACTGTGCTATCTTCGTTGTCGCGGCAATGCAACTGTTCTGGGGTTTCTACGCCATGCTGTTTTTCTACCGTATAGTGCGTGAGGTGATTGGCGTGAGCCGTAGCGCGGCGACCATTCTGACGGTGTTCTTCCTTTCGTTTGCTTACGTGATGCTGTCGTGCATGGTGCCCGACCATTTCGTTATTTCGATGATGCTCCTTCTGCTTGCGCTCTATATCTCGGGCAGAAGAATGCAGTCAGGCAGGAAGTTCGCTATATGGCAGACGGTGCTCTACTTCTTTCTCACTGCCGGCGTGTCGCTTAACAACGGTCTGAAAATATTTCTCGCCAGCCTGTTTGTCAACGGAAAGTCATTCTTCCGCCCTTCGAATATTCTTATCGGTGTGCTCTTTCCGGCAGCAATGATTTGGGGATTCAGCCGTTGGGAGTATCGTGTCTTTGTGTGGCCGCAGGAGACACAACGCCATACAGTCAATGCCCAACGGAAAGCGAAAAAGCAGAAGAAGGCTCTCGAGATGCTGGCTGCACAGGCGCGGGAGGATTCTCTGATACGTGCAAAAGGCGATACGCTGACGTTACTGGCACGGCAAGCGGCACGTAAAGCCGATGAGCATAAGAAAGCAGAGGAACAAAAGAGGCGCGGACCACGGCAGGGTGCACCTATAGCCAACAGCGGGTTCGCGCGATGGACAGACATCACATCATCGCGTTGGGATGCGATAGTTGAGAATCTGCTGGGCGAGTCCATACAGCTGCATCAGAGTTATCTTCTCGGCGACGTGATGCGCTCGCGTCCTATGGTGGTGCGTTATAAGTGTCCGTTGGCTTATGTTGTCGAGGGATTCATTGTCTTACTGTTCCTTGCGGGTATATGGATGGGCAGGAGAAACCGATTCCTGTGGCTCGTGATGAGTGTCTTCGGCATGGATGTCGCCTTACATGTCGGACTGGGATTCGGCATTAACGAGGTATATATCATGTCGGCGCATTGGATTTATGCCATACCTGTTGCCATAGCCTACCTGCTTAGAGAACCCATGTCAAAACGAGTACGATGGCTTATGATGAGCATTGCCGTCGTGGCATTATACCTTTTTATATATAATACGGCATTGACAGCAGGTTATCTGCTATGAGAAAATTGTCAGACGTAAAGCCTTTGTTGCCGGGGAGGCGTTACCTCCGTACATGCGCAACTTACACATTTGTGACTTTGCTACCATAACCTGCTATCCACTGACGCAGCGGCATGAAAGGCTATTACATGCTGTGCCATCCGCTGTCTCATTGTCTTTCAATGCAAAACACACACCTCGTTATCTTGGATTTCTACATGTTTTTCATTATATTTGCATTATAAAAACTAAACCTATAACTAACATTAAAATGAAAAAACTATTATTCTATTTCCTTCTTCTCATCAATTCATTTGTTGGTAGCGCCGCAGAGATACAGCTCGCTGACCCTACCATATACTATGATGAAGGCGTTTATTATCTCACCGGCACACTCATGGGCAATGGTTTCCGTATGTATCAGTCGACCGACCTTGTGCATTGGACTCTTTGCGGTAATGCTTCTGAGGGTCTGGCGCTACATAAGAACGACGTGTTCGGCGACAAATGGTTCTGGGCGCCGCAGATTTTCAAGTACGACGGCGTCTATTACATGGCATACACAGCCAACGAACTAATCGCCATTGCCAAGAGCGACAGTCCGATAGGACCCTTTAAGATGGACAAAAAGGTGGAGCTTCCGCACGACACGGGGCAGATTGATCCATACGTATTCATCGACGACGACGGTAAGATATATCTCTACTATGTGCGTTTTTCCGGCGGAAATACACTGTATGTCAGCGAACTCACCGACGACTTCTCGTCATTCAAGCCCAACACTCTGAAGAAATGCTTCGGTGCGGAACTCCCTTGGGAGAAACGAAAAGCAACCGTCACGGAAGGACCGGCGATGTTTAAAGACGGAGGATATTACTACCTCATATACTCTGCCAACGACTATGAAAGCCCCGATTATGCCGTGGGATATGCTTATTCGACCAGTCCCACCGGACCGTGGACAAAGCTTGACCATCCGTTTCTATCGCGCCACAGCATAGGAATCAACGGCACGGGGCATGGCGACATGTTCCGCGATGAACGGGGACAGTGGTATTACGTGTTCCATGTGCATGCAAGCAACTCACAGGTGCAGACCCGCCGCACGGCTATTGTGCCGATAACTGTCACTGACGACCCTGAGAATAAGTCCATCCCGCAGGTCGACCGCTTTTTCATTCTCACTGATGATGCTCCTGCCGGGGCAGGTATGCCCGAAGCAAAGACATTCATTAATGCCGGCGGAATAAACTATTCGCTCAGTCAAGGCGCAAATCGCTACATGCAGGTAGAGTGATTGTCGGCGGAAAGAAGTATCTCAGGAAGTAATCATACTACCTCAGTTCTGTATTAGCATTGCATAAACCAGCCTGTACGCACCAGCCGTAGGGACGTGATTTATCACGTTCCGCCTCGCACGGAAAACAAGCGCATCAGCCGTAGGGGCATGATTTATCACATTACGCCTCCCTCCGTTAAAACAAATTATTGGTGTCCGCTGAAAACTGAATGAAAGTTCTGCAAGCCTTTATTTATCGGCATTTGCCGGATGGCGAAGGGGTGTGATTTATCACGTTCCGCAATATCTAAGGAACAAATAACTCGCGCAATGGACTCTGCGCTGAGGCGGAACGTGATAAATCACGCCCCTACGCCTGCCGGA
>ENA-OWND01000364-OWND01000364.1-metagenome-genome-assembly--contig:-NODE-364-length-31968-cov-7.751387_pt1 | contig 31968 bp, 26 predicted proteins | sample MGYA00245342_ERZ651119 | MGnify/ENA primary metagenome ERZ651119 (study PRJEB26857, sample SAMEA4031756) | metagenome | biome: human; feature: oral; material: saliva | place: Philippines | collected 2014... | reverse complement strand
AAGCAGTAGGAAAGCTCTTGTTCTTTGATAATAAAACGACACCGCGGTCTATTGATCGTTTTGGGATAATATATAGCCGCGGGGAATCAAAACATACTATTGTTTGCTTCAAAATAATAAATGTGTCGGCAAAGTATCGATGCTTGCAGCCATGAGATAGAATATTCGTTTTAAATGTAAACGATACAATGCCGGTCAATAACCGAAAATGGTAATTTGTCATGTCGGTTTTGCAATTTTCGTGTTTTTTTCTCCATAATATTACTATATTATCTTTTTTTTTTGTACTTTTGCACCCGCTTACTATGATGACGGGTTTGAAAAAGAGTTCTACGTATGCTTAACTCCATAGATCCACACTGCAATTAGTGTGAGATAGCTCGTTATGATTAGTAAAGGTCTATGACAAATTAATGTTTTAAATATCACTTATGTATTTCACTTTGTTTTTAACCGTAATTATTACGGCTATTTTCTTAGTACTGGCAGCTTACGTCACGGCTAAGTTAATCGGTCCTCGTACCTACAACAAGGTGAAGGGCGAACCTTTTGAGTGTGGTATTCCTACACGCGGAAGTTCTTGGCTTCCGATGCATGTGGGTTATTACCTTTTCGCATTGCTCTTCCTTATGTTCGATGTCGAGACCGTTTTTCTATATCCGTGGGCGGTTGTTGTTAAGCAGTTTGGTCCAATGGCACTGGTTAGCATCAGCTTCTTCATGCTGGTTCTTGTATTTGGTCTTGCTTATGCCTGGCGGAAAGGAGCACTGGAATGGAAATAAGCAAACCGTCAATCAAGTCTATTCCATACGAAGAATGGAAGGACAACGAGACATTAGAGTCTCTTATCAACGAGCTTAACGAGAATGGTGTAAACGCTATCTGTGGCAACCTTGACTCTCTTGTCAACTGGGGTCGCAGCAACTCACTATGGTCGCTCACCTTTGCCACTTCATGTTGTGGTATAGAGTTCATGGCATGCGGTTGTGCACGTTATGACTTCGCACGCTTTGGTTTTGAAGTGACACGTAACTCTCCACGCCAGGCTGACCTTATCATGTGTGCAGGTACAATAACACATAAGATGGCTCCTGTGCTGAAGCGATTGTACGATCAGATGGCAGAACCGAAGTATGTGGTGGCTGTTGGTGGCTGTGCCATCTCCGGCGGACCGTTCAAGGCAAGCTATCACGTAGTGAAAGGTATCAACGAGTTCCTTCCTGTTGATGTCTACATTCCTGGCTGTCCTCCACGTCCGGAGGCGATCCTTTACGGAATGATGCAGTTGCAGAGAAAAGTGAAAGTCGAGAAATTCTTCGGTGGCGCAAACCGCAAGGAGAAGAATCCTGACCCAGTAGTAATAAAAGACCTGCCAAAGCAATTCATGGAAAAAGTGAAGAGTTGGTGGGAGAAAAAATAAGGAGGAATCGGAATGAAACTGAATAATATCGTATATTCTTTTGAAGAGTTTGCGCCGGCAATGGCAAAACTGAAGAATGAGAAGCATTTCGACTATCTCGTTACTATCATTGGCGAAGACTTCGGTGAGGAGGGTCTCGGATGTATTTATATACTCGAAAACACAGAAACCTTTGAGCGTATCTCAGTGAAGACTATGGCAGAGAAGAAAGGAGAGGACTTCCTGATCTACTCTGTCTACGACCTTTGGAGAGGTGCAGACTTGCAGGAACGCGAGGTTTTTGATTTCTACGGCATAAAGTTCCTTGGTCATCCGAACATGGCGCGTATATTCCTGCGCGACGATTTCAAGGGTTATCCATTCCGTAAGGACTGGAAGGCAGAGGACGACAGCTACTCGCTCGCAGACGATGTGGAGGTGACATACGCTACACGCTATTATCTGGACAAGGACGGCAATCTGACGTCTGAACGTACACCGCTTTTCGGTGAGGACGACTTCGTGATGAACATCGGTCCTCAACACCCTTCAACCCACGGAGTACTTCGTCTGGAGACAATCGTCGACGGTGAGATTGTGAAGAAGATCTATCCACACCTTGGCTATATTCATCGTGGCATAGAGAAGCTGTTCGAGACGCTGACCTATCCGCAGACCCTCGCCTTGACCGACCGACTGAACTATCTCAGTGCTATGATGAACCGCCACGCTATCTGTGGGGTTATCGAGGAGGCACTTGGCGTGGAGCTCAGCGATCGTATAAAGACCATACGTACAATCATGGATGAGATGCAGCGTATTGACGGACATCTGCTTTACCTTGGTTGTTATGCCCAGGACCTCGGTGCCCTGACCGCTTTCCTGTTCTGTATGCGTGACAGAGAATATGTACTCAACGCAATGGAAGAGACAACCGGCGGTCGTCTGATACAGAACTACTACCGTATTGGTGGTCTGCAGGAAGATATTGACGAGAACTTCCAGGAAAATATTAAGAAAGTATGCGCTTATCTTAAGCCGAAACTCAAGGAGTATGTCGACGTCTTTGGCGATAATGTCATAACACATCAGCGCCTTGTCGGTGTTGGAAAGTTCACTAAAGAACAGTGTATCAACTACGGAATCTCCGGTTCCAACGGTCGTGCATCGCAGTGGGCAAACGATATTCGCAAGAAATATCCTTATGATATGTACGATAAGGTAGAGTGGGAACAGATTGTTCTCGACGAGAGCGATGCCCTGTCGCGTTATTATCAGCGCGTTAAGGAAATAGAGCAGTCAATCCGTATCATTGAGCAGCTTATCGACAATATCCCTGAGGGTGAGTACTACATCAAGCAGAAGCCTATTATCAAATGTCCTGAAGGACAGTGGTATTTCGCTGTAGAAGGCACAAGTGGTGAGTTTGGAGTATACCTTGATTCACGTGGCGACAAGAGCCCTTACCGTATGAAGATTCGTCCGATGGCACTCTCGCTTGTAGGTGCTCTCGACGAGATGCTTCGCGGACTGAAGGTTGCCGACCTTATAGCCGTGGGTGCCGGTCTTGACTATATCATCCCTGATATCGACAGATAGTCAACCAACTGCCCAATGCAAAAAAGGTAGTGGATAAGCAAGCCTTATATATATAATAAGGTGTAGCATAACATCATAGAAAACAAAAGAAAATTTATGTTCGATTTTTCAATTATAGCAAACTGGTTCGATATGCTTCTGAACGTAACCTTAGGATTACCGACATGGCTGTCGACCACAATTGAGATGGTTATAGTTGGGCTCGTGATTATTGTCGCGTATGCCATACTCGCTATCGTCTTGATTTTCATGGAGCGCAAAGTCTGTGCCTACTTCCAGTGCCGCCTTGGTCCTATGCGTGTAGGTCCTTGGGGATTGCTGCAGGTGTTTGCCGACGTTATTAAGATGTTGACTAAGGAAATATTCTTCGTCGACAAGGCAGATCAACTGCTCTATCGCACAGCGCCGGTGCTCGTTATCGTCGCTTCTGTCGGTGCCTTCAGCTTTCTGCCTTGGAACAAGGGCGCCGTGATTCTCGACTTTAATGTCGGCATCTTCCTTTACACTGCTATCAGTGCTATCGGTGTTGTCGGTATCTTCATTGCCGGTTGGTCATCAAACAATAAGTATGGTCTCATTTCTGCCATGCGTGGTGCAGTGCAGATGATTTCATACGAGATGTCACTTGGTCTTTGCCTTATCACAGCATGTATTCTGACAGGCACAATGCAGGTCAGCGGCATTGTTGAAGCACAGAGCGGTCCATTCGGTTGGTTGATTTTCCAGGGACATATTCCTGCTCTTATAGCCTTTCTCATCTTCCTCATTGCAGGCAACGCAGAGGCAAACCGTGGTCCTTTCGACTTGGCAGAAGCAGAGTCGGAGCTGACAGCAGGTTATCATACAGAGTATTCAGGAATGGGTTTCGGCTTCTACTATCTCGCAGAGTTCCTTAACCTCTTTATCGTTGCAGGTATGACATCCTTGGTCTTCCTTGGCGGTTATGCACCTATTCAGATTGGAGTAGAGGCGTTCGACGAAGTAATGGACTATATCCCAGGTATCGTATGGTTCCTCGGCAAGGCATTTGCAATGGTTTGGTTGCTTATGTGGATAAAGTGGACTTTCCCACGTCTGCGTATTGAGCAGATTCTGAAACTTGAGTGGAAATATCTCATGCCAACGGCTCTTCTGAATCTAATCCTTATGACTGCATGTGTGTCATTCGGTCTTACAGGCAGTACTGTCGCAAGTATCGTAGTATTGACAGGCATCATTGCCGTTTTAGTGCTGATTGCCGTTCGTGCTATGAAGTTCCGTGGCAAGTTCGCAGACGACCAGAAGATTGTTGGTGTAGACATTGCAGTAAAGAAGGACAAATAAAAAAGTAATCAATACAATGGCAAAAAATAAATCATATTTCGGAAATGTTCTTGACGGCATAAAGACTCTCCTGACAGGCATGGACGTCACCATGGGTGAGTACGTCACGCCGAAGGTGTCAGAACAATATCCAGAGAATCGCAAGACGCAGCATATTGCCAGCCGTCACCGTGGCACTCTCTTTATGCCACACGACGAGAATGGACAGAATAAGTGTACGTCGTGTACCATGTGCGAGAAGGCTTGCCCAACGGGTACAATAAAGATTGTATCAACAATGATTACCACTGCAGAAGGCAGGAAGAAAAAACTTCTGCAGGACTACCAGTATGATCTTGGTGAATGTATGTTCTGTCAGTTATGCGTAAATGCCTGCAATTTCGACGCAATTAAATTTGTTAATGATTTCGAGAACGCAACCTTTGACCGTAATGCACTCGTTCAGCATTTGAACATTCCGCCGACAGCGGAGGAAATGACCCAATATGAGGAGAACGCAAAGCTTGCTGCAAAGAAGGCTGCTGAGGCTGCCGCAGCTGCAAAGGAAACTAAAAAAGAGGAGGAATAATAGCTTATGGCAAATATAATTATGTTTGGACTTCTGTCAGTTGTAATCATCTGCAGTGCCATATTCAGTGTATTCACGAAGCGCATCATGCGTGCCTCTACAGGTCTGCTGTTCGTGCTTTTTGCTATCTCTGGCTTATATTTCCTTCTTGATTACACTTATCTTGGAGCAGTGCAGTTGAGTATTTATGCCGGAGCAATCACGATGATCTATATCTTCGCTATCAATCTTGTAGGTCGCCGCACACTTCAGGGATTCACGGAGCAGTTTAAGGGTTCACGTGTAGCATCTGGTCTTGTGGTAGCATTGGTTGGATTCGTTACAGTAGTGGGAATATTACTTAAGAACAGTTTCCTTTATTCTGGCGAGCGACTTGCCGATAAGGAGTTCGCAGTTCAGGGAATAGGTGAGGCTATGGTAGGCTCGGAGAAGTATCAGTATGTGCTTCCGTTTGAGTTCATCTCAGTGTTCCTTCTTGCATGTATCATCGGCGGTCTGCTCATTGCCCGCGAAAATAAAGAAGAGGAGAAATAAGTTATGGTAATTCCTATAGAATATTTTTTCGTGCTTTCAGCACTGTTGTTTTTCATTGGTTTCTTTGGTTTTGTAACACGTAGAAACCTTATTGCCATGCTCATTTCCGTTGAGCTTATACTCAATGCCGTTGACTTGCAATTCGCTGCGTTCAACCGTCTGCTCTTTCCAATGTGCAATGAAGGCATGTTCATGACCCTTTTCTCTATTGGCGTGAGTGCGGCAGAGTCGGCAGTTGCTATGGCAATCATCATTAACGTTTATCGTAATTACAACAGTGATTCGGTAAATGCTATAAAGGAAATGAAGAATTAATTATCAACTCACACTTAAAAGTAAAAACAGAAAAACAATGAATAATTTCAGTTATACAATCTGGATTCTTCTCTTACCTCTGCTTTCATTCCTCGTTGTGGGTTTGACTGATTATTTCAGAGGCAAGAAGGGATGGTCGCCAAAGTTGGGCGGACTGATTGCTACCTGCTCTATGGGCGTTGTAACCCTGCTGAGCTATATCGCGGCATTCCAGTACTTCGGTGGTGAGCGCGCCGCTGACGGCACCTTTGCCACATTGGTTCCTTACAACTTCACATGGTTACCACTCGGCAATCTGCACTTTGATCTCGGCGTATTACTTGACCCGATATCAGTGATGATGCTCGTTGTCATATCAACAGTGTCGTTAATGGTCCATATCTACTCATTCGGATATATGCACGGAGAGAAGGGCTTTCAGCGTTATTACGCTTTCCTGAGTCTCTTCACAATGTCAATGCTCGGACTCGTTCTTGCGACCAACATCTTCCAGATGTACATGTTCTGGGAGCTTGTAGGTGTAAGTTCATACTTGCTTATTGGCTTCTACTATCCACTTCAGGCAGCAGTTCACGCATCAAAGAAAGCATTCATCGTGACACGCTTTGCCGATATGTTCTTCCTTGTCGGTATTCTCATCTTCGGATACTACACCGGAAGTTTCAACTTCTCGTTTGCCAACGATCCTATTGTAGCAGAAGGTATGGCGCAGTTTACCGCCTGCAACACTGCAGCAGCGTCAAAGGCACTGTTCCTCGGCGGCATGGTTCTTCCTACAGCGCTGGTTCTTATGTTTATCGGTGGTGCAGGAAAGTCAGCAATGTTCCCACTTCACATCTGGTTGCCAGATGCTATGGAAGGTCCGACACCGGTATCAGCATTGATTCATGCTGCTACGATGGTTGTTGCCGGAGTGTTCCAGATAGCCCGAATGTTTCCTATATGGATTGAGTATGCCCCTGAATCTCTCTCTATAGTAGTAGTTGTTGGTGCTTTCACGGCGTTCTATGCAGCCGCTGTTGCCTGTGCTCAGAGCGATATCAAGCGCGGTCTTGCGTTCTCAACCATTTCGCATATAGCATTTATGATGGTTGCTCTCGGTGTGAGCCTGCCCGGACATCATGGCTCTGTTCTTGACAACCACGCACAGCTTGGCTACATGGCTGGTATGTTCCACCTGTTCACTCATGCCATGTTCAAGGCTTGCCTGTTCCTTTGTGCCGGTGTTATCATCCATGCTGTTCATACAAATGAGATGTCAGCGATGGGCGGTCTGCGCAAGTATATGCCTGTGACGAACTGGACATTCTTCATCTCTTGTCTCGCCATTTCGGGCATTCCTTTCTTCTCAGGCTTCAGTTCAAAGGACGAGATCATCACTGCTTGTTTTGAATACTCACCACTCTGTGGCTGGTGGATGACGGGCGTAGCAGCAATGACCGCCTTTTATATGTTCCGTCTCTATTACGGTATATTCTGGGGCACAGAGAACAAGGAGCTTCATGAGGCACATCGTCCAGCCGAGCACTCTTGGGCTATGAAGTTCCCGCTTATCTTCCTCACCGTCATCACGGTAGGAGTAGGTGTTGTGACCACCCTCGCGGGCTTCGGTCTTGCACCGGAGACATGGAACTTCGGTTCGTTCGTGACAGCAAGCGGCGAGTTCTATGCGGTGCATTTCAACACACAGATTGCAATCACATCAACGGTAGTTGCCATCTGTTCAATAGCACTCGCCACATACATATATATCGGTGACTCACAGCCGGTGGCTGATCGTCTGTATAATACATTCCCACGTCTGCACAAATGGGCTAAGAATCGATTCTACATGGACGACGTTTACCAGTATGTCACTCATAAGATCATGTTCGGTGTGTTTTCAAAGTCTGCACGTTGGGTTGACAATACCATTATCAACGGCTTCATTGATTTCACTGCATGGGGTGCCAACGAAGGAGGCGAAAGCATTCGTGGATGGCAGAGCGGCGACGTACGCCACTACGCAATATGGTTCCTTGCAGGTGCTGTTGGGTTGATCTTGTTTTTGTTGTGCATTTAATTAAGGAGGAAAAATAATATGAGTATATTAACATTATTTGTAGTAATCCCTGTGCTGATGTTGCTTGGTCTCTGGGCTGCTCGCAATCTCAATCAGGTACGTACTGTAATGGTGGTAGGTTCATCTTGCCTCCTTGCTCTTTCAGCATGGCTCACTATTGACTTCATCCGTCAGCGTGCTGCCGGTGTTACCGACGTTATGCTCTACGCTGATAGCGTAGCATGGTTCTCATCGCTCAACATCAACTATTCTGTTGGTGTCGACGGAATCTCTGTGGTTATGCTTCTTCTGTCGAGCATAATAGTGTTTACCGGTACATTCGCTTCATGGCGACTAAAGCCTTTGACCAAGGAGTTCTTCCTTTGGTACACGTTGCTTTCTACAGGTGTATACGGTTTTTTTATTTCAGTCGATATGTTCACCATGTTCATGTTCTACGAGGTAGCCCTTATCCCGATGTACTGTCTTATCGGTTACTGGGGTTCAGGCAAGAAGGAGTATGCTGCCATGAAACTGACGCTGATGCTTATGGGAGGTTCTGCCCTCATCATCATCGGTCTTATCGGTATCTATTTCTTCTCTGGTGCTACCACGATGAACATCCACGAGATTGCAGCCTTGCACAATATCCCTTCTTCCGTTCAGAACATTCTGTTCCCATTCGTGTTCATTGGTTTCGGTGTGCTCGGCGCATTGTTCCCATTCCACACATGGTCACCTATTGGTCACGGTTGCGCTCCGACGTCAGTGTCGATGCTCCATGCCGGAGTGTTGATGAAGCTTGGTGGCTACGGCTGTTTCCGCATAGCGATGTATCTGCTTCCTAATGCCGCACATGATCTGGCTTGGATATTCCTTATCCTCACCACAATCTCTGTAGTATATGGTGCTTTCTCCGCTTGTGTGCAGACCGACCTTAAGTTCATCAATGCCTATTCGTCAGTGTCACACTGTGGTCTTGTGCTCTTCGCACTCTTGATGATGACCCGCGTGAGCTGCACCGGTGCAGTTCTGCAGATGCTTTCTCACGGTTTGATGACAGCATTGTTCTTCGCACTTATCGGTATGATTTATGGCAGAACCCACACACGCGACATCCGTGAGCTTGGCGGACTTATGAAGATAATGCCATTCCTTTCGGTAGGTTATGTCGTTGCCGGTCTTGCCAACCTCGGTTTGCCGGGTTTCTCAGGTTTCATTGCAGAGATGACAATCTTCGTAGGTTCATTCGAGAATGCTGACCTGTTCCGTCGTGTCAGTGTACTTATTGCATGTACATCAATCGTTGTCACTGCTGTCTACATTCTCCGTACGGTCGGTTTCATCCTCTACGGTAAGGTAGCAAACTCACATTTCGAAGAACTCACCGACGCTACATGGGATGAGAAGTTCACAGTAAGCTGTCTTATCTTCTGTGTTGCTGCCCTTGGTTCATTCCCATTCTGGGCAAGCAATGTCATCTCTGACGCGATAGGTCCAATTCTCGCAGTCATTCCAGGAACACTATAAAACATCAGAAGGATATGAATTACAGTCAATTTTTAAATATGGTCCCAGAGGCTACACTGATGGCACTTCTGGTTATAACATTTATCTGCGACTTCTTTACTACAGACGCGAAGAACCGCCGTTGGTTCAACCCTCTGGTTAGTCTGCTGATGTTCGCTCATATTATCATCAACGTGTTCCCAACAGCGGAGCTTACTGCTTTCGGCGGAATGTATCAGACCAACGCCGCTGCCGGTGTGATGAAGACAATTCTCGCTGTCGGTACGCTCATTGTCATCATTCAATCAAGAAAATGGATGTCACGTCCTGACACAGAATACAAAGAAGGAGAGTTCTACATGATCGTCATTTCCACACTCTTGGGTATGAACATGATGATTTCTGCAGGTCACTTCCTTATGTTCTTCCTTGGTCTTGAAATGGCATCTGTTCCGATGGCTTGCCTCGTTGGGTTCGATAAATACCGTCACTACTCAGCCGAGGCTGCAGCTAAGTTCATACTCACAGCAGTATTCTCAAGTGGTGTCATGCTATATGGTATATCGTTTATCTATGGTGCTATGGGCACACTCTATTTCAACGACATCGCTGCCACGATTCAGACAACACCAATGACCATCCTCGGTCTTGTGTTCTTCTTCTCCGGACTTGGCTTCAAGATTTCGCTCGTACCATTTCATTTCTGGACCGCCGACAGCTATCAGGGTGCTCCGACAACAGTAACAGGTTATCTCTCTGTAGTGTCAAAAGGCGCTGCCGCATTCACACTGATGACTATTCTCTTCCGTGTGTTCGGTGCCATGTCGGATGTCTGGGAGCCTTTGCTCTATGTAGTCATCATGGCTTCAATCACCATTGCCAACCTCATGGCTATCCGCCAGAGCGAACTGAAGCGCTTCATGGCGTTCAGTTCTATCTCACAGGCTGGATACATCATGCTTGCCGTAATAGGCAATAACGGCATGAGCGTTGCTGCACTGTCTTACTATGTGCTCGTTTACGTAGTGGCAAACATGGCAGTGTTCACTATCATAAGCGTGGTAGAAGAGAATAATGGCGGCACGACAGCAATGGACAGCTACAACGGTCTGTACTCTACAAACCCCAAGCTTGCTTTCATGATGACCTTGGCACTGTTCTCTCTGGCAGGTATTCCTCCGTTTGCAGGTATGTTCTCGAAGTTCTTCGTGTTCATGGCAGCACTCAAGGCAGGCTCTCTGGCTGCCTATGTCGTTGTGTTCGTGGCTTTGATCAACACCGTAGTGTCACTCTACTACTACCTGCTCATCGTCAAAGCTATGTATATCAAGTCTGATGCACAGGCGCTGCCTTACTTCAAGAGCGACACCAACACACGCCTGGTGCTGTTCCTTTGTATGGCAGGTGTGCTGCTTTGTGGTGTTGTAAGCTTCTTCTGGGAGTGGATCAACGCAGCCGTATTGTAAAGAAATATCTTATATACATATACATGCGCGCCCGAGGCTTTATCAGTCTCGGGCGTATTGTTTTCGTGCTTTCTATAGTGTTGATTTTCAGTATATTAGGAATGCGTTTCTAAAACCGCCGTTTCTTGGTTCAAGAACCGCTGCTTCTTGCGCCTAAAACCGTCGTTTCTTGACGCTAAAACCGCCGTTATTAGAACTTACAATCAATGAAACAAGCGCCAGTCCACATTTGGGAGCAGGCGCTTGTAAAGAATTATTATAGCAAACCGACTGTGCGGTCGTGTCTGATTAGAAACGGAAATAAGTCTCAACCCATACCTGATGGTATGTCGAATTAGTAATGTTGTTGTCGTTGTAGTTGTATTGAATCTGTAGCATCAGGTTCTTGTGCAGGCGGAATGTCGGCACAACGGAATAGATAGTATTTCGACTTGCCGCTGTAGCCTGGTCACGATACTGGTCGTACTTGAGGTAAACGTTGAACCATGACACCACCGGTATGCCCACTGTTGCATAGAAAGCGTCAGCCTCGCCGGTGCCATGCCAACTACCGTCAGCTCTATAGTCGGAAATCTTATGTCCCTTGGAATGACCATATTCTGTACGTAATACCCAGTCGTGCCATGTATATTTCGCACCAATGGCATAACGCTTGCGATCTACTGTAATGTTGTTTATCGTATAGTTGCCAGTCCAGCCGAACACACCGAGGAAGAGACCCTTGACAGGCTGCACCTGAATAGTTCCTATGAAGTCCTTGTGCTGATTGGCGTCGGCAGAGTTGATACCCTGTCCGTTGGCAATCATTGCCTGATAGTGGATAAGTCTGTGTCTGTCCTTACCGATAGGGAAGAGGTCGCCCTGAAACTGTATGCCCTGGTCACGCCCACCGTTAGATGCCGGCTCGCCATTGTAATCGCCCATGCCGGCAAGTTTCTTTACCAGCTGTGAGAAATCGCCTGTGCCTACATCCCATGGGTTCATGGGGTTCTCGAAGGTGAAAGCACGTTTGAACTGTCCTATTTTTATTCTGAACTCCTTGTATTTGCCCCATTCCAAGAAGTAGTCTCTCATGTGAGGAGAGGCGTTGGTGAACTGCATTTGAAAGCGGTAGGTGAAGTCCTTGAGTATCGTTCCGTCTACATAAAAACGGATAAGTCGCTGTGAGAATCCTTCCTTTGCGTCTTTATCGTCGTCGGAGTTCCATGAGTATTTGCTTATGCCGTAGCCGCCAATCTTTGGCACAGAAGCATAGTCGGTGAGTTTTGCACCGTATTCAGGCATCGACGATGCGGTGGAGATGCCGGCAGCCTTCTCGATAAAACTGTTGAGCATGCCGTATTCGACAGTTTCTTCATTGCCAAATTCTGATTGGTTGGAGGATGTTTCGCCAACGGTGATGTCATTAGTAGCAAATGTGGCGGTCGATGTGAACATCAGTACCGCAGCAAAAAAGGACTTTTTCATTCCTGATTTAATTTTATAGTTATAGTGTTTATTATATTTAGACTACAAAAGTACAACATTTTTTTCACCTGATATAAAAGTTAGGATAAAAAGTCCATTTTCCACTAATTATCATACGAATTATTTGTCAAATCAAAAAAATAGAATTACTTTTGCACTAATCAAGCGCTATTACAAATATGAGAAAACTATTTGCCTCTATTTTTATAATTGCAGTGCTCCCGTTAATTGGCATTTGTGCAAATACCAAGAATATTGCATCTTTACATAACATCAATGAAATGGCGTCTGCTGAAAAGCAGGCTCTTTGCGATGCAAATATTATGCCTGTTGACGAACGAAAGGTCTCTGCCGACCCTTCCGCTTCGGCATCGGCTGTGATATTCAATCTTACAGATGTCGCTTCGGATAATGCTTCAGGCGCAAAAAAGTCTGATATAGGTCCCTTCTGCCACGTTGCGGCTCCCTGTCAGCAGTCGTCCGTTTACCACGGTAACTTCGTCATTAATCTTATCAGATAAAAGTACAGAGCCGAGGAGCATTGCCCCTTGGCTCTGAATTTTATATAACAACCCTTTTCGGACTCACATCGAAACTAAAGAATACATATTATATTTATGCGTAACGTAACTTTACTATTAAGCGATGGAACACGTTTCCATGGTAAGAGTTTTGGCTATGATGCTCCTGTAGCCGGAGAAGTAGTGTTCAATACGGCAATGATGGGATATCCGGAGAGCCTCACCGACCCGTCGTACGCCGGTCAGCTGATGACACTTACCTATCCACTTGTAGGCAATTATGGCGTGCCGAAGTTCACCATAGAGGAGAATGGCATACCTCGGTTCATGGAGAGTGACCGAATCTATGCCTCTGCGATAATAGTCTCCGACTACAGCGAAGAGTATTCCCACTGGAATGCTAAGGAGAGTCTCGGCGACTGGCTCAAGCGCGAACAGGTGCCGGGAGTGACGGGCATCGACACGCGTCAGCTTACCAAAGTGCTCCGCGAACATGGAGTAATGATGGGAAAGATCCTGTTTGACGATGAGCCTGACAATATTCCGGAGGCGGTTTATGAAGGTGTAAACTTCGTCGACAAGGTGTCATGCAAGGAGATTATACGCTATGCGGCGAAGGGCGAGCCTGTAGGAAAGAAAGTTGTTCTTGTCGACTGTGGCGTGAAGGCTAATATAATTCGTTGCCTTATAGATCGTGGAGTAGATGTGGTGCGCGTCCCCTGGGACTACGATTTCAACCAACTCGAGTTCGACGGTCTGTTTCTTACCAATGGTCCCGGCGACCCGGATATGTGTGTTGCTGCAGTAGAAAACATACGTAAGTTCATGGATATTGAAGAAGCCAAAGCTAAAGAAGGTAAGGCTGTACGTCCTTGTATGGGTATTTGCATGGGCAACCAGCTTCTTTCAAAGGCTGCCGGCGCTACTATATATAAACTGAAATATGGTCATCGCTCACATAATCAGCCTGTGCGCGAGGTGGGGACAGAGCGTTGTTTCATCACATCGCAGAACCACGGTTATGCCGTTGACAGCAGTACGCTCGGCAGTGACTGGGAGTCACTGTTCGTGAATATGAATGACGGTTCAAACGAAGGCATACGCCATAAGCACTATCCATGGTTCTCGGCACAGTTCCATCCGGAGGCATGCTCCGGTCCTGTGGACACGGAGTTCCTGTTCGACAAGTTAGTAAATCTCCTTAAGAAACAGAAATAACATCTCATGAAAGATTCAAGTATAAAGAAAGTCCTGCTCCTTGGTTCCGGAGCATTGAAGATTGGTGAGGCAGGCGAGTTCGACTACTCAGGTTCACAAGCACTGAAAGCATTGCGTGAAGAAGGTTTAGAGACAATACTTATTAACCCGAATATCGCAACCGTACAGACCTCGGAAGGTGTTGCCGACCAGATTTATTTCCTTCCCGTACAGCCTTATTTCGTGGAGCGTGTGATAGAAAAAGAACGCCCTGACGGCATATTACTCTCATTTGGTGGTCAGACGGCGCTCAACTGTGGTGTGGAACTGTATAAAAGCGGCGTACTCGATAAGTATGGCGTCAAGGTGCTTGGTACTCCGGTTCAGGCTATCATCGACACGGAAGACCGCGAGTTGTTTGTCGATAAACTGAATGAGATTGATGTAAAGACTATCAAGAGCGAGGCTTGTGAGACAATAGAGGATGCACGTAAAGCAGCGACACGACTGGGCTATCCGGTGATTATACGTGCCGCTTACGCCCTCGGTGGTCTTGGTTCAGGATTCTGCGACAACGAAGAAGAACTCGACAAACTGGCAGAGAAAGCGTTTGCCTTCTCGCCACAGGTGCTTGTTGAGAAGAGCCTGAAAGGCTGGAAAGAGATAGAGTATGAGGTTGTGCGCGACCGTTACGATAACTGTATAACGGTGTGCAACATGGAGAACTTCGACCCTCTGGGCATTCACACCGGCGAGTCGATAGTCATTGCTCCGTCGCAGACGCTGACCAACTCTGAATATCACAAACTTCGTGCCCTGTCAATAAAGATTATTCGCCATATAGGTATAGTGGGAGAGTGTAATGTGCAGTATGCTTTCGACCCACAGTCAGAGGATTATCGCGTCATAGAAGTCAACGCACGTCTGAGCCGTTCCTCTGCTCTGGCATCAAAGGCAACAGGTTATCCACTCGCCTTTGTGGCTGCGAAACTCGGTATGGGCTACGGACTGTTCGAGCTGAAGAACTCAGTTACCAAGACGACAAGTGCATTCTTCGAACCTGCACTCGACTATGTGGTTTGTAAGATTCCACGTTGGGACTTGAGCAAGTTCCACGGTGTCGACAAAGAACTCGGCTCGTCCATGAAGTCAGTAGGCGAGGTGATGTCTATAGGACGCAACTTTGAAGAGGCTATACAGAAGGGATTGCGTATGATTGGTCAGGGCATGCACGGATTTGTAGAGAACAAAGAACTGAAGATTACTGATCTCGACAAGGCACTCAATGAACCTACCGATAAGCGAATATTCATCATTGCAAAGGCAATGCTCGAAGGATATACCATCGACCAGATTCATTACCTGACGAAGATTGATAAGTGGTTTCTCAATAAACTCCACCATATCATCGACATCGACAAGCGCTTGAACCGCTGCACGTCGGTCAATGTTCTCGACAAGGAGCTGCTACGTGAGGCTAAGGAATACGGATTCTCAGATTTCCAGGTGGCACGTGCAGTACATCTCGAACATGATTTGGACAGCATGCACAAGGCTGCATTAGTTATACGCCACCTGCGTAAGCAGTTAGGTATCGTACCGGTGGTGAAACAGATTGATACCCTTGCTGCAGAATATCCTGCACAGACAAACTATCTCTATGTCACTTATGCCGGCACGGACCACGATATACATTATGAAAACGATAAGCGCTCTATCGTCGTGCTCGGTTCGGGTGCCTACCGTATCGGTTCGTCGGTAGAGTTCGACTGGTGTGGCGTTCAGGCGCTGAACACTATACGTAAGGAGGGCTATCGCTCTGTCATGATCAACTTCAACCCCGAGACAGTGTCGACCGACTATGATATGTGTGACCGTCTCTACTTTGATGAGTTGACCTTTGAACGCGTTATGGACATCATTGACTTGGAGATGCCTCATGGTGTCATCGTTTCTACCGGCGGACAGATTCCTAACAACCTCGCCATGAAGCTCGATGCTATGAATGTAACCATACTTGGCACATCGGCAAAGGATATCGACAATGCCGAGGACCGCGCTAAATTCTCTTCTATGCTCAACCGTATCGGCGTAGACCAACCGGAATGGGCGGCGCTGTCGTCAATGGACGAAATGAATGAATTTATCGATCGTGTCGGTTTCCCAGTGCTTGTACGTCCGTCATACGTTCTCTCTGGTGCTGCCATGAATGTCTGCTCTAACCGCGATGAGCTGGAGCGTTTCCTGCAACTGGCAGCGAATGTAAGTTCTGAACACCCGGTCGTGGTGAGCAAGTTCATTGAGAATGCAAAGGAGATAGACTTCGATGGTGTTGCAAAGGACGGCGAGATAATTGCTTATGCTATCTCTGAGCATATAGAGTTTGCCGGTGTTCATTCGGGAGATGCTACGCTACAGTTCCCTCCGCAGAAACTTTATGTGGAGACAATGCGCCGAATAAAGAAAATCTCGCGACAGATAGCAAAGGAACTGCATATCTCCGGACCGTTCAACTGCCAGTATATGGCTAAGGATAACGATATTCTCGTTATCGAGACCAACCTCCGTTCTTCACGCTCCTTCCCATTCGTGAGCAAGGTGCTGAAGCTAAATCTCATTGATCTTGCCACAAAGGTGATGCTCGGTGTGCATGTAGAGAAGCCGAACAAAAGCCTCTTCGATCTTGATTATGTCGGCATCAAGGCAAGCCAGTTCTCTTTTAACCGTCTGCAGAAAGCTGACCCGGTGCTTGGTGTTGACATGAGTTCTACCGGTGAGGTGGGATGTATTGGTGAGGATTCTTCAACGGCATTGCTGAAGAGTATGCTCTCTGTGGGACATCGTATACCGGCTAAGAATATCCTTCTTTCTACAGGTCCGGCAAAAGAGAAGGTGGAGATGCTCGAAGCTGCGCGTCTTTTGAAAAAGCACGGTTATAACCTCTTTGCCACAGGTGGAACATCAAAGTTCCTCACAGAGCAGGGCGTAGAGAACACACTCGTGTACTGGCCATCGGATGAAGGAATGCAACCGCAGGCTCTCGATATGCTTCATAATCATGCACTTGACATGGTTGTGAACATTCCGAAAGACCTAACCACTCATGAGCTGACCAACGGATATAAGATTCGGCGTGCAGCTATCGACTTTAATGTGCCTCTGATAACAAACTCTCGTCTGGCATCGGCATTTATCAATGCGTTCTGTACTGTGAAGCTTGATGATATTGATATTCGTTCATGGAGTGAGTATTAAAAGAAGAAAACAATGAATTATATATTAGAGAACGACCTCCTGAAGGTCAGCATCAATAGTCTTGGTGCAGAAGTAAAGAGCATTGTTCGCAAAAACAACGGCAAGGAGATATGGTGGACGGGTAATAAGCAGTATTGGGAAGGCTCGTCGCCAATACTCTTCCCCGCCTGTGGCGGGTTGTGGAATGGAGAGTATTCGCTCGAAGGAACTACTTATAAGATGCCGAAGCACGGCTTTGTGAAATCAATGGAGTGGCAGATGATTGACGACAGTGAAGAGGGACGACTTACATTCTGCGTTGCCGATACAGAGGAAACGCGAAGATATTATCCTTTCTCTTTCAAGTTGTTCGTTAGTTATGTCCTCGATGGTGAATCATTGCAGTGTCTCGTTCGTGTTGACAATAATGAGTCGGCACGAATGATGCCTTTCCAAATTGGTGGCCATCCTGCCGTCGCACTTCCTTACTTCAGTGAGGATGTTGAGACTGTGGGCTATGTGCGCCCATTGTTTAATGAGAAAAAGGTTGATGCGCATTGCCTCACAGTTGTCAGAGCAGGCGAGCAGGGTTGCTGGAGCAAAGAGCGTCATGAAGTCAACTGCAATGTCGACGGACTTATTCCTGTAAGCGAACATACCTTCGCCAATGAGGCTCTGATATTCGACCACAAGCAGATAACAGGTGCGGAGATATTGGATTTACATAAGAATGTGCTGGCTCGGGTGTCGTCATACGCTCCGGTATGGCTCTTCTGGCAGCAACAGAATAGGCTCTGTCCGTTTATCTGTGCGGAGCCTTGGTATGGGCTTTGCGACCTTCAGCAACATAGTACGGAACTAATAGAACGCCCGTACAGTCAATGTGTTGCACCGAAGGCATCGGCATATTATGTACTCTGGAGAATAGAATTTCCTTCTTGATGAGCTTTACTTTTTCTGCTCTTCAAGCGGGAAAAGACCGTATAGTGCAGAGTCAATCTGGTCGGTAATCTTCTGGAACGACTCTGTACATCCTTCAAACTTACAGGTGTCACCATCGATTATTATCAGATTGCCCTTGTAATTCTTTATCCATTCCTCGTAAAGGTCGTTAAGACCTTGCAGATAGTCAATGCGCATTGTCTGCTCGTATTCACGTCCTCGCTTGCCAATCTGGGCAATGAGGTTGGGTATGGTTGAGCGTATATATATCATAAGGTCAGGCAATCCAACGAGCGACATCATCAGGTCGAAAAGGTCAGAGTAGTTGTTGAAGTCACGGTCTGACATATAACCTTGATTATGTAAGTTCGGTGCGAAGATACGTGCATCCTCGAATATGGTGCGGTCCTGAATGATTGTATCATTGCATTTTGATATTTCTACAACTTCCCGGAAGCGTTTGTTGAGGAAGTAAACCTGCAGATTGAATGACCAGCGGTTCATGTCGGCATAGAAGTCCTCAAGGTAAGGATTGTTGTCGACAGGCTCAAAACGGGGAATCCAGCCATATCTCTTGGCGAGCATCTTGGTAAGTGTAGTCTTGCCGCTACCTATATTTCCTGCTATTGCTATATGCATAGATGTATGATGTGCTAATTGGTTTTGCTTTATGTAGAGTTATAAAAAACACTTAAGGTCGCTGTTCGCTGAACAGACCATAAAGATCGGCGTCAATCTTGTCGGTAATCTTCATGAAGTCTTCCTGATTGTGCTGGTAGTCGAGACCATTAACATCGACAACCATTACCTTTCCTTTATATTTGTTGAATATGAAATCCTCGTATTGTGCGTTGAGACCTTTCAGGTAATCAAGTGAGATTGTCTGTTCGTAGTCGCGCCCTCTTTTCTGAATGTTTGCCACGAGATGCTCAATAGGAGCACGCAGGTAAATCATAAGATCGGGAAACTTCACTATCTCCGTCATCTGTTCAAAGAGCTCCATATATGCTTCGAAGTCTCGGTCGGAGAGCTGTCCTTGGGCGTAATTGTTAGCCACGAAGACATATACTCCCTCGAATATGGAACGATCCTGAATGGTTGTTATTTCAGGATTGGCAAGAATGTCGAGTATGTCGCGGAATCTTTCTTTCAGAAAATACACCTCAAGATTGAATGCCCAGCGTTTGATGTCATGGTAATAATCCTCCAGATAAGGGTTGTCCATCACTGGTTCAAAACGAGGTGTCCAGCCATAATGACGTGCCAACATCGTTGTCAATGTTGTCTTGCCGCTACCTATATTTCCTGCTATTGCTATATGCATAATCCATACATTCCTATATCACTCCCTCTCATTAGAGAGGGGGTAATGGTAATGTGCCTAATTAGGTTGATTTTCTTCTGCAAATTTAATCATTTATTTCCTAAACACGTAATATATATCCGTTTTTTTGCAATTTATTATCAATAGCTTTTGCGTTATGAAAAATAGTTGTATCTTTGCATGATAACGGGTGATGGCTTTGCCATTGCGATAAAAAAGTGACAAGATGAAAAGATATTGCCAGATGCTGGACATTCCTAATGACGAGGAACTGATAGCACGTTATAAAGAAGCTCATGCTAATGTGTGGTCTGTGATTCAAGAGGGCATACGCACTGTAGGCATACTTGACATGCAGATTTATTGTGTTGACAATCATCTGTTTATGATTTGCGATACTGTCGATGATTTTGATTGGGCAAAGGACAATGCCCGCCTGGCTGCTCTTCCGCAGCAGGCGGAGTGGGAGGCTTTCGTGGCTGAATGCCAGGGGTGCGACCCAAATGCAAAGTCAACGGAGAAGTGGAGACTAATGGATAAGATATTTCAGCTTGATAAAGCGTGACAATTCTTATGACGGCATTGGCGTTTTATATATCATAGTTGCGGTGAAATATGGTTTAACTGTGCCATGAAAGAAGATATTAATAAGGTGGAACTGAATAGCGATGATGCTACTGTAAATTGCACTGAAGAGGAATATTTCGCTCTCATAGAGAAACATTCCAGGCATGTGTTTGATGTTATGCGAGAGCGAGGAACCAGTGATGTTGATATGAGGCGTCTGCATGATGCGCTTATGTTCGCAGGAGAAGCACATAGAAAGCAGAAAAGGAATACCGGCGCGCCATACATCATACATCCTATTTCTGTGGCTACTATTGCCGCCGAGGAGCTGAAGCTCGATGTGAACTCCGTTATCTGCGCTTTTCTGCATGACGTGGTGGAGGACACCAAGCATACCGTAAAAGAGATACGCGAGCGCTTCGGCGATGATGTTGCCTTCCTTGTCAATGTGGTGACAAAGAAGAAACGCAGCCACTATGACATGTCTAAGCAGGTGGATAACTATAAGCAGTTGCTTGACTCGTTGGACTATGACATACGTGCTCTTATGGTGAAGATTGCCGATCGTCTGCATAATATGCGCACACTATCATCGATGAGTCCTGACAAGCAGATGAAGATTGCCGGCGAGACGGATTATTTCTATGCACCACTGGCAAACCGTCTTGGGCTTTTCAATGTCAAGACCGACCTGGAGAACCTTGCATTCAAGTATCGTTGTGCTAAGGAGTATAACGACCTTGAGACCGCCATTGCCATTGACGAGGAGCAGAACAGAGACCGACTGCATGTGTTCTGTTCTACTATAGAAGAAAAACTCCGCATGAATGACGTATGGGCAAAGGCAGAGGTATATTACCGCAAACCTTACAGTATATACCGAAAGATGAAGTCGCAGGGCAAGGACTTCATGCACATTGATAATCGTTACTATGTACGTGTCACTTTCACACACTGCGGCGAGGTGCTCAGCGAGAAGAACGTATGCCTGCTTATCTATTCCCTACTAACCGATATATATAAGGAGAAGCCTCTGTCGTTTGTCAACCAGATTGACCAACAGAAAGAAAATTCCTACCAAAGTCTGAATCTTATGCTACTTTCCGAGGAAGGAGTGTGGGAGGATGTGCAGATTTGTTCGGATAGGATGGTCGAGGCATCTAAGCTCGGATGTATGGCAGAACGTGATGAAAGCAACGTTGGAGAGTGGATTGATCGCTTCAAGAAGTTCCTGCACGAGATTGCCGACAGCTCGCATGAAAGCTCATTCATGGAGAGTATTGCCACGTCATTGTATTATGATGACGTGATGGTATTTACTCCGCGTGGCAAGGCAATAGTCTTACCGAAGGGCGCCACTGCCATCGACTTTGCCTTCGAACTGCACACCGACATCGGACTGCATGCCAAGTATGCGCGTATCAACGGGAAGCTGTGTTCTGTCAAGACGGTGCTGAAGCGTGGCGACTGCATAGAGATTGGCATGGGCGACGAGTTGATGGTAAAGAACGACTGGCTTGAGGCGACATCCACATACAAAGCCCGTCGTGCGGTGCGAAACAGCGTTTCCGACCATCCGCATCTGCATTTCATACGTTGTCCGCACTGCAACCCGCTTCCAGGCTGCGAGGCTGTAGGATTCAAGGACAGCGACAGTCGGATAACAATACATCGCCGTTCTTGTCCGGATGCTATACATGAGGCTTCAAGTCACAGCGATAGGATAGTGACAGTCGACTTTGAAGAAGATGCATCAATGGTCTATCCGGTGGCTATACATCTGACAGGTGTCGACCGATATCATCTGCTGATAGACATTACAAACACTATTACCGAGAACTTCCACCTGCTTATCATTTCTTTGAATACAGCCGCATCAGATAATATAGTGGACTGCATTATAAAATTCTTTGTTCATGGTGTTGACGAATTGAAGGAGGTGCTTACTCAACTTTACAGAGTTGAGGGTGTCGACGAGGTGCATACGATAAAGGGTAACGGGGAATTATAAAAGAAATGAACCAATTTATATAAACATCTGACCAATATCTGAACGTGTTACTAAAAGCGAAAATGAAATATTATATTGGTGTCGGGTAAAAAACAGATTGAAAGCTCTGCAAGCCTTTATTTATAGACACTACAGGCATGTATAGCCAATAGGGACTTACTTTTTGCAAAAAATAGTAAGCGTTACTGAAAACATTCCTTTTAGTTTTGTGTCTTCCACGAGCCGAGAAAGATAGGCATTTGCCGGATGGCGTAGGGGCGTGATTTATCACATTCCGTAATATCCAAGTAACAAATAGTTCGCAAATGGACCCAGTGCAGAGGCGGAACGTGATAAATCACGCTCCTACGCTTGCCGGCATCAGTTTTTACCGGACACCAATAATTTGTAGTAATAAACATGATAACTGCAATATAACCTCAAATCGTTCAATAGATCGATTTGGGGTTGCTTATGCCATGAGGGTAGGGTATGTGTGGAAGTCTGATAAAGAGACACCTCTTGGCATATTGTCGAAATGTAAAAATAATTTCCTGTTCTGACGGTGGTTTCCTATCATCATTATGACCGTTTTTTCTAAAACCGCAGAAACTAATTTCAAGAAGCGTCGTTTCTTGGCTCAAGAACCGCCGGTTTTAGCGCCAAGAACCGTAGGTTTTAGACGCAAGAACCGTAGGTTTTAGAAACGAGTTGATAATCAATGGGTTACAAGCCTTGTTTTATGTTTCTTTTGCCGATGCCGATATTTTGCCATGTTTTGAAAGCATGTAAAATAAAATTACATCACGATGGGCTTAAAGAAGATTCCGCTTATATAAAAACACGCGCGTTTTCTTTGCCATGTGACCAAAAATGATTAATTTTGCAGATGTTTTAATAGTGTGGTCTTATAGGCTGCACGAAATGTTATGCAATAATTTTAGATTAAGCAAAAGCCACGGTGCAAGTTGAGTGTAGAAAGGCTGCTTTGTGCAGCGACAAAGGCTGTGGCATGTTGGTAGGAAAAACTTTTAAGACAATGAATATATCGTATAAATGGCTTAAGGAGTATGTCGATTTCACACTTGCTCCACAGGAATTGGCTGATGCGCTGACATCCTGCGGACTGGAGGTAGGCTCTCTCGAAGAAGTACAGACTGTCCGCGGCGGACTGAAGGGACTCTATGTAGGACAGGTCCTCACCTGCGAGGACATCCCCGAGACGCATCTTCACCTGACAACAGTCGACCTCGGTCGTGGCGAGGCACAGCAGATTGTGTGCGGTGCGCCCAACTGTCGTGCAGGTCTGAAAGTTATCGTTGCTGATGTGGGCTGCGTGCTTTATGATGGCGATAAGGAATTTAAGATAAAGAAGTCGAAACTTCGTGGCTATGAGTCGAACGGAATGATATGCGCAGAGGACGAAATAGGCATCGGTACGTCGCACGATGGTATCATCGAACTGCCTGCCGATGCTGTAGTAGGTACTCCGGCTGCGGAATATTACAATCTGGAGAGCGACTGGCTCATTGAGATCGACATCACAGCCAACCGTGCTGACGCTCTGTCACACTGGGGCGTAGCACGCGATCTCTACGCTTGGTTGCGTCAGAATGGGTATGAGACAAGACTGCACCGTCCTTCATGCGACGCTTTCGCCGTCGATAACGAGGATTGTCCTATCGAGGTTGTGATTGAGAATGCAGAGGCTTGCCGCCGTTATGTAGGACTTTCCATTACCGACTGCGAGGTGAAGGAATCGCCGGAGTGGCTGAAGAACAGACTGAACATCATCGGCGTCCGTCCGATTAACAATATCGTTGACATCACAAACTATATCATGATGGCTTATGGTCAGCCTATGCACTGCTTCGACGCAGACATGGTGAAGGAGCATAAGATTGTGGTAAAGACAATGCCAGAGGGCACTCCGTTTGTCACTCTCGACGGCGAAGAGCATAAACTCTCTGACCGCGACCTCGCTATCTGCAACGCCGAGGAACCAATGTGCATAGCCGGTGTATTCGGCGGAAAGGGCTCCGGTACATACGATACCACTACAAACGTGGTGCTTGAGTCGGCTTACTTCAACCCGACATGGATACGCAAGTCGGCACGTCGTCACGGATTGTCAACCGATGCGTCGTTCCGTTTCGAGCGTGGCATTGACCCGAACGGACAGATCTACGCCATAAAACAGGCTGCGATATTGTGTAAGGAACTGGCAGGAGGCAAGGTGTCAATGCAGATACGCGATGTTTATCCGTCGCAAATAGAGAATGCTGTAGTAGAACTCTCTTACGAATATGTTCACAACCTCATAGGAAAGGAGATAGGCAAAGACACAATAAAGTCAATCGCCGAGAGCCTTGACATGAAAGTTCTCAACGAGAATGTCGAGGGAATAACACTCGAGATTCCTGCATATCGCGTCGATGTACAGCGTCCATGCGACGTTGTGGAAGACATCCTGCGCATATACGGATATAATAATGTGGAGATTCCTTCACAGCTTAAGTCCTCGCTCACCGTTGCCGACACCACCGATATGGAACACCGCATGGAGAATATCATCGGTGAACAGCTTGTCGGTTGTGGTTTCAACGAGATACTTAACAACTCGCTGACTAAGACATCCTACTACGAGGGGCTCAATGTCTACACCGAGGAGACCACTGTCAAGGTGATGAACCCACTGTCTGCCGACCTCGGCGTGATGCGCCAGACACTGCTTTTCGGCGGTCTGGAGTCAATCATGCGCAACGCTAACCGTAAGATGGCAAACCTTAAGTTCTTCGAGATGGGCAACTGCTACCACTTCAATGCAGAGAACCATGACGAAGAAAACCCAATGAAGGCTTATAAGGAAGAGCAACATCTGGCACTATGGTTGACAGGAAAGCGTGTGGAAGGCTCTTGGGCTCATCCTGACGAAGACTCTACTTTCTACGAACTGAAGGCATATGTACTTAACATACTGAAGCGCCTTGGTGTACCTATGGGTATGCTCGTCAGCGAGAAGAGCCTGAACAATATCTTCTCGGTGGCGCTTGAACTGAAGAACCGCGGTGGAAAGGTGTTCGTAGAAATGGGTATCATAGCTAAAGACATTCAGAAGAGAGCCGATATTGCCGCTCCTGTCTACTATGCCGACATACACTGGACAACAGTGATGAAGGCTATAAGAAAGAATAAAGTGGAGTTCGCTGAGATATCAAAATATCCTTCAGTATCGCGTGACCTCGCGCTGCTCATCGACAAGAATGTAGAATTTGCAAAGATAGAACAGATAGCACGTCAGTCGGAGAAAAAGCTCCTCAAGAGCGTTGAGCTATTCGATGTCTATGAAGGAAAGAACCTTCCTGCCGGCAAGAAGTCGTATGCAGTGAACTTCATCCTGCAGGATAACGAGAAGACACTGAACGACAAGGCTATTGAAGCTATAATGAATAAGATCATAACGAATCTGAAGCGACAACTTGGAGCGGAGCTGCGTTAATACAGGCTCAACGTTATGGCAGTCAAGTCGTCAGGCGACAATAACGATTAAAAGAAGAATATATATAGTAAACATTTAAATTTAAAACATAAGTAATGGGACGCGCATTTGAATTTAGAAAGGCCCGCAAGATGAAGCGCTGGGGCAACATGGCAAAGACTTTCACTCGTCTTGGAAAGCAGATAGCAATAGCTGTAAAGGCAGGAGGTCCGGAACCGGAGACGAATCCTACATTACGTTCTATAATCGCTACATGTAAGCGTGAGAACATGCCAAAGGACAACATCGACCGCGCTATCAAGAACGCTATGGGAAAGGACCAGAGCGAATACAAGGAAGTGACATACGAGGGATACGGACCTCACGGCATTGCTGTACTCGTCGACACTCTGACAGACAATACCACACGTACTGTAGCTGACGTACGGTCTATCTTCAACAAGTTCAGCGGCAATATGGGTACTACAGGATCGCTGTCATTCCTCTTCGATCACAAAGCACAATTCACCTTCAAAAAGAACGATGCTATTGACATGGATGAGCTTATACTTGAACTTATCGACTATAATGTAGAGGATGAGTATGACGAGGACTACGACGAGGATAAGGAAGAGACCACTATTACCATGTATGGTGATCCAAAGTCGTATGCGCAGATTCAGAAGGCACTTGAGGAAAAAGGCTTTGAAGTGGCTGGCGAGTTCACCTATATTCCTAACGACCTCAAGGATGTAGACGCAGAACAGCGTGCGACAATTGAGAAGATGATCGACAAACTCGAGGAGTTCGACGACGTTCAGACGGTTTACACCAACATGAAGCCCGAAGAGGCATAATGATTGTTATATAAGACTAAAAGAAATCCGATTGTGAAAATACTGAATAGTAAATTTCTCCACCGGTCATTATTTGTGGCACTCCTTATTGTGAGTGCCATTAATGTATCGGCACAGAAGAAAAGAGAGTTCCGTGGAGCGTGGATTCAGTCGGTCAATGGACAGTTTCAAGGAATGACCATGTCTGCCATGCAGAGTACGCTGTCATACCAGCTTGATGAACTGCAGAAGGACGGGGTTAATGCTATAATCTTCCAAGTGCGTCCTGAGTGCGATGCTTTGTATGTGAGTGACATTGAGCCTTGGAGTCGTTTTCTCACAGGGCAGCAGGGCAAAGACCCCGGCTGGGACCCTCTGCAATGGATGATTCTGGAGTGTCATAAGCGTGGAATGGAACTGCATGCGTGGATTAATCCCTATCGTGCAAAGACAAAAGGCACGCAGACACTTGCAGAGTCGCATGTATGCAATCAGTTCCCTAACAGGTATTTTGAGTATGATGGCTTGTATGTTCTCAATCCCGGACTGAAAGAAAACCGCAACTATATCTGTCAGGTATCGGCTGATATTGTCCGCCGTTATGATATTGACGGCTTCCATATCGACGACTATTTTTATCCTTATCCTGTGGCAGGAGTGAATATTCCCGATGAAGAGCTGTTCAACCAGAATCCTAATGGTTTCAAAGATATACGCGACTGGAGGCGTGACAATGTGAATGTATTCATCAAGCAGCTGCACGAAACAATTCACAGTATCAAGCCTTGGGTGAAGTTCGGCGTATCTCCGTTCGGTATCTATCGCAATCAGAAAAGCGATCCTTTAAACGGTTCTAATACCAGTGGTCTTCAAAACTACGACGACCTTTACGCCGATGTTCTCCTATGGGTGAACAATGGTTGGATTGACTATTGTGTTCCGCAGGTATATTGGGAGATAGGCAATAAGTCTGCCGACTATGCTACGCTTATCAAGTGGTGGAACCGTTTTGCCGGCAATCGTCCGTTGTATATCGGAGAGGATATAGAACGTACAGTAAAGCATGCAGACCCTTTGAACCCCAACTCACACCAGATGGCAGCAAAATACCGTTTGCACGACCAGATGCAGAATGTCAATGGTACCGTGCTTTGGTATGCCAAGGCAGCTGTCGACAATGTAGGCAACTATGGCTTGCTGCTTCGGCAGAACTACTGGCGTTACCCTGCATTGCAGCCTAAAATGCCTTTCATAGACAACAAGGTTCCCGATAAGGTGAAGAAACTGAAACCGATATGGACTCCCGATGGATATATGCTGTTCTGGTTTGCTCCAAAGGGTAAGGGCTGGAAAGACGAAGCTGTGAAATATGTGGTCTATCGTTTCGCAAAAGGCGAGAAGACAGACACCAACAATCCGTCGAAGATCGTCGCTATAACAAATAATACATTCTACAAACTTCCTTACGAAGACGGAAAGACGAAATACACATACGTTGTGACAGCCCTCGATCGTATGCAGAACGAGAGTAAGGCAAAGAAAAAAAACGTTAAGCTGTGATTTCTATAAACAGCTGATAAAAAGAAAAGGACAGGCATTGTATTTGCTTGCCCTTTTGTTTTTTCAGCCCTAATACGGGATGTATTCTTGTATCTTGCGACTATTTCTCGTTCATCAATTCCTCAAAGAACTCATCGAGGTCGGAATCAAGGTTGCCCATGAGATCGCCGCCTATTATTATTGTATCGTCGTCAGCGACATATAATTCTGCTATCGTCTCGCACTCATCATCTTCCATTACAAAGCTGAAAGGCTTTGATATGCCCATCTTGTCGATTCGTTTTGACACATTGCTCAGACGTTGACGCAGCAATGTAGCAACCTCGCAGTAGAAAGAGGCGTCAGGATTCTCTATCCATTGATCGATGACACAACGGGTAACTTCACGGTCATCATCATCATAGACGAGTATTTCTCCGCTGTCCTGAATAACTTTTAGATGGATGTCAGTAAATGCCACTGAATCTTCACTCAAAGGAAACTTGCCAATGATCTTGTCAATGGCACGATCAACCTGCTGGATTGTCTGCTGACTGTGTTGCATGTCTGCTGTATTTATATTAACCTCTACAAAAGTACTCATTTTTTGTAAGATGCCAAATAAAAATAATTAAAATCTTAGGCTTTTAGCCTTCTTTTCTTGGCAGTTAAAGAAAAAAATCGTACTTTTGCACCGCAATTACGAGTTAATTGCATAAAATTCAATTCTATAACCCGAGAGGACGAGTTCCTCTTACAAAAACATTTTAAAGACAATGGCAACAAAAATCAGATTGCAGCGTGGCGGACGCAAGAATTACGCAGTGTATCGTATTGTTATTGCTGATGAGCGTGCACCACGTGATGGTCGTTTTATTGAGAAGATCGGAGTTTACAATCCAAACACCAATCCAGCTTCTGTAGAACTGAATTTCGAGCGTGCTCTCTACTGGGTAGAGACTGGTGCTCAGCCAACTGACACCGTACGCAACATTCTTAAGGACAAGGGCGTTTACCTTATGAAGCACCTCCGTGGTGGCGTAAAGAAGGGCGCATTCGATGAGGCTGCTGTACAGACAAAGTTCGATGCGTGGAAGCAGGCTAAGGAAAATGCCTTTAAGGCTGTTGCCGAGGCTGTGGCAAAGGCAAAGAAAGACGTTGCTGCAAAGAACCTCGAGGCAGAGAAGCAGGTTAATGCTGCTATCGCTAAGAAGGTAGCAGAGAAGAAAGCTGCTGCTGAGACACCTGCTGAGACTGAAGTAGAAGCACCTGCTGCTGAGGAAGCTCCAGTAGAGGCTTAAACGAATTTCCATTCTGTGATGAATGGACTAAAGTTATGAAACGTCATGGTTCAGGATTCTTTATGAGTTCTGGACCATTTTTGTTTTTGGCAAACTCTTTGATTTCGGTTTAATCAGACTAAGCGAACATCTGGGCAGTGCTATGAAATCGATCCATGATTGATGCTGACAGAACTGCCGTGACGAATTAATCGATATGTAGAAGATGTGATAAACATCATCTGAAACGGATATTAAATCTATAACTTATACCTATTTATATTCATGAGAAAGAACCTTGTATTATCGTTCATTGCCCTTTTGCAATGTATCAGTGTTGATGTCTGTGCACAGACAATCATTCCAAAGCCTAATCATTTTGAACTTCATGACGGTAAGGCTGTGCTTGCCGCCGATGCAACAATCGGCTATAACGATGCCTCGCTGAAGGCTGCTGCCGAGTATCTCGCTGGTGTCATACGTCCTGCAACGGGCTATAGATTCAAGACCATGCAGAAGAATGGCACCATCATGCTAAAGCTCGACAGACAAGGCGATGCCAATGGTTACAGACTTGAAGTGAGCAATGAGAATATCGTTATATCCTCTGCCGGATATCGTGGCATCATTGCCGGTATACAAAGCCTGCGTCAGTTGCTGCCTGCAGATATAGAGTCACGTCAGAAAGTGAGTGGCATAGAGTGGTCGCTGCCTTGCTGCAGCATCGTCGACACACCGCGCTATGACTATCGTGGAATATTGCTTGACGTGAGTCGACATTTCTTTACCAAGGAAGAGGTGAAGAGTATGCTTGATGTCATGGCACTCTATAAGTTAAACAAGTTTCATTGGCACTTGACCGACGACCAGGGATGGAGAGTAGAGATAAAGCGTTATCCGAAGTTGACGGAGAACGGAGCATGGCGCAAGCATAACAATCATGACGAACTGTGCAACCGTACTGCCGACATTGAGCAGAACGAAGATATGCGTGTACCTTCAGACCGTCGGAAGACCGTCGATGGCGAGATGCTATATGGAGGGTTCTACACTCAGAAAGATATACGCGAGATAGTGGAATATGCACGCGTACGAGGCATCGACATAATACCCGAGGTCGATATGCCGGGGCATATCCTTGCTGCTGAGCAAAACTATCCCGGCATCAGTTGCTTCGACGAGATAGGTTGGGGAACGTTCTCTTCACCGGCATGTCCGGGTAAGGACAGTGCAATGGAGTTCTGCAAGAATGTGTATGAAGAGATTGTCGAACTGTTTCCTTACGAATATATCCATATCGGCGGTGATGAGGTTGAGAAGGCAAACTGGAAGAAATGCCCTGACTGTCAGAAACGCATGAAGGACAATGGACTGAAAACAGAAGAGGAACTGCAGTCGTGGTTTATCCATGAGATGGAACGCTTCCTTAACTCTAAGGGCAAGAAAATGATTGGCTGGAACGAGATTATTGAAGGCGGTCTCTCCAAGACATCCACTATCATGTGGTGGGGAGCATGGGTGAAAGATGCGCCGCTTGTTACCGCCACGCATGGGAATGACATTATAAACACACGTAATGACGTCTTCTATCTCGACTATAACGAAGGTTCTGATGCAATGAAGAATATCTACGACAGCGATACCTATTGTGGTCTGCCGGAGCCATTGCGTAAGCATATCCTTGGACTACAAGGAAATATATGGTGCGAGCGCATACCGACAATGAACCGTCTGTGGTATCAGGCAGCAAACCGTATGCTTGCAATCGCCGAATTAGGTTGGTCGGCAGCGGAGCCAAAGAACTATTATGAGTTTGAAAATCGCATGCTCGCTCAACTGCCGCGTTTCTCACAACTGGGCATACGCTCCAAGGTAATGCCTCTTGAGGGATTCTGCGATGTCAATGCCTTTGTGGACGAAGGACATTATAAAGTGACATGTAAGGACCCGGGTGTGATAATACGATATACTACTGACGGCACGATACCTACACCGCAGTCGAAGCTCCTCGACGGAGAGCTCGTGCTGACAGAAAGCACAGCCATCAACTTCGCAGCATTCCGTAAGGACAGAAGCCGTGGCGATGTGGTAGCAGCACGATTCAATAAAGACGCTTACACGCCTTCAACAGACATCACTCCTGCTAAAAACGGACTCGAAGTGAAATGGTATGACTTTGCAGGAATCAACACCAATGAGATAGAGAAAGCTGAATTTAAGCAGTGCTTCATTACTGAAGATGTTGTTATTCCCGAGGGCGTAAAAGGCAATATAGGACTAATAGTGTCTGGTTATATCTATGTGCCTGAGACAGGAATATACACTTTCTCGCTCCTCAGCGACGACGGCAGTGATTTGATGATTGACAATGATATGGTTGTCGACATGAACCGCGAGCAGAGTCCTACAACGTCAGTGGGTCAGAAGGTGCTCGCTGCCGGATATCATCCTATACGGTTACGTTATTTCGACCATAACGGAGGAACACTGAACCTTGTCGTTACCAACTCTAAAGGTAAGATTCTGAATCCATCGGAGATATATTATTCGCTTGGTAGGAATCAATAGAATATTGCATTTCTGCCGCCGTTTGCATCAGCCATCACGGCTATGAAAAACAAGAAAAGACAGTTTTTCTAACCGTTTTGTTATCAACGAGTTCTAAGGATTACGCCTGTTTGGGATAAGTCTTTCTCTAAAGACGTTCGTTGCGTCTACTGGTAAATTGCATAAACCGTAGTGGTGTGATTTATCACGTTCCGACATTCTCTGGTAAACAGGCAATCCGGCAGGCGTAGGGGCGTGATTTATCACGTTCCGCCTCAGCGCAGAGTCCATT
>ENA-OWND01000360-OWND01000360.1-metagenome-genome-assembly--contig:-NODE-360-length-32019-cov-5.047241_pt1 | contig 32019 bp, 31 predicted proteins | sample MGYA00245342_ERZ651119 | MGnify/ENA primary metagenome ERZ651119 (study PRJEB26857, sample SAMEA4031756) | metagenome | biome: human; feature: oral; material: saliva | place: Philippines | collected 2014... | reverse complement strand
CCTTATATACAAAGGCTTTGAGAGGGGACGCAGCCTGCAATTTGACCCATAGACCTAAACAAATATGCTTTTAGCTCCACGGGACAAAGCAAGTCTAAGAAAGTGGTCTTAAACTTACCCTGCTCTCCAGTCAAAACCAGACAGGTGTGATTGCGACAGAATAAATCGTCCATCGCATTCGCCACCACTGCAATAAGCCATTTGGTCAGATAAGTTTGCCACTTCTCAGGATTCCGAACCGTTACGCACGAGGCCAAGTGAATAATCTCCGAATCCTCTCCCTCGTTCCACTTCGATAGTTTTTGGAAATACTCCTGTACAGGATTGATACGCGGGCAGAAATCACTTTCCAATATCGCTCGTATATTCTCTGCCGAAGTACTGATACCTTGTGATGAATCCAACAGCCGTCGCATAGAGTTGATGTCGAATTTGCAGAGAGGATAGAAAGGTTCATCTTTATTTGAACATCGAAACTCCGTGCGACTTTTTACGGTGTTGAATCGAAAGTCATAGTGCTCCCTTAGAAAAGACTCTATCCGTTCATTCTTGGATTGCTTCCCTTCTGGTCGTTCATCCATTTCTTCTTTCATCGTTAAATAGGGATTTAGAAATGAGAGCGCTTGGCCTTCTTTTCAGAGATAAAGAGCTTTGAGTCTTCGGCAAGTTCTCGCACAGTTTTTCTACGACCATTGGCTATCCATTCGAGCAACTCATCCTCGAAGAAGTAGAGTTGCTTTCCATTCTTGTAGCAAGGGAGTAAACGCTTGCGCACAAGTGTATAAATTGTAGGTTTGGCCTTCCCGATGATTTTACACGCTTCATCTATCCCGATAGGAATACGTTTTGGAGAAATAACCGCATCTTGCCCTTTCTCGACCAATGCTTTGATCTCAGCTACTTCGTTCACTAAGTGAGCTACCGCCTTCGGTAGATTCTCAAAAGAAATTTCGTTGTTGTCCATGTCTATACTATTTTGAGTTTAACATGGCACAAATGAATAAAGTGTTTTCCCTGTGATTCAAAACACGGAGAAAACACTACATAAACACTATGATTGGTGCGTTTTTCTATTTACTAAGACAAAGAGAAGTGATAAAAGTTTTTTCCAACCCAAAGTTTGTATCGTAGATATTGTAAGTTTGTTTATAATTACAATTGAGGGATGAAAAGGTTGAAGTCTGTTGAGATATAAACCTTATTCAGAAAATAATAAGTAGCAAATAAACGAAGTTTATATGAACGAATTTGATCAACTTGAGATTGAGTATAAGAATCATAAAGTTTTTGAAGAACTCTCTGATTTTTCGGAGTTTTATCGATCTTTATCCTACAGTATAATGATGTTTGTGAGTCAGGGGACTAGAGCTTTTCTGAATCTGGATACTTACGTATTTAGCTCAATAGGTAGCACTCTTGACTCTATAAAGATGGTGTTGGCCAATGGGAGTATTAATGATGGATACTCTTTGCTCAGGAAATACTATGATGCAACCATAATTAATGTTTACACAAATGTTTATTTAAGGGATCATTTTAGTATCAACAACTTCATTGTTGAACGTATTGATAATTGGAGAAAAGGCACAGAGAAATTGCCCTCCTTTCGAATAATGTCTCAATATATCAAAGACTCAGACAAGCTAAAGCCCATAACGGAATTGCTCTCAAAAGACATATTTTACAAAGAAATTAGGGAACGCTGTAATGATCATACTCATTACAATTACTACAATAATATTCTTCTGAATGATAAAAAGTTATATCTTCCCCATCGTGTTAAAGCATTAAATGTTTTCTTGAATGATTTAACAGCAGTTTTTGTTCAACACTTCGCCTATCTTTTTTATCTTAACAACCACTATATGATGGCATCAGACTATACAGATAGTCTCTGGATTTAGGATTGGAGCCCGACGAAGAGTCGCAGTATTGGGTAGCTCCATTTATTCAAGTCGCATTTGATAGGTGGATTAAAACTAATAGATCAGACATCGCTGAAGAGATAAAATCTAGAACGGATATGCATTTAGAATAATGCAGAAAGAATCTACTATTTGGAAGTTTTTATTATCGTTCTCCTCATTTATTCAAAGGAGCGTAAGACTCTTCTGTATCTTGATTAGCCCTTTTTGTTCATCGTCTTTGAGGTGGCTTTTGATGGTGTCGGGCTCAACGTCTTTTAATGCATCGGCAAAAACAAGTTTGAGGAAAAGAGCAACCTCGTCTTGTTTGCCGATACTGAAATGCTTCCAAATATTCCAACCGAAATGATACAGGTCTAAAGAAGTAAGTTTTGCGACCCTGACAGGTTGAGGGTTTTGCAAGACGTTTCCTTCTGAATAAGCTGTAATGTATTGACAAAGTCGTATCAAATCGTCATCAGAGATATAAGGGGCAAATTCATGCTGTGTATAGGAGATTGCTATCTCCAATTTCTCTTTTGATTTATCGCTTTGTTTACGCTGCTGATTAACTCATATCTCCTGAATAAATTCAGTCTCTATACTCTTTTTGTCCCAATTCTGCTCAACTTCTTTCTTTTCTTGGGGTGATGATGGAGGCAGATGCTTGTGAGGGAAAAACTTCTTCACAATAGCTGTGAACAAGCCGTCAATCAGAAGCATCAGGGCTGAATAGAGAATGATGCCTACACCTGTAACAATCCAGAAAATTACAGTTGCAGTAAATTCATCAACTCCAGCCGAGACAAAAACAAATCTCACAATTATGCCAATTAAGGCACACGCCAGTAGGACGGATAAATAAACAATTATATATTCAAAGTACTTAGACTGCATTTTTATTCTTTTTGTGAGGTTATTCCTGAGTCTTTGTCTCTATCGTATCCAATTTTATGGCTTGTGCCGCCTTGTTTTTCTTTTCATCGACCACCTTTGCATAGATTTGCGTTGTCTTCACATTCGTATGTCCCAGCATCTTGCTTACGGTATAAATGTCTGTACCGCTAGCAAGTTGTAGAGTCGCGTAGGAGTGGCGGAAGCAATGAAAGCTTACGGACTTTTTGATGCCTGCAGCCTCTATCCAACGCTTTAGAGGTTTAGAAATCCATGACGGATTAGGCAGGTCTTCAAAAACCAATTGTTCTGGTAAGCCTCTTTCTCCACATAGTTGTAAGGCTTGTTCCGAAATAGGCATATACTCCACTCCCTTGGTCTTCTTTTGAGTGAAATGTAACCTCGGCTGTTCTCCATCCATGTTGATTTCTTTCCACTTTAGTTTCTGAATATCACAGTGGCGTAATCCTGTCAGAGCAGAGAAAAGAGCTGCCCGTTTCATCACCTCACGATCACAAGGAGTTGAAGCAAGCGTATTTAACTCCTCTACGGTAAGGTATTCACGGCGAGACTCCTGTTCCTGAATACCTTTTATTTTGGTGGATATATCAACGGTTAGATAACCATCTATAAATGCCTGTTTGAGAGCTGCCTTGAAAATAGAAAAATAAGTCGATGCCGTATTGTGAGAAATAGTACCACATTTATTCCCTCCACGAGGGGCTGTCAAAAGGAAACGTTTGTACTCTTCGGCAAAAGCATTGTCGATTTTGAAAAACGGCAAATTTTCTCCCGCATACATTTTAAGAAAGTCCATAGCTCTCTTCCAATTGACAAGAATAGAAGTGGAGCTATTTTTGTGTCGTTTATACATCGCCTCCCGAAAATAAGCAATGAAATTTTGTTGTAAACGTTCCTTTTGCTCCGCCTGTGCCGTATCTGCATCGCTGTACAAATCGGCATTATCGTATTCTCTTTGACGGAGCCTTCTCACCTCATCGGCATAGATACAAGCTTCTTGATCGACCTCGCTTTTGCACTGTATCACTCCATTCAAATCTCGCTTAGGTTTGTACGACTTGCTCGAAGATGTTGTCCGTGCAGTCCGAGTTTTATCCCAGACTACCGTAGTTACTATGCGGTTGAGATACTCACGGACACGTTGTGGTTCGGATTTGCCCGCAGTATAGACAGGATAACTCTCAATGTAGAGATACCACTCATTACGATATGCACTCTTGCGAAGTCGCACAGTTACTTTCGTGTTATGTAATTCTTTTCTCATGTGTATCTAAGGTTATTTGTACAGTTGGTCTATCTCTGACTTTGGGGCATAGACATAATTGCCAATCTGCCTTATGGGAATGGAAAATTTCCTAATATGCTTATATACCGTGCCTTCCGTAACACCAAACTTGGCTGTTATTTCACCAATCGTGTAACAATACTCTGGCTCAAGGTTGTAGAGTTTAGCCTCATTTCTTGTTCTCGGCTTTTGCTCATCAATAGGCCTCAGATTGAAGTTGCGTTCTAAATCCTCTTTACAGATGCGAGTCATCCTTTTTCCCAAGTTATAACTTCGGAGAGCCTTACTTCTGACGAGTCGGTATAGCGTATCTCTGCAAACGTCGTATAGAGCAATAGCATCGGAGATAGAGAGGTAGGGTTGATCCTTGGGAACCTTTGCGGCCCTCTCTCGTCGGAGCTCTTCCAACTTTTCCTCTCGCTTCTTTTGTGAATACGCAGACCTTGAGCATTGTATAGAACAATATCTCGATGTGATTGTCTTGGCAAGAAAGGTCTCCCCACACAATTCACACTTTCGCTCAATCTGAAATTTTGCAGCTGGCATACGATTTTCGTATCTATCTGATAATCAATTTCTCTTTTTATTTAAGTCGCACTTTATACACTAATAAGTCGCGGCACAAATATGGTACAAAAATACGACTAAAATCGATAGAAAACGAAGAAATACGAGAAACTATAGAAAATAAAAATAGCAGTAAGTTGCTATCTTACTGCTATTTACTATTTGTTTGATGCTCGTTTGTGAGCGGAATTATTTCACTTCTTCGAAGTCTACGTCTGTGACGTTCTTGTCGTCAGAGGGCTGATCGCCGGCAGAGGGACCTTGAGCACCGCCGAAGTCCGGACCGGGTTGTGCGCCACCTTGGGCTGCTCCGGCATTCTTATAAAGCTCTTCGCCCGCTGCGGAAAGAGCGGCTTGCAGTTCGGCCATGGCAGTATCGATAGCAGTTACATCCTGTGCTTTGTGTGCTTCTTTCAGTTTGTCGAGAGCGGTATCGATCGGAGCCTTCTTGTCGGCCGGGAATTTGTCTCCCAACTCCTTCAACTGCTTTTCCGTCTGGAAGATCATGCTGTCGGCCTGATTGATCTTGTCGATACGTTCTTTCTCTTTCTTATCTGCTTCGGCATTGGCCTGCGCCTCTTCCTTCATGCGCTTGATCTCATCATCGGACAAACCGCTGGAGGCTTCGATGCGGATATTCTGCTTCTTGCCGGTAGCTTTGTCATGAGCCGTTACATTCAGGATACCGTTGGCATCGATGTCAAACGTTACTTCGATCTGCGGTGTCTGACGGGGCGCCGGAGCAATACCGTCCAAGTTGAAACGGCCGATGCTCTTATTGTCCTTAGCCAAAGAACGCTCACCCTGAAGTACATGAATCTCTACCGAAGGCTGATTGTCCACTGCTGTGGTAAAGATTTCGCTCTTCTTCGTCGGGATGGTGGTATTGGCATCGATCAAGCGAGTCATCACGCCCCCCATAGTCTCGATACCGAGCGACAAGGGGGTAACGTCCAACAGCAAGACATCCTTTACCTCACCAGTCAGAACACCGCCTTGAATAGCGGCACCCACAGCTACCACTTCGTCGGGATTCACACCCTTGGACGGAGCCTTACCGAAGATCTTCTCCACAATCTCCTGAATAGCAGGAATACGTGTGGAACCACCTACGAGAATCACTTCATCGATATCGCCACGTGACATACCGGCATCTTTCAAGGCCGTTTCGCAGGGAGCCACACATGCCTGAATCAGACGATCGGCCAACTGCTCGAACTTAGCCCTTGTAAGCGTCATCACCAAGTGCTTGGGGATGCCGTTCACCGGCATGATATAGGGGAGGTTGATCTCCGTAGATGAAGTGCTGGAGAGCTCTATCTTGGCTTTTTCGGCAGCTTCTTTCAGACGCTGCATAGCCATAGGATCCTGGCGAAGATCCACACCTTCCTGAGACTTGAACTCTTCTGCCAGCCAGTCGATGATCACGTGGTCGAAGTCGTCTCCTCCGAGGTGCGTATCACCGTTGGTCGATTTCACTTCGAAAACGCCGTCGCCCAATTCCAAGATAGAGATATCGAAGGTACCGCCACCCAAGTCGAAGACAGCGATCTTCATATCCTTATTGGACTTGTCCAGACCGTAGGCCAGAGAAGCTGCCGTAGGCTCGTTCACAATACGGCGAACTTTCAGGCCGGCGATCTCTCCTGCTTCTTTCGTTGCCTGACGTTGAGCGTCGTTGAAGTATGCGGGCACAGTGATCACGGCCTCCGTTACTTCCTGACCGAGGTAGTCTTCGGCCGTCTTCTTCATCTTCTGAAGGATCATGGCCGAAATTTCCTGCGGCGTATAGAGACGACCGTCTATATCTACGCGCGGAGTATTATTGTCCCCACGTACTACCTTGAATGGCACTCTCTCCACTTCTCTGGAAACCTGATCGTAAGTTTCGCCCATGAAGCGTTTGATAGAGTATATCGTCTTGGTCGGATTGGTGATGGCCTGACGCTTGGCCGGATCGCCCACCTTACGCTCGCCACCATCCACAAAAGCCACTACCGAGGGCGTTGTGCGCTTGCCCTCACTGTTTGTAATAACGATAGGTTCGTTACCTTCCAATACAGAGACACAAGAGTTCGTTGTGCCTAAGTCAATTCCAATGATTTTTCCCATAATTCTATATTCGTTTTTTGTTGTTGTCTCGTTTTCTTTCGTTGTTTATGCCCCATCGAAAGGGTCGTACGCTACAACATAAACAATTTGCGTGCCAAAAATCAAACCGGCTCCGATACTGCCAAAAGGTGACAGAATGTCACTACATGAGGCACACAATAGCTCTTAAACATGACGAATAATGACTCTGTACACGTCAGTACACAACAGCACCACGAAGTGGCGAAATTTCCGCATATGCGGAAATATATTTTCGTATATACTCCGATAAATTTTCGTATATACGAAAATAAATTTTCTTATATACGCAAATATATTTCTCTATATACACAATAAAGAGAGGCTCGGAATATTGCTCTGGAACTCTATAGGAGAATGGATCCAGAGCAAAGGGCTAAATCTGCTTGTGTAAACCTAAGGGGAAATACCGATCGACAGTTGTAACCCCAGCATAGGACTAACCGGTATGTCTGTAAACATATATGAATCCTGCGCACCCCAACTGTCAACTTTTTTCAGTACACAACAGTTTGCGAGAATATCCCTACCTTTACACGTAAAGAAAATAGAAAGCAAATTTTGATGACTACGTCCCTTTTCAACAACGATGACCTGAACCAACTGGAATCTAAAGGCATCACACCGGAAGAAGCAATGCGCCAGATAGAAGCTCTCAGATATGGATTCCCGTATCCCAATATCATTGCACCTGCTTCATTAGAGAATGGAATCATGCGTTTGGATGAAGATGACAAATCCGCTTATCTGTTGGAGTGGGACAGATATTTGAATAGTCCGAACTGCAACGTTGTCAAGTTTGTACCGGCATCCGGTGCTGCTTCGCGCATGTTCAAGGATTTGTACAACTTCCTCGATGCCGATTACAATGAGCCAACTACGGATGCAGAGAAGGCGTTCTTTGCACACCTTACTCGATTTGCATTCTATGACCCCCTTAACGAGACATGCCTGCGCAATGCTTGGCGCACAGTGCCCAAACTCATAGCTTCCAAAGAATACAAGACGGTGGTGGAGAATCTGCTCTATCCCAAAGGTCTTAACTATGGCAATCTTCCGAAAGGTTTGCTCCTCTTTCACCACTATGGAAAAGAAACCAGAACTCCCACCGAAGAACATTTGGCCGAAGGAGCACTCTATGAGCGCAGCGGTACAAGACAGGTCAAGGTACATTTTACCGTTTCGCCTGAACACATCGAAGAATTCAAAAACAACATAGATAAACGCCAACGTTTTTTGGAGGATGAATACTGTATCCGCTACGAGGTTTCATTCAGTGTGCAAGATTCATCTACCGACACATTGGCACTAACTCCGGAGGGCGAGCTATTCCGTCTCGAAAACGGAGAGCTCCTTTTCCGCCCGGGTGGCCACGGAGCACTCATTCGTAATCTTCAGGAGACAAATGCAGACATCGTTTTCATCAAGAATATCGACAATGTAGTCCCCGACTTTCTCAAGTGCGATACCATTATATATAAGAAGCTCATCGCCGGCGTACTGGTAAAAGCCAGAGAGCATATATTCAACTATCTCCAACTACTGGAAAAGCCCAAAGTCGTTCATGCCCAACTGATGGAGATCGTCGATTTCCTTCAGGACAATTTCTGCATTGAAATCTCGAATATAGACCTGATGGAGGATAAAGACCTCTTGGAACTGCTTCGTCGTAAATTAGACCGTCCGATACGTGTCTGCGGTATGGTGCGCAATCAGGGTGAACCCGGTGGGGGGCCTTTTATCATTCGCGAAGCAGACGGCAGTTCTTCCTTGCAAATACTGGAAAGTACTCAGATCGATATGTCCGATCCCCAAAAGAGAGCTATGTTCGAACAAGGCTCCTATTTCAATCCTGTGGATTTGGTTTGCTCTTTGCGCGACTACAAAGGGGAACCGTTCAACCTCGAATCTTTCGTCAATCCCAAAACGGCCTTCATATCCGAAAAGAGCAAAGACGGACGTAAACTGCTCGCCCTTGAACGGCCGGGTCTGTGGAACGGGGCAATGGACGATTGGAATACAATATTTATAGAAGTGCCTATCAGCACATTTGCTCCGGTCAAGACGGTCAATGACCTCTTGCGACCTGAGCACCAACCTTGTCAGAGCTAAAATAATCAACCCATAATAAACAATCCCCCAAAAATCTTTTAAACAACAATGACAAACGATATCTTGCAGCGTCTTGCGTCTTTGCGCAAAGTCATGAGTCATGAGCATATCGATGCTTATATCATCCCGAGTTCGGATGCCCACCTAAGCGAATACACACCCGAACACTGGAAAGGTCGCCGTTGGATTTCCGGTTTCACCGGATCGGCCGGCACAGTAGTGGTCACAGCAAATAAGGCCGGACTATGGACGGACGGACGCTACTTCCTCCAAGCAGGCCAACAGCTCGAAGGCACTTCTATCGACCTCTACAAAGAAGGCATCCCCGGAACTCCCTCCATCGAACAGTTTCTTGCCGCCGAGCTGAAAGCCGGCCAAACAGTGGGTATAGATGGACGTTGCTTTCCGGCAGGTGCTGCCTCTGCAACCGAATTGGCTTTGGATATATACGGCATCAAACTAAGGACTGACAAGGATCTTTTTGATGAAGCATGGCGAGATCGTCCAGAAATCCCTCGTGGAGAGCTTTTCGTGCAGCCTGTGAAGTATGCAGGAGAAAGCGTGAAAGACAAGATCGCACGTGTCAATAAAGAACTGGCGACACAAGGTGCCAATGCCACTATTATCACCATGTTGGACGAATTGGCTTGGATATTCAATCTTCGTGGTAGAGATGTGGAGTGCAACCCCGTAGGAGTTGCTTTTGGTTATGTATCGGCTCGAGAATCTGTCCTCTTTGCTTTCCCTGAGAAGATCACGAAGGAGGTTCGCTCAGCCATGGAAGAAGGCGGGGTCAAGATTATGCCCTACGAAGCCATATATGAATATATCCCAGCACTACCTGCCGAAGAAAGGCTGCTTATCGACAAGAAACGCATTACACGCGCACTTTATGACCTTATACCGGCTGCTTGTCGGAAAATAGACGGTGTCAGCACAATTACAGCGTTGAAAGCTATCAAGAACGAGCAAGAGCTATCCGGTGTTCGTGCCGCTATGGTACGTGATGGCGTTGCCCTTACCCGATTCTTTATGTGGTTGGAACAGGAGTGGGAAGCCGGTCGCAACCATGACGAAGTGGTATTGGGTGAAAAGCTCACAGCATTCCGTGCCGCTCAGCCCCTCTATTTCGGAGATAGTTTCGATACGATATGCGGCTATCAGGATCATGGTGCTATCATCCATTACCGCGCCACACCCGAATCCGCCCACGTAGTCAAACGAGAAGGTGTACTCCTCCTCGATAGCGGAGCACAGTATCATGATGGCACTACAGACATCACACGTACTGTCGCTTTGAGTACTCCATCGGTCGAACTCAAACGGGACTATACCCTTGTGATGAAAGGGCATATTGCTATTGCAACGGCACAGTATCTGGAGGGCACACGCGGTAGTCAGATCGATGTATTGGCACGCAAAGCCCTTTGGGACAATGGAATGAACTATGCTCATGGCACGGGACATGGCGTCGGTTGCTTCCTCAACGTCCATGAAGGGCCGCAGAATATTCGCATGGATGAGAATCCTACCGAAATGAAGATTGGAATGATTACGAGCAATGAACCGGGTCTTTATCGTTCCGCCAAATATGGTATCCGAATCGAAAATCTTGTAGTGACCAAGTTGAATGTAGAGACTGAATTCGGCCGATTCTTCGGATTCGAAACGCTGACGGCTTTCTATTTCGACAACGAACTCATCGAAAAAAGCTTGCTCACGGCAGATGAATTGAAGTGGTACAATGACTACCAGCAGTGGGTGTACAAGACGCTTGCTCCCGAACTGAGTACCGAGGAAAGAGCTTGGCTCAAAGAGAAAACTCAGACTATCTAACCACAAAAATGGCATTAATACAGAGTGTTAGGGGCTTTACTCCTATAATCGGCGAGGATACCTTCCTCGCCGAAAATGCCACTATTGTAGGCGATGTAGTCATGGGCAAAGGTTGTAGTGTGTGGTTCAATGCCGTATTGCGAGGCGATGTCAATTCCATTCGGATCGGTGACAATGTCAATATCCAAGATGGATCCATACTGCATACGCTCTATCAAAAATCCACTATCGAAATCGGTGACAACGTATCTGTCGGGCACAATGTAGTCATCCACGGAGCTAAAATATGCGACTATGCCCTTATCGGTATGGGAGCCGTTGTGCTAGATCATGTAGTGGTTGGAGAAGGTGCTATCGTAGCAGCCGGTTCCGTAGTACTCACTGGCACACAGGTAGAGCCGAACAGTATCTATGCCGGTGCTCCGGCGCGTTTTGTCAAGAAAGTAGACCCCGAACAGAGTCGAGAAATGAATTTTCGCATTGCGCACAACTACCGGATGTATGCCTCATGGTTCAAAGACGAATCATCTGAAATAGATAACCCTTAGCTAACACCATCTATGAAGAAATTATTGAGAAACCTCTTTGGTTCCGGCCGTGAAGAAGAGAAAAGGAGTGCTTCTGACGCTATGTCCGGGAGGGAAAAAATAGTTACAAATTCTGAAAAAAGTAATCTGTCGACTGATCCGGACCATGTGAATCGTCAGGCCGATACACTTAAGTTCGATGCCATTCGGGCAATGAATATGGGAGAACTGGTCTTTGCCACAGAGGCCTTGCGCAAGGCAATGGAACTACGTCCCGAGTTTGAGACCCGTTATTATCTGACTGAAGCATTGCTTCGACGCCATCTCACGGAAGAAGCGTTGGCTCAGATGAATTTACTCCTTGAGGAAGTTCCGATGCATACAGCAACCCTGCTCAACCGTGCTAAGTTGAGGTTAGAACAAAATGATCCGTCCCGAGCACTTGAGGACTGTGGTACCGGTATCGAATCTACATCCGAATTGGAGGAACAAGCTCTTTTCCTCTATTACGGAGCCTCCGCCATGAAGGACATGAAAAACCTCAAAGATGCCCTTTGCCTGCTCAAACAGGCCATCGAAAAAAATGATGCCTTCATTCCGGCCAGACTCCTTCGAGCGCGCATACTCATTGACTTGGAGCGCTATGAAGAAGCCACCCAGGATTTGGATTGGGTGGCAGCATCCGATCCGGAAGAGGAACAGGTGCCTATGCTCCGCGCCCGCCTTTTCATGCTTGAAGGAAAGCAGCAAAATGCCATACAGGCATACGAAGAATTGCTAAGTCTCGATCCCTTCAACGAAGAAGGTCACTGCGGTATTGCTATACTCATGATCAAAGAAGGACGATCAGCCGAAGCAGAAACATTTCTGCGCGAAGCTATCGAAGAGATGCCGGTTCAGCGCAATCTGATTCTGATGCTCGTCGAAATATTGGAGAATAAAGGACAAACGCAGGAAGCAGCAGAATGGCGAGCCAAACTACCGGAAGCAGAGGTGGAAAGCGAAGCGGTTAATTTCAATGATCTTTACAAGGGTAACCTCTATTAACTTCTTTCAAATTAACACCTGACCTCGATGGCAAAGAAGTGGTATGTGGTCTGGACCGGGCATACACCCGGAGTTTATGATAATTGGGATGAATGTCGAGCGCAAACAGAGGGATTCACTAAAGCCCGCTACAAAAGCTTTGCTACCGAAAGCGATGCCCTAAGAGCCTATGAAGACGGAGCAGATGAATTCTACCGCAAAGCATACGGATCCACTGGTACGCACGGAGCAGACAAGCATCCGGATATGGAGACTTTACCCCGAACAAGTCCTATCTGGGAGAGCCTTTCAGTGGATGCAGCCTGTAGTGGCAATCCCGGCCCGATGGAGTATCGGGGTGTACTGACAGCATCCAAGGCCGAAGTCTTTCGCGTAGGCCCCCTGGAAGGAGGCACGAACAATATCGGAGAGTTTCTGGCCATTGTTCATGCCTTGGCCCTTCTGGAGAAAATGAAGAGACCTCACTACCCTATCTATTCGGATAGCATGACGGCTATCAGCTGGGTTCGAAAGAAAAAATGCAAAACCCTTCTCGCTCGTACAGATAAAAACACAGCGATCTTCGACCTCATAGAGCGTGCAGAGCATTGGCTCTCTACTCATCGGATTACCAACCCTATATATAAATGGAATACTGTCGACTGGATGGAAATACCGGCCGACTTCGGACGGAAATAAAGCATCCGCGGCTCTTGCTCTTCAACCCCGGTCACGAGATGGTACCGGAGATCATAGGGAAGAAGCCCTACGTACCACCACCCGTAGTACGAACCATGATGCGCGATTTGGGTCTCCTGCCGGCCTGGCTGACAAAGAGCGAACAGGACTTTGTATTCTGTCCTGAAAAAACCCTCCCTATCCCCAACACGCATCCGCTCAAACCTGAAGCCCGGCTGCTGCAAATCCCCGACACTGCCCTTCCCTTGAATGATTATACCTTGGATATGTGGGGACAGTCGCCCGTTTGGTTGGCGGCTCTTCAGCATCGTTTTCTTTGGCTGTCCACTGTCTCAGCCCCGTACTATCCGCACGAGCTGTATGAACGCAGTCATCGTTGCGAAGCCGCACGCTGTCTCGAAGCGATCGGACACAGTGAAATAGCTGCTCATTGGTTCACATCCATCGATGATTTTCTGAAGGAAAGGTATCATTGCTTTCCTCCTGACTCAGCTCTATTGGCCAAATTACCTTCCAGTTCATCCGGACGGGGACTGATTTGGCTAAGTTCCTCCCTTACCGACGATGAAATCGACCTGCTGACCAAGGCCCTCCGACGCGCCGGTTCTTTCAGCGTGGAGCCTGTATTGGATGTCCGTCAGGACTGGGCGGCCGAGTTTTATTCGAATGGAAAAGGCGAGCTTTACTTCGTTGGATGGTCTCGTTTCGATACTAACAGGTGGGGAGCCTATCTGGGCAATCGACTTGCCACCCAAACCGATTTGGTTGCCGAACTGACCCAAACGGTCGGGGCACAAGCACATGAAGAGGCTATTGCATCTGTGAAAGATTATCTACGAGAACGCTTCGCCTCACTGTACACCGGCTATATCGGAGTAGACATGGCAGTATATGCCGAAAGAGACAGTCTGTTTCTGCATCCTTGTATCGAGATCAATGTACGATACACAATGGGGGTGGCAGCTATCCTGCTTTACGACCTTTGGATAGAGAAAGGTCGAAGAGGTGTGTTCGAAGTTAAGAGTTTTCGAACCGAAGGCGAAGCACACGAATGGGATTCAATGATGCAGTGCAGCCATCCTCCCCTTATCATGGATGGCAGGCTTCGTGCCGGCTACCTTCCCCTCACCATTACCGACCGATCGAGCCGATTCCTTGCCTATCTTCTGATCACAGAAGATAGATGAGAGTGTGTCAAAATTCCGTTTAGAGTAAAGGATACTATCATTTGTATAATTTGTATAGGGAAACCGCTACCAAAAGGACAAAATCATCCTACTTGATAGCGGTTTTCCCGATATGATTAAGGTGGCATTTGTGTCTTTTTGTTGGAAAATCCATTTTCGGATTTTGACACAGCCCCATATAGAACGCTGTTTTGAATGCCTCAGCCCTGAATATAGCCCACCCCTTCGAACGCTTCTTACTAGATCTGACTTAGTGTTGCATTTATAACTGGAATCTGTACACGGCAACTACATTATATATAGAAAACGGCTATCTTTGCGAGGTTAAGTCCATCATAAGACAAAAACAGATGACAAGCAGAAAGCTCATTTTTTTCGCCGCACTGACGTTCCTTTTTGCATCCTGCGGAGAGTTTGTAAGGATACAGCAAAGCCCCGATGCATCCCTCAAGTATTCGTATGCCAAGAAGTTCTACAACGAACGGAAGTACAGCAAAGCAGCTTCTCTATTAGAGGACGTACGAGGCATATATGACGGCACGAACGAAGGTGAGCAGCTGATGTTTCTGTTGGCAGAATGCTATTTAGAGATGAGACGCGATGCCGATGCCGGCATCTGCTATCAAGAGTACTACAACAAATACCCCAAAGGATTGCGCGCCGAAGAAGCTCGTTACAAAGCCGGATATTGCTTCTACGAAGCATCGCCTGATTCGCGACTGGATCAGTCGGACACGTACCTGGCCATTCAGGAATTACAGTCTTATCTCGACTTTTTCCCCAATGGCAAATATGCCAAAGAAGCCGAGAATATGCTGTTCGGTTTGCAGGACAAGTTGGCCTACAAGGAATACAGGACGGCCAAGCTCTACTACAACCTCGGCTTGTATTTGGGCAATAACTACCGTTCTTGCATCGTGACAGCAGAGGCTGCATTGAAGACTTATCCATACACCAAGCATCGCGAAGAGCTGGTCTTCCTGATGCTTCAGGCTATGTACGAAGAGGCCTCTTTCAGCGTCAGTGAAAAGTTGCAAACGCGTTACCGTGATGTAGCGGACCAGTACTTTGCCTACATCAACGAATTTCCCAACGGGAAATACCTCAAGCAAGCCAAAAAGATCTACGACAGCGTCAGCAAGCATATCTCACAAGACGCTTGACGAATGCTCATACACACCCGGGGAGTCTCCCATCGCAGCAACATAAAGGAGACGGCAGAGGGTGGATCAACAACGGAACCGATCGGAAGAAAAAGGCCCTGACACAAGTACGACTAAAAACAAAAACAATCAAAAAGATATATGGAGCTTAAGAAAATGAATGTCCCCATGGACACCATTACACGTGACATGGTGCGTCTGAGCGAAGACACGGAGAACGTGTACGAGACAGTGATGATCATAGCCAAGCGTGCCAATCAAATCGGGCAGCAAATGAAACAGGATCTGGAAAAGAAACTTCAGGACTTCTCTTCTTCAAATGACAATCTGGAGGAAGTTTTCGAAAATCGTGAGCAGATCGAGATCTCGCGCTACTATGAGCATCTGCCCAAGCCCGGTCTGATAGCTACGGCAGAATATGAGCAGGACAAGCTCTACTACCGTATGCCCGGAGCAACATCCACAAACGACTGATCTCCTAACAACGCCAACTTTTTCGACTTATGTGGCAGAGAATTCAGACACTTTGGCTCCTGCTCGCAGGTATAGCCATGACGGTGCTTCTATTCAAACCGATAGGGCTTTTGATAGGGCCGGAAGGACAAGGATACGCGATGAACATATTAGGACTATATGCACCGGCTACCAATGCGCTGGTCAAGTCCACTTGGGGTCTTTTTGCTCTTGATGCCATTATCGTACTGATCTCGTTTGCTACCATCTTCCTCTACAAAAAGCGAATCTTGCAGATCAGACTATGTATCTTCAATATCCTCGTCACGATAGGTTTTCTTATCTATCTGGGGATGCAGATTTGGCAGATATGCTCGGCTGAGAACTTGGAGTTCGGATTCCGTTTTTGGCTCTGCATGCCGATAGTCTCCATCATCCTGCACTATCTGGCCATTCGTGGCATAGGAGCGGATGAAGCCATGATACGGGCAGCCGAACGCCTGCGATAAGCTCACCCTATCTCGTCCCGAATCGGGACATGCTTACTTACCCTGTACAAAGTATGCCTCGGCAAAAAGAGCGTATTTCGTACAGGGTATATTTGTACCGGATGGGAAAAGAGCATTATCCGTAATTCGAACCGCAATAATTTCACTCGTGGCACGTGAACCCTTATTCACATTTAGACGAAAGGAGTAACTTTGTTCAAAAGGGGGTAACGGTGCCATACGTTATTCAGCTTGGCACTTTCCCTCATACTACTTATTAAAACATTCAAGAACAAATGGAAAACGAAAGCAAAACAATCAACATCGAACTGCCCGAAGAAATAGCTCAGGGCAACTACTGCAATCTCTGTATCGTGATGCACTCTCCGAGCGAATTTGTCTTGGACTTCATCCGTATGGTTCCGAATCGTGACACCGCACGAGTCCAAAATCGCATCATCCTGACTCCGGACAATGCCAAAAGACTTTTGACCACTCTCTCGGACAATATCCATCGCTACGAAGTGGAACACGGCGAGATCCACACCGAGCAACGCGTATCGGATGCCACATTTACATTCCCAACCAAAATAAAAGGCGAAGCCTAAGAAATGCTTTCCTCTCCATCCGGTCCTCTCAAAATAGTGGCAGAAGCATCCGTGCCCTATTTGAGAGGTATTGTCGATCCTGTTGCGGACATTACTTACCTACACTCGGACTGCTTCTCTCCCGATACGATACGTCATGCCCGGGTGCTGATCGTCCGCAGTATCACCAAGTGCACACCGGCTCTTCTGCAAGGTACTGATGTGCGGTTGATAACGACTGCCACGGCCGGATTCGACCACATCGACCGCGAATACTGCGAAAGCCACGGTATCCTCTGGCGCAATTCCCCCGGCTGCAATGCTACGGCCGTAGCGCAGTATGTAATGTGCTGCCTGTGTCGTCTGGCTTTGCGCGAGGGTTTTTCCCTGAAAGAGAAGGTAATGGGTATAGTGGGTGTAGGCCATGTAGGCGGTGAGCTGAAGCGTTTGGCCTCCGCCTATGGCATGGAGTTCCTGCTCTGCGATCCACCTCGGTCGGAGGCAGAGCAGGACAATAGCTTTCTTCCTCTAAGCCGACTGGTGGAGCAGTGCGACATTATCTCATTCCACGTTCCCCTCACCCATGAAGACCCTCACGCCACCTATCACCTCATCGGTGAGGCTTTTCTACGCAGCTGTGCAGACAAAAGGCCTATCCTGATCAATGCCTGCCGAGGAGCCGTAGCGGATACCCAAGCTCTTATTCGGGCTGTCAAAAGCGGATGGCTCCAAGCCCTCGTAATAGATTGCTGGGAAGGAGAACCCGATATAGACCTCAGCCTGTTGGATTTGGCAGACATCGCGACTCCTCACATAGCAGGATTCTCTGCAGACGGAAAAGCCAATGGAGCCAGAATGTGCCTTGAAGCCATTACGGAAGTATTCGGACTGGAATTTCCCCTGCTGCATACTTTAGCCCCTCCCCCACCGACTCATCCCATCATAGATCTGTCGCTCTTCCCCGACCATCGTATCGAAAGGGCTTTGCTGCATACCTTCGATCCGCTCGTACCGGATCGATCGCTAAGGGCATCGCCGAAGACATTCGAAGAACAACGCAAAGCCTACCCGCACCCACGTGAGATGAAGGCTTTCACTGTCGTAGGAGCTACGACAGAAGAAGCGAAAATTCTTCGTGGGATGGACTTCATTTCATAACAGGAAATCATGGAAGCCAAACGAATCGTTGTCGTAGGAGCCACCTCTGGCATCGGGCTTGATGTAGCCCGCCTATTTATCTCTCGCGGTTGGTTCGTAGGTGTTGCCGGCCGCAATACCCAAATGCTCGATGCATTGAAGCAGGAGAATCCCTCACAGGTTTATACAGCCGTAATAGACATCACGCATTCCGATGCTCCTGAACGGCTGTCCCACCTCATCGAAGAAATGAGCGGTATGGATGTATACTTCCACTCGTCCGGTATCGGTTATAACAATCCGCAACTGGACGAAACGAAAGAGCTGGACACCCTCCGTACCAATGGAGAAGGATTTACCCGAATGATCGGTGCCGCCTACCGCTATTTTCGCCTTCGGAAAAAGGGTCAAATAGTAGCCATCAGTTCGGTAGCAGCAACAAGAGGAATGGGATCCGCTCCTGCCTACTCCGCCACCAAACGCTTCCAAATGCACTATCTCCAATCCATACGCCAATTGGCCACGACAGACAGCCTACACCTGACCGTTACGGAGATTCGTCCCGGATTTGTCGATACCCCCCTGCTACGAGACGGTAAGTATCCAATGCTGATGGAGTCCAAGATAGTTGCCCAAGCAATAGTAAAGGCTGTCATCCGTCGAAAAAGACTGCTGACTTTCGACTGGCGCTATCGTTTACTGGTCGCTTTCTGGCGTATGATCCCCGTTCGAATATGGGAGAAAACAAGAGTATAAGGCCGAAAACAAATATTGATTGGACTAATATGCGCCTTTTTGGCCTAATATAGTTGCACGAGAAATACATCGCCTTATTTTTGTACTGTGTTTTTCATGGTATTAGATTTTAAGGTTAATAAGGAAGTAAGGGCTGTCGGGAGATAGCCCTTATTTTTTTGAAATCCGCCCTAACAAATCCCCTCCCTTCTATCCTCTAAGTGCCCCCCTTCATCTTCTTTGTGTCCGATCAGCATACGAATAAGCATGAAGAATCGCATGGAAAGGATCTGTAATTCTACTGGCACGAATGCCGAATCATCCCTGCTTGTACTATCCATTGGTATAAAAACATGCGCCAAAAAAGTTTTCAACAACGAAGATGAGTTTAGAATCATTCTAAATAAGCACCCAAACGCAAGTGTTTTTGGCTGCCAAAGAGAAGATAGAACGAACTTCTTCAGATCAGGATACGAATATCGCAATACATGATAACGATCCATATACAAATCATTTACGATCTATATACAGATCGTTTTCAATTTATATACAAAACGATTTTAATTTATATATAGATCGTAAATGATTTGTATATGGATCGCGGGCTGAAAAAAGCCTTTTCAAGAGTTGAAATACAAAGAGGCACCCGCTCAATTCATGGCCGAACCGAGCGGGTGCCTTATGCATTTGATCTATTATGGAAGTATTATCCCAATCCTATTCGTTGCCGAGATCCATGTGTTTGGGGAAGCAATATACGGTGCACGTATGAGTTCGGCCCAATCGGCCGGACAGAAACTCTTGAAGAAAGCGACAGGCTTCGGAAGCCGCTTTATCGGAAAGTCGTTATCTTCGTTCGTCAAAGAGATACCTGTGTATCTCGTCAATACGGTATTTATCATCGTTATGCCCATATCGAAAAAATCTTTTGGCAGATGGCTTTTATGTATGGTCGGTCTTGCCGCTTCCATCCTTGTAGGAGCCTTGTCTCAGAGTTGCCGAGGCTGTGTGTCCGAAGAGGGGAGAGCCGACAGCATCCCATGCGACTCCTCTGTCGTATCGGGGCTGCGCTCTGCGGACACGCTACGCGTGGCTACACTCTCATCATCGACCACCTACTTCGTGTACAAAGACGAAGAAATGGGCTATGAGTACGAGCTGGCCAAGCTGCTCGCCGACTCTCTGGGCTTGACTCTGGTCGTAGAAGTGGTGCCCAACGACGAGGCACTTTATGCTGCGGTCGATACCGGTCTGGTCGATATGGCAATTACACCTCAGGCCGCAACCTTCAAGGGTAAGCAGAAGTATCTCTTCGTTGGTCCCGAAGAAATATCGGGACAAGTATTGGTGCAACGCAGCGACGGCAATCCACGTATAACGAACGTAACAGATCTTATCGGCAAGCCCGTTACAGTCATGGCACATACTCGCTATGCCGATCGGCTCCGGCACCTGAACGAAGAAGTGGGGGGAGGTATCGATTCGCTGATCCTCAGCGGAGATACCCTCACGACCGAAGACCTGATCACGCAGGTAGCCAAAGGAGAAATAGACTACACCTTTGCCGATGAACAGTTGGCACGACTGGCACGAACCTACTACCGCAATATAGACATCAGTTTGAAAGTAGGCTTCGGACAAAGGCTGCAATGGATCGTCCGCAAGGACAATCATTGTCTGGCGCGGTGGGTGAACCGATGGGGGGAATCCATCCCCGACAAGGAATCGTACCGAGCCATACAGAAGCGATACTTCGAGATGAGCAAGAGCGACGATGAGGTCGAAGAGGAGCAGTCCGCTCCCCGACCTCGCATCAAGCTGAGGAAAGGGAGTATATCGCAGTACGATACCATTTTCAAGCACTATGCAGAGGAGTTTCGGCTCGGCTGGTCTTGGCATCTGCTCGCATCCATCGCCTACCACGAATCGCGCTTCAATGCCGGTATCGTAGGCTGGTCCGGTGCCAGAGGTTTGATGGGTATCATGCCGAGGACAGGCCGACGCTTCGGAGCCGACAAGCAGGAACTTCTGGATCCGGAAGTTTCGGTACGCGTCTCCATCCGATGCCTGTTGGCGTTCAAGAACGAATTTCCCGATGTAACGGATCCGGAAGAAAAGCTCAAGTTTACGCTCGCTGCCTACAATGCCGGCTCGGGTCACGTGGCGGACGCAAGGCGTTTGGCTGCGAAGTACGGGGGCAACCCCAACGTATGGGACAATAACGTGGAGGCATACATCCGCCTCAAGAAAGACCCTAACTACTATAACGATCCTGTCTGTCGCTCCGGCTATCTGCGAGGTGCGGAGACGATCAACTATGTACGCAGCGTAATGGCTCGTTATCAGGCATACAAACAGAAGGATTGATACCACTACTGCATCTAAAGACAGCATGTTTCAGGCACAGCACTTGACCAAAAGTTTCGGTGATTTGGTTCTCTTCGAAGACCTCTCTTTCAGTATCGAACGGGGCGAAAAGGTTGGACTTATCGCACGCAACGGCAACGGGAAAACGACCCTGATGAATATCCTTACGGGAATCGACTCACCCGATTCCGGAGAAGTGATCTACCAAAACGGTATCCGCCGTGCATACCTGCCACAGCTTCCCCAAGTACTTCCGGGCAGTACCGTACTGGAGACCTGCTTCGGACACAACGATGAGATGACCTCCCTGATAGCGCAATGGGAGGAGGCTTCGGCTCGGGGCGACGGCAAACGCATGGAGGAGTTGCTCCCCGAAATGGATGCCCTTGGCGCGTGGGAGTACGAACAGCGCGCGCGGGAGATTCTCACCCGTCTGCATCTGGACGATCTGCACTGCACCACGGACAATCTCTCCGGTGGGGAGCTTAAGCGTATCGCTCTGGCAGGTACGCTCATCGGCAATCCGGAACTGCTGTTTCTGGACGAACCGACCAATCACCTCGATCTGGACGTGATCGAATGGCTGGAGGGCTACCTCTCGCATCAGCAGATCGGACTGCTTCTGGTCACCCACGACCGCTACTTTCTGGATCGCGTATGCAACCGCATACTGGAGCTGGACAACAAACAGCTGTATGCCTACAAAGGCAACTACGAATACTACCTGAACAAACGGGAAGAGCGGCTGGAAGCCACCGAACGCGAAACAAGCCGCGCAGCCAACCTCCTGCGCCGCGAAGCGGAATGGATGCATCGCAGACCGCAGGCACGCGGCACGAAAGCGAAGAGCCGCATTGATGCCTTCTACGAACTCAAGGAAAAAGCCCAACCTCGCCACCGGGACGAAACGCTCCACCTCTCGGAACAGGGCAGATACATAGGCAATAAGATATTCGAAGCTCACAAAGTCTGTAAAGCTTTCGGCGATCGCACTATCCTGAGCGACTTCGACTACATTTTCAGCCGGTACGACAAGGTAGGTATCGTAGGGCCCAACGGCGTGGGCAAGACCACTTTCCTCCGGCTGCTGCTCGGCGAAGAAAAGCCGGACTCGGGGTATTTCGATGTAGGGGAGACGGTTCGCTTCGGCTATTACAGTCAGAAGGGCATGCAGTTTGACGAAAACAAACGCGTCATCGAAGCCGTGCAGGACATCGCCGAGGTGATTCGGAATGAAAAGGATGGTACCACCCTCTCGGCATCGGCCTTGCTGACGCAGTTCCTTTTCCCGCCCGAGAAGCAATATACGCCGATCCACAAGTTGAGCGGTGGCGAACAGCGCAGGCTCTACCTCTGCACCGTGCTGATGAAGAACCCCAATTTCCTGATTCTCGACGAGCCCACCAACGACCTCGATATCCTCACGCTGAACGTGCTGGAGAACTACCTGAGCGAATTCAAAGGATGCGTACTCGTCGTCTCGCACGACCGCTTCTTCATGGACAAGGTAGTGAACCATCTCTTCACGTTCGAGGGGAACGGCATCGTGAAGGATTTCCCCGGCAACTACACCCAGTACCGCGAATACAAACAGCAGGAAGAGGCCGAAAGACAGACCGTCGAATCTTCCCCCTCGACACGTAAGGCAGAAAGCGAAAAGCCCCGAACCGACGCTGCCGAGCGTCCGCGAAAGCTGACCTTCAAGGAGAAGCAGGAGCTGGAACGGCTCGAAGCCGAACTACCAAAATTAGAAAAGGAGAAAGCCGAACTGGAATCCCGAATGAGCAGCGGCACGATGGCCACGGACGAACTACTCACCGCCGGCGACCGGATCGCCGCCCTGATCGAAGAGATCGACAGCAAGGGGATGCGCTGGCTGGAGCTAAGCGACATCTGAACAGAGAGTGAGACGGCACACAGTAATAAACATCAACGATAATGATATGAAACGAACCTTATTTATCCTACTTGTACTCGTAGCCTGCTGTGCGGCTGCGGCACAAACCGGCGAAGCACGCCGTCGCGTCCTGATCGAAACATCGCGGGGCAAAATGACGGTAGAGCTTTTCAACGAGACGCCGATCCATCGCGACAACTTCATCTCCCTCGTCCGCAGCGGAGCTTACCGCGGTGTGCTCTTCCACCGCGTCATCAACCAGTTCATGGTACAGTCGGGCAACCTCCTGAGCAAAAACGCCAAGCCGCTCGAAGACCTCGGCAACGACACCACCACGCGTACCCTGCCGGCGGAGATCGATCCGTCCAAACACTTCCACCGACGGGGTGCACTCTGCGCGGCGCGACAAGGCGACGACGTGAATCCCGAAAAACGCTCATCGGCCACCCAATTCTACATCGTCACGGGACGATTCTTCACCGACTTCGACCTCGAACGCATGGCGGAGGAGAAGAAATGCACCTTTTCGGAAGAGCAGAAGAAAGCCTATATGCTCCAAGGTGGCGCACCCCACCTCGATGGCGACTACACCGTCTTCGGCCAACTGATCGAAGGCGAAAAGACCCTCTCCAAAATCGAACGCCAGCATACGGACGAGCGCAATCGTCCCCTGAAAGATATCGTAATCCTTAATATGACACTGCTGAACTAAGACCACTGCCGAACACACACATACGAAGAGGGGGAGCCGGCCACGTGCCGGCTCCCCCTTCTTTTACCTCTACATTTTTCACACGTATCAATCGGGAGAACAGCCATGCCATCGGGAGGAAAAAAACGGGAGAAAGGCCGGTTGCTAACCTTTCCGACCGTTCCAAGAGCCTCGCGACAGATCTTTTTGGTCGGGAAAATACCATTGTTCGCCGAGAAATCTGCATTTCGGCTCTGCAATGCAGATTGTCCGGCGGACAGCTCCCCCTTCGCCGAAAACGATCATAATCCTATACAGAGAGGAATCCTCCAAACGGCTTCGATGCAACGGCAAACAATTCCTCTGAGTTTTATAAGTGTTTCGGGGATCTTTTTTCTGCTGGGTTTTGAAATCTACAGATACTTTATGATGCTGATTGAGGTAGGTCCCAACTTTATAGAGTGATAGAACCGATTTTTCTGAAAGTATCGAAAAAAAATAGAAAAAGAGATCGCATCTCACAATCATTAAAGAATTGGAGGTGCGATCTCTCTTTTTTCCGTACAGTACGATAATTATTCCCTTAAAGCCCCCTTGTCTAAAGGAGGAGGGAGAGTCGCCGGATTATTTCACTTTCGTAAGGGCTTCGTCCACGGCTTCGAGTATAGGCAATACCGATATGGGAGAACCCACGGCTTGTTTCATCCAGTACTGCGGCACCAGTCGTCCCTGTACGAGCATGCGCTTCAGCTCCACGGCCAAGGATTTGCCCTTGATGTACTGTTCGATCTGAAAGTCGATGATATGCCCCATCGGATAATTGGGCAGGTAGAGCGGATAATTGATCATATGCGAATAGATGCCCAGAATGGTCTCGTCCTTTTCTCCGAGAATGCCGGCGTAGTACTTGTTCCAAACGGTTTTGGCCGCGTCCATGACCGCGAGTTTCAGCTCGTGTGCATCGGCTTCGGGATGCGTGTACATCCATTCCCAAACGGCCATGTCTACGAGGGATACGCCCATGATCTCGTAGCAATTCCAAAAGTTGGTCAGAGCCTCGTTGTACTCCTTCTGTGCATCGGGCTTGCTGACACCGAGGAGTTCGAGATCCCGCTTCTGGAAGAGGAAAGCGACGGCTTCGGTGAAGGATGTGTTCGGCACACCGTTGAGCATGTAGTAGTCCACATCGTTCATCGTGATGGTTTGCTCCGTATTGTGTCCGAATTCGTGTACGGCTATATTGTATCCTTTGTAGTCCATCCCCGTATCGGCGATACGTGTGCGCAGGCGAGCAAAGTCATTGCGCATCATCGAGCCTGCAGCATGGCCGGCACCTCGCGAAGGATCCACCATAACCAAAGAAGCTATCTGCTCGGCCTCCTTGCTTTCGAATCCCAGCTTGCGCAGGATGTTCGGTAGATCGGCTTTGAGTGCTTCGGGCGTAGGATATTTGGCTGAGGTGACCTTGTCCAATTCGCTCTCTGGCATACCCGACTGCGAGCGAAAGCCGTTGTACCAGATGTCGAACGGCTCCAACGGGCGTCCCAATCGTTTGCTGATCAGTTGAGCCACCTTCTTTACCTGTGGAGAGGAGAGCAGTGTTTCGAATAGCTGTTTGACGTCTTCTTGCGGAATCTCCATCTCTCCCTCGAATGCACGCAGGATCTGGTTCGGCTGATGCGGCATGTATGCATCCTGTGCTTGCATCGCACGGAAATTGGCCAGGAAATATTCATATCGCGTATCGGGTTCGGCATGACCTCGGATAGCAGTGCCGGCCGGGTCGTAGAGCATATTGCTCAGGGGATCCCATTGAAAGTCCGTCTTGTCGATTACTTCGCGTGGGATACTTTGGTCGATGATCCTCTTGATGATCGCGTATATCATTCGCTGCTTTTCCAATCCGCCTTTCGTGTCCGCATAGTTGCTTTTGATCTCATCTCGCAGCCCCCAGTGCGTGATCAGTTTCATATTGCGGGGAAAGAGTGTGGAGCCGTCCGGACGCTGTAGGTAGCCCATACAGATATTGTATTCGGATATGTAGGCATCCCCACGTGTCAAGGTCTCCGATACGGATTGCTGCACTTCAGCCGGTATCCGCGAAGCGAAACGATCGCCCATTCGGGCAAAAGCCCACTCTTCTCTGCTCCACTTCGCCCCCAGCTCCATCTTCTCCGCGAGAGAGTAGTAGGGGAAGTTCAGTGCAGCTATCAGTCCGGCCTTATTGGCATAGAGATCATCGCTCAGGTGTGCCGACGCGCTGTATCCACCGAAGATCATATCCAGAGAACTGATCTCCGGCCCTTTGAGGTGGAGGGGTTCTTTCAGGGCCAGATCGATCTTGTTGAAGTAGCCGTTGAGGATTTCCAAATTCCGCTCCAGTGTACGATACATACGGCGCTGACCATCGATCGTAGGCTCGAAATTTTCGAGGACGAATGTGCGAAAAGCCTCCACGTCACCATCCTCTGCACGCCATAAAGCCGCTGCTTGTGAAGTGCCACGGTCGGCTCGGAAATGAACCTCCTTGCCATAGCGTTGCACCAATAGATCTGTCAGTTCACTGAGCATTTCCTGCCGAAAGGAGGACATACGTTTTTGCATCGGGTTTATATTTTGAGGTTTCACCGTTTGAGCTGTCGTGTTTACTTGGGCAAATGCCGTGTATCCTCCCACCGGAAGCAAAGCAAGCGACCATGCCAACGCCAGCGATAGCTGTTTTCTCTTCTTCATATTATTACTATTGAATTTAGAATGAATCTCTCCAAATGTAACGACAATCGAGGAGGTAGGATATAAATTTTGAATAAAAAGCAGCTATAGAGTCACGCAGTAGCGTTTGTGGAAATAAAAAGAGACGTACCTCCGGAGGGGAGATACGTCTCTGCTTTTTCGTTTTTGTATCTGCTCTGTATGAGCAGGGGAGTGAAATCAGGGATTAGCAAACGCCCTGAGCTACCATAGCCTTGGCAACCTTCATGAAGCCGGCGATATTGGCACCCTTCACATAGTCGATGTAGTTGCCGTCTTTACCGTATTTAACGCACTGCTCGTGGATGTCTTGCATGATCTGGTGCAGCCACTTGTCCACTTCTTCATTCGTCCAAACGAGGTGCATAGCGTTCTGCGTCATTTCGAGACCTGAGCAAGAAACACCACCTGCATTAACAGCCTTACCCGGAGCGAAGAGCATCTTGTTTGCTACATAGTATTCGCTGGCTTCGGCCGTACAACCCATGTTAGAAGTTTCAGCTACAAGAGTAACACCATTCTTGTGCAACGTCTTGGCATCTTCGAGGTTCATCTCGTTCTGCGTAGCGCAAGGCATAGCGAAGTCTACCTTTTGCTCCCAAGGCTTCTTGCCGGGGAAGAACTGAGCATTGGGGAATCTCTTCACATAGTCTGATACTACGTCGTTACCGCTGTCACGGAGGTCAAGCATGCATCGGAATTTCTCCGGTGTGTTGATACCGTCGGGGTCGTAAACATAGCCGTCAGGACCGGAGATCGTAACAACCTTAATGCCCAACTCGGTAGCTTTCTGAGCCACACCCCAAGCAACGTTACCGAATCCGGAGATAGCAAGAGTTTTGCCCTTGTAGTCTACACCGTTTTGCTTACACATGTTCTGTACGAAGTAAACAGCACCGAAACCGGTAGATTCGGGACGCAGACGAGAACCGCCGAACTCGAATCCCTTGCCGGTAAGCGTACCTGTGTGCTCGCGAGCGAGCTTCTTGTACATACCGAACATATAACCTACTTCGCGACCGCCTACGCCGATGTCACCGGCAGGAATGTCGGTGTCAGGGCCGATGTTGCGCCACAATTCGGTCATGAAGCTCTGGCAGAAACGCATGATTTCGGCTTCGCTCTTACCCTTGGGAGAGAAGTCGGCACCACCTTTACCACCACCCATGGGGAGAGTAGTGAGTGCATTCTTGAACATCTGTTCGAAACCGAGGAACTTCAGGATAGAGAGGTTCACTGAAGGATGGAAACGGATACCGCCCTTGTACGGACCGATGGCATTGTTGAACTGAACGCGGTAGCCGATGTTTACCTGTACCTTACCTTGGTCATCTACCCAGGGTACACGGAATGTGAATACACGATCCGGCTCTACGATACGCTCGATGATACCGTTCTTTTCGAACTCGGGATGTTGGTTGTACACTTCTTCTACAGAGAGAAGAACTTCCTTCACTGCTTGGAGGAATTCGCTTTCGCCGGGGTGCTTAGCCTCCAGCATTGTCATAATTTCTTGGGTCTTCATAGAGAACTCTAAATAATAGTAAGAGATTACTCCGGCAAAAGTAGCTAATGTGTTTGGAACTTTCAAGCCTTTTCTCAAAAATAAAGTTTAGTAAGATCCTTGTAGTCCAAATCACAAACTAACCCTTCCGAATATCAGCTTTTTCAGTACATAAATCAGTATCCGAATACGTCGCCAAAAGATTAAGTATATTGACTTGATTCAAAGGCAGCATGCATCGATGGTTTAATGGAGGTCGTTGTCGGTATCGAAGCCTCGCCAAAACGCATACCGAAACATCCTCAAAAGCATAGCCTTTAATCTCTATCTCATTATATCCAAATGTGTCTCGGATGAGCGAACACTCACCGGCCGGCCTTGTTTTTGAGGTCGGACCGATGGATAAGGGGAGCTTTATCATCCTCGACAGTTACCATCCTACTGTGAAAAAATGACACTGAAAGGGTGATTCTTGATAACCTCCTCTTTTTTCAAAGGTCTCTCATTAATTTATTGATATGCACTGAGTTACTCGAAATTGGCGAATAAAAAAAGCCCTAGTTTGTGAAAGTTGGAACTTCATCGTATTATGAGTACTGAAAAGATAGGGGCTGTGACAAAAATGAATTTTGACACAGCCCCCATCATGAGTATTTTGCCGATCGATATATATCCGAAAGAAGTCGGTATCGGCAGCTAAAAAGACTGTTTACTTGCCGTAGCGAGCTTTCAGTATCTGGATCATATCTGCAGACATGGAATCGAGATCGTAATCCGGCTTCCAATCCCATTCACTACGAGCACAAGAATCATCCAATGAGTTTGGCCACGATTCGGCAATACCTTGACGAAGAGGATCGACTTCGTAATTCATAACAAAATCAGGTACCAGCTTCTTCACTGCTGCCGCTATCTGCGAGGGTTCGAAACTCATGGCAGTGATGTTGAACGAATTGCGATGTACCAGACGGGCAGGGTCAGCTTCCATCAGCTCCACGCATGCACGAAGAGCATCGGGCATATACATCATATCCATATAAGTACCCTCTTTAATCGGACAAGTGAAGCGTCCTTCTTTGACAGCTGCATAATAAATATCCACGGCATAGTCCGTCGTTCCACCACCGGGGAGGGTGACGTTGGAGATCAAACCGGGGAAACGAACCGAACGTGTATCTACACCGAAACGCTTGTGGTAGTAGTCACTCAAAAGCTCGCCACTGACCTTCGTTACTCCGTACATGGTCTTGGGACGCTGAATAGTATCCTGGGGGGTCTTATCCTTAGGAGTATCATTGCCGAAAGCACCGATAGAGCTGGGCGTAAACACTGCACAATTCTTTTCACGAGCTACTTCCAGTGTATTGAAAAGTCCTCCCAGACCAATATGCCATGCTAACTGAGGTTTGGCTTCTGCTACGGCACTGAGAAGGGCAGCCAAATTGTAAATCGTATCTACTTTATACTTATCCACCACTTCTGCTATTTGCTTGGCATTGGTGATGTCTACTATTTCGGCAGGACCGCTTTCGAGTAGTTCGCCCTTAGGCTCTGCACCGGGGATATAACCCGCTACAACGTTTCCCTGAGGATAACGCTTTCTCAACTCCATAGTCAACTCCGATCCGATCTGTCCGGTAGAGCCGATAATCAGGATGTTCTTCATTCTACTACCTCCGTATTGCTTTAAGTTAGTTGGGTTCATTAAAATTCGCTGCAAAAGTATGGATTATTCTCATAAATATGCGACTAAAGAGCAGTACAAAATCAATGAAGACGAAAAGAAAGACAAAGACCTCTCCACAGGATTCTGACGAATAAATGCCATTCCCTCTTTGAAGGGGTTTAAGCCGAACCAGCATAAGAAAAGAGAACGATCAAGTGCGAAATCATTTGATTTCAAGCAGATACCTATATGTGGGGATTGTCGATTAGGCGGAATAACTATACTTTTGTTTGAAACAAAACAATATTTTTTCGTATGACAACACATCACATAAAGAAATCATACTCACCCAATACAAAGCTAAGTGACTTGATATGCGAGAATTACGACTTACTACTGGTCATTACGCGCTTTGGTATTTCGCTTGGTTTCGGAGAAAAGAGCATACGAGAAGTCTGTGAGGACAATAAGGTAAACACCAATACCCTCATGGCTGTAATCAATGCACTTATCAACCGTCCCGAACACCCTTCCGAGACCGTCTTGTCAGATCTGTCAGCTCCTTCCCTGATCAACTATCTGCGAAAGTCGCATAATTATTTTCTCGAATTTCGTCTGCCTTTGCTCCGTCAAGACCTTTTGGCCGCACTGTCCAACTGTCCATCCGAAGTGGTATTCGTCATTCGTCAATTCTATGATGAGTATGTGGAGGAAGTACGCAAGCACATGAGCTACGAAGAGAAAACGGTTTTCCCTTATGTGGAAAAACTTTTGGGCGGAAAGTTGGACAAACGTTCGCACTACAGAATCGATATATTCAGCAAACGCCACGATCAGATAGAGCTGAAGATTTCCGAACTTAAGAACCTGCTGATCAAATACTACCCGACATCGAGTGGCTACGAACTCAACAGCGTTCTGCACGACATATTCTCCTCGGAAGACGATTTGTCAGCACACAACTTTGTCGAAGACCATCTTTTCGTGCCTTTGATTCGTAAAATAGAAAAGGAAAACGGATTATGAATATCATCACACTCAAGGTAGCGATAGTGGAACCGCTACCTATGATTCGTGCAGGGCTGGAAGCTCTACTGAAGAAAATCACCGGCTACAAGATACAATTCATAGATGCACCCGCCGATAATGGTTGGGTAGATGTAATCTCCTTTTATTGTCCCGATGTCGTTTTCATGAATCCACTCGTATCGGGACTCACCCGAAACGAATCCGACAAGGCATGTCCGCAGTCGCGCTATGTGGGTTTGCTCACTACGCCGATTGACAGCAATATGCTACACAACTATGACGATACACTGTCCGTCCACGCCACAGTAGAGGAATTAAGACAGTTATTGGAAAGACTTTATCAAAAGACCTTGGAACCCGAAGAGAGCGGAGAAGAACAACAGACACTCACCAATCGGGAGAAAGAGATCGTCGTAGGTGTAGTGAAAGGTATGACCAACAAAGAGATTGCCGAAGAGCTTTTCTTATCTACGCATACCGTTATAACCCACCGACGCAACATTGCAAAAAAATTGCAGATTCACAGCCCCAGTGGCTTGACCATCTATGCCATCATGAACAAACTCGTCAATCTCGACGAAATCGCCCACTAAACAACTAAATTCGAGGCCTAATCGCCGACCTTGGAAGTAAGCAAAGACCAAAGTTTATCATTCGAGGGAAGAGGAGCGGTGAGATCGATGAGGACGCCGCTGACAGGATGAGTGAAACGAATTCGATGGGCCAGCAGACTGATTCCTCCATCCGGATTACTGCGCCCGAATCCGTATTTCAAATCGCCCTTGATAGGACAACCCATAGTTGCGAGCTGGCAACGAATCTGATGGTGCCGGCCAGTATGTAGCTCTATTTCCAAAAGATGGTAATTGTCGGACGAAGCTAATAAGCGATAAGAGAGAGAAGCCTTCTTACTGTTCGGCACTTTGCATACCGAAGCAAAGCTTTTGTTCAGTCTTTCGTTTCGACTGATATAATGGACGAGCGTATCTCCGTCCTTGGGAGGCCTTTGTTTGACTATGGCACGATACACCTTTTGCACCTTCCCATCGCGAAACATATTATTGAGCCGCGCCAAAGCCTTACTCGTTTTGGCAAAAACGACCAGTCCGGCCACAGGACGATCCAAACGATGAGCTACACCGAGGAAGACTTTGCCCGGCTTGGCATATTTCTCTTTGATCCACTGCTTGACCGTTTCGGACAGAGGGCTGTCACCAGTCTTATCGCCTTGAACAATCTCCCCGACAGCCTTATTGACTATGATCAGATGATTGTCTTCGTAAACGACTTCCATAACGACAGCCCTATGAACCGAACAGGTTGATTCTGATCCTATATTACATATTCATACCGCCACAAACGT
>ENA-OWND01000357-OWND01000357.1-metagenome-genome-assembly--contig:-NODE-357-length-32280-cov-7.420853_pt1 | contig 32280 bp, 31 predicted proteins | sample MGYA00245342_ERZ651119 | MGnify/ENA primary metagenome ERZ651119 (study PRJEB26857, sample SAMEA4031756) | metagenome | biome: human; feature: oral; material: saliva | place: Philippines | collected 2014... | reverse complement strand
AATCAATCAATCAATCAATCAATCAATCAATCAATCAAATTGTAGGATTTGTTAAAACTTGCTACAAGCCTGAAGAAGTATTTCATTTTCTTCATCAGCATTCCATTCCTTTTTCCTCTATTGGAGGAATGACCAATCAAAATGTTCTACTTAATATTTCTGGAGTTAAGTTTGTATTACGGATCCCTAATGCCGTAAATTTATCACTTATAAATCGAGAATATGAGGCATTCAATAATGCACAGGCATATCGTGCTGGCTTGAATGTAGAAACTCCCGTATTAGATGCCCAAAGTGGAGTGAAACTAACTCGCTATTTAGAAAATAGTAAGCCGTTAAGTCAGATACAATTAAACGAGCAAAGTTGTTTGTCTCAAGTTGTGAATAATTTATATCGTTTACACAATAGTGAATTTGTTTTCCGTAATGTATTTAGCGTATTCGATGAGTTTCGCCAATATTTTTCATTGCTAGAAAACAAATCCGCTTTTTATCAAGCTGATTCGAGAATGGATAAACTTTCAGCTGTATTTTGGCAATTTGAAGAAATCAATAAAGAGATAATTTTACGTCCGTGCCACAATGATTTAGTCCCTGAAAATATGTTATTACAAGATGATCGGCTATTTTTTATCGATTGGGAATATTCGGGCTTAAATGATCCGCTATTTGATATAGCTACTATCATTGAGGAAGCTCATTTATCGAAAGAAGCTGCTGATTTTCTATTAGAAACCTATTGCAATCAGACAAATAAATATCACAAGACAGAATTTCAAATCGCTCACAAACGGTTAAAAATCCATCGTTTTTGCCAAAATGTATTGTGGTTTTTATGGACAAAAGTAAAAGAAGAACACGGCGAGAATTTTGGCGATTATGCGTTAAAACGCTTAGACGCAGCATTTAAACTGTTAGAGGAATTGCCATAATGCGTGGCTATCTCTTTGGCATACTGTCCGCTGTATTTTGGGCATTATCTGGACTGTTGTATAACGAATTGCCATTAAGTGAATATACTGCGTTAGGGAAAGTAATTTCATTACTTTTTTTAATTGATTTTTGCTCGTTATTAGTTATCGGCATCACATTATGGCGAAAAAGTGCGGTAGATTTTCAAGGCGTTTTTTGGCGACCTGCGTTATCTGGCGTATTAGGCGGACCAATAGGAATGTCTGCCTATTTATTAAGCATTCATTATTTAACAATCTATTATGCTGCACCGCTTTCATCTCTCTTTCCTGTTTTCGCTGCGTTAATGTCTTATTGGATTCTAAAAGAAAAAATTACCAAAACAGCCCAATTCGGATTCGCCTTGGCTATTATTTCTTCTTCGTTGCTTGCTATTGAAGTAGGACAAGAAATAACCTTTAATACTATCGGTTTTATTTTTTTAATAATTTGTATATTAGGGTGGTCATCTGAAATAGTGATATCCTCCTATACAATGCGTTCTCTCTCTGGACTTCAGGTGTATTTTTTAAGACTATGTGGTTCAACTATTGGTTATTTATTGATTCTATTTATTCTTTCCTTGAAAAATTTCTCACTAGATATACTTAGTTTTAATTATGTACAAATTGCTGGTGTAATAATCTTTGGGGCATTATCTTACTGCTGCTATTACCAAGCGATTTATCTGTTAAAACCAATCAAAGCAATGGCATTAAATATCACATATTCTGTATGGGCAATTGGACTTGGTTATCTTATCTATCAACAGCCAATTAAGCCCATTACCTTACTACTTACCTTATTATTAAGTGCAGGAGTGATCGTTACACTTTATTACAAAGGGGAACAAAAATGAATGCAATTATTTTAGCAGCAGGCCTAGGCAGCCGATTTAAAGACATCACACAAAGCACACATAAATCATTGTTAGATATTCACGGCACACCTAACTTGGAACGAACACTGGCGTTTTTACAGCAAGCGAATATTGATAAAATTGTCATTATTACTGGGCATTTGCACGAACAATTCAATTATCTACAAGAAAAATATAATTGCACTCTAATTCATAATGAAAAATATCGAGAATATAACAGCATTTATTCCTTTTCTCTGGCGCAAGACTTCTTTAATGATTGTTATGTTATTGATGCGGATGTAGTGCTTAATCGTAATATTTTTCTAACGAAACCATCACACAGCAAATATTTCACAGTTATTCGTTCTAAAACGCACAATGAATGGCTACCGATTTTAAATAGTAATGGGCAAGTAATACGTATTGATATTGGTTCACTGAATCAACCCAGTTTGTCAGGAATATCATTCTGGGCTACACAGGATTGCAATACAATTTTAAATCTACTCAAAGATTACTTAAGTGAAGTGCGGTTAAAAAATCCAAAACTTTATTGGGATACCATTCCGATGGAATATATAGAGAAATTGAATATCTATACGGAACAACTTAACAGTGATGATATATTTGAAATGGATAACCTTGATGACTATCACCACATTTTACAAAAATTGACACCAAACAAGGAAAAATAATGAAAAAATTAACGCTCAGAGAACAACAACTCGTTTGTCTCGATATATTAGATTATTTCCACGCATTATGTGAGCGACACCAAATTCACTATTCTCTTGGTGGTGGAACATTAATCGGTGCTATACGCCAAAAAGGCTTTATCCCTTGGGATGATGATATTGATGTTTATATGCACCGTGATGAATATCAAAGGTTCGTTGATGTTTGGTTTCAAGAAACTCACGAACACTACAATATGGAAACGGCGGAAGATATCCTTGCTCAATATACTGGTGAAATGGCAAAAATTTTCGATTGTCGCACTCAAATAACAGATGCTAAGGGAAGAAAAAGCCCAATGTTTATGGATATATTTATCTATGATGGCGTACCGAATGAACCAAAGATCATCTACCCACTGATGAAAAAGCATCGAAGAATTAAACTTCGCTTTTCCTCTTGCAAAAAAAGATGGTTAAGAGCAAAAGAAAATACCGTGAAAAAAGCTATACTTAATAAATTAAGCCACTTTCTATTTTCCAAAATGCAAAAAAATTTAGCACAATTCCAAATAAAATATCCGATAAAACAATGCGATTATATTGGTCTTGTATTATCTGACTACGGTGGTTGGCAAAAATCTTATATGCCGAAGGAATATTTTAACCATGTTATTTATAAAGAATTTGAAGGACGGCAATTTCAGGTAATGAATGGATATCACGAACACTTAACACAATATTATGGAGATTATATGAAGCTTCCACCAGAAGAAGACCAAAAGCCACATCATATTCAAGAAGCGTATATTTTGTAAGCGAAAGGGCAGATTTAATTCTGCCCTTTTTCAATTATTACTTCACTTTTCCACAATTCAAACAATACAAATATTGACCTTTAGGATCATTAAATTTAGTTAATACATTCAATTCTTTTTGTAATTTTTGAATTGGAGCAGGCAAACCAAGCCATTTAACTAACTGCTCTTGCGCCCCTTTTTTAGTATCGCGCAATAAGGTGCTAATTAAACTAACGTTATCATCTGTAAACCATTCCACGCTAAAATCTTGTACGGCAGTATCTTGGCGTTGATTCACTAATTGCTCTGCTTTATTGACCGCTTCATTAAAAGAACCTATCTCATCCACTAAACCATTTTGGAATGCATCACTGCCCAACCAAACCTGCCCTTGAGCAAGTTTATCTACTTGTGTTTTAGAAAGCTGGCGACCTTTGCTGACAATTTCTAAAAATCTGTCATAACCGTGCTCAATTTCTGTTTGATAAATATCTTGCACGGGTTTTGCTAATGGAGAAAACGCAGATGTCTTAGCTAATTCAGTGGTTGAAACACCATCTGCATTCACGCCTATTTTCTTAATACTATTTTCGAAAGTCGGGAACATTGCGAAAATACCGATAGAACCCGTAATTGTATTTGCATCGGCAATAATATAATCTGCAGTAGATGAGATCCAATAACCACCAGATGCTGCCATTGCTCCCATAGATACGATGACAGGCTTACCGATTTTCTGTAAATTTTCTGTTTCTTGACGGATAATTTCAGAAGCAAAAGCACTTCCGCCAGGTGAATTAACGCGTAGAATCACGGCTTTCACAGAATTGTCATCGTGGGCTTTACGAAGAATTCGCGCAATAGTATCACCACCAGCATTTTCTTCATCACTTTCTCCATCAATAATCGTTCCCTCAACATTCACAACCGCAATTTTATTCGGTACGTTGTAATGTTCTAAACGATCAGGCAGTTGAGTTAAATAATCATCAAATTCGATAAGATTCGCTTTTCCATCACTTCCTTTGCCAAAAAGTGCGGTGAGTTTTTTATCTAAATCTAAACGAGTTACAACATCGGTTACTAATCCACGTTGTTGTGCGTATGCCGTACTATTGCCTTTTAACGCTTTAAGTTCTGCAAGATACTGTTTCGCATTCGGCAAAATGTTATCTTTCTTAATATTACGATTTTCACTGACGGATAAAACATAATTATTCCACATTTCGCCTAACCAACGTTGCATATTTGCTTTTGCCTCAGCCGACATATCGTTGCGTAAAAATGGTTCAACTGCTGATTTATAAGTCCCCACGCGGAAAATATGTGGTGTAACGGCTAATTTGTCTAGCATCTCTTTAAAATACAAATTCTCTTGCGATAAACCGTGAATATCCACGCTTCCAATTGAATTTAAATAAATTTCATCAGCAAAGCTCGCTAAATAATATTGTCCTTGTGAATAATTATCTGCATAGGCGATCACTGGTTTCCCTGCATCTTTAAAGTGACTGATAGCACCACCAATAAAATCTAATGCGGGTAAATCCGCCCCTTCAAAATAATTAAGATCGAGCACTAATCCTTTAATTTTAGGATCATCTTCCGCTTGTTGAATGGCAAATACCACATCAAAAGTCGAAATTTTTCGAGGGACGTGTTCGCCATTCAATTCGCTTAACGCATCTTGCCAACGAAGTGTTTCATCTCGGTTGTCCGCTAAATAACCATCTAAATTGAGCAATAATGCGCCATCCCCTGTTAATGTTGTAGATTTTTTTCCACCGCTTGAAAAGCTAATAATCGCCACTAGCAATAGTACAAAGCCTAAAAACACAACATTCATCACAAGATCACGAATGAAACACAGCACTTTCCAACAAAATTTTAATACTTGAAACATACAAATTACCTTTAAAAAATTTGTGCTAGCGTATCACAAAGCCTTGTCAAAAACTATGCTATAATCCACCGCACTTTTACTTATAAGGGATAATAAAATGGATGCACTTACACTTTTAACCACAAGAAAATCAAACAAAAAATTGACCGCACCTGCACCTAATGCAGAACAGCTTGAGCGTATTTTCGAAGCAGCAATGCGTGCGCCAGATCACGGAAAATTACATCCTTATCATTTTATTGTAATGGAAAATGAGAGCTTAGATAAATTAGAAACGCTACTTAAAGCTGCCGTTGTAGAATTTGATCTTGGGGAAGAAAAATTGATAAAAGCAGAAAACCTAGCACATCGTGCACCTATGGTTATTGGCGTGGTAGCAAAAATCGATCCAATTATCGCTAAAGTGCCTGGTTGGGAACAAATGTTGAGTGCAGGTTGTGCAACTTATGGATTACAACTGGCTGCACAAGCACAAGGATTTGATAATGTGTGGATTTCAGGGAAATGGGTTAATGGCACTGCATTACGAGAAGCGTTCGGATGTCGTGAACAAGATCGTGTGATTGCGTTAGTCATGATTGGCACAGGCATGGAAAAAGCCGAACGTGAATGCCGTGTTATCGATACAAAAGATTTTGTAACCTATCTATAAAATATTGCTTGCTTTCCTCAAGACTTAGAGGAAAGCAAAAATATTGCCTACTCTTCTTCCAATTCATCCGCCATTGCCGCCAATATTTCTCGTGTAAGAAGGGCCAATGCACGATAAAAAGGCAAAGTTGCTTGATTTTCTACTTGAGTTAAAAACTTCGCTGCACAAGGCAGTAAAAAAGTTTCAAAGAATTCTTGTTGAGCCACTAAAGAATCCGAATTATCTTCAAGCCAAGAGGCTGTGAGCAATAATAAAGCAAAATGATCCGCACTTTCCACCTCTGGCATATTGCGTACAAGACGAAAATTCACAAATTCTTCAACATCAATGCCATAAGCTGAAATAGCCGTAATCACTTTCCCATTCGCACCAAATAATTTTTGATACTCTTGGTTCAACAAATTGAGATCGATTTTAACTTGCAAGCTATTCAGCGCTAATTCACTTTCTTTATCAGTATCTAACGCCCAAACTTGGCTCAAACCTTTTTGTTGTAACCAATCAAACGCGCCTGCAAGAACTTCATCTGTTGGAGAACGATAAAAAAGATTACCGAATAATCGACTAATTAATGAAAAATTATTAATTTGTTTTTCAGACATTACGCTTTTCCTTTAAAAGTGCGGTCAATTTTTCTTGTGTTTTTTGAGCAGCAAGTTCAATCATCGCTTTACGCGCCTTATCATCAATTAAATGAATATCACCGAATAATTCAAACTCGACATTTTCAATTCCACAATAATTGAATAATCCATTAATCAAACAATGATTAAGCGATTTATCCACATCAAATTCTTTATATTGATCAACATTACTGCCAATAGTAATAAATTGCTGCATTTGCTTATTTTTGAGCAACCCCACTGATTCGCCGTTTTCTGTTTTATAGGCAAAACCGTGACTTAATACGCGATCTAAATAGCCTTTCAAAATTGATGGGAACCCCATCCACCAAAGGGGATAAACCAACGTAATTAAATCTGCTTGAAGAATAAAATCATGCTCTTGCTGAATATCTTCTGGAATAATACCTTTGTTAGCATTCTGCAATTCTTCATGAGATAAAATTGGATTGAAATTCATTTCATAAAGATCACGAAAAAATACATTTACACCATTTTCTTGACTAATTTGCTCAATACGATTGGCAATCGCTCGCCCAAAACTACGCACTGAATTAGGATGAGCAAAAATAATTAAGTGATTCATTTTTCTTACCTATTTGTAGGGAAATAAAACGTGACAGAAGTCTATCAAAATAGAGCGCACTTTGCATATAAAATCACATAAAAAAAAGCGGGCATAGCCCGCTCTCTTATTTGCATCATCATTATGCTGCATTTTTACGTTCTTCTTCCATACATACTGCCGCAGTAAATAATACGTCAGTTGATGAGTTTAATGCTGTTTCAGTTGAGTCTTGTAAGATACCAATAATGAAACCAACACCGATCATTTGTGCTGCTACATCATCAGAAATACCAAATAAGCTACATGCTAATGGGATTAATAATAATGAACCGCCCGCTACGCCAGATGCACCACAAGCACAAAGTGCTGCAACAATACTTAATAAAAGCGCACTAACGAAAGAAACTTCTAAGCCTAGTGTATGAACTGCGGCTAAAGTTAAGATAGTAATAGTAATCGCCGCACCCGCCATATTAATGTTCGCACCCAATGGAATAGAAACAGAATAAGTTTCTTCATCAAGATTTAAGCGTTTTGCTAATTCAATGTTCACTGGAATATTTGCTGCAGAACTACGTGTGAAGAATGCAGTTACCCCACTTTCGCGTACACAAGTCCACACTAATGGGTAAGGATTACGACGGATTTTCCAGTAAACCAAAATAGGATTTACAACAAAAGCAGTAAATAACATCGTACCAATTAATACAGCAAGTAATTGCACATAACCGCCTAATGCGACTAAACCTTTATCAGATAAGGTTTCAGCCACTAAACCGAATACACCAAATGGCGCAAAAGAAATAATCACGTGAACAATTTTTGATACGCCTTCTGCAAAATCAGATAATACGTTCTTAGTTGCATCAGATGCATGACGTAAAGCCAAACCTAAACCGATAGACCATGCTAATACACCAATAAAGTTTGCTTTGAAAATCGCATTTAATGGATTATCTACCACATTTAAAATTAATGTTAGCAACACTTGACCAACGGCTTGTGGTGCAGAACTTGAATCTTCTTTCGCAGCCAATACCACTTCCGTTGGGAATACGAAACCAGCAATAACAGCAACAAATGCAGCTAAGAATGTGCCTAAAAGGTAAAGCACAATGATTTCTTTCATATTGCTTTTCGTACCAATTTTACGGTTTGCAAGGGCAGCCATAACAAGAAAGAAAATTAAAATTGGTGCAACGGCACGCAGAGCTTTTACAAAAATCGTACCTAATACGCCAACTTTTTCAGCAAGATTAAAACCAATGGTTTCTTGTAATGGTGCTGAAATCAATGCAACAACAATACCAAGAACCAAGCCAGCGGCAATTCGTTTTACCAAACTACCCTGAAATAACAGACTAAATAGACGTGATGTGTTCATATTTTTATCTTTCTTTTAGTAAATTTAACTTCAGATTGTTACCAATCCACCTAGGGGGAATTAAAGATAGCGTAAAATTTTAATGAAAGAAAATATTTTTATTATTTTTCACTCTAAAAGTGAACTTTTTTCTAAAGTTATTAGATATTCTCTAAAAACATACTTATAAAAAAATTTTTTATTTAACCTATTGACACCCTGTATGAAATATCAGTAAAATTTAACTGTACAAAAAAACAAGGTAAAAGGTTATTTATCCATATTATTTAACAGGAGATAAGAGAATGAACAACCAAACTTTGGCTACACAATATGAAATGGATTTTTCTTATAATCCACTGCCTTTTTTCAGTGATATAGAAGATAACCTTAAATTCAACAAAAAATTAGATTTAAATCTTTACTGTATCAAACGTCCAAAACAAACTTGTTTTATTCATATAACTAACCCAAATATGTTGGCTTGGGGAATTGAAAGCGGCGATATGTTAGTCGTCGAAAAAAATGACGATCTTTATTCTGGTGATCTTGTTGTGCTAGAAGAAAATAACGAATTTCATGTCTATGAATTTATGACGCATAGCGGCAATTACCTTTTTATGGCATTGGATTCCACAACACAAAATATAAATACAAAAGATTGGTCAAATTTACCTATTGTCGGCACCGTAACCAATACGATTCATCAAATGAAACGTCGCGATAAAATGAAATGGGCAGCGTAGTTAAAAGCAAATAAAAAAGTGCGGTGAAAATCAACCGCACTTCTATCTAGTATCTAGGTTATATTTCAATTAATTACTCGTCGCTTTACGTCTAGCAATAACTGCATCAGAAAGTTGTTGCAATAATCTTTCAGAATCTTCCCATCCAATGCACGCATCCGTAATACTTTGTCCATAAGTCTGCGCTTTGCCATCAACTAAATCTTGACGACCTTCCACTAAATGGCTTTCCACCATTACGCCAAAGATTTGTTTAGAACCAAATGCAATCTGATTACATACGTCTTGGCAAACATCCATTTGCTTCTTATATTGTTTACTGCTGTTTGCATGGCTAAAATCAACCATAACGTGTGGAATACGCCCTGTTTTTTCAATATCAGCACAAACTTTTTCTACATCTTCAGCACTATAGTTAGGACCTTTATCTCCACCTCGTAAAATAATATGGCAATCTTCATTCCCTTTTGTAGAAACAATTGCAGAATGACCAAATTTAGTGACAGATAAGAAATAGTGGGGAGCTTCCGCCGCACCAATTGCATCTAAAGCGACTTTCACACCACCATTAGTGGCATTTTTAAACCCAACAGCACAAGATAAACCTGAAGCCAACTCACGATGAACTTGTGATTCTGTTGTTCTAGCCCCAATCGCCCCCCAGCTCATAAAATCTGCCAAATACTGAGGTGTAATCATATCTAAAAACTCGCCCGCTGCAGGCACACCAAGATCATTAATATCTGAAAGTAATTTCCGTGCAATGCGTAACCCATCATTTAAACGATAAGTATCATTCAAATATGGATCATTAATTAAACCTTTCCAACCCACCGTTGTACGCGGTTTCTCAAAATACACACGCATAATAATTTCAAGGCTATCTTTGTATTTTTCACGTAATGGTTTTAAACGAGTCGCATATTCAATGGCAACTTTCGGATCATGAATAGAGCAAGGCCCAATCACGACTAATAAACGATCATCTTTACCATGAATAATATTATGTGCCTCATGACGAGTTTGCTTCACTAACGCCGCAGCATGTTCACTTGCTGGGTATTTTTCTAATAAGGCAATGGGTGGTAACACCTGATCGACTTTTTCAATTCGCGTATCGTCGTTTGCCACGACAATTTCAATTTTCTCTTTAGCCATATATCACTCTCAAACTTTCAAATGTTGTGTTTAAATTATGTAGCTAATCTACACTTATTTTTGTACTAGTAAACTAGTTCGATATGTTTTTTTAGAATAAAACCTACGAATTCCCTATTAAACTATCTTTACAACTCCCTTGCAAGCTGAATAAAACGAAATAATTAAGTAAATAAAAGATAAAAAAATACCGCACTTTTGTGCTGTACTCTCGAAATTAATGGCTACTTAATACTTGTGCAGGTTGTAATTTAGCAGCTCGGCTTGCTGGATAAAGGCTTGCTATTAAACTCAAGGCAAGTGCAGCGATTAAAACCATCAAAACATCCGACCAGTGTAACTCGCTTGGCAAGAAATCCACAAAATACACATCGCCCGATAATAATTTCTTACCGATAACCCACTCAATGCCTTGAATAAAAGTTGTCAGATTTAATGCAAGTATAATGCCTAACACAATTCCAATTAAACAACCTTTCATTCCTGCTTGTAAGCCATACCAAATAAAAATACGTTTGATAAACGCGTTATTTGCTCCAAGCGTGCGCATAATGGCTATATCGCCTTGCTTATCTTTTACTGCCATAATCAGCGTAGAAACAATATTAAAACACGCCACCCCAATCACAAGCACCATTGCGATATACATTACGGTTCTAATAAGCTGAATATCGCGATACATATAACCAAATTTACTAATCCAATTTTGCATATATAGCATCTGCGGATAATCATTAAGCATTGATAAATCCAGATTTCTCACAGAAAAAGGATCATCTAATTTCAATTCAACACCTGTAATTTGATCAGGTTGATAAGTCAAAAAGGTTTGTGCTTGAGCAAGCGGCAATAAGGCATAACTATAATCAAGCTGACCATCTAAGCGTAAAATAGCGGTAACTTGCACTGGCTCACGTGTTGGTTGAGCAAATTGTTCATCGCCGTTTTGCTGAGAAATAAGTAAAGTAACCCAATCACCCGCTTTTACATTGAGTTCTCTAGCAATCCCTGATCCCAAGACTAATCCGCCTTCTTTCTCAAATTTGTTCCAACCTTGCTCTTGTACAAAATTGCCAATTGAACTTACCTTATCTTCTGCTTGTTTTTCAACACCTTTGACCTGAACAACTTTCAATTTTGAGCCATTTTCTACCAATGCCGTAAAGCTAACAAAAGGAGAGATTCCTTTAATTTGTGGATTTTGTTGTAGGCGTTTTTCTAAATTTTGCCAATGATGAATTGTGGGATCTTTCACTTGAGGCGCAGAAAAAATCTCAATATGCGGCACGACTGCCAAAATCCGTTGATTAAGCTCACGCTCAAAACCATTCATCGCACTTAAACCAACAATTAAAACTGCAACACCCAATGCAATACCAATTGCAGAGAATTTTGCAATTAACGCGACTAAAGGATTTTTTTGTTTACCACGTTGATAACGCCAACTAATGAAAAAAGGCGTATTCATTATGCACCTTCCTTCAAAATGCCGTCTTGCATCACTAAACGGCGTGATAATTTTTCCGCAAGCCCCATATCGTGAGTGACTAATAAAAAGGCGATATTTTGTTCTTGATTAAGTTGTTGAATCAGCTCAAAAATACTTTCAGTGGTCTTATGATCGAGATTTCCTGTGGGTTCATCCGCTAAAACTAACGATGGATTATTCACTAAAGCACGCGCAATCGCCACACGCTGACGTTCCCCACCAGAAAGTGCAGAAGGACGATGGGTAATTCTATGACTTAATCCCACCGCACTTAGCATTTTTTCGGCGCGATCTTTCGCTTCTGCTTTATTTTGATGACCAATCAACATTGGCATCATCACATTTTCAAGTGCGGTAAAATCCGCCATTAAATGATGGAATTGATACACAAATCCTAAATAACGATTACGCAAAGCAGCTAATTCATTAGCCGATGCTTTTTGCAAAGATTGTCCATTAATAAACACTTCCCCACTACTTGGCTGATCAAGTCCCCCTAAAGTATGCAATAAAGTACTTTTCCCTGAACCTGAGCTTCCTACAATCGCAACCAACTCTGCAGGTTCCATAGAAAAAGAAACACCTTTTAACACTTGCGTTTGATTTTCGCCCTCTTGATAAAATTTATTGATGTTTTCGCATTTTAATAAATAGTTATTCATTTTTTACTCGTTTTAACCGCACTTTAGCGGCAGATAATCCCATCAAAAACTTGCGCGAGTCTATCACACTTTTCCTTGAGCTTAAATTTCAATACACCCAAAGTATTCAAATCCTGTTTCAGAAAAATGTTTTTCAAGATAACGTTTTAAATAGCGTTGGGTTTCTTGACTAATAATAGGATCATATTCTGGGTAACCGTTATACATTACACTTAATACTGAAATACCACGAGTACGACAAGCCTCTAAACTTAATAATGTGTGGTTTATACTGCCTAATTTTCCCGATGTGACTAAAATCAAAGGGTAATTATTTGACTGAATATAATCTAGCGTCGTCGCTTCCTCGCAATAGGGAACCATTAACCCACCAGCGCCCTCCAGCAACACATAATCATATTTTTCTGCCAAAAGTGCGGTAGATTTTTCAATGATTTTTGCTTCAATTTTTCTACTTTCTCGCTTTGCAGCTAAATGTGGCGAACAAGGATATTCAAAAACATAAGGGCAGGTTTTGCCTTGTAAATCTTCTTCCGTTAAATCAATCCCTTGAATCTTTCGATGCACAAGCAAATCATCAGCGATATTTTTACAACCTGTTTGAATCATTTTTTGTGTAATCACGGAAAAGCCTTGTTCCATCAACTTTTTAGCATAAATCCCTGTTGCCACTGTTTTACCCACATCGGTATCAATCCCCGATATAAAAATAACTTTGCCCATAAGCCGCCTTATTGCCTGCCCGCCGCAGAATAGCGCGCGATAAAAAATAACGGATGATAAGTCAGGCGCACTTTGCCCGACGGCATACTGAACGCCGACAAGTAATCGCCAATAAATCCATTGAGATTTTTTCTTGTCCAGTTTTTTTGGTTCGTGGCTGTTACGCCTGTATATTTAAGGTGTTTGAGTACATCTGACGGCGTATCAAAGTCTAGTATTGCCTTAAAATCCTCACACCATAAAAGCTCAAAATCTTTGGCCAACCAAGCCTGCCATTGGGATAAAGTCGGGTAATTTAAGCCTATATTTGTAATCTGGCGGACTTCTTTTAAATTGTCTTCGCCAAAGCTTGCAACCGCCAATAATCCGTTTGTTTTCAAACCCGTTTTGCAATGGGCGATAAAAGCCTCGGGTTGGTGGAACCATTGCACGGCGGATGCGCTTGCGATTAAGTCAAATTGTCGTTGAAAAGGAAAGTTTTCCGCATCACCGAAATAAAAATCAAAGGATTGCGGCAATTTTTCAGCCAGTCGGGTCTGCACATCGCACAAATCATTAAATAACCAATAATCCGCTGAAATCTGTTTTTGCAGCAAGGCACTCAACATTCCTGAACCGCAGCCCAATTCCAACACGTTTTCCAATAGCATATCGGGCAAATAATCTTGCAAATGTGCCATTAAATTAATCGTCATTTTTTGTTGGATTAAGGCGTGCCGGTCATAATCGTTTAATGCTTTTTGGAAAGCCTGCCGAATGCGCGATTTATTTATGGCAGTCAGTGATTCCATAGTGCCGACCAATGAGTGAATCTTGAAAACAGGTAATGTCCGCCGTCAATTTCCCGAACGGTGCAACGCGGTGTCCAATATCGGTGCTGATTGGCAGGCATAAAAATTTTATCGCCCGATCCGACCAAGGCATTTGTCCAGCGGATAAGATCTGTACGTCTATCTTGCCCGATCATCGCAAAAAGTGCGGTAAGTTCTTGATGAATTTCGTCAAACGGACGGGCGGAAAATTGTTGGTAATCTTCAAAAGATGCTTTATCGCCACAGATTCTGCGTTCAAATTTTAAACGGGTATTTTCCGTGAGGTTCTCCAATGTGCCTTTAAAAACGGCGCAAGGGATACCGAAATTATCATCACAAGGCAAACCTGTGCCATTCACTGCCGTTGCGGATTTTAATCTTATTCCTTGCAATGCCCTCTCTGCCGCCCAAACGCCCATTGACCACGCCACCAAACGAATGTGCCGATAGGCGGAAAAATCAAAATCCAAATTTAAATCTTGATAATCATAGCAAATCAATAAATCGTGATTTTCCGGCAAAATCAAATGATTTACAGCATCTGGCGGCGTTCCCCAACCTGCAAAATACAGGATTAAATTTCCGCCTTGGCAATCGTAAAATTTTGTTTTCATATCATATCCTTACAGGCACGCCACAAACTGTTTTACTTCATCTATTGTCATATCTGCCGTCAAAGATAATCGTATTCTGGATGTACCTTTTGGTACTGTCGGCGGTCTGATGGGCAGGCAATAATAACCCTGCCCTTGCAGGTATTCCGCTTTGGCAAGGGTCGCTTCATTCCCGCCTAAAATATAGGGGACGATACAGGTTTGGCTCGGCATTATTTGCGTCCGATGCGCCACTTCCCGCCGTAAAAATGCGCTTAACTGCTCAAGATGAGTTCTTTCTTTTGAAAATTGTGGTAATCGTTCAAAAATAAAATGAGTCCAAGCCACATTAAACGGCGGAAGTGCAGTTGAAAAAATCAATGGACGCATTTGATTAATCAAACACTCTTTTAATATTTGATCACAGACGACATAAGCACCCATTGAAGCTAAGGCTTTTCCAAAAGTGCCAACCAATAAATCTATATCAGCTATCACATTAGCTTGCTCAGCAATACCTAATCCGTTTTTACCATAAACGCCTATTGCATGGGCTTCATCCACATAAAGATAAGTATTTGGAAACTGTGTTTTTAATTGAGCAAGATAGTTCAAATCAGCTACATCACCATCCATACTAAAAACTGATTCCGTCACAATAAAAGTGCGGTCAAATTTTCCGGCATTTTTTTCGAGCAGACTCTTTAGATGTTCATAATCATTATGACGATAACGAAAGAACTCACATTGGCTTAAACGAATACCATCAATCATACTGGCATGCACTAATTTATCTGCTAAAATTAAACTTTTTGTTGTCGTCAATGCCGGTAAAATACCAAGATTGGCGTGATAGCCACTGTTAAATAATAAAGAACTTTCTCGTTGGAAGCGTTGAGCAATAAACTGCTCAAGATCGGTATAAACAGGAAAATTTCCCGTTAATAAACGAGATGAAGAACTGGTAAAAGAAGGGAAATTATCGACATATTGCTGTAAAAAAGACTGGCGCAAGTTTTCATTTGATGCCAAACCTAAATAATCATTAGATGACATATTCAGCATTTTGCGATTTTCTCGCATAATATATCGTCCTTGATGAACTAAGTCTGGAATTGAACGATATTGATTTTTTGCGCTAAGCTGTTCCAGTTGCTGTTTGAAAGCATCCATTTTTTATCCTAATGTTCATATTCCTGAGTTAAAGCCAGAATCATGCCTTCCGTTAATTTCTGAAGTTCATTATCTTTAATCACAAATGGTGGCATAACATAAACCAATTTTCCGAAAGGTCGAATCCAAACACCTTGTTCCACAAAACGTGGGACTAAAGTTTTCATATTTACCGCACTTTTCATTTCCACCACCCCAATCGCCCCTAATACGCGAACTTCTTTGACATAATCTTTTTCAACTAAAGGCGAAAGTTGTTGTTTTAAGGAATACTCAATTCGCTGAATATTTTGCTGCCAAGGACTTTCCAACAATAAACGGATAGATTCTACCGCAATAGCACAAGCCAATGGGTTTGCCATAAAAGTGGGGCCGTGCATAAAGCATTTAGCCTCACCGCTACAAATAGTTTGTGCAATTTCAGTGGTCGTAATAGTTGCCGATAAAGTTAAATAACCACCTGTTAAGGCTTTACCGATACACATAATATCTGGCGAAATCCCAGCATACTCGGCTGCAAATAATTTTCCTGTACGGCCAAAACCAGTGGCAATTTCATCAAAAATTAGCAATACACCATATTGTTTACAAAGCGTTTGTGCTTTCACTAAATAAGTTGGCGAATAAAAATACATACCGCCCGCACCTTGCACGACAGGCTCTAAAATAAGTGCGGCGATTTCGCTACCTTTTTTCTTAAGTAAATCAGCTAAAGGTTCAATCGCACAATCATTCCAAGATTCATTAAATGGAATATTGGGTTGAGGAAGAAAATATTGTACGGGCAGGCTATGATGAAATAAATGGTGCATACCTGTGATTGGATCACACACTGACATCGCATTCCAAGTATCACCATGATAACCCGAACGAATGGTGGCAAATTTTTGTCGTTGTACTTCCCCTTTAGCGTGCTGATATTGAATAGCCATTTTCATCGCAACTTCCACTGCGACAGAACCACTATCAGCAAAAAAGATCTTATCTAATCCATTGGGCAAAATTTGTACCAATAATTGAGCTAATTCCACTGCAGGTTGATGGGTAAAACCGCCAAACATAATATGGCTCATTTTTGCCAACTGATTCTGTGCAGCTACATTTAAACGAGGGTGATTATAACCATGCATCGCCGCCCACCAAGACGACATACCATCAATTAAACGACGACCATCTTTTAAGGTTATCATCACGCCATCAGCACGTTCTACCGCATAAAGTGGCATATCAGAAGAAACTGAAGAATAAGGATGCCAAATATGTTGTGTATCAAAAGCTAAAAGTGATTGTTCATCCATTATTCATTTACCATTAAAAACTTATTTGTATCTTAAAGCAGCAGGTTCTACTTTCGCAGCTCGATAAGCGGGATAAAGTGTAGAAAGTAAAGAAAGCAACAAGGAAAATCCAATGACAAAAATCATTTGAACAAAGGATAATTTTGTCAGTAAAAAACACCTTGTGGATTTACTGCACTTACAATGTCTGTTAAGTTCAACGTAACTACGCTTATTCGGTTATAAATTGGTTATATCATTGAGCAATTGCTGATTTAATAAAGCGGGTATACCCCCTTTCAATGTGTAAGCTAGTAAAAGCCCCCTTTTAAAATTCGCTTGTAAAGCTCGTCATTTGATAATTTCTTTTTTGATGAATCGCCCTGTGCTTATTCCTCGCTTGATTTTTTCTAGCGTTTCTATTCTCGCTTGCTTGTAAACGATATAGCTTCTATGTTTTATAAATTCGTGTTCACCTTGCTCAATATAACAAGCGTTATCGTGTGGTTTATCTGGCTTTACGCTTGAGCAGTTAACAAGCAAAATTGCATTCTCTTGATTTAGTTCCCCATCAAAACACGGATCAGTAAGTAAAAAAATAAATGCTTGAGGTCGTCATTATCCCCTGTGAAAGTAGGTAGCAATAGCGTGATTTTTCTCATACTAAAGCCCCGCAAATAAGCGGTCTATTTCCTCTTGCTTTTTGTGCTCTTGCAATATCTCCGCTATGTGTGCCTTGCTTTTGCCTAAGTGTGCTAATAAATCGGGTAACTTAATTTTCTTACTACTGCCTTTCGGGGCTTGCCATTCTGGTACGTGTTTTTTGTTGTACGTATATTCCACTAATTCAAACGTTTTAAAATGCCCAAAATCAGCAAAAACTCTATTTAAAATTTGCTCATCATTAAGAGATAAACAGCCCCAAAAATATTCGTCATTTTCGTCAATTTCTTTTGCTAGGCTTACACAATAATTTGCATCGTCTTTTATCTAATTATCCCATATGGTCGCACTCCCGCTTAATTGTGGTAGTGTTTCTCCGTGAATAAGGTTCAATGTTTTAGAAAGTACGGGGCCATAAGGCAAAGAGTAATAATCATCGCCAGTAATGGATTTATCGTATTCTTTCCAACTCAAACGGTCAGCAAGGTAAAGCAATTTCATCAATTTTAAATGCTCCATTGTTCCCCTTGCTTTATACAATAAATAAGCGGACGCTTGAGCAGTTTTTAATTCGTTGAACATTGTTACCCTCTTTTTACTTTTTTGGTTCTCTAAGGTTCGGTTAGATCTTATTTTACTGATTTTTTAAACAGTTTCAAGCGGTCGGATTTGGCGGATTTTTTGCAAAGTTTTAATAGATGTGAATGGGTGTGCCCAGTTTTGGACATACCCCACTAGAAAGCGGTTGTTTTTAATCCACAAATTTTGTGCTGATTGAAATCTCCCGATTTTTCTGGAGATTAAAACGGCTAAGAATGTAAGGTTTTGACAGGCTAATAGCTGAAGTTTTCTGAAGTATCTTGATGTTTTACTAATTCGGCAAAAATTGTAGATTTATTGGATTTCTTCCGATAATTACCCTTTGGGGGTAAGCTAGATTTCCCTTTTTGGGTAATAAGGATCGTAAAAGTACCGTTCGAAGGGGTTCCGTAAACTTACCGTATATTACCTGAAATTTGTATAGTGATTTCCACCATGCAAAGAGGTAACTGGGGGTATGCCCCAACGGTGTATACCTAGTTGTTAGGGTAATAAAAAAGGGTACACCCATTTCTGGTAGCACCCTAAAAATTAAATAGAAAGTTGTTCAGGTAAGCAGTTATAGATTTTTGCTAGTTTTTCCCGTGTTTTCTTCTGTGGCTTGCTCTCTTTTCGTTCAGCCTGTGAAATAGCGGATTGTGTCAGCCCCGTCATCTCCGCAACTAATTTCTTAATCTCTCGCAATAATGCCATCGCTTGCCGTGATAGGGTAATTTTATGTTCACGCCCCCGCTCATCTTGTTTAATGCCTTTCTGAATGTAAACCGTCCATATTCTCGAACGCTCATCAATATCTTCATATTTTGCAGTAGCTGCTTCATTTGGGCGGATCATTGTCAGTAATTGCCATAGAATTAAATAGCGGGTCTGTAAATGAATTTGAGCATTGTTCAGCGTGTAGATAAATTCGCCTAAATCTTCTGGCTTAATCGTTTTAAAGTGTTCTACGGTTGGACTATCAAACTCTTTTGAAATGTTAGCGGTAGGATTGAACGGGATGAGTTCACGATGTAATGCGTAAGTCATTATCTCGTTATGCTTTTGGATCGTCCGCTTTAACTTCTCTAATTTGCCTTCGTCTTGATACTGCTTGAACGCTTTTAACGCCATTGGTGCGGTAATCTGTGAAATTGGCAAGTGTCCAAAATGTGGCAGGAGGTTTCTTCTTATTAGGCTTTCAACATCTTTCTGATAGCCCTCTGAAAAGTTACGTTTACTTTTGCGATACTCAAACCACGCCCACGCTACTGCCTCGTAAGTATTCAATAGTTCCGCCTGTTGTGCCTGTTGCTGTTGTTCTCGGTGGTCTTGCGGGTCAATGCCTTTTGCCAATAACTCTCGACACTCAGCCCGCTTACTTCTTGCATCTTGTAGCGATACATTCGGGAACGTGCCTAAACTCATTTCAGTACGCTTTTTAGAATTCGGTTTATAGTAATTGAACCGCCATAGTTTTGAGCCGTTAGGCGTAACCAACAAAAAAAGCCCCTGCCCGTCCGTGAGCGTGTTTTTTGTAGGTTTACCGTCTTTATCTATTTTGGGTTTTGCTTTCTCTATTTCGGTATTAGTAAGTGGTTTGGTAGTACGTGCCATAAATGCCCTCAATGCTTGATAAATAAGGGTTTAACGCTGTTTTAGTAGTACGACATTTCCCCCTTTTTGTGCGATCCTACTAAAAAAACTACTAAAATTAAAGGCTTTAGTAGGTTCTAATAGGTATGCTTAGGACAATAAAAAAGCCTTAAACCGTTGTGGTTCAAGGCTTTATAGGTTCTTTCCGAACCGCTTAGGTATCCGATTTGGTGGAGCTGGGGGGATTTGAACCCCCGTCCGAAATTACTCTACCTTTAGCACTACACGTTTAGTCTGGTCTTTAATTTCGCTTACCCCCAGCGGACAGACACGCAAAGAGTAAACTAGTTTGATTTAATTTAGTGCTTCGATCCTCAAACGGTGGCTTCAACACGATCTCGTTTTGGGTAACTTATCGTTATCCTCGTCTTACGAGCGGAAGCTGAGGCGATAAGGCTTTAAGGCAGGTTATTAAGCTGCTAAAGCGAATTGTTCGTCGTTTGCGACTATTTTTTTGCGGTTTGTTTACGAGGCCTACCGCACCTCGACGTGCACCTTGGGCTTCGCTAATCCCGTCGAATCCAGAATCAGCCCCAAAAAGTTTGGTAATTCTAGCAGAAAGCGGTATGATCTGTAAACTTTTTTGCAAAACAACTTAATGCTAAGGAAAAAGATGAAGAAATTTGATGATATTGATGATGCAGAAGTCATTGAGCCTGAAGAGATTGAAGAGGCTGAATTAGCGAAAGAAGCTGATGATAAAACTTCGGATGTGATGCATCCAGCCTTGCTCTCAGGTGGAATGCCTATTACAACGGGTAATATTGATAGTTACATTCGTATGGCAAATCAATATCCGATTTTATCTGCTGAGCAAGAAAAAGAGTTGGCGGAGCGTTATTACTATGATGAGGATATTGAGGCGGCAAAGCAGCTGATTTTATCGCATATGCGCTTTGTAATTCATATCGCTCGCGGTTATTTGGGTTATGGATTGCCGTTAGCAGATTTGATCCAAGAAGGTAATATCGGCTTGATGAAGGCAGTAAAACGCTTCGACCCAAATGTAGGTGTACGCTTGGTCTCTTTTGCCGTGCACTGGGTTAAGGCAGAAATTCACGAATATGTGTTGAAAAACTGGCGTATTGTGAAAGTAGCAACGACCAAGGCACAGCGTAAACTTTTTTTCAATTTGCGTAAAAATAAAAACCGTTTGGCGTGGTTTAATGAGGAAGAGATTAAAAGAGTTGCAGCAGATTTAGGGGTATCTGAAGATGAAGTCCGAGAGATGGAGTCCCGAATGAGTGGGCAAGATCTTGGTTTTGATCTACCTGTTGGCGAAGATGATGATGAGGCTTACACGCCTTCTATGTATTTAGAAGACAATAGCTCAAACTTTGTTGATGATTTGGAAGACGATGAGTATACAGGTGAGGCAACAGCAAAATTGGTTTATGCATTATCTACACTAGATGAACGTAGCCAAGATATTATTAAAACTCGTTGGTTAGATGAGGATAAACTCACATTGCACGATTTAGCTACGAAATATGGTATTTCAGCAGAACGTGTGCGTCAGTTAGAAAATGCTGCATTGAAGAAAATTAAGGATGCGATTAGTTTGGATGTGTAAGTGTTAAGCCTAAAAGGTAAGTATAAAAAAGCCCGCGACAAGCGGGCATTTTGAATGATTATTTTGTTAAGGTTAAAACTACTGTTTCACCTGCAACAACTGAACCTGAACGTTTTTCAAGGTTTGCAATTTCATCCATATTAGAAATCACAACGGGTGTTAATACCGATTTTGCTTTCGCTTCTAAAGTCGCTAAGTCAAATTTGATGATTGGCTCACCTACTTTAACGGTTTGACCTTCTTCCGCAATACGAGTGAAACCTTCACCTTTTAATTCCACGGTATCGATACCAAAGTGAACGAATAACTCAACCCCATCTTCAGATTCGATTGAGAATGCATGGTTAGTTTCAAAAATTTTACCGATAGTACCATTTACAGGTGCAACGATAGTATCGCCTGCAGGACGGATTGCTACGCCATCACCTACGATTTTCTCAGAGAAAACCACATCTGGCACATCTTCAATGTTCACAATTTCACCTGAAAGTGGGGCGATAATTTGAATTTCTTTTGCTTCTTTTTGTTTAGAACCAAATAACTTACTTAAAAAACTCATAGGGAATCTCCGTTGTATGAAACAAAATTTTCATATATTTTATACGAGAATTTTGTTTTTGTATGCTTTTTAATTAAAACTAGCTTAATTTAGCGTAGAAATCGTTTACTAAACGTTCGATGTCTGCGGCGGTTGGTTGAGCTAATGCTGTATCTGCTAATGCTTTTGCATCAGCGTAATTGATTGAACGGGCTAATTTTTTCACATGTGGTACAGAAATCCCACTCATACTGAACTCATCTAAGCCCATACCGAGTAATAATGCAGTTGCACGTACATCACCTGCTAACTCACCACACATACCTGTCCATTTGCCTTCAGCATGTGAAGCATCAATTACTTGTTTAATTAAGTTTAACACAGATGGTGTTAATGGGTTGTATAAGTGTGCAATGATTTCGTTACCACGATCTACCGCAAGCGTATATTGAGTTAGGTCGTTTGTGCCGATACTGAAGAAGTCTACTTCTTTCGCAAGGTGACGTGCATTTACCGCTGCTGATGGTGTTTCTACCATCACGCCTAATTGTAAGTTTTCATCAAATGCTTTGCCTTCCGAACGAAGCTGCTCTTTTAAGCTTGCTACGATAGATTTTAATTCGCGGATCTCTTCAACAGAGATAATCATCGGGAACATTACCGCTAATTTACCAAACGCTGAAGCACGTAATACCGCGCGTAATTGAGTATCTAAAATCTCACGACGTGTTAAACCAATACGCACAGCACGCCAGCCCAAGAATGGGTTCATCTCTTTTGGTAAATCTAAGTATGGTAACTCTTTGTCACCTCCGATATCCATGGTACGAAGGACAACTTGTTTACCACCCATTGCTTCTACGATCTCTTTATAAGCTTGGAACTGCTCTTCTTCATCTGGTAATTCGCTACGATCCATAAAAAGAAATTCGGTACGGTATAAGCCAACAGACTCCCCTCCATTACGTAATACGCCATCCACATCACGGATTGTACCAATGTTACCTGCTACTTCAATGCGATGACCGTCTAAGGTTTCAGCTGGTAAATCTTTTAATTTTGCTAATTCTGCTTTTTCTGCGGCAATACGAGCTTGTGTTGTTTTGAACTCGTTGATTTGTGCTTCAGATGGGTTGATGTGGATTTGGTTATTTTCCGCATCTAAAATCAATAAATCGCCTGTGTTTACGCGAGCTGTGATGTCATTTGTTCCAACAATGGCAGGTAATTCTAATGAACGTGCCATAATTGAGGTGTGAGAGGTTCGACCACCAATATCGGTCACGAAACCTAATACTTTTTCAAGGTTTAATTGAGCCGTTTCAGATGGCGTTAAATCGTAAGCAACAAGAATCGCCTCTTCTTGAATATCGCCTAAATCTACGATATGCATACCTAAAATATTACGTAATAAACGGTTACCGATATCACGCATATCACCTGCACGCTCTTTTAAATACTCATCATCAATTTCTGAAAGTACAGCAACTTGCTGATCGATTACTTTGCTCGCTGCAACATCCGCTGTTGATAAATTATCGTTAATATATCCTACTATCTCTTCTTCTAGCTCTTCATCTTCTAAAAGCATTAAATGCCCTTCAAAGATCGCAGCTTTCTCTTCACCTAATGTGCGTAAGGCTTTCTCATGAATAGCGGTCAATTGTGCTGCGGCTTTTGCACGCCCATCAAAGAATTTCGCTACTTCAGTATCAACCTGATCTGCGGTGATCTTGTGAGTGTTAAGAACAATCGGCTCTTCTTTTAAAACTAATGCCTTACCAAAAACAATACCAGGAGAGGCTGAAATACCTGAAATCATAATGTTATCCTTTTAAAAAGTAGTGTAAAAACAATGGCAAGCCGAAACTTGCCATAGGAACAATAAAGGTAGGATTATTCTAACGTTGGGATTAAATCGACTAAGAAATCCACCGCTTTTTGCTCATCTTCGCCTTCTGCGGTAATCGTAATGTTAGTGCCTTGCGTTAAACCTAAAGTTTGAAGTTTGAATAAGCTTTTTGCACTTGCAGATTTACCGCTTGAAGTTACGGTAATGTCTGAAACGAAACCTTTTGCTGCTTTCACAAATTCAGCTGCTGGGCGAGTGTGTAAACCACTTGGAGCTGTAATAACAACGTCTTTAGAATACGCCATAATATTTTCCTCTCTGCATAAAGAATGTAAGTTTTTAACTGCCTGCACTTTACTATAAAATGAATATAAATTCACGATAAAAAATAAAAAAACGTGATAGAGTTCACATTTTTCCGCGAAATTTGTATAGTGATTCAGCTAATTTAACGATTTTTTGACATTTATATTACAAAATAAAGCTAATTTTCAGCCAACAAGCGGTTGAAAAGTGATAGAATCTTGCAGTTTATTTAAAAAGTGTATTTCAATGTTCAATAACCTTACCAAAATCACCGCTTGGCTACTTTACGCAACTATTGTATTGCTTTACGCCTTTAGTTTATGGGCATTGATGGATAATCGCCAAGAAGAGACGCTCTTTTCGCTGACAGAAACCTTGCCTATCCTCAAATATAGCCTTCTGCAAGCGGTGCTTTCTGCCAGTATTTCTACCATTCTCGGTATATTGCTTGCCAAAGCCTTTTTCTACCTCGAATTTAAAGGCAAAACCTGGCTTTATAAAAGCATTCTTTTTGTTTGGTCGCTTCCTTCACTTGTGATTATTTTTGCTGTGATTGGTATTTGGGGTAATTCAGGTTGGATTGCACAAGTAATGAAGTGGATTGGTATTGATTGGCACTCCAATATTTATGGTTTACAAGGCATTCTTATTGCACACGGTTTACTCAATATTCCGCTTGTAACGAAATATTGTGTGGAGGCACTTGCCCTCATCCCGTCTAGCCAATACCAACTTTCAGCACAACTTAACCTTTCGGGTTGGAATTATTTCCGTATTGTTGAATTTCCTATGTTCAAACGCATTCTGCCTTATGTGTTTCTAACGATTTTTATGATCTGCTTTACTAGTTTCCCTATCGTCTTAATGCTTGGCGGGGGGCCTAAATATAGCACGCTAGAAGTAGCGATTTATCAAGCGGTGAGTTTTGAGTTTGATTTTGCTAAAGCCGTGATGCTGATAATGGTGCAATTAGCATTCGGCATTGTGCTGCAAGGGTTGCTATTTTTCTGCTCACAACGTGCTTTAAAGCAAAGCAACCAAACCACCAACGTTGAACTTTGGAAGCCACGTTTAGCGGGCAGTCGCAAACTGGGTTTGCAAAGCATTTTGATTTTGCAAACGTTATTAATTTTATTACCGCTTGTTAGTGTACTCTGGGCAGGGATTTCCGTTTCTCACTTTTGGCAACGCCTTGTTAATCTAGAACTTTGGGAAGCTACGCTTTTCTCGGTACTGATTAGCTTAATTGCTTCAATCACCACGGTTGGCGTGACTTACCTGATTGCACTTGAAACCCGCCAATTACTTTACCGTAAACACCATTTTCTACACGCAATTTTAGGTAGTGTTGCTACTTACCCGCTGATTTTACCTGTATTTTTACTGGCAGTCGGGCTCTTTTTATTGCTGATGAATATCTCGCTTTCTACTACTCAGCTTCTGGTTTTGGTTGGCGTAATGAATGGCATTATCTTAATTCCTTACGTCTACCCGATGCTCTTTTCTTCCATGTGGGAAACGTTCAATGCTCAAGATAAACTTGCTCGAAGTCTTGGTTTATCAGGCTTCAACCGCTGGTGGATTGCGGAAAAACATTACCTAGTCCGACCGCTTGTTAATGCCTTTATCTTAGCAATGTCTGCCAGCCTAGGCAGTTTTGCGGTGATTGCGTTTTTTGGCACACCTGATTTTAGTACGTTGCCTTATTTGCTTTACCAACAACTCGGCAGTTACCGTACCGAAGATGCTTCAGTTACCGCATTGATGTTGATGCTATTTGCTTTGTTGCCGTTCTTGTTTAATCAAAGAACTAAAACAAGTAAATAGAGGCTTAAAAAATCTAGCCAAGTATTATGTAAATCGTTATAATTGCACGCTTTTTGGGCATATGGATTGGGCATAGAGCAGCAACCTAGGTTCATTTTTTATTTCTCACTTTACTTCTTACATTAAGAGGACAAAAAATTGAAAAAATTTTTCGCGAAATTAGCTGTTACGGCAATGGCGTTTTCTTCTGTGGTGGCAAATGCGGCAGAAAAACTTTATGTGTATAACTGGACAGAATATGTACCGTCTTCTCTGTTGGAGCAATTCACCAAAGAAACGGGCATTGAAGTGATTTATTCAACCTTTGAAAGTAACGAGGAGATGTACTCCAAATTAAAACTTTCTGGATCAAAAGGTTATGATATCGTTTTCCCATCAAGCTACTATGTGGGCAAAATGGCAAAAGAAGGAATGTTGGCAGAATTAGATAAATCTAAGCTAACCAATTTAAAAAATATTACCCCTGATTTAATGGGTAAGCCATTTGATCCAGAGAATAAATACTCTCTTCCTTATGTTTATGGCTTAACAGGGATTGGTGTAAATGCTGCAGATATTGATCCGAAAACGATCACTAGCTGGGGCGATTTATGGCGTGATGAATATAAAGGCAAGTTGTTGCTAATGAACGACCCGCGTGAAGTGTTCCATATAGCATTGTTGTTAAACGGTAAATCACCAAATACTGAAAATGAAGAAGAAATCAAAGCGGCTTACGAACGTTTAAAAACGATCGTGCCGAATGTGTTAGTGTTTAACTCAGATTCGCCTGAAATGCCTTATTTGCAAGGCGAAGTATCGGTAGGTATGCAGTGGTCTGGTTCGGCTCACCGTGCGAAAAGCGAAAATCCAGACTTGCAATTTATCTTCCCGAAAGAAGGTGCTGTGCTTTGGATGGATAACTATGTGATTCCAAAAGGTGCAGCCAATAAAGAAGCGGCACATAAATTCATTGATTTCTTACTTCGTCCTGAAAGTGCGAAAGAAGTGATTGAAATCATGGGCTTCTCAATGCCAAACGAAGGCGTGAAAGCATTGCTTTCGCCAGAATTAGCGAGTGATCCGTTGATTTTCCCTCCAAGTGAGGAGATTAACAAAGGCGTTTTACAAGCGGATGTAGGTCCAGCAGTAGAAATCTACGAAAAATACTGGAACTTGCTAAAAACAGGCGGAAAATAACCGCTTGTTAAATAATAAAGTATATAGCTGTAGGGCACGTTGAACTCCTCATTACATTAAGCACTATGGTTGCAAACCATTATTTTTGTGGCACAAATAATTGTGCCGTTTTTCCCGACATTGGCACAGGTGGAAACTTGAGCCAATGTTTTTTTACTCGACATAATAGAGGTCTTTCATGTCACATCAACACTCTTTAACGGCAAACCCAGCACCACTTGGTTTATGTGGCTTTGCATTAACAACTTGGTTATTAAGTCTTATCAATAACGGCACTTTCGGCGGTGAAAATGTTGGCTTAGTACTGGCAATGGGCTTTGCATTTGGTGGCTTAGCACAAATGTTGGCGGGTCTTTTTGAATTCTCAAAAGGCAACACATTTGGTTTTACCGCTTTTACTAGCTATGGTGCATTCTGGATTTCATTTGCATTATTCAAAGTATTCTTCTCTGAAGGCGTGAGCCATGATTTCGTGGGTTGGTACTTAATCGCATGGGGAACCTTCACACTGATGATGTTTATCGGCACACTCGCTAAAGCACGTGCATTACAAGCGATTTTTGCAGCATTAACCATCACATTCTACTTATTAGCAGCAGGTGATTTCACGCATAACACCACATTAACTAACATTGGCGGTAATTTCGGTTTATTAACTGCATTATTAGCGTTCTACTTAGCGGCAGCAGACATCATCAACGATAGCTTTGGTCGTGAAGTGTTGCCAGTAGGTCATCCGAAAAAATAAATTTTAAGTTATTTTTAAGTGGTTGAATTCTATCGTTAAGTTGCAAATCTGCGATAAAATTCAACCGCTTTTTTATATCTTTTTATTATAAAAACAATCAAATCATTCTTTACTCATCTTAAAATTACAGGTAATCTCTCCTCAATTTTTCACTCATTGAATTTGAGGTCTTTATGAAATTTACCAAATTAACCGCCATTTCTACCGCTTTAGTTGCCGCTTTTGCACTTACGGCTTGTGATGATAAAAACGAAAATAAAACCACCGTAAAGCCTGCTGCAGAAAAAACATTTGTGAACTGCGTGAGCCGTTCTCCACAATATTTCAGCCCTGCATTAGCGATGGATGGCATCTCTTACAATGCTAGCTCACAACAAGTTTACAATCGCTTAGTTGAATTTAAACGCGGCTCAACCGAGATTGAACCTGCATTGGCAGAAAGTTGGGAGATTTCAGAAGATGGCTTAACTTATACTTTCCATTTACGTAAAGGCGTGAAATTCCACTCAAACAAAGAATTTACGCCAAGTCGTGATTTTACTGCTGATGATGTGGTTTTCTCGTTTAACCGTCAGTTAGATCCGAATCATCCATACCACAATGTTTCTAAAGCGACTTATCCATACTTCAAAGCGATGAAATTCCCAACGCTTTTAAAAGCAGTTGAAAAAGTAGACGACAACACGGTGAAATTTACGTTAAACAAGCCAGATGCAACCTTCCTTTCAAGCTTAGGAATGGATTTTACCTCCATCTATTCAGCCGAATATGCCGATGCGATGTTGAAAGCGGGCAAACCTGAAACCGTAGATACCACGCCAATCGGCACAGGTCCATTTGCGTTTACAGGTTATGTATTAGATCAAGCGAGCCGTTATGTTGCATTTAAAGATTATTGGAATGGCAAGACAGATTTTGACCGCTTGATCTTTGAAATCGTGCCAGATGCAACCACTCGTTATGCGAAATTGCAAGCAGGACAGTGTGATTTAATGGATTTCCCGAATGCGACCGACATTGAAAAAATGAAAACCGATCCGAAAGTAAATCTACTTTCAAACCCTGGTTTGAACATTGCTTACGTGGCATTCAACACGGAAAAAGCCCCATTTGATAATGTAAAAGTGCGTCAAGCCTTGAACCTTGCAGTCGATAAAAAAGCGATTATTGATGTCGTTTATCAAGGTGCAGGCGTGGCTGCGAAAAGCCCATTACCGCCAACGATTTGGGGTTATAACGCAAGTTTGCCAGAGTCTGAGCAAAATATCGAAAAAGCGAAACAACTTTTAGCTGAAGCGGGTTATCCGAATGGTTTTGAAACCGAACTTTGGGTACAGCCTGTAGTGCGTGCATCTAACCCAAATCCACGCCGTATGTCAGAAATTATTCAAGCGGATTGGGAAAAAATTGGTGTAAAAGCGAAATTAGTGACCTACGAATGGGGGGACTACATTAAACGTACTAAAGCAGGCGAATTAACGGCAGGGACTTACGGCTGGTCTGGCGATAATGGCGATCCTGATAACTTCTTATCGCCGTTATTTGGTTCATCAAATATCGGCAACAGTAACTATGCACGCTTTAATAGCTCAGAGTTAGATGCTTTATTAGATAAAGCGATTGGTTTATCGGACAAAGGCGAACGTACCAAACTTTACGAACAGGCTCAGGTGCTTTTAAACGAGCAAGCACCGTGGATTAACGTGGCTCACTCAATTAACTTTGCTCCAACTAGCAAACGTGTGCAAGACTACAAACAAAGTCCATTTGGTTACACTTACTTATATGGAACGAAGTTGGTGGATTAACTATTATTTAGGAGTTGTGCTAGATAACGGCTAAAAATCTCATTTAGGTTATAATAAACCTATAAGAAAAAGTCATTCAAGTCAGTATAAACAAAATATAGGTGTAGCAAAAAAGAGTTGCTAATGTTTATTTTTCAAAATGTTAGTAGCTTTTTTGTCTACTATGCTAAAAAATGGACTAACTTCTTATTGTATAAGGAGTTAGCCCATTTTTTCAATATTTTCTATTATACTTTTAAATAACGATTACAGCTTAATCGTAGTCTATTTATCTTTAAATTCAATTTCATATTGAGAGGAGATTTGTGGATTGAGCATTAGAAGTTGTTTTATCGTTTCTTCTGCTGACGTTTTAGCTTGTTGAGGAAGTTCGCTTTCCATTATTTTTTTCTCAACTTCTCCTTTTTGATCTGCAAAGAAGTTCTGATAATCTTTGATATTCCAACTAGAGAATAATGAAGTTGATTCATCGAAAATTTTCATTGATTTCTCATCTAATTCATTGGAAAGTATTTTTACTTTTCCTAAATTAGAAATAATAATTTTATTACCTTTAATGTCAGTTTTAATCTGAGATAAATCAACACCTAATGCCGCTTTACCACTATAAGAAATAATAAATTTTTTTGAAGTAAGAGGTAAATCAAAACCATAAATGTTTTTCTTATTCTCAAACATTGCAGCATTTGTATAAAAGTATTTATAACTTACCAACTCTTTACTTTGTTTAACATAATTTCCTATGTACATACTATTTAATTTAGCACTTTCTTCCTTAGTATTAATAAGGCTATTATAAATAGGAAAAGTAATTAAACCACTTATAAAAACAAAGATAATAAAAATTACTCTAACCATAGTCGTATAATATAAATTTTAATCAAGATAGGCTATTGCTAAGCCAAAGAATTAGAAAAACTACTCCACCAATTAATAATAAACCTAATAGTATAGTTGGTAAATTATCACAAAATTCTTCTAATAAAGCCTTTAATATATTACAAGCAAAATTAAGAATAAATAATCCAATAATGATCTCAAAAATAATAGCTATTATCATAATATAATACCTAATAATGAAGTTCCAAAGAAGTAGTCTAAAGTATAAAAAATAGGGTAAGTAGCAGATTTAAACATACTTAATCCTGTAGCGTTCTCCATTAAGAATGGAGCAATCAGAACCCTAAATATCAATAAATAAGCGAAAAATATTAAAATTATTCTAATTATAATATTTATCACTCTTGTATAAATACTACCGACAGCTCCTGATGTAATTTTTCTCGCAATTACTCGCTCATCATCTCCAAAGAAATAGTTCATTGTTTTTTTTAATGGACTTAAATTCCTTGTTTCTCTATATACCTCATCTAATACTTTCTCATAAGTCTGATTGTAAATAAAACTACTCAAATTAAATTTATATTCAAACGCTATTTGTAGAAATGTTGGTAATTTCCTTATGGTCGATATAGATGCCTCAATAATTGATACCAAATATACACTACAAACAACCATGATTGCTAACTCTTTACTGAATATTTTAGGGATTAAAAGCGTTGCAATAAGAAATAAAATGACATTAAAGAATAATTTAACAATGCTTTCAGTTTGATAAATTAACATTGTATGTAAAATTTGTCCTTTAGCTTCTTTGATCCCATTAGCAATAGCATCTGAAACTTGTCCTTTTACAACTTTTTTAACTGCAAAAATAGCAGCTGGAACAACTAATAGTACTGGTACCATATAACTCCTAACTAAAATCAATTAAATAAACCGAAATAGTTTAAAATAAAAACTAAATTAGTTCAATTGTAGCTTTAAAAATTTTCGATAATTTTTATCTATGAAGATAAAAAACGAAAAAGATAAATTTAGCGAAAGGCTGGCAACCGCAATTAAGGCTGAATACCCTAAAGGGCTTACAACAAGCCAAATTGCTATTAAATTTGGGTTATTACACCCAACAGGTGCCGTCACACCTCAGGCAGTTTATAAATGGTTAAATGGTTTAGCGATTCCCTCATTTGATAAGATAGAGACACTCTCTAAATGGTTAAATGTAGAACCAAATTGGTTAAGATACGGCGGTGAAGAGGAGCAGAATTACTCCGCATTAGATGAAGTTTTAATCCGTTTAATAAAAGATCTTAACGATCAGCAAAAGAGCATTCTTGTGAGCTTGATAACCTCTTTTAAGTAATTTGGTTGGCAAGCGGTTAAATTCCGCAAAACTTTTGCAAATTCAGACCGCTTGTAACCTATATTTTTGCCCTATTTTCCAGTAGAATAGGGCGATTTTTTTGATGAGGAATAACCAATGTCTACGCAATTTGTTTATACGATGCATCGAGTCGGTAAAGTCGTGCCACCGAAGCGTCATATTTTGAAAGATATTTCTTTAAGCTTCTTCCCGGGGGCGAAAATCGGGGTATTGGGCTTAAATGGTGCGGGTAAATCGACCCTGTTACGCATTATGGCGGGCGTGGATAAAGAGTTCGAAGGTGAAGCGCGTCCACAAC
>ENA-OWND01000356-OWND01000356.1-metagenome-genome-assembly--contig:-NODE-356-length-32318-cov-6.092986_pt1 | contig 32318 bp, 17 predicted proteins | sample MGYA00245342_ERZ651119 | MGnify/ENA primary metagenome ERZ651119 (study PRJEB26857, sample SAMEA4031756) | metagenome | biome: human; feature: oral; material: saliva | place: Philippines | collected 2014... | reverse complement strand
CGAAGTGCGCCCCCGTGCAGCGCGCGCCGCCGGGGCCGGAGCCGCTCGTGTGCCTCGCGCTCGTGGCGCCAAGCGCCGCTAAACTGCCGGCAACCCGGCGCCCGACGTCGGGAGCTCCCCGTTAAATCAGCGCCTTGCATGCGTTTTTCCTTGCGTGCAAGGCACTGATTCTCTTAGAGATGGGCGTCGATATTGATAATGTCAATGTTAAAGTAGACCTTGTCTGTTGCATTGCGGGGCGAAAGCCACTACCTTTGCAACATCGAAACGAGATAAGCCGCCGCCCAGGCCAACCCTGCGGGCGACGTCTCCAATTCACAGAAAGAATTCACTTAACAGAACCCCTAAAACATAGCAAAACAATGAGCACACTCAACTACACTCTCCTCGACGCACAGAAAGTTCAACCCGTTGTTTCCGCACTCCGTCAGCTCCTCGCCGACGTGCAGGTTTACTACACCAACCTCCGTGACTTCCACTGGAACGTACAAGGCACGAACTTCTACAACCTCCACGTTGAGTTCGAACGTCTCTATGACGGCATCGCAACCAAGGCCGACGACATCGCAGAACGTCTCCTCCAGCTTGGTGCCACGCCCGAACACCGCTACAGCGAATACCTCAAAATTTCGCAGGTGAAGGAAGCCGAAGTGACTCACTGCGGTCACAGCGCCCTCTCTCAGGTGCTCGAAACCGAGAAGCAACTCATCGCCCAGGAGCGCGTGGTTTTGGCTGCCGCTCAAGAAGCAGGAGATGAGGCTACGACTGCCATGGTCAGCGACTGGCTCCGCGCACAAGAGAAGCTGATCTGGATGCTTGTGGCTACGCTCAAAGAAGACTGCGCAAAATAAAATGGATCGCAGTTCGCTCAGCGCGAATTGTGTAGGATGTTATTTTCGATAACCCCGTCCGCCCGCAACGGTTTCGCAAGAAACAGCTGCGGGCGGTTTTTTTGTGGCACAGCGGCCCGGCGCTTCACGATCTCTGCGGCGATATGCGACCCGCGGACGGTGTGGGGCGTGTGACGGCCCGAGTGCTTTCGCGCACGGTGCGGAGCGGGCGTTGCCGAAGGGGAACGGAATGAGACGATTTTGCAAGGCGGAGAGCGCAAAAGTGTGAAATAAGTTTTGTCAAACGCGCGGGAATGTATATCTTTACGCCGACAACGTGGTGTTGTCGCCCCCGAATCGTAAATCCAAATCCTAACAATCTACAGTTATGGCACTCGAAAAAACTCTCGTTCTCCTCAAACCCTGCACCGTACAGCGCGCGCTGATGGGCGAAGTGCTCTCGCGCTTCGAGAAAAAAGGACTCCGCGTGTGCGGACTCAAGATGATGCAGCTCGACGATGCGTTGCTCTCCGAACACTATGCCCACTTGGCCGGCAAAGAGTTCTTCCAGCGTGTGAAAGACAGCATGATGGTGTGTCCCGTTGTGGCGATTGCGCTCGAGGGCGTGGGCGCTGTGGAGGCCGTGCGCACCATTACGGGCCCCACCACGGGACGCAAGGCGCCGGCCGGCACGATCCGCGGCGATTTCAGCATGTCGTTCCAAGAGAACATCGTGCATGCCAGCGACAGTCTCGAGGCGGCTGAGGTGGAACTGAAGCGCTTCTTCCGCGACGAGGAACTTTTCGACTACCGCCTCTCGGTGTTCGACTCGCTCTATGCCAACGACGAATTCTGAGTTCCGATGCCGACACTCGCTTCGGCCCGGACACAAAACAATCCCCGCCTGTCTCGAAGGACAAGGCGGGGATTGTCTATTATATATAAGGAGTCGGTGCTCAATCAGCGGCGGGGGCTGCGCACAGCGGCGGGGCGGGTGGCGGCGCCGTGGGGCAGATAGGTGAGCGTGGGGTTGATGAACGCGGTGAAGAGTCCCAGGTAGGTATCGAGTGAGAGCTTCGTGGAGCTGGCGCGTCCCACGGCGTAGCTGTTCCACTGCTGTTCCAAACTGATGGTTTCGTGCTGACGGAACACGAGGTCGCCGTTGTCGCCGATGGCCACGCGCAGCGTTTCGCGCGTGCCGATGATGCTGTTGAGATGGCCGGGGCGGAAGTCGTTGGCGGCGAGCAGCGACACGAGATAGGTGCTGGGCTGCGGCGGATTCTTCACTTCGCGCAGCACTTTACCGTTGTTCATGTACAGACCTTGGCCGGGACGGAATTCGCACTCCCAGTTGAGGTTGCCGTCGATGGAGAAGAGGGCTTTCGTGTCGGAGATTTTCGAGATGGTGACCACGTTGGTGGTGTCGATCATGCGGGTGCGGCTGCTGTCGAGCGTAGAAGCGTGCTGACGGTAGGTGCCCACGATGTCCGAGAGCGTGGCTTGCGTGATGCGCACCGAGTCGGTGAGCCCGTGGGCGTGCGAAAGCAACCAGCCCACGCGCGGGCGGCCGCTGGTGTTGGCCGTTACCTTGAACGTGACGTCGCCTTCGGGCGTGTGGCTCACTTGAATCCACGGGGCGGAGGAGGTGATGTTGACGGGCACGTTGAATTGCACGTGGAAGGAGCGCTGCAGCGGCTGATCGTCGCTTTCGACCGTGGCCGAAGTGGGCAGGCGGAAGATCATACCGTCCTGCCGCACGTTGATGGCGGCCGAGTCGCCGCGGGCATCCTTGACGACGAGGAGCGTGTTGCGCGACTGTTCGTCGGTGTTCACGTCGGTTTTGACGATGACTTGCCCGTTTTCCACCCGCACCTGCGCCCATTTGTCTTGGGCGTAGGCGGCGGTGGCGGCGCGGGCGGTGGTGACGGTGCGACTGCCCCCGTCGACGGGGAAATTGGTGTCGGAAGACACGACTTCGAGGGTGCGCTGTCGAACGGTGGTCGACTCTTCGCTGCAAGAAGCGGCCAAGAGGGTGCCGGCACCGACGAGGAGGGCGATGAGAAAATGCTTGTGCATGAGGAGAAGTCTTGGGTGGTGATTATTGAACGCGGCGGATGTATTCGATGTCGTCCATCACGATGGGCACAATCTTGTTGCCTTGCGCGTCGGTGTTCTGGTGGAGTTCGTCTTTGTAGCCGATACCTTTCATACCGGTGGCCTTGGTGTGCTCGAAAGTGGCGCCTTTGGCGGTGGCATGGTCGAAGTCGGGATCCCATTGGAAGGTGAAAGGCACATCGACCTTGCCGAGCAACTGCTGACTGTCGGTGCCGACGAGATAAATGACGTAGTTGGTCTTCGTGGGATCCTCGACGCTCTGCGCGGGAATGCTGATGGTTCCCGTCGTTCGGTTGTAGATCACGAAGATTTCGTACTCCGTGTGGTTGAATTCAAGCACGGCTTTGAGCGCTTGCGGGTTGCGCGCGCTGCGTTCGTTGTAGATCGTCAGGTAAGTCGGGCGGCGTCCGAGCGCACGCAGGGCGCGGTGCTTGATGCTCCACTTGCCGATCCAGAAACTCTGGGGCTTGTAGGTTTCGGGAATGCGGAAAGAGATGGTCATGTCGGCCGAAGTGAAGGTGCGCGCCGAGTCGTTCCACGCAAAGTCGCGATAAACGCGGCCGTCGTAGGTGAGGGGGCGAGCCAACGTGAAGCCTTTCGGCGTGAAGACCATGGGCGAGGAGAGGTGCACGGCGCCGTTGATGTCGAAGTGGCGGTTGTCCAGATCGAAGGCGGCACCGGGGATCGTGTCCTTGCCGTGGGTGAGGTAGATGCTGTCGGTGATCATGTTCTCACGCATCTTGATGGCGCCCATGATCACGGAGTCTTGCTTCAGCCCCACGGGGTTGCGGGTGAGCAACATGTCGTTGCCCCATTTCTTACCGCGCAGGCGGATGGTGTCGGCCGAGGTGGAGAGGATGGAAAACTCGTAGTCGCCCTGACGACCTTCGGGGAAGCTGGCCATGCCGCCCGCCAAACTGTGGATGGGCTCGAGGAAGGTGTTGAAAGTCAGCACCGGGCCTTGATCTTTCACCACATCGTAGTCGGCAGTGCGGAAGAGTGCGGTGTCCGACGCGTCGGAAGCCATCGTGGCCTTGCCGTTTCGGAAGGTAACCATCATCGAAACGCCCGGACCCGAGTAGTCGCGGCCGAGAAAGTAGTCGAATTTCCAGCCGTTGGGCGCAGATTCGAGAGCGGTGCGGTCGTTTTTGACCACTTGGTCGATGCGTTCAGCCGCGGGGAGGCTGAAAAGTTCTTTTTCGTCGGTGGCGCAGCTGGCGGCCCCGAGGGCGGCAAGTGCGATGACGAGGGTATGAAGGATGCGCATGGGGAGAAGTTACTTGAGGTGTTGGAGATCGAGATGACGCACGTTGTCGCCGCGGCCAAGCACGGAGGCCCGCAGCCGATCGAGGTCGACATTCCACGACGAGAGCATGTAGTCTTTGATGATTTCGAGCTTCTGGTTGATGATCGGTGCGCCCGAGGTGCCCGCATCTTTGAGGATGTCGTTCCACTGTGCGGGGGTGAGGGTGACGTAGAAGGCCAGGGTCTCGGCGAAATCCTCGAAGCCGTCGCTCATGGCGTAGGGCGAAACGAAACCGGCGCGGTGGGCGTCGCTTTCTTTCTGGTGCGACCAGTTGCTGCTCACGTAGTCTGACTTCGAAATCAGGTTGAAGGCCGTGTTGTAGGGCTTCTTCTGATTGAGAATGTGCGTGAACTCGTGGTGCATCGTGTGGAAATAGAATTCCGTCATCGCGCCGTAGTTGGTCAGCGTGACGCTATCGAGCGAATTGATGTTGTTGAGCGTCACTTTGTAGCCACCTTCCGCGCTACCCAGCACCATTGTGCGCTGACGCGTGTAGCCCGGAATGCCGACAGCCACGATGGTGCGCGGAACATTGGCCTTGACAAAGTTCACGCCGGCCACTTCGGCATAGGCATCAAACCAGAGATATTTGGTCAGGATGGCCAATTTGGCCGTTTTCGCCGAGTCGGCGGGCACAAGGTGGTAGTTGTAGTCCGTTTCTGCGTCTTCGAGCCGGTATTTGAACTCAATATTATAAGGGTTTGTGTAGTTTTTGAGCAGCCAGGTGTCGAAGGCGTTGCGCCGGACGGGGGTGGTGGGGAAAATGCTGGCGCCTTTCGGAGCGTCGTCCGAGCAATTGCTGAGCCCCAAGCACGAAAGGAGCAGCAGCGTGGCGAGGAGTATCTTGTTCATCCGGAGTTTCATTTGGCAGTGAGGGTTTTACGCGGATTGGGTGTGAGGCCGGCCGAGATCACATCCTGCGGAAGTTGGATGGCGCGGCGCGGATCGCCGGCGGGCATGGAGTCGGTGACGGTGACAAACTTGTCGTTGGCGTCGAAATCGCGGCGATAGATCGTGATGCCGTAGCGTTTCACGTCTTGCATGCGGAGACCATCATGCACGGTAAGGATGCGGCGCAGATGAAGTATGCATTGCAGCAGCGGTTCTTGCGTGGTGGTGTCGAGCGGCTCGCTGATGTGGAACGCTTTGCGCACCGTGGCGCTGTCCGGACGGTAGTATTTCACCTTTTTGTAGAAGTCCGCAAGCTGTGTCGTGGTGAACGTCTTGGGTTTGCGGGCGAAAGCCGTCATTTCCGTGTTGATGTCGGCCGTGGCCTGCGCATATTGTTTGAGGCGTGCGTAGGCTTCGGCGCGAACCAGCAGCGTTTCGTCGGCATTGAACACCGAATATTCCGAATAGTAGCTACCGATGCCGGCTTCGCGGTCGATGAATTTAAAGTTGATGGGCAACTTTTTGAGCGTGATCTGCGGTTGGCCGGAGTTGGAGCCCACGGTGTAGTTGAAAGCGCTCTCGCTTTCGCCCCAAGGACCCGTGGAGTTGAACGTTTCCTTGTCGGAAATGCTGCGACCGTGGCAGTAGCGGCCGCCTGTGCCGTAAGGGCCGCTGTAGAGCCCCCAGGCCGAAACCACCACTTGGAGCAAGAGGTTGGTTTTCGCGCTCGAACGCACATATTCGTTGGGCATGGCCTCGCCGTTGAGCCCCTGTTTGTTCCAGAGTGCCCAGTTGCGCAGTTGGTTGCCGGGCTGGTTGCCGAGAGCTTTCGTGGCGTGATCCACGGCTTTCTGCCAGTCTTGTTTGTAAAGGTAGAAGCGGGCGGCGAAAGCGTGCGCGGCTTCGGGCGTAAAGTGGAACTTCGGTGTGGTGTAAGTGCTACCTACTTCGGCCAAACCTTCGGTGATGTCCTTGTCGATGTGGGCATAAAGCTCGGCCAGCGTGCCGCGTTGGTAGGTGATGCCCGGGCGGTCTTCCGGTTCTGTGGGGTAAGGCAGGCCCAGGTGCGAAGCTGCCGTCGCAGGATCGTAGGCTTCGCAGAACACGTTGGCCAGGCAGAACATGGCATAGGCGCGGCACAGCTTGGCCTCGCCGCTTTGGGCGCGGAAAGGCGCTTTGTCCTTCTGTTTGCTGATGAAGCTCAGCACCTCATTGGCCGTGTTGACTGCGAGATAGTGGCCGTTCCAAATCATTTGCGGCGATTCGTTTTCGCCCACGTCGGTGATGTCGTCCCATTGGTAGGCTTCGCGTTGGAAACGGTCCACCTCACCCCAAGAAGGTGAGAGGTGGCGATCCGTGTTGTCCGAATACATTTCGAGCAAGTAGGCCGGGTGCACCTGCGGGTAGGCCGAAGTGAGGAGCTGTGCCAAGTGATCGGGCGTGCGAAGCTCCATGCGCTTGTCGGGATACTTGTCCAAATAGTCATTGCACGAGGTCAACGTGCCGGAAGTGCCCAGCGTGGCGGCACCCAAGAGGAGAGAAGCAATATAATGTTTCATGCTAACTGTCGAATATGATCAGAGTCCGAATTTGAGAGTGAGGGTGAACTGCTTGGGCATGGGCGAAGCCACACCGCCGGCGTTGAGGAATTCGGGATCTTGTCCGTGGAGTTTCTTGTCAGAGTAGAGCAAGAAGAGGTTGGTGGCCTGCAGTTTGACGGAAACGTCGTGGATGGCCTTGTTTTTGAACAGCGATGCAGGCAGATCGTACGTGAGGGAGATCTCTTTGAGGCGGATGAAGTCGGATTTGGCCGTGCGCACTGAAGAGAAGTTGTAGGCATTGTAGGCATAACGCAGTTGGCGGTTTTGCGTGTACTGGCGTTTGCTCAAGATGCCGGGCACATTCGTCACTTTCTCGTCGCCGGGGGCCATCCAGCGGTTGAGGAACGTCTGCGTCATGGAGGTCATGTCGGTATAGCGCGTGCGGAATTTCGGATCCAGGCGCACCACGCCGCCAAACGAGTAGGTGAGGAACACATTCAGGTGGAGTCCTTTGTAAGAGAACACGTTGCCGAGCGAACCCACGTACTTGGGATCCGTCGGGCCCTCATATTTGAGGAAGCCGGTGTGGTTGCGTTCTTGGAAATTGATGTCGTCGGTCGTCACTTCGCCCTTCTCGTTGCGGAAGAGGGGGATGCCGGCGTCGTTCAGCCCCAGGAAGGGCACAGAGAAGAGGGCGCGAGCGGGGAAACCCTTCATGGCGAAACCGTTACCCGACACGAGATCGATCACACGTCCGTTGTTGAACAGTTTGGTGATCTCGGTGTTCGTGTAAGAGAAGACGAAGCTCGTCGTCCAGCTGAAGTCTTTCTGCTTGAGGTTGGTCGAGGTGAGGCTCACTTCCACGCCGTTCGATTTCATCTCGGCCACGTTGCCCCAATTTACGATCTGTCCGCTCATGCCCTGCGTCACCATCGGGCCGATTTCGTCGTAGTTGTTGCGCGTGTACACGTCGACAGTGGCGTTGATGCGGTTGTTCCACAGGCCGGCGTCCACGCCGATGTTAAACTCGTTCTTCTTTTCGTAGGTGAGCAGCGAGTTACCCAACTCGGTGATGGCCAGACCCGACTCCTGGTCGGCGGCAAAGAGGCGATAGGGGGTGGAGTTGCGGAAGATGGTGGTCGACGAAACGAGCGAAGGATCGGGAGGCGTACCCGTCAAACTGTAGGAAGCGCGGAGTGTGAGGTGCGAGAGCGGAGCGAGTTGCTCGAACCATTTCTCTTCGTGCACGTTCCAAGCGCCCGAAAGGTTCCATGTCGACATCCAGCGTGCATCGGTCTTGCGACCCAATTGGTTCGAACCTTCGTAACGATAGGTGCCGTTCACCACGTAGCGACCGCGGTAGGAATAAGTGGCGTTGGCGTAGAAAGCCACCGTGCGCCAGTTGGAGTTCACCAATTGGTAGTAGTTGTTGCCTTCTTCGATCGATTTCTTGAAGTACTGATAGGGGTAGAAGGGCGCTTCACCGCTTTCGTATTGCAGACCCCAGCCCTCAAAGCGTGTGCGGGAGCGGTCGATGTCCGTCGTTTCCATGCCGCCGAAGAGGTTTACCGTGTGGCGATTGTCGAACGTGCGGTTGTAGTTGGCCGTTGCACGGAAGTGGTAGTCGCTCATCCGGTTGTCTGTCTTGTGCATGATGCCGCCTTTCGGGAGCACGGTGTAAGGCAGTTCGGTGGGATTGTCCGGATCGTGATAGAGGAACTTGTTGGCGTCGCGGATGATGCCGTTGGGCATGGCGCGATAGGCCAAAGCTTGGTTCGAATTGTCCTTGATGTTGTGCTGCTGCGAGGTGGCTGCGTGTTTGAAGGCGCCCAGAGCAGAGAGTTCGAGACCGCGAATGGGTTTGTATTTCAGTTCGAATTGGAATTTGGCATCCAGCACGCCGAGGTCAATGTAGTTGTTTTCCAACTCATTGAAGATGTTGAACGGCGCATAATTGGCCACATAGTAGGCCTTGGGGTCGAGCACACGCGAGGTGTTCACCGCATAAGAGTAGGGGTTGATGTCGAAATCGCGTTTCACCGCGCCGTTCACCACGTCGACGTCCTGGCCCAGCGTACCGGGGGCGCGCTGATCGCGATAGGAAGCCCCACCGATCACATTGAGCGTGAGGTTGTCGAGAATGTGGTGGGTGAGATTGAGGTTCACCGTGTAGCGTTTCACGTCGCTCTGCTTGTACCAACCCGGATCGAGCAAGGCGCTGAGCGAAGCATAGTAGTTCGATTTGGCCGTACCTCCGCTCAGGCTCACCGAATGGTTCTGCATGATGGCCGGAGAGAAGAGTTCTTTGAACCAATCGGTGTTGCGAAATTCGGCTTGTTGCAGGTAGGCGTTTTCCGCCTCGGTGGTGTGAGGCAGCAAGAACTGGCCGCGCGCGGCGTCGAAGGCATTTTCCAGCTCATACATCTTGCCGTACACGCCGTAGTCGCTACCATTGAGCACATCCGAGTAGTTGAGCCAGCCTTTGTCGCGCAGTTCGCGATAGACACCCATCTGCTGTTGAGAGTTGAGGATGTCGAAATTGCGATAAGAGGGCACCAAGCGCGTGGTGAACTCGCCCGTGTAGTTGAGATGTGCCTGTCCTTGGCGACCCTTCTTGGTGGTCACCACGATCACGCCCGCCATGGCGCGCGCACCGTAGATCGACGTGGCCGAACCGTCCTTGAGCACTTGGAAGCTCTCGATGTCGTCGGCGTTCAGTCCCGCGATGGCCGAACTGATGAGCGTTTCGGGGTTACCCGATGCGAGGTCGTCGGCGCCGATGTTCGACACATCTTCCATGATCACGCCGTCCACCACCCAAAGGGGCTTCGAAGCGCCGTAGATCGACGTGGCACCGCGCACACGAATCTTCGGGGCGGTACCGAATGTGCCGCTCACGTTCTGCACCGACACACCGGCTGCCTGCCCTTCGAGCGAGCGGCTGATGTCGGCCACGCCCGACAGACGCGATTTGCTGATGTCGATCTTGTCGGTGGCTCCCGTGAAGAGGCGGCGGTCGGTCTTCGTCATACCTGTGGTCACCACAACCTCGCCGAGGCTCTGGTTGTCTTTGAGCACGATGCGCATGTTTTCCGCACCTTTCAGCGTGACGGACTGCATACCGATGTACGACACGGTGATGCGCGTGTCTTTTCCTTTGATGGTCAGGGCGAAGTTACCGTTGTCGTCGGTCACGGTGAGCTGTTTGCGACCGATCGTGGCGATGTGTGCCCCGGCGATCGGCTGATTGTCCGAGCCCGAGATCACAACGCCCGACACTTTGGTCTGCGCCAGCGCGGCGGTGACACAAAGTATCAGACCCAGCAGGAGGGTGGTCAGTTTTTTCTCCATAGATCTTGTTGATTCGATGTGAGTGGTGTATATAAATTTTCATTGAACCCCTTCGTGGAGAGAAGGCACGAAGGGAGAAATAAAGTGTGCGGGAGAGAGCCGGGTACACAAGACCCGAAGAGGGGTGCGCGCACCGAGTGAATCGCCCGACTTTTGGGCGGCAAAAAACGTCGCGCGCGAGGGGCGAGCGAAAAAGTCGGGGCATAACTCGAAGCAAAGTTAAGGATTAAATTTGGGAATGGGCTCATTTTGAGCAACTTATTTTTATGAAGTGGGGTGAGGTGGGGGCGTTTTTCAAGCGTGCTTGCCAAAAGTAAGCGGCTGCTGTGGATTTTAAGTTAAAACGGCGGGTCGAACTTTCTTTTGTAAAGCCCTTCGGCGGCCGAAATTCCCCTTCGGCGTGCCACTGTCGGCTCCTCGCACGGCGAAATCGGGCGGTGTCGACTGCCGGGAGGGAGCCAATAGATCGAAGAGCGGAGCGCTTCCGCCCAACGCCGGAGCGGCGCGAAAAAAGCACCCCGTTTTTCGCCGTTTGCTCCCCGGTTTTTCGCAATTTCGCCCCGCTTTTTCGTCACTGTCTCGGATTTTCGTATTTTTGTCCGTCCGCAACTCGTCGTGCCGCGCGGCACGGCGAGGCGGAATCCTCCGTTTTTCACTCTCAACTCGTTGTTTCTCAACATGATCAATAATGCTTCCGACCTCGATGCCCAAGTGCGTGACATCAAGCGCCGACTGCGTGCCGCCATGGACGGCGTGCTCAGCCGCGCCATGCGCGAAACCGGCGTCGATTATCGTGTGAATTTTGGCGTCGAAACCTTCCGCCTGGTCGATATGGCCGCCGAATTGCCCCACTCCGTGCGCCTGTCCACGGCGCTCTACGCCGACGACATTCGCGAACTCCGCCTGCTGGCCTTTCTCGTGGTGCCTCCCGATGAGGTCGACGAGGATTTGGCGCTCCACTACGTCGAGGGGCTGCGCTATGTGGAGGAGGCGCAGACGCTGGTGCTCCACTTGCTGGCCGATCGCCCCTTCGCCTCGCAATTGGCCTTCCGTTTGCTGGCCGCCGAAGCCCCTTTGGCGCGCTTGGTGGCCTGGTTGCTGCTCGGGCGCCTCTTCATGGGCGGCTTGGTGCCCACACAGCGCGACGCCGATGAGATTCTCGACCATGCCGCCACCGAGTTGGCCGACACCACGGCCGAGATTGGGGTGCGCAAAGCCGCGCTCAATGCGCTCTATAAGTTCATGGAGCTCGGACCCGCTGAGGAGGCACGCGGCGAACGCCTCTTGCAGCAGCTCGACCTCTGACGAGCCGCCGTGGCCTCCGCCCCTCGCCGCAAGGGTGGGGGAGCGCCCCGCCGTGACGAAAAACCGCGCCGCGAATCTGTGAGGATTCGCGGCGCGGTGTCTTTGGTGCCGACGGCATGCCCCGAGGGAGCAGGGGGCGGCGGGGAGATTAGAGTTGCAGTACGTAGCGCAGCACGAGCAGCGCCGAAACGATGTAGAGCGTGAGGCTCACGTGGCGCCAGCGGCCGCTGAGGGTCTTGACGAGCGTGTAGGAAATGAGACCCAACGACATGCCTTCGGCGATGTTGTAGGTGAGGATCATCATGATCACGGTGACGAAGGCCGGCAGGGCCTCGGAAATGTCGTCGAAGTCTACGTCTTTGATCGAACTGAGCATGAGCACGCCCACCAGCACGAGGGCACCCGTGGTGGCCGCCGAGGGAATGAGCAGGAAGAGGGGGGCGAAGAAGAGGGCCACGAAGAAGAGCACGCCGGTGCTCAGGGCGGTCATGCCCGTGCGCCCGCCTTCGGCGATGCCGGCGCTGCTTTCCACAAAAGTGGTCACGGTCGAGGTGCCGAGCACCGCGCCCACCGAGGTGCCGATGGCGTCGGCCATGAGTGCTTCCTTCATGTTTTTCACGTTGCCCTCCGCGTCCATCATTTCGGTGTTGGCGGCGGCGCCGATGAGCGTGCCGATGGTGTTGAAAATGTCCATGAACACGAGCGCAAAGATGGTGAGCGCCATATCGGGGTTGAGGAGCGATTTGAAATCGAACTGCAAAAACGTCGGCGCCAGGGACTTGGGCATCGACAGCGGCGCGAAACCGCTCGGAATCACCGTCACACCCAACGGAATGCCGATGAGCGTGCAGGCGGCAATGCTATAAAACAGCGCACCGCGCACGCGCAGCTTCATCAGGACGGCGCTGAGCACGATGCCCACCGCGGCGAGAGTGGAAACGGGCGTGAAGGGACCGAGCGCAACGAGCGTGGCGGGATTGGCTACGATGATGCCCGAGTTTTTCAATCCGATGAAGGCGATGAAAAAACCGATGCCGGCCGAGATGGCAAAGCGCAGCGTTTTCGGAATGCAGTGGACAATCTGTTCGCGCACGTTGAAAGCCGTGAGCAAAATGAAGATAACGCCCTCGACAAAGACGGCGGCGAGCGCCGTCTGCCAACTGTAGCCCATGCCGGCCACGAGGGTGAAGGCAAAGAAGGCGTTGATGCCCATGCCGGGGGCTTGGGCGAAAGGCAACTTGGCGAGAAAGGCGATGAGCACCGTGCCCAGGGCCGAAGCCAGGGCGGTGGCGGTGAACACGGCGCCTTTGTCCATGCCGGTCGAGGCGAGGATGTCGGGGTTGACGGCCAGAATGTAGCTCATGGTCAGGAAGGTGGTCAGTCCGGCCATGAGTTCGGTGCGGAGGTTGTGCTTCGTGGGGTCGAAACCCAGGAGGCGATAGAGGGTTTGCATGTGGGAAGTGAGCGTTAGGGGGGAAGTGTTGGGGGGAAAGGGGGACGGGCGGTGCGACGCACAGCACCCGAGGGCACTGCGCGGCGTACGAACCGAGCAAAGCGGGGGACGGGCGGCGACCTACGGCCGACGGACCGAGTGCACACCGCCGCCGAGGGGAGAGACTGCGCGGCGCACCGTCAGAAACTCCATTTCAGCGCGAGCGTGGGGTTGACAATCGTCTTGTCGGTGACGGCAAAATTGTGACTCACCTCGACTTCCGTGCCCACCGAGAGACGAAAATCGGGATTCACCCCGTGCAACTTGTAGAGGTTGAGCCAAAGCTGCGGTTCGGTGATGAAAACCACATTGTTCTTCCCATCTTTGAGGTTGCGATCGCCCCACACGTCGGCAAAACCGCAGAACGTCACGGCGCCCGCGGCGAAGTGGCGATACCACGTGCCCGTGAGTTGCCAGGAATTGGGCTTCGACTGCTTGGCCAAGTACTTGTACATGGGCGTAATCGTGAAGCCGGCCTGGTGCGAAGGGGCGTTCCATGCGTAGGTCACGCCGACGAGATAGGCATTGTTGTAGCTGAATTGGTTGCTCAGCCCGCCGTCGTACTCAATGTGGGCGGCGAAGGGCGTTTTGCCCAGCGAAAACTCGCGAGAGATCTCCCAGTAGGCCGATTCCACGCCCTCGTTGGCGTAGTTCATGTCGATGAAATAGAACGTGTTGCCCCAGCGGTCGGGACGAAACTGTTCGACCGTGGTGGTCCAACGCGGGCGCGTGGGTTGGTCTTTGGCGTAGAGTTGACGACCGAAGTCGTAGTGCAATTGGATGTTCTGGGCTTGTGCCGGGCGCGCGAAGGGGGCGAGCAGCACGAGGAGTAGGAGCACGAGTGCGGTGCGCATGGGGAATGGAGAATAAATGAAAGGTGATGAATGAAAAGTCGGTGGGAGTGTCGGCTCGCGCGGGGGCGTGCCGATGGCTGTGCGGCTTAGACCTCGGGCGACGGGGTGGGGGTGCGGTCTTCGGCGCGTTCGGGCAAAAGGAGATTGAGCACCACGGCCACCACGGCCGATAGACCGATGCCGGCCAGCGAGAAACGACCGTATTGGAAGGCCGCGCCGCCGATGCCGGTGGTGAGCGTCACGGAAATGATGACCACATTGCGCGCAGAGGAGAGGTTGATGCGGCTGTGGAGCAGACTCGAGATGCCGGCCCCCGCAATGGTGCCGAAGAGTAGCAGCATGATGCCGCCGAGAATGGCTTGGTCGATGCTGCGCAGCAGGGCGCTGACTTTGCCCACCAGCGAGAAAACGATGCCGGTGAGGGCGGCAATGCGGAAAACGAGAGGGTCGGTGATGCGCGTGAGCGACATGGCGCCCGTCACTTCGGAGTAGGTGGTGACGGGGGGCGCGCCGATGAGCGAAGCAAAGAGACAGGCCGCGCCGTCGCCCAGCATCGTGCGGTGCAGACCGGGCGATTTGACAAAGTTCTCGCCCGTCACGTTGTTGACCACGTAGACATCGCCGATGTGTTCGATGACCGGCGCGATGGCCACGGGGATCATGAAGAGAATGGGGGCCCAAGAGAATTTCTCGGGCAGGATGAAGTGGGGCAAACCGAACCAGGGGGCGGCGGCCACTTGCGAGAAATCGACGCCGAAGAAGGCGAGGTCGGCCACATAGCCCACCACGATGCCGAGGAAGATGGGGATGAGCTTGAGCATGCCCCGCCCGTAGAGCGTGACGCCCACGGCGGTGGCGAGCGAGATGCCCGCCAGCATCCAGTTGGTCGAGGCCATCTTCACCGCAGAACTTGAGAGCGAGAGCCCGATGAGCATGATGATGGGGCCGATCACCACGGGAGGAAACAGCCGATCGATGAACCGCAGACCGAAAAGGCGGATGAGGAGCGACATGAGTCCGTAGACGGCCGCCACGCCCACGCAGCCGAAGAGGGCCCCGCCCAGGCCGTAGAGCTCGGTGGCCTTGATGATGGGCGCAATAAAGGCAAAGCTGCTACCGAGAAAGATAGGAACTTTGCCTTTGGTGACGAGGTGAAAAAGAAGGGTGCCCACACCGGCCGAAAAAAGGGCCGTGGAGGGGTCGAGACCCACGAGCAGGGGCACGAGCACAGTGGCGCCGAAGGCCACAAAAAGGTACTGCACGCCGGCCAATGCTTTGCGTGTGGGACTGAGAGTGACGGGGGAGGAAGACATGAATGAGGGGACGAATTTTATATTTCCGCTGCAAAAGTAATCGTTTTGTGTCAATTTCAAAATGTAGACTTCGTGCAGATCGTGTCGCAACGCCCCGAAAATGGCCTAAACACGGGGACTTTTGTGTAAAAATGGGCGATTTTGGTAGGCAGGGTTGGCGATTTTTCGATAGAAAAACCGCGAAGGGTATTGCGCAATTCGGCCGGTTGAGGCCGATTTTCCGCGGTGTTTTATATGCTGCGCAGCCGCTTTGAGTGTATAATCTCACAAAGCGGTGCATAATATCTCCGTTTTTCTTGTGCGGTGGATCACGGGAGCTGTGTCGCTACGGCGGGTCGGCGATCGGCCCACGGAGGATGTGCGGCGAACGACGGGCGCGGGGAGGCGACAGGGCGGAGTTTCCGACCGCGCAAGTCGGTGCCGAGCACTCGGAAAAAGGAGGGCGACCCCGCCGCGCACCCGAGACCGAGACGAAAATGCGCAACTTCCCGCGATTTTCACCCCGGGAGATATTATATATTAGGGCGTTTCGCTTTGCACTTTCTCGTTTTTCCACTACTTTTGCAGTACGCTTTATCTCCCCATTTATGAGGATGTCGTACAAGCGGCGGCCAAGTCGGGCGCTGCCCCGGCCGGAAAAAACAACCCCTGCAATTTATCCAACAAGTTCATCAACAATTTAATTTCTTCAATCTCTTATGTGGTTAACTACTTCATCTATCGGAAGAAAAGTGATCATGTCGGTCACCGGACTGGCGCTCATTCTCTTCCTCACGTTCCACGGTTGCATGAATGTCGTGTCCCTCTTCTCGGAAAGCGGCTACAACTGGGTTTGTGAGATGCTGGGCGCCAACTGGTATGCGGTGGCGGCTACGGCAGGACTCGGCGCTTTGGTGCTGCTGCACTTCGTCTATGCCTTCATCCTCACCTTCCAAAACCGTCGCGCGCGCGGTAACAACCGCTACGCCGTGGTGGATCGTCCCGAAAAAGTGGAATGGGCGTCGCAAAACATGCTCGTCCTGGGCATCATTGTCGCCCTCGGACTCTGCTTGCACCTCTACAATTTCTGGGCCAAAATGATGTTTGTCGAATTGGCGCACGTGGGCAATGAGTTCTACGCCACCGACGGCTATCACTGGATCCAATACACGTTTGCCAATCCCGTCTATGCTGTGCTTTACCTCGTGTGGCTCTGCGCGCTCTGGTTCCACCTCACTCACGGCATGTGGAGCGCCTTCCACACCATCGGTGCCAGCGGAAAGACGTGGCTCCCCCGTGTTAAATGCATCAGCTATATCTACTCCACCGTGTTGATGGCCATGTACGCCGCCGTGGTGATTAAGTTCTGCCTCCAGGCTTTGCTCCAAGGCACCACGCACTTCGGCTGCTAAGCTGCGGAACTTCTACCCACCAACACTCATTATATATATAAGCATCCATCATGGCTATTCTCAATTCACGCATCCCCGAAGGCCCCGTGGCCGAAAAGTGGACCAACTATAAAGCGCACCAAAAACTGGTCAACCCGAAAAATAAGCGCAAGCTCGACATCATTGTCGTGGGTACGGGTCTGGCCGGCGCCAGCGCCGCCGCATCGCTCGGCGAAATGGGTTTCAAGGTCAAAAACTTCTGCATTCAAGACTCACCCCGCCGTGCGCACTCCATTGCAGCACAGGGTGGTATCAATGCAGCCAAGAACTACCAGAACGACGGCGACTCTGTCTATCGCCTCTTCTACGATACGGTGAAAGGTGGCGACTATCGTGCACGCGAAGCCAACGTGTATCGTCTCGCTGAAGTGTCCAACGCCATCATCGACCAGTGTGTGGCACAAGGTGTGCCCTTCGCACGCGAATATGGCGGCATGTTGGCCAACCGCTCCTTCGGCGGCGCACAGGTGAGCCGCACCTTCTACGCCAAAGGCCAGACCGGTCAGCAGCTTCTCCTCGGCGCCTACTCCTCGCTCATGCGCCAAGTGCACGCAGGCACCGTCGAACTCTACACACGCTACGAGATGCTCGATCTTGTCATCATCGACGGACGCGCACGCGGCATCATTGCACGCAATCTCGTCACCGGTCAGCTCGAACGCTTCGCAGCGCACGCTGTGGTGATCGGCACCGGCGGCTACGGCAACACCTATTTCCTCTCGACCAACGCCATGGGCTGCAATGCCTCGGCTGCTATCGCTTGCTACCGCAAGGGCGCCGTCTTTGCCAACCCCTCTTACGTGCAGATTCACCCCACCTGCATCCCCGTGCACGGTGACAAACAGTCGAAACTCACCCTCATGTCTGAGTCGCTCCGCAACGACGGACGCATTTGGGTGCCCAAAAAGCTCGAGGACGCCAAGGCCTGCCAGGAAGGCCGACTCCAGGGTAAGGACATCCCCGAGGAAGACCGCGACTACTACCTCGAACGCCGCTATCCCGCCTTCGGTAACCTCGTGCCCCGCGACGTGGCCAGCCGCGCCGCCAAGGAGCGCTGCGACAAAGGCTTCGGCGTGAACGCAACCGGCTTGGCCGTCTATCTTGACTTCTCACAAGCCATCCGCGACTTCGGCCGCGATGAAATTGCTGCCCGCTACGGCAACCTCTTCGACATGTACGAAGAGATCACCGACGAGAGCCCCTACGAAACCCCCATGCAGATTTTCCCCGCCATCCACTATACAATGGGCGGAATCTGGGTGGACTACGAACTCATGACCACCGTCAATGGCCTTTTCGCCATCGGTGAGTGCAACTTCTCCGACCATGGTGCCAACCGCCTCGGTGCTTCGGCCCTCATGCAGGGTCTGGCCGACGGATATTTCGTGTTGCCCTACACGATTCAGAACTATCTTGCCGACCAAATCACCGTGCCCCGCTTCTCCACCGAGCTTCCCGAATTCGAAGCCGCCGAGCAACACGTGCGCGAGCGCATCGATCGCCTCTTTGCCATCAATGGTAAGCGCTCGGTCGACAGCATCCACAAGGAACTCGGACACATCATGTGGGAATATGTGGGCATGGGCCGCACCAAAGCGGGACTCGAGAAAGCCCTCTCCCTCTTCAAGGAGATTCGCAAGACGTTCTTCACCGACCTCTTCATCCCCGGCACACCCGACGGCGTGAACGTGGAACTCGAAAAGGCTTTGCGTCTCGAAGACTTCATCCTCATGGGCGAACTCGTGGCCAACGATGCGCTCCACCGCGAGGAATCGTGCGGCGGTCACTTCCGTGAAGAGCACCAAACCGAAGAAGGCGAAGCCAAGCGCGACGACGAAAACTTCTTCTACGTGGGATGCTGGGAATACCAGGGCGACGACGACAAAGCACCCGTCCTCTCCAAAGAACCCCTCGAGTACGAAATCATCAAGGTGCAAACGCGTAATTATAAGTCGTAATTAGTTCATTGTGAAGGGATCGATTTTGTGATTACACCCGAGGTGTAAGTCTGATCTCGGAGTCATATCTGCACGATATGCTCACCCTTTAATGCACTAACCCAACTCACGTACACGAAAATGGCTAAGAATATATCTTTCACAGTAAAATATTGGAAGCAAAACGGGCCGAAGGACGCCGGACATTTCGAACAACGCGAAATGAAGAACATTCCCGACGACACTTCCTTCCTCGAAATGCTCGACATCCTCAACGAGGAACTCATCAACGACGGGAAAGAGCCCTTCGTCTTCGACCACGACTGCCGAGAAGGCATTTGCGGCATGTGCTCCCTCTACATCAACGGCACGCCCCACGGCAAAACCGCACAGGGCGCCACCACTTGCCAGCTCTACATGCGTCGTTTCAACGACGGCGACGTCATTACCGTTGAACCCTGGCGCTCGGCGGCCTTCCCGGTCATCAAGGACTGCATGGTAGATCGCACTGCCTTCGACCAAATCCAGGCAGCAGGCGGCTACACCTCTATCCGTACCGGACAGGCTCAGGACGCCAACGCCATCCTCATCCCCAAACCCGACGCCGACGAGGCCATGGACTGCGCATCCTGCATCGGTTGCGGAGCCTGTGTCGCCGCTTGTAAGAACGGTAGCGCCATGCTCTTCGTCTCTTCCAAGGTGTCGCAGCTCGCACTCCTCCCCCAAGGTCGCGTGGAAGCCGCACGTCGCGCCAAGTTCATGGTGGCCAAAATGGACGAACTCGGATTCGGTAACTGCACCAACACCCGCGCTTGCGAAGCAGTGTGCCCCAAAAACGAATCCATCGCCAACATCGCTCGCTTGAACCGCGAATACATCTGCGCTAAGCTCGCCGATTGATTTGCGACAAGTTCGCCGATTGAGTTGAAAGAACGCGGACGAGCCGACCCAACGTGGCCGACTGACCCACGTTCTCCCCTTCGCCGCACTCCCTAAACCGGAGTGTGGCGTTTTTTGCGCCCTAACCTTCGTGCACTTCCCGCTGGCGAAATTACATTATGTCTAATTGAGCGCGCATTGTCCCCCACTTTTTGCGTTCTCTGCCCGGCCTCGTCCGTCGGGTGGCGCAGCGCAACGCCAAATCGCCCCTTTGGCAGCCAAAACCGCCCCCCCTCATTTTGCATTTTCACGGCAATCTCCCGCTCCTTCAACAACTCCGCGACTAAAAAGCAAACAACCGCTCAATTTTTCCGCGCGACCTCCGTACGGAGCTCCCGCATTTTTTGTCGCACGCGCCGCACTTAAGCACCAAAATTACCCTATCTCAGTAGCAAAATCACCCCTTAAATGCTAAAATCGCGGGCTTCAGCTGATTTTTTGGCATTTTCGGTTTGCAATCCCGAGACGATGTAGTAACTTTGCAGCATAAAAGGCTTTTAACATCACTTTTGTGACCCAACGAAGCCAAGCCCCCAAGCGAAATTCCGATATACCAGAGAACTATGGAGACTTTTTTTCAATCACACGCCTACCTCATTGAGCACACCAACGCGCCCATACGCCGTGCGCTCATGGATTCGATCGACTGGAGTTACAGACTGATCGGCATCCGCGGACCCCGCGGCGTAGGGCGCACCCAGTTCCTCCTCTCGTATGCCAAGGATAACTTCGATCCGCGTATGCGACAGTGTCTCTACGCCAACATGAACTCCTTCTACTTCCAGGGAAGGAAACTCGTGGACTTCGCCGGCGACTTCGTTAAAGTCGGCGGGCAAGTTTTACTCCTTGACCAAGCCTTCAAACTACCCAATTGGCGCGAGCAGATTATCGAGTGCTATGAGCACTTCCCCCTGCTCCGCATCATCTATTCCACCACCTCCGTGCGAGGAGGCGAAAACGATCACACCGACCTCAACTCGCTGGCCAGACAATACTGGTTGCACGGATTCTCCTTCCGTGAATTCATCAATCTACAGACCGGAGAAAATTTCCGTGCCTATACCCTAAAAGAACTCCTCGAGGACCACAAGGGCATTCTCAAGACCATCCTCCCCAAGGTGCGACCCTGGGAGTATTTTCAGCAGTATCTCCACCACGGCTACTACCCCTTCTTCCTCGAAGGCCGCAACTTCACCGAGCAACTCCTGCGTGCGATGAACACCATGATCGAAGTCGACATCCTGTTCATCAAGCAAATCGAGCTCAAATACCTCGAGCGCATCAAGAAGCTCCTCTATCTGCTCGCCGTCAGCGAGAACACATCGCCCAACGTGAGCCGACTCGCCGAAGAGATCGGCACTTCACGCGCCACCGTGATGAACTATCTCAAGTATCTCGAAGAAGCCCGACTCGTCAACCTCGTTTACAAGGAAAACGAGGGTTTCCCCAAGAAACCCGCGGCGGTTCTCCTTCACAACCCGAATCTCATCTACTCCATCTACTCGCCTTCCATTTCCGAGCAGAATATCATGGAGACCTACTTCGTCAATTCGCTCTGGCGCCACCACACTGTCAACAAGGGGCGCCGCGACGGACTCTACCGCATCAACGGAAACGTCGAGATTCACGTGTGCGACCGCAGCAAGCGCGTCAAGAGCGACCCCAACATCGTCCTTGCCCGCTACAACACCGAGGTGGGACGCGGCGACAACGAGATTCCGCTTTGGCTCTTCGGCTTCCTCTATTGAGCCGAACGCTGCCTTCTCTCCATAGCGTGCCGAATGCGGCACAGACATCACCCCATTTCACAAAAAACCCCGACTTTGTGCATTGCACAAAGTCGGGGTTTTGTTTTTATCTTGCGGTCATTCGCCCCATCGGCGCGCGATGTGGCGGCGGAAGTGAAGCACCACCGAAAGCCAATGGCTATGCTGTTGCTCCCGTCGGCCATCTACGCGCCGGAGATTGAGCGTATGTGGTCGGTTCAGGCTGCGGTTCAAATTGCACAGCGCCGGGAGGTGGGACAGATCGAGTCCGTCGCGCTCGTTGTCTGCGCAATTCAGTTTGTCCAATTCGTCATTGCACGTGACGTCGAGGGTGAATCGATTTTGCGAGCCATCGAGCTCGTTCGCACGTAGGGGCGCTTTCTTCGAAGAGTTGGCCGTTTCTTCCCAAAAGCTGCGCGGTTCGGGTCGAAATCTCCATCTTTTTCTCCCGAAGGTGCGGCGCTGCTTCCCATCTCTCCGCCCTTTCTCGGCACAGCGCGTGGCGGTGTGCAAAAAAAAATCCCCCGCTGTCTGCCTGACAGCGGGGGAATGTCGTTTGTGGCGCGCATCGCAGGGCGCGTGGCGCGGAGTGGGTTTAGCACTTGGCGCAGGTGCACCATGTCCTGTTCGCAATGCTATTTATCTTTTTTCTCTTGGCCGAATAGAATGGTGTAGAGCAGACCCTGACTTTGCTTGTTTCTATTGTGAAGGTAGAAATCCTCGTTCCAATTATCTTCGTCTTCGAAGCTGAAATACTCGAGATGTTGCATTTGGCCGTCTTTATCATAGCGATTGGGAGTCCATCCTTGAGAAATACCGGCGTCGGGTCGAAGGCAAAGGCTATGGGTTCCGGTGCTGATCTTCAGGTCGCGCTCATGAGCGATGTACTGACCTGATTGGATTTTGGCATTATCCACCCCGCAACACTGAGTGAGGGCTGCTGTGAGGAAGCTATCGCGATCTTTGAAGTACTTGAATGGCTCGTTAACGGCGTATGTATCATTTTTGCCGTCTATTTTTGAGGACAAGTGAACCTCTACGTCTTTAATACGGCATCCCCATTGGTCTTTAAGGCACTGCAGAAAGCGAACCAACAGCATGCATCCCAGTGGAGTCATGAGGTAGCGATCCGTATAGCTCACGCTGATCTCTTTTCCCTCGATCGCTTGTTGGATTTGGTTCCAATCTTCCTTGTGCTCCTTCTCATTGCTATCTTTGCTATCTTGGATCAACCGGAACAGACCGGAGAGCATACAGTCTGCTTTCAGTCGGGCATCGAAGCCCAAAGTGTGTTTGCTCTTGAGTTGTTTCAACAATTCTTCGCGGTTCACGAGGTTCAGCTTACCCAATGTGTCGTTCTTCTTTTCGTAGAGCTGTCCCTCCCCCCAATCGGGGCCGAAGCTACGTTGAATATCAGCACCGTAGAAGGTGCGCCACTCGTCCTTGTAGCGCAAAGCGAGGAGGGGCTTGTAAGCACCGTGTGTGGATTGGGAGCAAACTGCGAATCTGTATTGGGTTGTCAGCTGATTGAGTAGCGATTGAACATCAAAAGGATAGCTATTGATGTCCATCTCCTTCGGAACTACGAATGTTGTCTCGATGCCTTTGTGCTGGAGTTGGAGCAGTAGCTTGAGATGCCCTTCGAGCTCGTTCCTCCATTTTTCGTAATCGTCGTCGAGATAGATGCGTATCTCCTTCAGTTCGTTACTGCTCGAGAGGGGTGTGAGCAGCGCGGTGAGATTGGTGGTGACGGTGGTGACACCTTCTCCCAGCGCCTCGGTGACTTCTTGCGGTGCGGTGCGCGATTGCTTTTCCACCTTGAGCCAATCTCTGAGCTTCTTGCGATCGAGATCGGCAATGTACCATTGCGATCGGCGGTCGATGAGGCATTGCGTGCAGGCCTTCGCGCAATTGCAGGCATTGAGCGAAGTGAGTGCACGTTGGAGCACTTCTTCTCGATAGTCGAGCAGAAGTGTGGAGTAGCCGGCGCCACCCACTGCCGTGTCGTAGAGGAAAACGGAGCCGGTAACGGGATTGTAGCCGAAATCCACCTCGTCTTCGTTCACACCCAAGTGACGCGTGAGCTCACGGCTGAGCACTACGCCGAGCGAGCGCAGCAAACTCCGGTCTGTGATGTGCTTCCCATCCTTGTCGTAGCAGCGCATCTCCACGAAATCTGTGTTGTAGCGAGCGGCCGGCACGATGTGGCGCAGCACGGTTCCGCTGCATGGGTTGCCTGTGTGGAGATGGTTGTGGGTGTCGAGCGGATTGTTGTTCTGCTCCTCCCCACTGTTTTCTGCTTTCATGCATCCGCAGGTGCAGCAAAGGGCGAAGCCGTGACCGTGAGTCCCCTTGTTGAAAAAGAGGATTTGGGGATTGTCGGTGTCGGCCGAGGTGCGGAGCTTCAATTTCTGGCCGTTGGTGTTGTCTTTGTCCTTGGGCCACGGAGCCATGTTGAGCAGTTGGGGCAAAAGCATTTGGAACTGCTTGTCGTTCCGCGTGTATCGTCTCGGGCGATACTGTACGGAAACGGTGAAGCCCGCCGGTTCCACCACGCGGGTGAACATTCCCCCTTTGGCAATGCCGTCTAAACTCTTAAGCTTTTGTGATCCACATTGTGGGCAGGGAGTATTGCTGTCGATGGTGCCACGTTCCACAAAACTGTGCCCGCAGTCCCCGCAAGTGCAAACGGCGTAGAGGTCGGCCGCCTGTTCATACTTTGTTTTCATCACGATGCCTTCCGGTTCGTACACCCATTCGTTGCACACCAACTGTGTGCCCGGGGCAAATTCGAGGATAGAACGGCTCAGATGGCGCGTTACACTAATGGGGCGATATGAATTCTCTTTTGATTTTTGCTCACCGAGTTGGCATTCCACAAGGCCGGTGGGCAGTCCGGCGGAGGGTAAGAAATTTTGCTCGGCCAGATAGGCGAGTAGGTTCTTCTCTTTCAGGTTCTTGATTTGATATTCCAGTGCTTTTTGGCGCATGCTCCTGTTCGCCTTCCCTTTAATGCCTGTCAGTGCTTCGATTTGCTTGGTATAAGTCTCTTTCAATTGTTCGAGGCTCGCCTTTGTAGCTTCGGCCGCGTCGGAGATAGAGGAGTTTTCCTTGTAGGTTCCCTCCACCAGTTGCTTATACAGCTCTTCCCAATTCTTTTTGTCGTCGGAATCTTGCTGCTTTTCGCTGATCAGTTCGTTGAGGAAGGTACACAACTCGTAGTAGCAGTCTTGATTCTCTGTTTCTCCCGGTGTGGGAAAGAGGTCTTGCACTTGTGAGTCGACGCGAAGTTCTCCTTTCGGCTGATTTCCGTTTGTGAAGTTGTGCTCTTGCGCAAAAGCGTAGAAGAAAAATGCATTGATATGGCGCTGAATCAGGATGCCGCTGTCCATTTTGAGCAGAGGCATGTCGGTCTTTCCGGTGATGGGGGCCTTGGGGGTCTGCCAAGTGGCGACGCCGATGGGCGAAGCGGGGCAGAAAGTGAATGCCAAGCACTTGGTCTCGGCGCGGCGGCCCGCACGCCCGGCGCGTTGCAGGTAGTTGGCAGATTGGGGTGGCACGTTGTTCATCACCACCTCACTGATGCCGCCGATATCTACGCCCATTTCCATTGTGGTGGAGCAGGAAAGAATGTTCAAGCGACCTTCGTTGAAATCTTTTTCGCGCTTCGACAATGTTTTGCGGTTAATCTGTGCCGAATGTTCGCCCGCCAGGTAGATGTTGGTCTTCAGGAATGCGCGCTCCAGCCAGTCATTATAGAGACCGGCCTCCCTGTGTTGCTTAAAATTCTCTTTGAGCCATCGGCTGACGGACTTGTTGTCTTCACCCTCTGCCAACGGAGGGCAGAAAGGTGTCTCGAAGGTGCAGAGTGAGGCCTTCTTTTCGCCCTCTTTTTCCTCTTCTTGCCTGGCGATGCGGAAGCGTTCTATGTTGTCCTGTGTCAGTCGTCCGGAAAGGTGAGGGCTGTAGCCACAGAACACGGTGTCGAGCAGCACTTTGTCGACGGGACAGAGATAACTCTTGGTCGAAATGCAGATTTGTACATTGTCTCCCAAGAGATTGAGGGTGTAGCCGTTCTTTTCATTGCCACCTAATATGTTTTTTGAGAGGAAATCCCATGCAGCTTTGAGCAGACGATTGATTTTGTCTTTGTTTTCTTTGAGATTTTCCACCGTATGGTAACCCAAGGCGGCACAGAGTAGCAGCACCAAACGAGGTTGCTGCAGGTTTACTGTACCGTTGTCTCCGGTGCGCACTTGTGGCCATTTATCCACCTCCTTTTTTGTGTAATCGGGTGGGAAAATGGGTCTATAAGCATTGTTCACTGTGGTCCAGCGCTGCTCTTCCGGCTCTACTAGGAGGTTTTTGTTACCACGAATGTGGTAGTCGAGCGCGAGTTTGAGGAAGTCACGCCAATCTTGGTCGCTGAGCTGATCAGAAACGTCCGTGGGGCGGACGGCTCGTGTCAAAACGGGATATTCCAAATGCACCAATCCCATTGTTTCGAGCGAACTTCGTTGCTTGGAGACGGAACCGAACTGATTGTAGACGAGGGCGTTGAGATAAGCCTCCTGTTGTTTGTCGTCTGATCTAGTCGTATTGATACGAGCCGAAGAGAGATGCTTGAACAAATCGCGGAATGAAGCAGAATTGTTGCGGATGTCTTTAAGAAGGACGTCCCATTTTACCGGTTTTGGCCCCGTGATCGTGGCTTCTTGTCTTTTCTTCTTCTCGAGTGCTTCGATTTTAGGGGAAAGAACCTCGCTGAATGTTTCTGGATCATCTCGAACACTATCTTTCCATTTGCTAAGTTTTTCTTCATCCTCTTCCGTCCATTTTTCGGGCTGTTCGCGCTTGTAATCGCCCAATTTGTAGAGTCTGCGAAAGATTTCCGAGCGAAGCCACACACGTTCCATGTCGTTGTTGATGGCTTGGGCTGAGATGGCTGTGCCTTGGCGGCTATCGGTGAAGGCGATATACTTTTTTCCCTCATAGAGGACATTGCCCTGCTCCGAGTTGCCGCTTTCTGCCTTATCGACGGGCATAGGTTGTGCTTCTTGGAGGAAAATCTCGGCGAGTGCACGGCCGGAGAACTGTGCGCTGGCGCGCAAATACTTCACCCTTGTGGTGAGTGCACGACAATGAGGGCATCGCGGGCGAGGATCGTTCGTGATGCTAAATTTAGTCCACAGCCCATTGCCGGGACTTTTGAATTCTCTGCCACCGCCCTCGAAAAAATAGACTTTTTCTTTGCTGTTCTCGATTTGATCTTCGGTGACTTTGTAATAAAGGCAATTATCTCCCTTTTCTTTGAGCTTCTTTTTGGGCATTGCGTAGAAGAACGTTTCGTAACCATCGGCACTTTGTTCTGTTTTTTCGTCGTCTTCAGTTTCTTGCTCGGTGAGTTCTTCGAGCTCGATGCCGAAAGGATTGTCATCGATGTCCGTTATTGTACTGCGCTGGCGGAATCCCTCATCATCGTTCGCTTCTCCCGTCACCAAAGTGCCACGACAGTCTCCGCAGGTGCAGACTTCAAGCAGCGGTGCCCCACATTCGGAGCAATGGGTGCGCTGGTAGGTGGTGAGACTGCCGATGGGCAGAGGAGAGTCCTTGTGTCGCTTGCATTCGGGGTTGACGCAAGTGTAGACTCCCCCGATGGAGCGCGCAAAAAGGTGTATGCGGGTGGGCAAAAGGGCGCTGTCCGTGCCGTCGGCGTTGAGTCCTTCGACCTTTTCGCCCAAGGCATCGATGACCTCGAGGAGCTTTTCGCGCGTGCTCTCATTGTGTTGGTGCGTGTCTTTGTCGGCTTTGGCTGCAGAGGACAATGTTTCGTCGAAACATTCGCCTAACTCGTGCAGAGACACTGCTGCTTCGCGGTTCAACTTCTTGCGCATCTCTTTGACTTGCTCGAGATGGATCGAAGTATTCAGGTCTGCGTTGATTTTGTCGAGACACTCTTGTGCCTTCTCCTCGTTGAGTGTGGGAATGATGCGCTTTCCGCCGATGATCACGATGTCTTCCCGCTGTTTTCCGGTGAGCTGCGAGACAAAGGTCTTCAGTTTGTCTTGGGCCTCCGCAGAATCTCCCATAGTGGCTGAGGTAACGGCGAAATTCACCTCGTCGACGGTCACATTAAAGGCTTGCAGCACGCGGCGCAGTTGGAGTGCGAGCTCAGCGGCGGCACTTCCGGTGTAGGTGTGGGCTTCGTCGAGGAGAATCCAGCGCAGTTTGCCTTCGCTTTTCTCAAGAATGGTGCGATCCTTGTTGCGCAACAGCATATAGTTGAGCATCGTGGGGTTGGTGAATAGGATCTGTGGGGGAGTTTTGCGGATCGTTTCGCGCGAAATCAGTTCGGGAGAGGCATCTCTCTCCTCCTGATTAATGGAACTCTCCTCCGTGTCGCCATTATAGATGGCGAAGGTGACTTGGGGACTCAGTGCTTTGCACCAAGCGGCCACGCGTTTGCGCTGACTGTCCATCAAGGCATTGAGCGGATAGAGGAAAATGGCTTGTATCGCCCCTTTTTGGTTCTGATTGACGAGGTCTTGAAGCACCGGCACCATGAAGCATTCGGTCTTTCCCGAGCCGGTTCCGGAGGTGACCACGATTGTTTTCCCTTTATCTTCTCCGTGCATTGCTTTTTTATCTTCTCCGAGCATTGCTTTCCAACTCTCGGTTTGATGTTTGTAGGGGCGACGATCTTTGGGAAAGCGCTGTTCGGAATCGACTTTGTTGCCACTGAGCGCTTCTACAAATTCAGGTTTGAGCACGCCGAGCGTGGAAGCGTGCTCGGCGAAGGTGTGTTCGCTACTTTCCCAAGGGAAAATGGATTGAAAAACGGGCTCGGCCAGCAGCGGCTCTTCATCTTTGAGCAGGTGGCTCAGGTATTCTTGTTCTTTGTTGTGGCCGCGTACCCAGAGGTGAACCATCGTGTCGATGAGTCGATCGCGGACATTGGTGTAAAATTTGGAGTAATTCATAGAAGGTGGGAGAAAAGTGGGGGAATGAGTAGGGTACGATGGGGGAGTCTGCGCAAAGCATTGGACAATGCCCCTTGGTGGCTTCTTTTGTGGCGGCTATGCAGAGGGTGTGTCGGTGGCTCCGAGGATTGTGCGCAGTGAATTCAATAGCTCTTCGGAGTTCTTGATATTTTCGCAAAGTTGGCTAAGTTGGTTTCGCCAAGATTGCTTGCGTGCTGTCCCGGGTTCGTCTTTGAAAATGTCCGGCGCGAGCAAGTTCAAACCATTTTCGCGGAGTAATTCGTCTGTTTTCTCACGTGAATGCATGGCCACGATGAATTTGTACAATAGTTCCCGATCGCAAGCGATGCATTCGAGACTGATGTGGGTGGAGTAGGGCACTAAATACTCTGCGAAGATGGAGTACACGCGGCAGGCTTCGTCCCAACGTTGCCCGTTGAAAGTTTGCTCAAGGAGGGATTTGCGTAAACTTTCTTGTCGCCGTTCCCTGATGTCTTGTCGTTCTTTGTCGCTCAAATCGTTGTTGAGATTGAAATAGCGGGGAAGCACTTTGTGGCTGTCACCTCGACCGGAGAAAACAATACATTCTTTGCCGGGGAAACCGGTGGGAAAGCTGAATAAGTTTGTGCCATCTTCGCAAGCGTCGAGAGGATAGGCCTGAATCAGCTCAGGGATGAGATCGAAATCGACGGGAAGTGCATAGAGATGGCTTGTGTACGTCTTGTCAAAGGTATTGGCGTAGCGACGGGTCACTTCTATACGCCCATCTTCGCGCTGTTTGGTGCACAGTGTGTAGGGGAGAACAAAATAGATGCGGTTCCAGAGCGAGAACCAGAGGAATTTTTTGAAGAGGAAAGTCTTTACGGAGTGGAGAGCGTGCAATATCTCTCCTTTGCACACCTCGTCGAGTGAAGAAGTGCCTTGTGCGAAGGAGACGCGGGAAACTTCTTCTTTATCTGTGTTTTGACCAATACGTAAGTTGACTTCCTGTGTGTCCGGGGCTTGCTCGTAACCGAGTGCCTTCGACTGATCGGCCATCGTATTTCCCTGTTTCTTTGGAAGATGAAACGCATATTGAGGGACTGGCAGGGAGGAGAGTTTCAACGAGAGCTCGAACGGTGTTTCGTTGTTGTGCAATTTGAAGTTCATCAAGTTGTAGAGCGACAGAATGCTTTCCGGTGCTACGGTTCGGCCGTCGATGTGGGCGAGCAAACGCCCCTTGAACTGCAGCGGGATGCTCACTTTGACGGGACGATGACCCGGACTTGAGATTTCGAAGGTGCATGTGGCGGGCGGGGTGTTCGGATTGTTGCTCTTGATGCACCACCGGCGTGACTCGCCCTCGCCGGCGGGGGTGACTTTCATGCCTTCTTGCTCGAGTGGCTTCACCACTAATGCCTCACTGCCGAGTACTGCGAGGTCGATGTGCCGAGTGTCGGCTTTTTGTTTCTCGAATCGGAGGTCGCCGATCGAATAGGCGTGCACGATTTCTTCGTGCTGATCGGGAAAAATCACCTTGAAGCCCAAGCGTCCCAACGGAAGGTTGCTTCGGCGCGTGAGTGGTTCCCATTCGCCGTTGTTGCGTGCGTGGGTGGATTGGGGTTCTTGGCGGAAGAAACAAGTGTAGGCTTGCTTGCTTACGCGGTTGCCCTCTTCGTCATAGACTCGGATGTCCGGTCGCGACGTGAGGAGCAGGGCGGAGGACTGCTCGATCCACGGCAGATAGGAGCCCCGGATGGACAATTTGTAGGGCGTGAATTGATTCTCGAAGGGCACTTCCTCGCCGGAAGAGCGATGGCGCAGTACGATGCGTTCACTGAACTCGATCGCTCCGATTTTCGTTTCGCCGACGTTTGCACAGGTCGAGTCGGCTACTTCCCACTCTTCGGCATCGAAGAGGAGAAGTTTTTTCGCGCTTTCCTTCTTTCCTTTAGTTTGGTAGAGACCTTCTTGATCGGTGCCCGGCCACACCTGCGGATAGCTGAAGTCGGGCAGTAGGTTGCCGGGCACTTGCAGTGTGATGCGCTGGCGATTATCGCCCCGAGCCACGACTTCTACCATCGATTGCTGCGTCTGTGTCGTCACCTTCGCGGGCAGTATGTCGCTGATGAGGTGATAGATGGGCTTCTTTTCTTTTCTAGAGAGATCGGAGCTATACTCATATTTGGCCACTTCTTGCCCGTCGACGACAAGGCGGAAGGAGTTGCAGGTTTCGTGGTTGAGGCGTGTGCCGTTTTCGTCGCAGATCAGATTGGCAGGGAGCTGCTTGGGGGCGCGAAGCAGCACGCGAAGAGGGGTGTCGGCACCGCACTTCCATTGCCAAATGAGCGAAAGTTCTTGTTTGCGCGGGGTGGAGCGGTTGTTTTCGTGGTGCAAAACATTCAGTAATGTGCCGATTTCGTTGGTTTTGTCGTCGAAGGGAAACCACTCTTCGTCTTCGAGCACGACACCGAGAGCGGTTTTCAGGGCCATCTCTCCCAAAAAAAAGACAGTGCGGGACGCTAGTTTTACATCTTTGCCGATTCGATTCACTCGTTCGTTCACGACTTCGTATTTGTCTTGCGCAGCATTGCGGAAAGTCTCATCTTCGGCAAGTGCCTTCACCAGTGCTTTGAAAAAAGCAACTGTGGGACTTTGCGGATTGTCGAGATTCTTTTTGATGTAGTTCAGTTGAAGTCCTCCCTGGAACAAGAGTGTGCGAAAAAAAAGATTGTTTCTTTTCTTTGAAAGATTGTTTCTTTCCTCTGATTTGCTCAGGATGTAATAATGCTTGGCTTCAAGGCGTTGCTTTGCAACTTCGAAGAGTTTATTTGTGCTTTTCTCCGAGGTAAATCCAATGACTTTTGCAGCATCTTTTTTTGAGGGTATGCCGTCTTTGTAGTCTCTTTTCCACCACTCGGCATAAAAGATCATCGCTTCTAAGCCATATTCTTTGAGGTTGTGTTCCTTTTCTCGCAACAGTGTCTTGATAGCTTCGTATTCTTCGTCGTCGAGACGGAGTTTCCAAATGGGGTAATTGAGATTGATGTCGTAGCTCTTTAGCTTGCGAAAGTGGAGAATCTGATACAGCGTGAGAGAAATAGTCATAAATAAAGGTCTTTTAGAAGGCTTTTTCCGAATGAGTCTTGTTCGTCCGCAGCGGTGAGTTGATTGTTCTTCACTGTTGCCATTTTCATAGTAATGTGGCAGTGACTGAAGAGGGTCTTCGACAGGTGTTGCAGATAACTTGATTTTTAATTAAACGAAGATATATACTTGTTTTTAATTAGGTGCTATTTTCATGTGTAAAAGATGTGAATACTGGTTCTTTTGTTGTATTGGGTAATATGTAATCCAGAATATTTTGGAGATCCATGGAAAATGAAGGGATAGGTCGGTCTGTTTTTGGTTTTTCTTTCATTGATTTACAGAGGGGGATAGACAAGGCTTGTGGTGATAAGGCGAACAAGAAGGGTATTTGCTTTCGATGATGAGATCTGGGAAGTTTAGATTGTGGGCATTATGGCAGAAAAGAGGCTTGTTTTGGGAAAAAACGAGCGAGGTTTTGCGCAAAAATTGTGAGGTTTTTACTGGCAGCGTGGGAGAGAGGGAAGAGACGGGACAGAGGGGGAGATAAAAGGGGCGGATTGAGAGCGCACCGGTAGAATCTATACAAAAAAATCCCCCGCTGTCTGCCTGACAGCGGGGGAATGTCGTTTGCGGCACGCATCGCAGGGCGCGTGGCGCGGAGCGGGTTTAGCACTTGGCGCAGGTGGGGGGCAATTGCTTGAAGAAGTCGTTGCCCTTGTTGTCCACGAGGATGAAGGCGGGGAAGTCTTCGACCTCGATTTTCCAGATGGCTTCCATGCCGAGTTCGGGATATTCGAGGCATTCGACCTTCTTGATGCTTTCGAGCGCGAGCACGGCTGCCGGTCCGCCGATACTTCCAAGGTAGAAGCCGCCGTATTTCCTGCAGGCGTCGGTCACCTGCTGGCTGCGGTTTCCTTTGGCAATCATCACCATGCTTCCGCCGTGAGACTGGAAGAGATCGACGTATGAGTCCATACGTCCGGCCGTCGTCGGGCCGAATGAGCCGGAGGACATGCCTTTGGGCGTCTTCGCCGGCCCGGCGTAGTAGATCGGGTGATCTTTGATATACTGCGGCAGCCCTTCTCCCTTGTCGATGCGCTCTTTGAGCTTGGCGTGCGCAATATCTCGCCCGACGATGATCGTGCCGGAGAGTGACAGGCGTGTCGAAACGGGATATTTGTCAAGTTGTCGGAGAATTT
>ENA-OWND01000354-OWND01000354.1-metagenome-genome-assembly--contig:-NODE-354-length-32396-cov-6.739340_pt1 | contig 32396 bp, 33 predicted proteins | sample MGYA00245342_ERZ651119 | MGnify/ENA primary metagenome ERZ651119 (study PRJEB26857, sample SAMEA4031756) | metagenome | biome: human; feature: oral; material: saliva | place: Philippines | collected 2014... | reverse complement strand
AATTACTTGTGGGATCGTTACTAGCAATTTATCATTGCTCAAACAAGATTCAATTAAGCACGCAAGTAAGTAATATTCTGGCTATCTTAAGTACATTATTATTATTTTCCTGCTTATTTTTAATGAATAATGATATTGCATTTATTCCGGGTGTAACTTTAATTCTCCCTTGTATTTTTACAGCATTAATTATTCATACTACATCACAAAATAACATCATTAAATTATGTTTATCTAATAAAGCAATAGTGTTTATTGGGAAAATCTCTTATTCCCTTTATTTATACCATTGGATTTTTATTGCTTTTGCTTATTATATAACGGGCGAAAAACAAATTAATAATCAATCCATTGCTATAGTAACAGTATTAACAATAATTTTTTCAGTTCTAAGTTATTATTTAATCGAACAGCCAATTAGAAAATCGAAACTAAACTTTAAACAAAGTTTTCTTTATATTTATTTTATTCCTTCTCTTTTACTCTTAGGATTTAATCTTTATAAAAGACAAACAATACGGGCTGAAAAAGAACATATTGAACAAGCACTTCCTGTTTCTAATGAAAATCATTATCCTGCTAAGGTTATTATTCTAGGCGATTCTCATTCTGCTCATTTAGAAGCTTTTCTAAACTACGTGGGGAATAAAGAAGGCTGGAAAGCAGATATTTTCAAAGATAAATTTGAATGTAGCTTTATTGTGAATAATAAATATCAATTAGATCCTAATTGTCAATCTGTATGGCAGAAAGATTCTCAATATAAAGCAATATTTATTTCAGCATTTTATGATTTGAAAATGGGCGGACAGCCAGTACCTCGCTTTAGACCCGAAACTTTCATTGAACCAGACTTTAAAGCGCGTTTTAAAGAAACAGTGAAACAACTAGCGATGCAAAAGCCCGTATATGTTTTTGCTAATAATAGCTCAGTAAGTCGTTCTCCGCTGCGTGGTTATTTATTAGAAAATTATGGACTTGAAAAATATTTGGAACCAATTCGTAGAATGGGTGATATTGATGCGAGTAACAAAATCATTCATGATTTAGTCAAAGATATTCCTAATGTTTATTGGGTAGATGCTCAACAGTATTTACCAAAAGATAGCGTTATGGCAGAAGGAAAATTATTGTATGGGGATCAAGATCATCTAACAAATTTTGGTGCTTACTATATGGCAAAAGAATTTAGTAAATACCAACGAGTGATGACACCTGAACAAGTGAAAAAACTCTACGAGTAAAAACAAAAAGCGTTGAGCTATTTGCTCAACGCTTTTTTATATTTACCTAAGTTCATCAACTAACTTCTCAGCAATAGGTTTTCGCCATCCAATCAGCAACTCTGGTCGTTTGTCTTGAGAACAATCATATTTCCAAACCCATTTAATTAATTCATCCAAAGTGCGTTTACTCGCAACAATTTCAGGGGATAAACCTGCTGGTGTTAAGCTATTCACTTTTTCTTGTAACAATCGAATTGTTTTTTTATAACGAGGATCTTCAGAAATACGTTCAATAGGTTTTGGGTAATCATTAGGCGAAACACGTCTTGCTTGAGCAAGTAATTGTAAAATCTTTTTACCACGCACGCGTACTTCATTTTCAGTTAATCCCATTTCCAACATTTCAGATGTATTACGTGGATTATTCTTTGCCACTTTCCAAAGATGTTCTGATTTCACAATATAAGAAAGTGCTAAATCACGTTCTATTGCCACGTTTTGTCGCCACTGTGCCAAAATTCTTAAACGAGACAGTTCTAATGGATTTAATTTCCAAGCATTTGGAATATCTAAATAAGCTTTTTCTGAATCTCGTTCTTGTAATTTATGTGTTTTAGCAAGAGCCAGTTCGCAATCATCACTTACTGCTTTTTCCCAAGGTGTTTTCGCTAACTCTTTTTCAAGAATATGATAAAGCGGTAACAAATACCAAACATCGCCTGCGGCATATTGAAGTTGAATATCAGAAAGGGGGCGTTTGATCCAATTGGTGCGAGTTGCACCTTTATCGATTTCTACATTTAAGTATTGTTGTGCTAATTTTGCCAAGCCTGCTGATGCGCCCAGCCCAATAAAGCGTGCCATAATTTGCGTATCAATCATTGGGCGTGGAAGCTGATCAAATTCTTGTAAGAAAACTAATAAATCTTCACTACAAGAATGTAAGATTTTTAATACTTTAGGATTGGCTAATAGTGCGACAAAAGGAGAAAAATCCGTAATCGCTAAAGGATCAATTAAAGATACGCGTTCTCCATCATAAAGTTGGATTAATCCCAGCTTAGGAAAATAAGTGGAAACACGCATAAATTCTGTATCTAAGGCGACCGCACTTTTCTGTTGGGCTAAATTACAAACTTCTAATAGCATAGCATTATCCGCAATGACCCTAAAGTGCGGTGGATTTTGACATTCTTTTATCATAGTGATTTTTTATTTGAAAAGAACAAAAATGGGATATTGCTATCCCATTTTGACATTAATGTTTTGAACGTTTTGCGATCTCTTCATCGCGTAAAACCCGACGTAAAATCTTACCTACATTGGTTTTTGGCAGTTCGTCTCGGAACTCAATTTCTTTTGGTATTTTATAGCCAGTGAGATATTGACGACAATGGTTGCGAAGTTCATCACGAGTTAAACTATCATCTTTTTTCACCACAAAGATTTTTATCGTTTCGCTAGAAACTGCGTGAGGAACACCAATTGCCACAGCCTCAGCCACTTTGTAATTCAGCATAACGACATCTTCAATTTCATTTGGATAGACATTAAAGCCAGAAACCAAAATCATATCTTTTTTACGATCCACAATGCGTAAACTATATGATTCATCCATAATGACAATATCGCCTGTTGCCATCCAACCATCTTTTAACACTTCACTCGTTGCTTCAGGTCTCTGCCAATAACCTCGCATTACTTGATCGCCTTTCACCCATAATTCGCCAGCTTCGCCAATTTTTGCATCAGAGCCATCATCTTTAATGATTTTTATATCCGTATTTGGCACTGGCACACCAATAGTACCATTATGTTTCACAACATTAATCGGACAAGCGGCGATTAATGGCGAACACTCCGTCATTCCATAACCTTCAATGATGTTACAGCCCGTCAATTCGTGCCAACGTGTTGCCACTGATTGTTGAATAGCCATACCGCCACCTACAGAAAGTTTTAAAGCCGAAAAATCAACTTCTTTGAAATTTTCATTATTTAACAACGCATTAAATAAGGTATTCACACCAGTGATTGCTTCAAAACGGTATTTTTTCAACTCTTTCACAAATCCTTCAATATCTCTCGGATTAGTAATTAAAATCGCCGTGATACCTAACTCTAAAAATAATAAGCAGTTTACCGTTAAGGCAAATACGTGATAAAGAGGTAAGGCTAAAATAGCTGAACGAGTGCGAGAATGATCGCCAATAAAAGGCTCTGCAATCCATTTTGCTTGGAAGACATTGGTTATAATATTTCCGTGTGTCAGCATTGCACCTTTCGCTACACCTGTTGTGCCGCCTGTGTATTGTAAAAAGGCTAAATCCTCACGCGATATTTCTGGACGAACATATTGGCGATATTTACCAATACTCAATACTTCACGGAATGTTACTGCGTGCGGTAATTTGTATTTCGGCACGAGTTTTTTCACATATTTCACAACAAAATTAACCAAAGTACGTTTACCAAATGAAAGTTGATCGCCCATTCTGGTAAGAATAACGTGTTTGACATTGGTATTGAAAACAACTTTTTCCAGGGTAGAAGCAAAATTTGATACCACGACAATCGCCACCGCACCACTATCTTGCAACTGGTTCTCTAATTCTCTCGGTGTATAAAGTGGATTGACATTTACTGCAATTAAGCCAGCACGCAAAATGCCAAAAAGTGCGATGGGATATTGCAATAAATTTGGCATCATCAATGCCACGCGATCGCCACGTTGAAGTTTAAATTCATTTTGCAAATATGCGGCAAATGCACGACTGCGTTCTTCTAATTTACGGAAAGTAAGTACTTGCCCCATATTAATGTAAGCGGGGCGATCTGGATGTTCGCGCACTGCTTTGTCGAACATATCCAAAATAGATTCATATTTTGAGGTATCCAAAAATTTTTCAGAACCTTCTGGATAATTTTGAAACCAAATTTTTTCCATTTTTTATCCTAATTTGTTGGAAAATCTTTAAGATTTTATCATTTAATTCAAATAATAGTGAATTTCAGGCTGAACATACCAAGGGCGATATCTCCATCTAAAAAATCCCCAATCATCGTCTTCATCCCAATCATCTGTTGGATACTCATAGATGGTACTGAGTGTCCAAATACGGTATTTATCCGCTTGAACAACAGGATAAGTATAATCAGCTTGTTCTATTTTGCCTTTCTCTGTTCCAGCTAATTGACCACCTACAGTAATATAACGTTCTTTTAAATTTTCAGGCTCAACAAAACCGTTGAAATACACGATAAAGCGACCATCGGATTGCAATTCAACAAATGGTTTAGCTGAAATTGATGATACGGGTAAACTTAACACTTCAATTTTTGTTTGATTTGCTAAAACGGTAGTATTGATAATTTTTCCTCCAAGTCGAACTGTTTTACAATGACAGGTCAAATCCTGAGGAGAAATCTCGCGATAGGAATTAATTGAGAATCGCTCTTTTTCTAACCCTTTTGGTGGTGCAATACAGCCCGTTAATCCGAAACAAAGTGCGGTAAAAAATAAGGTGATTTTTCCTTTCATTTTCTATCCTCCTGTTATTTAAACTTATTCACGCCCTGGTAATTTTTTCCAAGTAACCTCGTTGCGCAAATAAATCGGTTCAATCTCTAAAGCTGAAATTGTGCGTTTTTGCAAAAATTCTACTCGTGCAAGTTCTAACATATATAAGGCATTAGGTAATTCTATATCTGAGCCAGTTAGATTTTTTTCAGTAAATTGAGAATAAGCAGCCCAACCTGTCCCGACTCTAAATGCGTTATCATTTTGAAGCTGGTTAATCGCTAGTTCTGGCGAACAAACTTGTTCTCTAATGATTTCTCGCCATTGAAAAAATTCCCCGACATTAGACCGCACTTTTTCTCTCACTACTTGAGAAAAATAGACTTCGTTCATTCTCGCATCAATTGCGGCAACAACATTTTCTGCTTGATGTAATTCAAATGCTGCCTGAGCCATTGCGGTTAAATTTGAAATTGGAATGACAGGCAAATCCGCACCAAACGCCAAACCTTGTGCAATCCCAGCACCAACACGAACACCAGTAAAACTACCAGGCCCACGCCCAAAAGCTAAAGCATCAACTTGATTTAAACCTAAACCCGAATTTACCAAAATTTCATCGATCATAGGTAAAATTCGTTTAGTGTGTGTGCGTTGGGCTAGTTCATTAATATGCGTTTTCTCACCACGATACAATAAAGCGACAGAACAGGCTTCAGTAGAGGTGTCCAACGCCAATAAAGTTAAATTTTGCATTCTTATTCTCGTTTACTTATTTTGTAAGAATTGTATCACTTTGTTGAGATCACGGGTACGACTTGAGTTAGGTAAACTTTTCAAAAAAGTTTCGCCATAATTGCGCATCACTAATCGATTATCACAAATAATCACAACGCCACGATCTGTAACATCACGAATTAAACGTCCAACGCCTTGTTTCAAGGTAATTACCGCTTCAGGAATTTGAATGTCGTTAAATGGATCGCCACCTTGTAAACGACAATCCTCAATGCGAGCTTTCAACAAAGGCTCATCTGGTGCAGTAAAGGGAAGTTTATCAATAATGACTAAAGAAAGTGCATCGCCACGTACATCTACACCTTCCCAAAAGCTAGAAGTTGCCACCAAAACGCTATGGGTTTCTTTTATAAATTGTTCGAGTAATTTGCCTTTTGAGGTTTCGCCTTGTAATAAAATCGAAAGATGACTTTTTTCACGGAAATATTCAGCTAAACCACGCATCATTGAATAGGAAGTGCAAAGAACAAAACAACGCCCTTTGTTTGCTTCAATCACAGGTAATAACATTTCGCCTAGTGAATTTAATGTATTCACTTGATTGGTATTCGGCAAATATCGAGGCACACAAAGCAAAGATTGTTCAGGATAATTAAAGGGACTATATAAAATTTTTTGTGTCGCGTTTTCAATACCTAAACGTTGGCAGAAATGATTAAAAGTTCCCCCCACTTCTAATGTCGCAGATGTGAATATCCAAGCGGCTTCTTTCGCTTCGAGCTGAGCACCAAATTTATCGGCTACTGTCAATGGCGTAATATGTAAACCAAACTGGCGACCATTTCCTTCATACCAATAACAATAACCCACAATATTTGTTTCTGATAAACGTTTGAGTTGGATTTTAATGGACTCAACACGCTCAAAAATACTGTCTAAAGTTTGGGAACGACCAAGTGCTAATTTAATTACTTCAGATAAAAAATCTATTTTCTCTTGTAATAATTCAAAGGCTTTTTTCACCGCACTTTGCCTGTAAAGCTCACGCCAATTTCCTCGAACATTACTCCCATTACCCAGTAATAAACGAAAATCTTGTACCACTTTCAGTAAGGTATCAGATGTTGTGCCAAGCTGCTGCATATCTTTGAGCTCTGTGCGATAGACAATATTAATATCCTTGCATAAATCAAAAAGCTGGCGTGATGTTAAAGATTGACCAAAATATTGACTGGCAATATCGGGTAACTGATGAGCTTCGTCAAAAATAATCACTTCTGCATTTGGAATAAGTTCGCCAAAACCACTTTCTTTCACAGCCATATCAGCAAAAAATAAATGATGATTAACTACAACCAAATCCGCATTTAATGCTTTTTTACGCGCACTTGCTACATAACATTCTGAATAATTAGGGCAATCGGTGCCTAAACAACTTTCAGCTGTACTCGTCAGTTGAGGAATAATTGGGCTATCTTCTGCAAGCTCGATACATTCTGTGAAATCGCCTGTTTTAGTACTATTATTCCATTTTCGTACTTTACTTAATTCAGCTAAAACAGACTTATCGCCAAGCACACCTTGAGCAATCACTTGATCTAAACGCTCTAAACAAAGATAGTTTGCCCGACCTTTTAGCAACGCAATTTTTCCCGTGAAATTAAGGGCTTTTTTAATAGCTGGAAGATCTCGATTAAAAAGCTGATCTTGAAGATTTTTAGATCCTGTAGAAATAATGGTTTTTTTACCAAAAACTAAAGTAGGCGCGAGATATGCAAAGGTTTTTCCTGTCCCCGTTCCTGCTTCAATAACAAGGGAAGATTTATTTTGAATTGCTTTACTAACAGCATATGCCATTTCAAGTTGTTCAGCTCGAGGACGAAAACCTTTGATATTTTGGCTTAATTCGCCATTTAGTGAGAAAATATTGGCAATTTGATTTTCGTAATCCATTTAGTAAAACATATTTTTAAAGTCAATAACCGTTAAGATTGTCGCATAGAAACGCTAAATATCAAGAATAAAAATACTGCTGGTTTAAGATTACATAGAGGCTATTTTTAAAGAACGGTTATGCTTTGAATGGTTTTTGCTCAATTTAAAAGGTTAAAAATGATTTGCCATTACCTTATCTTTTGCTAGTCAGGCTAAAAGTGCGGTAAAAATTTTGGATGTTTTAAAATGAATAAAATCTTATTGAGTTTTTTCATAGATAGCTTGCTTATCCCAAAAACTGGTTCTAGAATACACGGTTTATTGCAATCAATCGGGTAAGAATATGCTGGGAAATTGCTTTTCTTTTCCTGTTCGTGTGTATTATGAAGACACTGATGCAGGTGGCGTAGTGTATCACGCTCGCTATTTGCATTTTTTTGAACGAGCAAGAACAGAATATTTGCGTATATTAAATTTTACGCAACAAACCTTACTAGAGGAACAACAACTCGCATTTGTTGTCAAATCACTCGCCATTGATTATTGCGTGGCAGCAAAATTGGATGATTTACTTATGGTGGAAACAGAAGTTTCAGAGGTAAAGGGAGCTACGATCCTTTTTGAACAGAGACTGATGCGCAACACCCTGATGTTATCAAAGGCTACTGTTAAAGTAGCCTGTGTTGATCTAGGCAAGATGAAACCTGTGGCGCTTCCCAAAGAAGTTAAAGCGGCGTTTCATCACTTAAAATAACTTTTCGGAGTATGCAATGACTGCAGAATTGAATTTTTTAGATCTTTTTCTAAAAGCAAGTATTGTTGTGCAACTGGTAATTGTGATTTTGATTTCTTTCTCAATCATATCTTGGGCAATTATTATTCAACGTAGCCGTATTTTAACGAATGCCTTAAAAGAAGCGCGTACGTTTGAAGATCGTTTCTGGTCAGGAGAAGATTTAAATAAACTTTATGAAGGGCTATCTAATCGTCGCGATGGATTAACGGGAAGCGAACAAATTTTTTGCGTGGGATTTAAAGAATTTTCACGTTTAAAACAAGTAAATCCAGACGCACCTGAAGCGATTATTAAAGGCACAACGCGCGCGATGAATCTTGCGATGAACCGTGAGATTGAAAGCTTGGAAAATCGAGTTCCATTCTTAGCCACAGTGGCATCTGTTAGCCCTTATATTGGTTTATTTGGTACTGTTTGGGGAATTATGCACGCTTTTATGGCATTAAGTGGTGCAAAACAAGCAACATTACAGATGGTAGCGCCGGGTATCGCTGAAGCCTTGATTGCCACTGCAATTGGTTTATTTGCCGCAATTCCAGCGGTAATGGCTTATAACCGTTTAAGCTTACGAGTGAACGCAATTGAGCAAGATTACGTTAACTTTATTGATGAATTTACGACGATTTTACACCGTCAAGCCTTTGGTAAAGCCCCTCACTAAAAATAGGGAAAATTGACCGCACTTTAAAGAAAAAGTGCGGTAAAAATAAGTTAAAATTTTAGAGGAATATATGGCTCGTCGTCAGCGTAAAGCAATTAAATCTGAAATTAATATTGTGCCTTTTTTAGATGTGCTTTTAGTTTTAGTGTTAATTTTTATGGCAACCGCCCCTATTATTAGTCAAAGCGTTCAAGTTGAATTGCCTGATTCTGTGCAAAGCCAAGAGGTTTCTAATGAAGATAAAGTGCCTGTAATTCTTGAAGTGGCAGGTATTGGGAAATATGCGATTTCTATTGGCGGAGAACGTCAAGAAGGTTTAACAGAAGAAATGGTTACTCAATTATCTAGACAGGAATTTGATAAGGATAATAATACACTATTTTTAGTAGGCGGAGCTAAAGAAGTGCCTTATGAAGAAGTGATTAAGGCATTGAATTTACTTCATCTTGCAGGCATTAAATCTGTAGGTTTAATGACAAATCCCATTTAGCTAAGTAGGTAACACGTGCAAAATAATCGACAAAAGAAAGGAACCAATGCTTTTGCTATTTCTATCCTTTTGCACTTTATCTTGTTTGGCTTATTGATTTTAAGTTCACTTTATCACACCGTTGAAATTATGGGTGGTGGAGAAGGTGAAGGAGATGCAATAGGGGCAGTGATTGTTGATACGGGTACGGCTGCTCAGGAATGGGGGCGTATTCAACAACAAAAAAAAGGGCAAGCGGATAAACAAAAACGCCCAGAACCTGTTGTGGAAGAAAAACCACCTGAGCCTAATCAAGAAGAGATTAAGCATCAACAAGAAGTTCAACGACAAGAAGAGTTAAAACGTCAGCAAGAACAGCAACGTCAGCAAGAACAACAACGTCAGCAAGAACAGCAACGTCAGCAAGAAATAAAAAAACAACAAGAGCAAGCTCGTCAAGAAGCGTTGGAAAAACAGAAGCAAGCTGAAGAGGCTAAGGCTAAACAAGCTGCTGAAGCTGCAAAATTAAAAGCAGATGCAGAGGCTAAACGTTTAGCTGCTGCGGCAAAACAAGCTGAAGAAGAGGCTAAAGCGAAAGCAGCAGAAATTGCTGCTCAAAAAGCAAAACAAGAGGCGGAAGCTAAGGCGAAACTAGAAGCCGAAGCCAAGGCAAAAGCCGCTGCTGAAGCTAAAGCAAAGGCTGAAGCGGAGGCAAAAGCGAAAGCAGCAGCTGAGGCAAAAGCAAAAGCTGATGCAGAAGCTAAAGCGAAAGCCGCTGCTGAGGCAAAAGCTGCTGCGGAAGCAAAACGTAAAGCAGATCAAGCAAGCCTAGATGATTTCTTTAACGGCGGAGATGTTGGTGGCGGTAGTGCATCTAAAGGGGGAAACACTAATAAAGGTGGAACTCAAGGTAGCGGTGCTGCACTTGGCTCTGGCGATGGTGGTAAGGTTGGGGATCAATACGCAGGCGTAATTAAGAAAGAGATTCAACGTCGTTTCTTAAAAGATCCAAGTTTTGCAGGAAAGGTTTGTCGTATTAAAATTCAATTAGGTCGAGATGGCACGATCTTGGGCTATCAAAAAATTTCAGGTCCTGATGATATTTGTTCAGCGGCATTAAGTGCGGTGGCTAGAACGAAAAAAGTTCCAGCTGCGCCATCAGATGAAATTTATGAAAAATATAAATCGCCAATTATTGACTTTGATATTCGATAATTCTTTATAAAAATTTATTGTTAAATTTTAAAGGTAACAAAATGAAATTATTAAAACATTTAGTGGGTGTATTCGCGATTATACTTGCTATTACTCATAATGTATTCGCTGGTGATGAAGTACGCATTGTCATTGATGAAGGGGTTGATGGTGCGCGCCCTATAGCTGTCGTACCATTTGTTGGTTCTGCACCAGAAGATATTAGTAAAATTGTTGCAGATGATTTACGTAACAGTGGTAAGTTTAATCCTATTGCAGTGTCTCAAATGCCTCAACACCCAACTTCAGCAGCTGAAGTAAATCCTGAAGCTTGGTCGAATATTGGAATTGACGCAATTGTAATTGGACAAGTGGTTCCATCGGGTAACGGTTATAGTATTACTTATCAATTAATTGATACGGTTGGTGCATCAGGTACGCCAGGGGCTGTATTAATGCAAAATAGCTATACAGTGACAAATAAATGGTTACGCTATGGTGCGCATACTGTGAGTGATGAAGTTTTTGAAAAATTAACTGGGATCCGTGGTGCCTTTAGAACTCGTATCGCTTATGTTGTGCAAAAAAATGGCGGTTCGCAACCTTATGAAGTTCGTGTAGCAGATTATGATGGCTATAATCAATTTATCGTCAATCGTAGTGCCCAACCAATTATGTCTCCAGCTTGGTCTCCAGACGGCCAGCGTTTGGCTTATGTATCGTTTGAAAATAAAAAATCACAACTTGTTGTACAGGATTTAAATTCTGGCGCACGTAAAGTAGTGGCATCTTTTCAAGGGCATAATGGCGCGCCAGCCTTTTCGCCAGATGGTTCTCGTTTAGCTTTTGCTTCTTCTCGTGATGGTGTTCTGAATATTTACGTTATGGGAGCAAATGGCGGTACACCTACTCAATTGACGAGTGGTGCGGGTAATAATACTGAACCAGCGTGGTCGCCAGACGGAAATTCAATTTTATTTACATCCGATAGAAGTGGTTCGCCACAAGTTTATCGAATGGATGCAAGCGGAGGTAGTGCAACAGCAGTGGGTGGTCGCGGCAGCGCGCAAATTAGTGCAGATGGAAAAACACTAGTGATGATTAATGGTAACAATAATGTAGTTAAACAAGATCTCACAACGGGCGTTTCAGAGGTACTTAGTACATCTTTTCTAGGCGAAAGCCCAAGCCTATCTCCAAATGGAATTATGATTATTTATAGTTCTACACAGGGCTTAGGAAAGGTGCTACAATTGGTTTCTGCAGATGGTCGCTTTAAGGCGAGCCTTCCAGGAAGTAATGGCCAAGTGAAATTTCCTGCTTGGTCGCCATACTTAACTAAATAAAGAAAACTCATTGAGGAGAAATCTAATGAACAAATTTGTTAAATCATTATTAGTTGCAGGTTCTGTAGCTGCATTAGCAGCTTGTAGTTCATCTAACAACGATGCTGCAGGCAATGGTGCTGCTCAAACTTTTGGCGGTTACTCTGTTGCTGATCTTCAACAACGTTACAATACCGTTTATTTCGGTTTTGATAAATATGACATTACTGGTGAATACGTTCAAATCTTAGATGCGCACGCTGCATATTTAAATGCAACGCCAGCTGCTAAAGTATTAGTAGAAGGTAACACTGATGAACGTGGTACACCAGAATACAACATCGCATTAGGCCAACGTCGTGCAGATGCAGTTAAAGGTTATTTAGCTGGTAAAGGTGTTGATGCTGGTAAATTAGGCACAGTATCTTACGGTGAAGAAAAACCTGCAGTATTAGGTCATGATGAAGCTGCATATTCTAAAAACCGTCGTGCAGTGTTAGCGTACTAATTCTTAGTATTTCTAATACTTGAAAAACAGGATCCATTTTTTATTGGATTCTGTTTTGTTTTCATCGTTTGTAATTTAACCAATTAGCTTGAACGAATGAATTTATTCTTTCGATTCTAGAGCAAATGCGTTATCATAAATCCATTAATACAGTGGGTCGTTAGCTCAGTCGGTAGAGCAGCGGACTTTTAATCCGTTGGTCGAAGGTTCGAATCCTTCACGACCCACCACTCTCTGATTTAGTTGTCCAGTTGGGTTGTTAGCTCAGTTGGTAGAGTAGCGGACTCTTAATCCGTCAGTCGAGAGTTCGAGTCTCTCACAGCCCACCATTTTTATTATTCATCTCTAATATTTTAAATTTCTTTAATTTGCTTAAATTCTTGACTATTTTTAGCGGTTATTGTGGTAGAATACCCTTAAATTTTAGTCGGGTATCATTATGTTGGAAAATATTCGTATTGTTTTAATTGAAACTTCGCACAGTGGTAATATTGGTTCTGCGGCTAGAGCAATGAAAACGATGGGATTGACCCAGCTTTGTCTTGTTTCACCTAAATCTGTTGATGAACAATCTTATGCCCTTTCAGCTGGCGCAGAAAATATTGTAAAAAATGCTAGGGTTGTCGATAGTTTTGATGAAGCCGTCGATGATTGCTCTTTGGTAATTGGAACAAGTGCTCGCTTACGTCATTTACAAAATACATTGATCGAGCCTCGAGAATGCGCGGAGAAAGTTGTAGCGTATAAAGGCAAGATAGCTATTGTGTTTGGTCGTGAGCGTATTGGATTAACCAATGAAGAACTGCTGAAATGTCATTATCACTTGAATATTCCAGCGAATCCTGATTATTCTTCTTTAAATTTAGCAATGGCTGTGCAACTGGTAAGTTATGAATTGCGTATGGCTTTCTTAGTTCAAAATAATAAGAAAAATTCACTTTCTTTAATAGAGAAAAACTATCCAACAACAGATCAGTTAGCTTATTTTTTTGACTACACAGAACGTATATATCAGTCTCTTGGATTTATTCAAAATCAAGGAGTTATGCGTAAATTAAAGCGTTTATACTATCGTGCGAAATTAGAGAAAAACGAATTAAATATTTTAAATGGAATGCTAAGTGCGGTTGAAAAACGAATTGATTTAACAAATGAGGATAATTGACTCAATTAGTCAGATATGTAAGTATTGTGCCATTAATTTTTAGGGATTCTTTATGAAACTTACTTCAAAAGGTCGTTATGCAGTTACAGCCGTTTTGGATATTGCTTTAAATGCAGATGGCGGGCCTGTAAGCCTTGCGGATATTTCTGAACGCCAACATATTTCCTTATCTTATTTAGAGCAACTTTTTGCCAAATTACGTAAAGACGGTTTAGTTAAAAGTGTTCGCGGACCCGGAGGGGGTTATCAGTTAGGGCTACCAAGTGAGCAAATTTCCGTAGGAATGATTATTGCAGCAGTAAATGAAAATATTCACGTAACGAAATGTTTGGGGCGTGAAAATTGTAAAAATGGTGTGGAATGTTTAACTCACGAACTTTGGGAAGATTTAAGTTTACGTATTGAAAGTTTTTTAAACGAGATTACCTTAGCTGAGCTGGTAAATAAGCGTAATGTAAAGCGTCAATCTCATCGTGATTTTAACAATTTGTTAGTTAATCAATAAAAAGGATAAGCCGGATATTTTTCAAATAAAAAAAATGCGGTTATATTTAGCATAATTTAGGAGTGAAAATGAAATTACCTATTTATTTAGACTACGCAGCGACCTGTCCAGTCGATGAACGTGTTGCGAAAAAAATGATGGCGTTTCTAACCATCGATGGCACATTTGGCAATCCAGCCTCTCGCTCACACAAATTTGGTTGGCAAGCAGAAGAAGCTGTTGATATTGCACGTAATCAAATCGGTGATCTTATTGGCGCAGATTCTCGTGAAATTGTCTTTACTTCTGGCGCAACAGAATCTGACAACCTCGCAATTAAAGGTGCGGCACATTTCTATCAAACTAAAGGTAAACACATTATTACCTGTAAAACTGAACATAAAGCAGTGTTAGATACTTGCCGTCAATTAGAAAGAGAAGGTTTTGAAGTCACTTATTTGTCTCCAGAAGCTGATGGTTTAATTGATTTAGAAAAATTCAAAGCTGCGCTTCGTCCAGATACAATTCTAGCTTCAATTATGCACGCTAATAATGAAATTGGTGTGTTACAAGATATTAAAGCTATTGGCGAACTTTGTCGTGCAAATAAAACAATTTTCCATGTGGATGCAACGCAAAGTGTTGGTAAAGTTGAAATTAATTTGGAAGAATTAGCTGTCGATTTAATGTCGATGTCTAGCCATAAACTTTACGGGCCAAAAGGTATTGGTGCATTGTATGTTCGTCGTAAACCTCGCGTACGTTTAGAGGCGATTATTCATGGTGGTGGTCACGAACGTGGTATGCGTTCAGGTACATTACCTGTTCATCAAATCGTAGGAATGGGAGAGGCATATCGAATTGCAAAAGAAGAAATGGCATCAGAAATGCCGCGCTTAAAAGCACTTCGTGATCGTTTATATAATGGCTTAAAAGATATTGAAGAAACTTATGTAAATGGTTCAATGGAACATCGTTTAGATAGCAATTTAAATATTAGCTTTAACTATGTTGAGGGAGAATCCTTAATGATGGCGTTGCGCGATATTGCTGTATCTTCTGGTTCTGCTTGTACATCTGCTAGTTTAGAGCCATCTTATGTATTGCGCGCACTTGGCTTAAATGATGAATTGGCGCACAGTTCAATCCGTTTCACATTAGGTCGTTATACTACTGAAGAAGAAATTGATTACACAATTAATTTAATGAAAGGTGCGGTAGAAAAACTTCGTGCATTATCGCCATTATGGGATATGTTTAAAGAAGGTATTGATTTAAATACCATTGAGTGGTCTGCTCACTAATATTTAGTTGCCATTATCTGACAATGGCATTCACTAGAATTGAAAAAAGGAAAGTTAAAATGGCTTATAGCGAAAAAGTAATTGATCATTATGAAAATCCACGTAACGTGGGATCATTGGACAAAAAAGATAGCAATGTTGGTACTGGAATGGTCGGTGCGCCAGCTTGTGGTGATGTTATGCAACTACAAATCAAAGTAGATGATAATGGCATTATTGAAGATGCAAAATTCAAAACTTATGGTTGTGGTTCTGCGATTGCATCTAGTTCATTAATTACTGAGTGGGTAAAAGGTAAATCTTTAGAAGAAGCTGGGGCTATTAAAAATAGCCAAATTGCTGAAGAATTAGAATTACCGCCAGTGAAAGTGCATTGCTCTATTTTAGCAGAAGATGCAATTAAAGCAGCAATTGCTGATTATAAAGCAAAACAAGGCTAATCATGTGAAAAAGTGCGGTTAATTTTGACCGCACTTTTAGCGGTGTTTGGGGGATAGATGGGTATTACATTAACAGAAAAAGCAGCTCAGCGAGTGAAAGCCTTTTTGGATAATCGTGGTAAAGGTATTGGATTACGTTTAGGTGTGAAAACATCAGGTTGTTCTGGCTTAGCTTATGTACTTGAGTTTGTAGATGTTTTAAATTCAGAAGATCAAGTTTTTGAGCAGCACGGTGTTAATATTATTGTCGATCCAAAAAGTCTCGTTTATCTCAATGGCATTGAACTGGATTATGTAAAAGAAGGCCTAAATGAAGGCTTTAAATATAATAATCCAAATGTAAAAGAATCTTGTGGTTGTGGCGAAAGTTTCCACGTTTAAGGTAATAATCTGATGTTAAATCCTTTTCAAATTTTTGATTTACCCGTTGATTTTCAGCTGGATGAAAAAGCACTAAATGCACATTATTTAAAATTACAAAAGGCTCTACATCCAGATAATTTTGTCTCAAGTAGTGCTTTAGAACAACGTGTTGCGATGCAAAAATCAACAGAAGTGAATGATGCCTTAAAAACGTTAAAAGACCCAATTTTGCGAGCTGAAGCGATCATTGCTCTTAATACTGGCGAGCAGTTAGATCTTGAACAAAAAAGCACGCAAGATGTGGCGTTTTTAATGCAACAGTTACAGTGGCGAGAACAATTAGAAGAAGTTGAAAGCCAGCAAGATGAAAGAGCATTAAATGCTTTTGCGAAAGAAATTAAACAAGAAACTCAATTATTATTGACCGCACTTTTTGAGAGTTTGAAATCTCAACAATGGGCGAAAGCATCTCAATACTGTGATAAATTGCGTTTTACCCGTAAACTTTCTGAAGAAATTGAGCGTGTGGAAGAACGAATTTTTGAATTAGATTAAATGTAGGGGCAAATGTAATTTGCCCCTACGAGATGTGAATAAATAACACTATGCAAACTCTTGAACAGCTCACTAGCCCAGAACATTCTGCTTGGATAACCCTTTCCCAATGGATTGATAACTCTCGCAATCATTGTGAAGTAATTAAAAAAGATCAATCCAGTGCGGAGCGTGAGCTTTTTACTATGCAAATGCCAACATCCTCGCCAATGGGCGCAGTAATCTATGAAACAGGTGGAATTTTAATTCATTATGGTTGGTTACGTATTTTAGGTTCTGGAAGTTTTAAATTACCGCGTGGCTTGATGGATTGGAATTTCAGTAAATCTTTTAGTGAGTCAGGCGAAAAACCAAAATATTTATTAGTTGCAGATGATGTGATTGGTGGTTATTTTGCGTTAAATGGTGGTTCGTTAGGCGATAATCTCGGCAAAATTTATTATTATTCATCAAAAGATCTTACTTGGCATAATTTAAATTTTACTTATACAGAATTTTTAGCTTGGGTATTGAACGGCGATTTAGAGGCTTTTTATCAAGGGCTATTTTGGCAAAATTGGCAAGATGATGTAAAACAATTAGATGGTAATCAAATTTTTGTATTCACGCCTGATTTAAACCAAGATAGAAAAATAGCGATTGATGAACGTCAAAAACAGGAAGTCAATATTGAAACCCATTACCAAGCAAACTTTACAGAAAAAAATAAATTTGATTTGGCGTATTCCGCCGCATAACTAGTAGAAAAAAGTATATGGCATTATTACAAATTGCAGAACCTGGACAAACAGCGGTGCCACACCAACATCGTTTGGCGGTAGGAATTGATTTGGGAACAACTAATTCTTTAGTAGCATCTGTACGCAGTGGAAAATCCGTGATTCTTAATGATGAACAAGATCGTAGTCTTGTACCATCAGTTGTTCATTATGGCGTTGCAGAAAAGAAAGTTGGTTTGGAAGCTTTTGAACAAGCATCACTCGATCCCCAAAATACAGTGATTTCAGTCAAACGCTTAATTGGTCGAAGTCTTGCAGATGTGCAATCTCGTTATCCTAGTTTGCCTTATGAATTTGTAGCAAGTGAAAATGGATTACCTTTAATTGTTACAGCACAAGGGCAGAAAAGTCCAATTGAAGTGTCTTCAGATATTTTGTCGCGTTTAAATCATATTGCCGAACAACGCCTTGGCGGAGAACTTTCTGGTGTTGTGATTACAGTTCCTGCTTATTTTGATGATGCTCAACGTCAAAGCACTAAAGATGCTGCGCGTTTAGCAGGGTTAAACGTATTGCGTTTATTGAATGAACCTACTGCAGCTGCGCTCGCTTATGGATTAGATAGTGGGCAGGAAGGCATTATTGCGGTTTATGATTTAGGCGGCGGTACATTTGATATTTCAATTTTACGTTTATCAAAAGGTGTCTTTGAAGTTCTTGCAACGGGGGGAGACACTGCATTAGGTGGAGATGATTTTGATCATTTAATTGCAGATTGGGTAATAGAACAAACTAAGCTAACACCACAAACAGCAAATCAACAGCGTGAGCTAATAACCCTTGCTAACCAAGCTAAAATTACTTTGACTAATGAAAAAAGTGCGGTTATTTCTTGGCAAGATTTTTCAGTAGAAATTTCGAGGGAACAATTTAATGAATTAATTTATCCGCTTGTAAAACGTTCATTGCTAACTTGTCGTCGGGCATTGAAAGATGCCAATGTGGAATCCGAAGAAGTGCAAGCGGTGGTAATGGTTGGCGGTTCAACTCGTGTGCCTTATGTAAGAGAACAAGTTGGCGAGTTTTTTGGTAAAACACCATTAACCTCAATCGATCCTGATAAAGTTGTGGCACTTGGTGCTGCAATTCAAGCAGATATTTTAGTCGGGAATAAAACTGATTCTGATATGTTATTGCTTGATGTTGTACCACTTTCTTTAGGCATTGAGACGATGGGTGGATTAGTGGAAAAAATTATTCCACGTAATACAACAATTCCTGTAGCTCGTGCGCAAGAGTTTACTACTTTCAAAGATGGACAAACAGCAATGACTGTTCATGTGCTACAAGGCGAACGAGAGCTAGTGGATGATTGTCGTTCTTTAGGACGCTTTACTCTACGAGGTATTCCGCCAATGGCAGCGGGTGCAGCCCATATTAGAGTGACTTATCAAGTGGATGCAGATGGTTTATTAAGCGTTACAGCGATGGAAAAATCGACAAAAGTACAGGCTTCAATACAAATTAAACCATCTTATGGCTTAACTGATGAAGAAGTAACCGCAATGATTAAATCTTCTTTTGATAATGCACAAGAAGATTTGCAAGCACGTGAATTGGTAGAACAGCGTGTGGAAGCAGATCGTGTTATTGAAAGCGTAATTGTTGCGTTACAAGCAGATGGGGCTGAATTGCTTAGCACAGATGAATTTCATCATATTGAAACTGTGTTAAAACAATTAATGGATGTAAAACAAGGTTCAGATCGCGATGCAATTACGCAAGGAATTAAAGCCTTAGACACGGCAACCCAAGAATTTGCAGCTCGCCGAATGAATGCATCAATTAATAAAGCTTTGACAGGTAAAAATCTGTCAGACATTGAAAAGCCGTAAAAGTGCGGTCAGATATTAAATAATTTTGAGGAAAGTATTATGCCAAAAGTGATTTTTTTACCTAATGAAGATTTTTGTCCTGAAGGTATGGTCGTTGATGCTGCAACAGGAGATAACTTATTAGAAGTTGCTCACAATGCAGGAGTAGAAATTCATCACGCTTGTGATGGTTCTTGTGCTTGTACAACTTGCCACGTGATTGTTCGTGAGGGGTTTGATTCTTTAAATGAAACGAGTGATCAAGAAGAAGATATGCTAGATAAGGCTTGGGGATTAGAAATGGATAGCCGTTTATCTTGTCAATGTGTCGTGGGAAATGAAGATCTTGTGGTAGAAATTCCAAAATATAACCTTAATCACGCAAATGAGGCGGCTCACTAATGAAATGGACAGACGCCCAATTAATTGCAGAAGAACTTTACGATCGTAATCCAGATTTAGATCCAAAAACCGTTCGTTTTACTGATTTACATAAATGGATTTGTGAACTTGAGGATTTTGACGATGATCCGAATAAATCAAATGAATCAATTCTTGAGGCTATTTTATTAAAATGGTTAGATGAATTTGAATAATCAGAAATTTGATTGAAAAAATACCCGCACTTTGATGCGGGTATTTTTTTAAAGATTGTTTAATTTCATTTTTGCCATTTGTTGTTCTAATTGGCTACCCATTTGTTGTGCTTGTTCAAAGCTGTTTTTCGCCGCAACTTTATCTCCTTTTGCAACTTGGATATCGCCAGTTAAAATCGCTTTGCGAGCATTAAAACTTTCGCCTTTCACTTGGTTTAATGTGCTTAAAGCATTATCTAATTGACCCAATTGAAATTGCACTGCACTTAAACGTAATGCAATAATAGATGTTAATACTTCATCTTGAGATTGGGTTAATGCTTGGTTTAAATTTGCTTCTGCTGCTGAAAAATCTTGTTTTTCAGTGGCTTTTTTCGCTTCATCTAACAAAGCAAAGACAGCGTATGCCGTTTTGCTGTTAGCTTGCACAAATTGTTCTATATTTGCTTTTTTAGCCTGTTCGTCTTGTTGCACAGAATTAATTAAAGCATCATATTGTGCGGAGGCTTGAGCGATTTGTTCTGCTTGGTGTGCTTGCCAATAACGCCATCCAAACATACCGCCAACCCCTAAGATAAAGGCGACAATAATTGTTTTGCCATTCTCTTTCCACCACTCTTTCAACTGGTTAATCTCTTGTTCTTCTTCAATGGAATAAGCCATGTTTTTCCCCTTTTAAATTAAAATTGAGTTTGAATATAGTCGATTACATTCACTAAATCTAAGGTTTGCTGATCTGCACCACCTTGTAAGTGTTTAACAACGACTTGTTTATTTTGGACTTCGCTTTCGCCGATAACTAATGCTAATGTTGCACCAGATTTATCTGCACGTTTAAATTGTTTTTTAAAATTGCCACCAGAGCAGTGCAACATGGTATTTAAGTGCGGTAATTCCGAGCGTACTTTTTCCGCTAATTCAAAAGCGACTAATGTTGCACCTTCGCCTTGATAAACAACATAAATATCCACCGCACTTTTAACAGGAACATTTGGATTAACTTCTTGTACCAACAAGACTAAACGCTCTAATCCCATCGCAAATCCGATGCTTGGCGTTGCGTGTCCGCCAAGTTGCTCGACTAAACCGTCATAACGACCGCCGCCACACACGGTACCTTGTGCGCCAAGAGCGGAGGTTACCCATTCAAATACAGTTTTGTTGTAATAATCTAAACCACGCACGAGTTTAGGATTAATTTCATATTGAATACCAACAGCATCTAATAATGCACATAATTGTTCAAAATGCTCACGGCTTTCATCATCTAGATAATCAAGTAATTCGGGTGCGTTATCTAATATTTTTTGTAATTCTGGATTTTTTGTATCCAAAATACGAAGCGGATTTTTTACTAAACGCTCTTTTTCTTCATCGCTCATTAAATCTTGATGATTTTTTAAAAATCCAACCAACGCAGAACGATAATTTGCGCGTGCTTCTAACGATCCAATGGAGTTAAGTTGAAGTGTAACATATTGATCGATACCTAATGCTTTCCATAAACGGTAGGTAAGCATGATTAATTCTGCATCGATTTCTGGATTTGCAATACCGAATACCTCAACACCTGCTTGATGGAATTGACGGTAACGCCCTTTTTGTGGACGTTCATGACGGAACATTGGCCCGATATACCATAAGCGTTGTTCATTATTATAGATCCAACCGTGTTCAATGGCTGCACGCACGCAACCTGCTGTGCCTTCAGGGCGTAAGGTTAATTGTTCATCGTTATCCCAAAATGTGTACATTTCTTTTGAGACAACATCAGTTACTTCGCCGATTGCGCGCGCAAATAATGGCGTGCTTTCTACAATTGGCATACGCACTTCCGAATAGCCATAACTATTTAATACATTGCGTACTTGTGCTTCAATCCATTGCCATAATGGAGATTCTGTTGGGGCGCAATCGTTCATACCACGAATTGCTTGAATTGTTTTTGCCACGAGCTTTCCTTAAATAATTCTGTTTTTTGGATCTTGTTGTGCGACTTTCGCACGAATTTTTGCTTCTAATTGGTTCACTATATCTTCGTTATCAAAACGCTCTTTTTGGCGTTCGCCGTCAAGATAATAACCGCTTTTTTTGTTACCACCCGTTACGCCGAGATCGGAGACGAGTGCCTCACCAGGACCATTCACTACACAGCCGATAATCGATACATCCATTGGTGTAATAATATCTTCAAGGCGTTGTTCTAGTGCATTTACTGTGCCGATCACATCAAATTCTTGACGAGAACAAGTTGGGCAAGCAATAAAATTAATGCCACGAGAGCGAATTCTTAAAGATTTCAAAATATCAAAACCGACTTTGATTTCCTCTATAGGATCTGCCGCCAAAGAAACGCGCAGCGTATCGCCAATGCCCTCAGCTAATAACATTCCTAAACCCACCGCAGATTTTACTGCACCAGCGCGTGCGCCACCTGCTTCTGTAATGCCTAAATGTAAAGGTTGTTTAATTGCTTTAGCCAGTAAACGATAAGCTTCCACCGCTAAGAATACATCGGAGGCTTTTACGCTCACTTTAAATTGATCGAAATTTAGGCGATCTAAAATTTCTACGTGACGTAATGCGGATTCTAATAATGCCTCTGGTGTTGGTTCGCCATATTTTTCTTGCAAATCTTTTTCTAAAGATCCAGCGTTTACGCCAATACGAATCGGAATATTTTTGTCACGAGCACAATCAACAACGGCACGGATGCGATCTTCACGACCAATGTTGCCAGGATTGATACGTAAACAATCCACTCCATATTCTGCGACTTTTAACGCGATACGATAGTCAAAATGAATATCTGCTACGAGCGGGACATTCACTTGTTGTTTAATTTGTTTAAATGCTTCCGCAGCATCCATTGTTGGAACAGATACACGAACAATATCTGCACCAACACGTTCTAATGATTTAATTTGAGCAACTGTCGCTTCCACATCAGTGGTGCGAGTATTTGTCATTGATTGCACGGCAATCGGTGCATCCCCACCAATTGGTACATTTCCCACATAAATTTTTGTCGATTCACGACGCTTAATAGTTGGCTGAAAAGCTGACATTATTTTTCCTAAGGTTGTGAAAGCTTGAATTTTGCTACGCGACCATCCACTTTGAGAGGATAATTCTCGCCTTTGTAAGTGATACGCACATTGCTTGGTGCGCCTACAATTAATGAAAATTCATTGCCATTAAAGGTTAATATTTCGCCTTGTTTATATTCTTTTTGTGCTAATACGTGGCGAGCGTTATCTTTTACACTAATCCAACTGCTATTTGTTAGTATTTCAATCACTAAATCGCCTTTTGCTATAGGTAACGTTGGAGAAATACTTGGATTTTCGACCGCACTTTGAATGTCTGAAACTGATTTTTCATCGTTTTTGGGTTGTGAAACGCTATTTTCTTGTGCTATTTCTGGTAACAGATTATTTGTTATTTCTACTGGTTGTGAGACTGGTGCTGCTGTTTCTGGTACAGTTTTATTAGTTTCTTCTGTTGTCACAAGAGCGGTGGCGGGCTGATTGTTTTCGGTAGAGGCAACATAGCTTTGCACTAAATCATCGCGTTCTTGAGTATTTTGTTGATAACTTTGCCACCACCAAAGCCCAGTCATACCAATTACAATCACGAATACTATTGCGGTTAAACGCCCGATCCAACGATTGTGAGAGGAATATTGATTAACGGCACGGGTTGAACGTGCATTTTTCCCTAAATCATTTTTTTCTGTTTCAGCAAAAACAATATTTTCCCACACAGAATCTGGCAAACGTAAGAACTTTGCATAGCTACGCACATAACCTTTTACAAAGATTGCAGGGGTAGATTTTTGAATAAATTCATTATTTTCAAGTTGCTCTAATATAGAAGGGCGTAGCGTGATTTCTTTAGCGACATCTTCAAGAGAAAGATTTAAGGCTTCGCGTGTTTGACGAAAAATCTCACCAGGGGAAAGCACTTGCTCAGTAGTTGGATTCATAAATTTAATCAAATAATTAGGCGGTAAATGGAGGCTAAATTTTAAAGTCCAATACTTGATTTGGCAATGCTTTATTTTAGACTATTGAATTTTTCCGCACGTTTTCCATCGATTTGACGTAATTTTTCTAAAGTTTGCTGATAAATATCCATTTTTTGCGAGGAATAAGCACAAAGCACGATATTTTCAAATGTATCTGCTTGATGATAATAATTCGGCGAATTAAGTGCTAATTCAAATTGTTGCTGGGCTTGTTCAAATTTCTTTTGACTACATAGAAACGTACCAAAATTATTATGCACATCGCCTTGTTTATGATTAAGGTTTACGGCTATTTCATATTCACGATGTGCATTCTCTATTTCCCCTTGTTGTTGATAATAATGTGCAAGTGCTGAATGCACGAGATAGTAATTTTTATCGTGTTGAAGTGCTTTGTCTAAATTGATTTTAGCCAGTTGAGGATTATTTTGCTGAAGATAGCTCAAAGCGAGTTCCACACGCGCTTTAGCGGCAGCTTGATGATTTAAGTTAGATGCAGATTGTGAAACGCAGGCAGAAAAAATGAAAGGGAAAATAACCGCACTTAGTTGTTTACTTATTGTTTTCATTTTTTCTCCTTTTAACTGGGCAGGAAGAAATATTTAATATGCTTTAATTTGTATGAAAACATAGGGCATGTGAACTTGATTAATTCACATGCCTAGAATATTAATTAACTTCTGTCACCCCAATATTTTGTCCAAATTGGCGTTTCATTGCCGTACGTTTAGTACGATCGATAACATCTCCCGCTAATTGCCCACAGGCTGCGTCAATATCATCTCCACGGGTTTTACGGATAATCACGGTAAAATCATATTCCATTAAGGTTTTTTGGAAGCGATCGATACGGGTATTCGAGCTTTTTGCATAAGGTGCTTCTGGGAACGGATTCCACGGAATTAAATTAATTTTACAAGGCGTATTTTTTAATACGTCTGCAAGTTGATGAGCGTGTTCTACGCCATCATTTACATGATCGAGCATCACATATTCAATCGTCACTTTGCCGTGATTCGCATTTGATACTGTCAAATAACGATTTACCGAGTCAATCAATGTTTTGATATTGTATTTTTTGTTGATTGGCACAATTTCATCACGTAATTCATCGTTTGGGGCATGTAATGAAATAGCCAAAGCCACATCGATCATTTTGCTCAAATTATCTAATGCTGGCACAACACCAGAAGTCGATAAGGTTACACGACGTTTTGATAAACCGTAGGCAAAATCATCTAACATAATTTCCATTGCAGGAACAACATTAGCAACATTCAATAAGGGTTCGCCCATTCCCATCATTACCACATTTGTAATGGGTCTAACGCCAGTTACGCCAAAGTTGCCAATAATTTTAGAGGCTCGCCATACTTGACCGATAATTTCTGAAACCGTTAAATTGCGGTTAAAGCCTTGTTGTGCGGTTGAGCAGAAGGTACAAGCTAAGGCACAGCCAACTTGGGAAGATACACAAAGCGTCGCGCGATCTGCTTCGGGAATATACACAGTTTCAACTTGCTGCTCGCCCACTTGCATTGCCCATTTTATCGTGCCATCGGCTGAACGCTGCTCAACGGCAACTTCTGGGGCTTTAATTTCTGCAACCACCTTAAGTTTTTCACGTAATTTTTTATTAATGTTTGTCATATTGTCGAAGTTATCTTCGCCAAAATGATAAATCCATTTAACTAACTGATCTGCTCGAAATGGTTTTTCGCCGAGTTCTTTAAAAAATTCGCGCATTTGTTGGCGCGTTAAATCCATTAGATTAATTTTTTTAGCGGGTGCATCTGATTGCACAGACAATAATTCTGACATTTTAGCCTCGTTATTACACATTGTGGCGATAGCATTGTGCAGGTGTTTTTATCAAAAACTCACAACGAAAAATTCGCAATTAAAAAATGAACGGCGATTGTACAGATTTGTCACCGCATAATCTAGCGGAATTGAAAAACGATAGAAAATCTTACCGCACTTTTTTGCGATCTAGATCGCAAATATTTTCAATTACAGCGGAAAAAGTGCGGTAAAATATCAGCCTATTTTTTAAGGTGACCAATAATGTTTAAAAAAGCTTTATTTATTTTATCTTTGTGTCCTTCTTTTGTGCTGGCACAGTCTTATGTTGTGTATGATTTTACCCATAATCGAGTGTTGGAAAGCCACGCGTCTGATAGTATTCAGCCTATTGCCTCTGTAACAAAATTAATGACGGCTAATGTATTTTTAGAGAATAATAAAAATCCTAATTGTCGAATCGCAATCACAAAAGAGGATACGGATCGAATTAAAGGTACTGGAACAAAATTACCTAAAAATATTCCTATTTCTTGTAACGAATTATTGAAAGCAATGCTTGTCCATTCTGATAACTATGCCGCCCACGCGCTTTCTCGTGCAGCGGGAATAAGTCGTCGCCAATTTATTAAGAAAATGAACGAAAAAGCCCATCAACTTGGTATGTATTCTACTCGTTTTCACGATAGTTCAGGATTATCTAGCTATAATATTTCCAGCCCAATGGATTTAGTTAAGCTCGCCAAATATTCATTAAATAAATCGGACATTAAACGTTTATCTAATCTTAGTGCAACTTATATTCAAGCAGGGAAACACAAACTTTATATTAAAAATACTAATAAGTTAGTGCGTGATGAAATCTTTGATGCGGCAGTGAATAAAACAGGCTACATTCAAGAATCTGGTTATAATCTCGTTTTCATTAATAAACACCGATGCAAAAATGCAACTATTGGCGTAATTAGTTTAAATAACACTTCCTCTGCGTATCGTTCTAGTTTTACTAAAAGCAAATTAGAAAAATTCGGCTGCACGGCATTAAATGGAAGAACAATTCGTGATGTAGCAGGAGAAGCCCAATATGAAGATGGCTATGATGAAGTGGGATTTAATACGCTAATTCAGAAATTATCAAAATAATGTTCATAAACATAAAAACGCGAGATAACAGTTTGTTTTATCTCGCGTTTTTTAGCTGATGAGCAGGCTGTTCTACAGTGACTTTTTCTTGGTCAGTTGTTTTGGTTTGTTCTGTCATTTTAGGTTTATCATCACAAGCAGCCAAGACTATTGCTGAACTTAATACTAACCAAAATGTTTTGTTCTTTTTTCATAAATTCAATACATTTTGTACGAAATAATTATAAATAAATCTATTATTTTGATAATCATTTCCATTCCAAAACAACATAAAAAGTAGTACTATTATTTCCGATGAATAATTGTTGTGCTGTTGAACGATTATTCAGGCATTCAATCTATCTTTTTTAAATAAGGACATCTTATGCGAAATTCATTCAAAATTATGACCGCACTTGCACTTGGTTTATTTGCAATGCAAGCTAACGCAAAATTTAAAGTCGTAACCACTTTTACCGTGATTCAAGATATTGCGCAAAATGTGGCAGGCAATGCAGCAACAGTGGAATCTATTACCAAACCAGGTGCTGAAATTCACGAGTATGAACCAACGCCAAAAGACATTGTAAAAGCGCAATCTGCCGATTTAATTTTATGGAACGGCTTAAATTTGGAACGTTGGTTTGAGCGTTTCTTCCAAAATGTTAAAGATAAACCTGCTGTGGTAGTAACAGAAGGTATTCAACCATTATCTATTTATGAAGGCCCGTATAAAGATGCGCCTAATCCACACGCTTGGATGTCGCCATCTAATGCTTTAATTTATATTGAAAATATTAAGAATGCGTTAGTGAAATACGATCCACAAAATGCAGCTGTGTATGAAAAAAATGCCGCTGACTATGCTCAAAAAATTAAACAACTTGATGAACCGCTTCGTGCAAAATTAGCACAAATTCCAGAAGCGCAACGCTGGCTTGTAACAAGTGAAGGTGCTTTCAGTTATTTGGCGAAAGATTACAACTTAAAAGAAGGTTATTTATGGCCAATCAATGCTGAACAACAAGGCACACCACAACAAGTGCGTAAAGTGATTGATTTAGTTCGTAAAAACAATATTCCAGTTGTGTTTAGTGAAAGTACAATTTCAGCCAAACCTGCACAACAAGTAGCTAAAGAAAGTGGTGCAAAATACGGTGGCGTATTGTACGTTGATTCACTTTCTGCGAAAAACGGCCCTGTGCCAACTTATATTGATTTGCTTAACGTCACCGTATCAACCATTGTTAAAGGATTCGGAAAATAATGGACTCTTTCTCGACATCAATTTGGGTTAATGATGTAACTGTTCGTTACAATAATGGTCACACAGCTATTCACAATATGACGTTCTCACTCAATAGTGGAACTATTTGTGCGTTAGTTGGCGTGAATGGCAGTGGCAAGTCCACGTTATTTAAAAGCATAATGGGGCTTGTAAAGCCACAACAAGGCGAAATTAAACTTTGTGATTTGCCAATTTCCCAAGCACTGAAACGTAATTTGGTTGCTTATGTTCCACAATCAGAAGAAGTGGACTGGCAATTTCCGGTGTCAGTGTATGATGTCGTGATGATGGGGCGTTATGGGTATATGAATTTTCTTCGTATCCCCAAAGCGATTGATAAACAAAAAGTTCAAGAGGCGATGCAGCGAGTAAATATTGAGCATCTTGCGCATCGTCAAATTGGCGAGTTATCTGGCGGGCAGAAAAAACGCGTGTTTTTGGCCCGCGCTTTAGCACAACAAAGTCCAATTATTTTATTGGATGAACCTTTCACTGGCGTTGATGTGAAAACTGAAAATGCCATTGTTGATCTTCTTCAACAGCTTCGAGAAGAAGGTCATCTTATTCTTGTTTCAACCCATAACTTAGGTTCTGTTCCTGATTTTTGTGATCAAGTGGTCATGATTAATCGCACAGTCATCGCCGCAGGAAAAACAGAAGACACCTTTAACCAACATAATTTGGAAATTGTATTTGGTGGGGTGTTACGTCATATTAAATTATTGGGCGAAAATTTACATAATGATGAAGATAAACGTTCTGTTACTGTTTTAACAGATGATGAAAAAGCCGTTGTATTCTATGGCGAAACTAAGCAAGATCCACCTGCGCCAACAACACAAAATTGTCATTTTGAAGATTGCCCTTATAAAAGTGCGGTTAAAAATAAGAGGGATTAGGTAATGTTAGATTTATTGCTCGAACCTTTTTCCTATGATTATATGCTCAAGGCGATGATTTTGAGTACCGCAGTGGGTGCTATTTGTGCTTTTTTGTCTTCATATTTAATGCTTAAAGGCTGGTCTCTAATTGGCGATGCGCTTTCCCATTCTGTCGTGCCCGGTGTCGCAATTGCCTATGCTTTTGCGTTGCCTTACGCACTTGGTGCATTTTTTGCCGGAATTTTAGCCGCACTTTCCATTCTTTGGATTAAATCTATTTCAAAATTGAAAGAAGATGCTGTGATAGGTTTTATTTTCAGTACTTTTTTTGCATTAGGTCTGTTAATTATTTCTTTAAATCCAACGGCAGTAAATGTGCAAAATATCATTTTAGGTAATATTTTAGGCATTGCCGATGAAGATATTTACCAAGTCGCAATTATTATCGGTGTTTGTTTAGTATTACTTTTATTATTTTGGAAAGATTTACTACTGATCTTTTTCGATGAGACACAAGCAAGAACGGTAGGGCTTTCGCCATTATTTTATAAAGTTTTATTTTTTACTTTATTAAGTGCTTGTGTGGTCGCTGCATTACAAACTGTGGGGGCGATTTTAGTCATTGCGATGGTTATTACCCCAGGTGCGACAGCATATTTACTGACGGATAAATTCAAAACCTTGTCAATCATCGCCATTATTTTAGGAGCTGTGACAAGTTTTGTTGGGGTTTATATTAGCTATTATTTAGATGGTGCCACAGGCGGTGTGATTGTGACATTGCAAACATTATTATTCTTGGTTGCCTTCTTGTTTTCACCAAAATATGGCTTACTCACACGTAATAAAAAGGCGGTAGAAAATGTTTGATTGGCTTTTGGAACCGCTACAATTTGAGTTTATGCAAAATGCCTTATTGACCGCATTGATTGTTTCAATTATTTGTGCGTTGCTTTCTTGTTATTTAGTCTTGAAAGGTTGGTCATTAATGGGTGATGCGATTTCTCACGCTGTATTACCTGGTATTGTACTTGCTTATTTGGCAGGAATCCCTTTAGCGATTGGCGCATTTTTTTCAGGCATTTTTTGCTCGCTTGGTGTGGGATATTTAAAAGAAAATAGTCGTATAAAAGAAGATACCGCAATGGGCATTGTATTTTCTGGAATGTTTGCTATTGGTTTGGTTATGTTTACCAAAATTCAAACAGAACAGCATTTAAGCCATATTTTGTTTGGTAATGTGTTGGGTGTAAGTCATCAAGAGCTGATTCAAAGTGCGGTCATTTCTGCGATAATTTTTTGTCTGATTGTCTTTAAACGTAAAGACTTTTTGCTTTATTGTTTTGACCCAAACCACGCCCGTGTTGCAGGGCTTTCTCCTAAAATTTTACATTATGGTTTGTTAATGCTGCTTGCTTTAACTATTGTAAGCACGATGCAAGTGGTCGGCGTTATTTTGGTGGTGGCAATGTTAATTGCACCAGGAATTACTGCACTTACGCTAACAAAATCTTTTGATAAAATGCTATGGATTGCTATTGTCAGTTCCATCACATTAAGTCTAATAGGCGTAATATTGAGCTATCATTTTGATGCCTCAACAGGTGCTTGTATTATTCTTCTGCAAGCCACATTTTTTGTTATAGCATTAGCTTATAGCAAGATTAGAACAAGATAATTTTTCTACCCCCTCTTTCTCAAAGAGGGGGCACAACCTGATAACATCATGGGGCACAACCTGATAACATCATTTACATTCTAACCCGAGGACATCGTTTACATTTTTCCCGTAAACTCATCATCAAAATACCTAATCCACTGGAGATTGATGATGCCTTGGATAGAGACCGATGCGATGCAACAGCGTGTACTTTTCTTAAAAGCGTGGCTAAGCCAACGCTATACTAAAACTGAACTGTGTCAGCAGTTTAATATTAGCCGTCCAACGGCAGATAAATGGATTAAACGCCACCAACAGCTTGGCTTTGAGGTAAACCTCATCATAGCCCTAATGCCACGCCATAATGGATTTATGACTGGATTATCAGTGAGAAACTTAAACGTCCTCACTGGGGAGCCAAAAAAAAAGCTTTTAGATAGCTTTACTCAGCAATCAGAAGTTTTGCTATTCGCTAACTATTACGGATAATTTCAGTCGCTTTTTATTTTGCTGTAGGGGGTTGCCGAATACAAAATCAGTGCCTGTTATTGCTGAGTTTGAACGTCTTTTTGAGTAATTTGGTCTGCCGTATTCGATTCGTACCGATAACGGCTCACCTTTTGCATCGCAAGCATTAGTGAATCAGTGAACTTTCTAAATGGTGGATTGGCTTAGGTATTCGTCCTGAACGAATTCAGCTATCACACTCAGAGCAAAACGGACGACACGAGCGAATGCACCGTAGCTTAAAAGCAGCACTTCAACCTCAAAATAGCTTTGAAGCTCAACAGATATTATTCAACCAATTCTTACGAGAATACAATGAAGAACGTTCACACGAAGGCGTTTGACATATTTATTATCGCTTTTATTTACTGGGCAGTTTTGATGCCAAGGAAATTAAAATTAAATCTGCCACACTGTGGCATAAATAAGCTAATGAATGTAAACGATGCCTTAAGGAAGATGCAAACTATGTTTGGGTTGTGTATTCCATGCCGTGGTTAGTAATGTTTTGTCAACCAACTTCGACAGTGGCAATCTTGCTGAATCGTTTTCTTCTCACGCGCTACGGGTGTGTTACGCTCTAATTTGACCGCTTATTTGTACCGCCAAAATTTCTTGGCTACTCCTCGATGCATTTATCGCACCGACTATATCATATTCTTTGCGATATATCTGCGACTTGGGTCATTTTTCGATGGGATGGTAAATGGATGTTTATCATACTACGTAATTTGTAATCCAATCGCCGTCTGAACTCATACCAAGATTGGTCTAATATCGCTCGGTTCAAACTTGATTTCTATTTCACGTTTTTGCCGTGTTCTTCCGCTGTGCCTTTGGCTGATTTAGACATATTCTCTACCTGTAAATCTTCAACATAAATCATCGCGTGTTTTTTTGCTGATTCGGTGTGGGATTTGCTGCAAGTCGTTTTTTTGTGGGTATTGGTGATTTTGTGGTGCAATTTGGTGATTTTAGCCTTTAATTTCTGCCAGTTTTGGCTAAAATCTCCGCCATGAAAGGCGGAGTTTTATGGCGGGAGGCTGATAAATTGTCAGCGCGCGGGAGCGTTATAAATATAAAAGTGCGGTTGATTTTTGAGAGTTTTTTAAAACGCTTTGAAAATTGGCCGCACTTTTACTTTAATAAACCGTTATTTTTTACTCAAGTGCTTTCGTTTCCATTCATTTGTTTTCTTAAGCAGTATTTTGCCCAATGGACGAGGGTCGCCTG